>JGI26470J50227_1000138_pt1 | contig 34615 bp, 16 predicted proteins | sample FreactTroBogLake_FD_50227 | JGI IMG/M metagenome (IMG submission 50227)
TTTNTGTGACTACCATGTATACGGCAAACTATCTGCCCGTTATAGTAGTCGTCTGACTCTAATACTCTATGATTAAATTGTTCTCTAGCTTCTATGTAACTACAAGCTGCCTTTGATGTACAATAAAATAATATTTCTCTTGTAAAGTTGTCTGAGCCTAGCTCTGCAATGTCTCGGTTGAGTTGATCGTTACTGCCGAAATAAGTTTGCCAGTCTGAATCTATTTTGCTTCTGATTCGTTTGCGTTTTTTGTTGCCATTCTTTTGTTTTACTACTCGATATGTTGTTTTACTAAATTTTGCTAATTTTTTGCCAATATACTTTCTGCCGGTGAGTCCATTTACAATAATGTAAACAAATCCAATACAATCTTCGGGTAGTGCTACTACTTCCGTGCCTTTATAAGTCCACACTATACTGCTAACTTCTTACTAATTGCGGTCCTGCCTAATACCCAACTGTCGCCTGGACATTCTCTACTTTTCTGAGATACGCCGTCTTTGCTCCACCATCTATTTCCGATTGTTGCTTGTGTACGCTTAATAATAACTTCTTGCGACTGCTTCCGGCCAGACATTGTCGCTGATTGTTTTAACTTTTGAGTCTCTGATTTAGGTTTTCCTTTTGCTGCCAGCGACATATTTAATTTGTGTTCTGCTGATTTGGGTTTTCCTTTATTTCCTTTAGCATTTTTATTGCCTAACATTGTATTAGAAGACACACCTTCACCACCGTCAGTTTTATTTCTTAATATTCCTGTTTTTAAATCTTTCCTGCCATACCAACGAATCATTCGTCTTTCAATAGCAAATGCTCCAAGCTCGGTAAGTCCTGACTCTAATATTATTATTCTATCAGTAGGTGGAACCTTTACTTTGTGGTCCTTGGATTTATGTCTCAAATCGTGCCCCTTGCCTATGTAATACGGCGAACCGTCTACTCTTAAATAAGCATACACATAATAAATATTCATTGCTGATAGTCCTATAAACTGTTAGAGTTAGCGGATACTCTAATATCGCGGCTAACACTACTATTTAGCTGATTACCAACACCGGTTAATTTTTCCTAACAAATTGTCATCATGCTATCTCTACGTCCGTATTGTAACTTGTAAAGCCACCTTCTTTTATAACCTTAAGAATGTTTTCTACTCGACCAGCTAGCTCATCTCTATGACTTACTAGCCAAATTGACTTATGGCGTTCTCTAGACATTTGTTTTAACAAGGCCAGGGCATTTTCTACACCTGCTGTGTCTAGTCCGTTATCGATCATTTCGTCTATGAACAACAAATTAATAGGTTGATATAAACTTTCAAACACATCACGGAATGCCCAGCTCATGCTTAGGATTAGTCGATTGCGTTCACCTCTGGATAAGTTGTCAAAGTCCAGCTCTCTACCCAGCTCTTCAATGCTGACAGTCAAGTCGTTTTGGAATACCACAGTGTGCGGCAAGCCCACACGATCCAAGTAGTGGGTGAGTCGAGCATTTAGATAGCTAAGATTTTGTTCAATAATCTTTTTACGGATAAAACTATCTTTGCTTGTAAGCAATTTGAGTAGGAACTCCTGGTGTTCTTGCAAGCGAGTAAGTTCATTTAGTGTATCATATGTTACTTCTTGTAATGCTTGCTGTTGCATTTCGGTAATCTGCTCACTGTAAGGGTCTGCTTCTGCTTGTTTAGAAACAATTTGTTGTTCTAAATTAGTCAATGTAGCCTGGTGCTGAATAGCATCAGACTCTTTGTCATAAAACATCTTAGGCGGTTTACCTAACGTGCCCAAGGACGTGTGGGTAGTCTCCAGTTCTGATAAGAGGTTGCTGTAAGTTGCGCTGCCCTCTCGAGCCGAGACCAAATCAGCCTGCTTCGCTTCCATAACCCGTTGGTGCTTACTATCGTGGAAGGGCTGACCACACGTATGACATTCATGGTTAGCGAGCGTTTCAATTTCTTTTGATAGTTTGGCTGCCAGCTTTTCCTCCCTGCTGATATCCAGTTTGACTCGTGAGATCTGACTCGATAGTTCGTTGATATCCTTGCGCTTTTGATCCCATTCCTTGTGATCTTTGTGCGCTTGGATCTCCACTTCAATTTGTATCGTCTGTAACGCCTTAAGGGCTTTCTCAAGTTCTTTGATATCTTCGCCATGTTTAGTAACCCATAATGTTTGTCTACGTTTTAAACTTTCTACTTGTTCTTCTATACGTTTGTTGGCTTCTTGTTCGGCACGGATACGAAATTCTTCTTGTTGTATTGCATCTTTAGTTTCTTTATTGAGTTCTTTGATGCGATCAGCACGTTCACTTAGTTGTGTAATGCCTAACAACTGTTCAATAATTGTGCGCTGGTCGTTAGCTTTAAGACTTAAGAATGGTTCTGTGTAGGTGTTAAGAGCAAGAATATGCTTAAACATATCGTGGCTAAGGCCTAACATCTGTTCTATAGCATCTTGTGTTTCTCTCGAATCACCTTGAGCCTCATCTGTGACCACTTGCTCTTGATTGTTTACAAAGAATCTAAGTAAGTTAGGTTTACGTCCACGTTCAATTCGATATTCTTGTGTGCCTACCATAAAGTCTAAACTGACCAACATGTTCTTACTATTGGTGCGATTTATAAGGTTGTCTTTTCGAATGTTACTCAGTGCTTGTCCATATAGTGCATACGATAGAGCATTTAGCAACGATGTTTTTCCAGTTCCATTTCTTGATCCATCTCCGCCCAAATCTAGATTTTCTCCAAGCACCAAAGTTAAATCTTGCCGATCAAAATTAACCGCCTGGGTGGCATTACCGATAGACATAAAATTCTTTATTGTAAGATTTTTTAATTTGATCAATTTACTCTTTCTTTACATTTATTAAAATGCCATCGTTTCATTGATAGACCTTTTCCGTTAATGCCGCAATGCGGACATTGTATTAATACATTGTTTATTTCTTGTCGACGCTTGTGTTCGTGGTCACTCAGATTTTTAGGAACACCAGTTAACTTGTCACTTACCTTTTTACGAGAAGCGTCGCTCCACCCATGCGGAGCATCCATACCTTTTTTGGCCTTAGAAATATTATTTTTTCTCTCTTTGGTCATTGGCCCTCTTTTTTCTGCCAATTGTTCTCGCTTTTTCTTAGCATTTTCTTCACCGTAAATTTCTTCATATGTTTTTCCAGCTTTTGCTTTACTTAAATTTTTACGATGCTCATCAGTAAACGTCATACCGGTTCGCCAAGTAGATATTGCCAATCGTACCTCTACGGTCATAACAGGGCCCCAAGCATGTAGTCTGTTATTAGTTAAGATACCGTCTTTATCGATATTCTCTCTACCTAATTCTATAATTACATCCTCTTCAAACCTGTAAGCATCTTTTTCAAACATATTTTTGATTAACTTAACAGCAATGGGTTCATATCCTGCCGATCGAATCTCTGCTATTCTAGCATTCTTCTTTACACCGTTAGCAGACCCTTCTTTTAAATGTTGCAGCATACGGTTGTTTTTTCCTTTACCTATATAAAACGGCAAGTTAGTTCTTGGATCAATCAAAGCATAAACATAGTAAATATTTTCCATACAACTCCATTAAGTTATCTTTACGTATTTAGCATGTTCTATAGGCTCTGGTAGATTTTTAATAACAACTTAGGATCGTAAAATTCACTTTCAATATTAGTAAGCTGATCAGTAACAATTTGATCTACTGATTCAAACTTAACTTCTCCAGGCGCCATGTCGATATCAATGTCTGTGCGCTTGCTAGGTATTAGGGCCATTTCACGCAGGTTATGATCTCGAACAAATGTATCTTTAATAAAGTTTGCTTCTTCGTAGCTAATATCAATGTCTAATTCTACACGAACATGCATATTGGGTTTAAGTATGTTAGCACCATTGTCAATTGCTTCACTTAACTTCATTACACGATATAACGGTTGTCCTGGCCAAGAAAAATATTGATCTGGCATGCCCCACTCTTTGATCATCATACCACGTTCGGCGTCGCCTGCGTCGGCAAAGTTATGCGGAAAGCAGTTACCGATGTAGTTAATATTCTTTTTCTGTTGTCGTAAGTGGAAATGGCCTGAGTAGACACTTTCAATTCCGCTAAAGTTTTCTACCTTGAGTTCGCCGTGATCGGGCATTTCCACCATGGCATTCATTTTAAAGTGTGGCAGTTCAAAGTGCCCAAACATGTACCTGGCTGTCATTTTGGCCAGCTTTTTGTGATCATCGCCTACCAACCAAGGCGCAATAATAACATCACCGTCCTTGAAAAAGTCATTGACAATGACAATGTTAGGAATGTGTTTGGCCCATTCGGTTGAATAGATATCGCGTTTGTCGCGATAGTATAGGTCGTGATTGCCTGGAATAAAATAAAAACGTTCAAATGCCTGACTCAGCTTTTCCAAACTACGCAAACTATACTGTAGTGTCTGCATGTTAATGGCCGCACGTTGATGGCTCCAATCGCCTAGGAACATGCCAGTTTCGCAACCTTGTTCTTTGGCTGTGGCAATAAACCAATCGATAAAATCACTACAGTCTTGATTGTGTTGTAGACTATTTGATTTCAGTCCAAAATGTATATCTGTGCAGACAGCTACTTTTTTAAATAGATTCATAACAGTTAGTTTAACATATACCCCATTGCATTTGCAATCTCTTTGTGGGCCAAACGAAGATCTTGATTTCTAATCAAATCAATTTTTTTAATATGGTCAACGAAATCAATATTATTTTTACCATTACTATTTTGTATCATTGATATAACAACATCAATTTGACTTTGGTGCTCACCAAAATTGTATCTAGTAAGTCGATTCAGCACTAGTTCTTTGGCCGGTTGCGTCAGGTTGGTAATGCAATAGTAAGAAGGAGACCAAACAACATTGATCCACCAACTGTCAAAATTTTCTGAATTGTACCACTCACAGATTTCCGGCAAGTATAGAACATTCATAATGTTTACTGCGGTGCTGACCTGTGTCTTGAAATTTGGTCCTCTTTCCTGATTAAATCGCCGAATGTTTTTTACAACCTGGTTCCAATTAGCACCATTGCGTTGATATTCAAACCTGTCACCAATGTCATCTATGCTCAAATCAAGATGAACCAATTTAAACTTTTTCCACAGCTTAAAAATCGATTCGGGACACTGTGTGCCATTGGTATTGTAGCGTAAGGTTATATTTTTTGCACAATCTAAATCTATTGCAGTTTTTAGTACTCGATATTGATCAGGCAACATCAACGGCTCGCCTCCAGCAAATTGGCAGTAAATTAAATTGGGAAGAAGTTTGGCAAACTCATCCCAAAATACCGGTTGAGTGTTGGGCCAATTTCCGTTGCGTAATGAAATATATGCTGGATGTTTTTTCTTATCTACTGAACTGGGTAAATTAGCAACGGACTCCACAGCCCATGACGAGCTTGATCCCGAGCTGCAAATCCTGCAACTTAGATTACATAAATTTCCCAGTTTAAGATCCAGCGATGTAATATTTTCTGTTGTTTCAGATTCATAGTCGATATCATACAGCTTGTCTCTCAGCACCCAATTATACAATATTCTATCGCTTCGTTTGCCCATAGCTTCTTCCGTCCAGCATTTACTACATCCGGTATTTTTCTTGCCATCACGAAAATCTTGTCTTAAGGTTTTCATCGACGTAGACATATAGATGTCATCGATTGAAAATAATTCTGCACGGTTCATGTTGAATTCTTTTCCAGCATGATCGACAATTGCTTCTGAATACAAACAACAGGGTCTGACAGCGCCATTGGGTCCGAATTCCAAATGGTTCCACGGATACATGCACATGGTCTCTGGTGGATTCAGTAAAGGACGATGGTCAACAATTTCCTTGATACAGTCTGCATCGGCTATATCTATGTTGCACAATTCAAACTTTGTTGAGTCAGTGCTGTATTTTGCATGTACGGTATCCAGGGTCTCTTTGGTTTTACTGTTGGTATTACACAGCACTATAAAACAGTTAGTGATATCCAACTGCTGGACAACACGTTGTAGATGAGCCAATAAATCGTAAGGAATTTCACCTTGAAACGCAATTACTATACGCTCATTTGGTGCGTATTCGCTTTTGTAACATTGTTTAAGGGTTTTGTATAAACTTGAACTTGGAAGAAATAAAAACTTTTTAAGGTATATTATTTCTCCAAAGTTATAACCTGTTAACTTAGGATACATTTTAAGTCTCGTTGTTGTATTCGGCGATGTCAATATTTGTGACCACAGCACCGTAGTTGGGATTCTTTTTACCAGCGTTCTGACGAGTCCATGATGGATTAAGTCCGGCCTGTTCCAACATGTCATCACGAATGTTTTGATTCTTTTTCTCTAGATTGAGAATACGAGTAAAACTATTAGTGATAGCCGCTGTGTAGTAAGCAAACGGATTTTGACTTTTACTTTCATCAAACTGTAGGCCAATTTGACTGAGCTGTAATAGAGCTTGACCGCGCATTTCTTCATTGTAGGTATTGCCGGTAAGGTAGACCTTGCCATTACGACGAGCAACAAAGCTGCCATATTCGGTTTCTGGACACCAGACCTGACCGTTGTACGGAACTGTTGGAACATTTGGAAAAGCAACTTTACCTTGACTTCGATCAATCCCTTCGCCATTGTTTAAGCCCCCGTTAAAATTCAAACACGCACCGAGTGTTTTATTGCCACGTTTGGAAAAAATATTAATAGAATAGAAATTTACCAACTTGCCAAATGCCGGATGGTCGGTAACATAGTGATAATTTGATTTCTTTCCAGACATGGTCAACAACGCCTGAAAGAAATCAATGTGTTCTTTGTCTTTCTGGCAGTACGACATATGGCCACCCGTTCTCCGCCACCCATCTCCGTCGACCATGGTGTTTATTAATAGTTCGCGCTGATCCTGGGTTAATTTAAGAATGAAGTCCATTGTTAAATTTTTGGTTGGAAAAATTTTAAAAATCTCATTCGATGCAGGTCTAGACAATAAAAAACTAAGATTTTTCTTTTGTAAAGCCTCACTAAATTTGAACCCTAGTGTAGTTAAACATTTACGAATTCGATCTGCCTTGACTCCGGGATTTTGATAAATTGTTACCAGCTGTTTCTTTGGTTGATAATTCCCTTCGGTCATGATCCAACCCGCAAGTTCAACAAATGAGTCGGTGACTGTCTTTTCTGTTGGCGCCGATACTGCATTGCCCATGACAATCACTTGGTCACTTTGTTTGACCAATTCTACTTCAACCAGGCCACGAGCAGTTACAAGTTTATGGTTGGGAGTAATCAAGGAATCAATGCTTCTTGAGGTGATGTAATGCATTGGGCCATTATAATCGCCGCGATAGATTGATTTAATTGCCGACCAGGTTAGATTTTTATTACTATATGATAAAATGGTATCATCATCGGTGATTTGATTGATTCCTAACCAACCTCTTTGCGTCAAGGCTTCGGTTTCGGTGTCAACACAGTAGCCACGCCAGTTACTACGAGTAGCATAACGTTCGCACAGTTTCATATACATGGTGGCTAAGGTGCGTGTAGCATTGCCGTGATCTTTACTAAACTCGCCCGACTCAAAATCACCAATCCAGTGACTCTTGCCTACCTGGAATGGTTCTTTATTTTCATCTAATCTGTAGTGATAAAATGGTGGAAAGTTTAAACGAACATGTTTAGGATCTAAAACAGGTTCTTCGAGCAACTCAGCCAGTGGGTCATCTTCGGGCAGGTCTAATTCGAAGATATCTTCAATTTTCTTCTTCTTTGTAGCAGATTTAGGTACTTTTTTAGGTGCCATTGGTATATGATCCCAACAGGTAATTCTAAACACTAGATCGGTATTTGGAATCTTTTTTGGATCAACAATAACACCTTCGCGTTTAAAACGATCGGCTCGATTACGGCGTGCTTCTGCTATTGTGCGTTGATTAATTTTAGCTAAAGTAGGCAAAATAATGTCATATTGATGATCATTTACTGGATCTGTATATGTGCAATATGTATTTTTGCTTAGGTGTATTTGTTTTAAAATGTCACGATTATTTAAATAATTCGTTTTTGCTGGTGTTCTTGGCAAGGATGATGTGGCCACTAATATGTCTCCTAATAGTATATTTATTGTAGCACAAAAACCACAGATGTCAACCTTTTAATCATTATCTGGGTGGTTTATTTTTTCACTAAATATTGTATAGGAAACATGTATGGCCGACGAAAATATAGACTACGCACCAGCAGATGTAAGCAATCCACCCGATCCACAGGTTAGTGCCGGGGAAGATCCAGCGGTTCCTGCCAGCGATGTTCAAACTAGTCCAGCTCCGGTTGATCCTGTTACCGACCCAACGTCAGCATTTACAAATCCTAGTGCTGGTGGTTCGTTTAGTGGTGCATTGTTTGGGCTTGGTGCTGCTGGCGCTGCCGCGGCAAGAACCACAGTTGGCGCAGCCCAAATGGGCGACCAACCACAGATTTCCAACCTACAATTTGCCGCTAATACTGATTGGCGTGTAACTTTAAGATTAGCCCCAGGCGCAACATATTTGTATAATGATCCACAGGCTGGATTGTTACAACCGTTAAAAGTAACCAATGGCGTAATATTCCCATATACTCCAGCCATTAGCACGGCCTACAAGGCCAATTACAGTTCATACGACTTGACGCACAGCAACTATCGCGGATATTTTTATCAAAATAGTTATGTAGATGCAATTAACATGACTGCAACATTTACCGCTCAAAGTACCAGCGATGCAGCCTATGTATTAGCAGTCATACACTTTTTCCGTTCAGTAACCAAGATGTTTTACGGTCAAGATGCCAAACGGGGCAGTCCGCCTCCATTGGTATTTTTAAGCGGTCTTGGCGATTATCAATTTAATAATCATCCTTGTTTAGTACAACAATTTAACTATACGTTGCCACCCGACGTTGATTATATCAGCTCTGGAACCCCTAATAATTTAGGCTTAAATTTACAACCATTGCAGAATTTATACTCGACTACACTTAATGCCGTGGCGCCGACTGTGACTCGGTTGGCCAATGCATTTTTGCCGCCAGGCGCCCAGAATGCTTTACCATCCCCACTACAATCCTTACTAAGTAATCCAACATACGTACCGACTAAAATGGATATGACTATTACCTTATTACCGGTACAAAGTCGTCAACAGGTCAGTCAACAGTTTAGCCTTAAAAACTTTGCCAATGGTCAATTACTCAAAGGAGGATTCTGGTAATGGCATCTGCATACTCTTCTACTAGTCCTTATTATACTACAGGCTATAGTCAATTCTTCTTAGATGTCATGGTCAACAGACCCATACCTAAAGCAGTTGACGACTTGTTGTTTACTATCAATCAAACCTTTCAATACAGACCAGATTTGTTGGCCTATGACCTGTATGGTGACTCTGCCCTGTGGTGGGTGTTTTATCAACGCAACCCAAATACTCTACAAGCACCACCATTAGATTTCGCCGCAGGTACTGCAATTTATTTGCCTAAACTGGCTACGCTTCAATCAGTGTTAGGATTCTAACATGGCCGACAATTCAGTACCAGCAAATCCATTAACAATTGGTCAAAGCCAAGCAACAACCTGGTCGCCCGCGACTCTTAATGCCAAGGCAGCATCTGACGCTGCCTTTGCTGATTCCAAGGATGCATACGCCGCGTGGGCGGCAGCTGGCAAACCAGAATCTGGACCAGAAAAACAAGCGGTAGTCGATGCGTTAAACACTAGCCAAGCCGCCCAACAAGCAACAGTTAACGCAATGAATAATGATCCTCAGGATACCCCTGTGGCTCCACCAAACGCTGGACAAATTGCCAAAGACGATGGCCCTACTACAAATTCTAGTCCTGGAGCAGGTGCCGGAACCACTAACAATGCCGCTACTAGTGTAGGAGCAGATGATAACCCTGGTGCATCTAAAACAACAGCACAGCAAGTGATAAATCAAGCATTTGGGACAGCAACAAACTCACGAATTATAACACAGCCAAATGTATTGGATCAGTATGCCAGTTACACATATTCTATCAGTTGGTATCTATTAAGCCCGGCACAATATAATAGTTTATACACTTCGATGAAGGTGAATACTATAGGGTGGCAGTTACTAATGCAAAGTGGTGGTATACCTGTTGGCAATCGAAATCAATTTTTCCCTGTTGATTATTATATGGATGATTTAGAAATTGATAGTGTGGTGCCGTTACACGGTACAAATATGATAAACTCGGCTACAGAACTTAAATGGAAAGTTACTGAACCTAACGGCATAACGTTAATAGAACAATTATATAAAGCTGTTAAAAGCGTTACTACAGGTACTCCAAACCCAAATTATCTAACTGCACAGCATTGTTTAGTAATACAATTTTATGGATATGATAGTCAGGGCAATCTAGTAGCCCCTGCAACCGGGCAAACAACCACCACAGGTCAACTTAGCAATACCAACCCCAAATCAGTTATACAAAAATATTATCCATGTTTAGTCACAGATATAAAATTTCGAGTAGCCAACAAAGCCATAGAATATTCAGTCTCAGCAAAACCTCTGGTGCATTTTTATAATGCCAGTACTGACCGTGGNACAATACCGTTTGCCTTTAGTTTGTCAGGACAAACAGTGGCTCAACTATTAGTAGGTGGCACAGTGTCGGCTGCCGACATAGCACAGTTTGAACCAGGTGCTAGACAAGAAAGGCCAACACCATCGTCAGCAAGCATACCTCCTTCTGCACCGGCTATAGTACCTCCTACATTAGGATCAATAGTAACCGGTCAAGATAATCCACTGGCTACTTCTGGCGGCATGGATTTTACAAACTTATCAGGATAAAATATTATGCCATCATTCGACCAAGCCTTTGCGGCAGCTAATCCTAATAAATCAAACCCGAATAGCGACCAAAAACCATACACACCGTTATCTCAACGGGAAGGTGGCTGGGCTGGAAGTGCGGCCGCTGCCGCAAGTGGCACCGCTCCTGCATCAGCCGCTGCAGCGCCAACTGCAACCGATAAAGTTTTTGCTGGCTTATGCGAAGCGTTAAATGCCCACCAGCAGTATCTTGTACAAACAGAAAAAGCACAGATTGCCGATGTATATTCAATACAGTTTACATCCAATGGAAACTTAGGTGCGTTTCAAGTAGTACGACCNGGGCAAACTGATTTAAGTAATACTGCCACTACAAATCCTAACACCGCNGCCGCTAAAATTGACCCAGCCCAACAACAAGTAAACACTAACAGTCAAATTTGGCAGGTAACCGCAGGTACACAGATTATTCAATTGATTGATCAAATTATGCGTGGCAGTAGCTATATAACCGGTCAGCAAAATGCTCAAATTAGTCCAGTATATGATCCAAAAACTGGATTACAAACACAAACGGCTAATCCAAAACCCGGTAATGGAACAACCGCGTGGTATAAAGTTACACTGCAAGCAAAAGATTTGGGCTATGACAATATAAGAAAAGATCATGCATACAATATGACATTTATTGTTGCGCCTTATGCAATTACACAAATGGCTAGCCAGTACTTTCCTGACAGTCGATATCGCGGCAGCCACAAAAGTTACAATTATTGGTTTACTGGATTAAACACACAAATTTTAAATTTTGAACAAGAGTATAATAGTTATTATCGTTTGACTTTAACCGGTGCTGGTAAAAATTTGGCAGCCAAAACAACCCATGATTTTAGAGATCAATATCGTAGGACCTACATGGCCGCAAGCGAAAATCATGCTCAAGGTCAACCAGGCGATGCTAATAATCCTGGCGACAGTGGTGCAAGTTTTCTATACAGTCCAACAGACCAAGCAAAAGTAAATTTAAAAATTGTAGGTGATCCTGCATGGATGCAACAAGGTGAGGTTGGTATAGGTATGGTTGCTAATGCTTTTAATTTTAATCCGTATCTTGCTGATGGTACTATTAATTACGATAGTCAAGAAATAGTGTTTGATGTTAGTTTTAATGCACCACAAGATTATAATTTTAGTACCGGTATTGTAGATGTTAATTCTAAAACTGGCCAACCGCAAGAAAATTTTACCTATACTGCAATCAAATGCAAAAATACTTTTAGTAAAGGTCGGTTTGAACAGCAATTAGAAGGACGATTATTAATTGAATATACTAAAGATGCGGCCGCTACAAAGGCCGCGGCTACCAATGGAAGACCCGGTGCGCCTCTTGCCCCAACAGTTACTGGTAGTCGAGACACAACAAATAGCGTTGTTAGTGCAGCCGACGAAGCAAATCCAGATTTATGGAATGACGGCACTGCGACCCAAAGTACCGGTGCGAGAACTGAGGATGAATTTAACGCCGATAATCCGCCAACACCGCAACCCGCTGCACCCCCTGGGAATCCGACATCATCCGGCGATATAGATGTATTTGCCGGATTAGCCGGAACTGCACCACCAGCGTCTGGTGGTGGCAGTGGAGAAATAGTAGCAACACCACCACAACTAATAGCACAGGACGATAATTAATGGCCGGCGAAAATATATCAAAAACAACNGGGCAACCCAAGAATTATAAATTTGATCGTGGNGGTATGCCCACGGAGTTTGGTCCATTTATTGGCCGAGTAATGAACAATGTTGATTCTGCTCGTACTGGCAGACTACAAGTTTATATTGAACAATTTGGCGGGTCAGACCCGACCAACAAAGATTTATGGCGGTATGTAAATTATTGCCCGCCGTTTTATGGAGCTACTCCTAAAGGTGGTAGTGCTGGTACCGGAACATTTGTACAGGGTAATCAGCAAAGTTACGGCATGTGGTTTACACCTCCTGATATCGGAGTCAGTGTATTATGTTTCTTTGTAGCAGGAGATCCTAAACAAGGATATTATGTAGGTTGCATACCAGACCAGGGAATCACACATATGATTCCGGCGATCGGGTCGGTTACTAAGTCACAAGCACTTACACAAAANAAAGACCAGGCTAGTTATTTTGGCGGAGCNGCAAAACTACCTGTAACAGAAATTAATAATACTAACTTAAAAATTGCTGACAATCCTAAATACTTTGAGCAACAAAAACCAGTGCATTCTTATGTAGCAGGCGTGTTATTTCAACAAGGACTAATCAATGATGAGGTCCGAGGATCAATCGGATCAACTAGTCAACGAGAAAGTCCAAGTAATTGTTATGGTATTAGCACTCCGGGTCGCGCAATTTATGCAGGTAGTATACTCAAAGATGGTGATGCTAATGTTAATAGTAAATCGCTAACAGGCGTAAAACCAGCCGACGCCAATGTCATTGGCCGCCGCGGAGGCCACACGTTTGTCATGGATGATGGTGACCTACAGGGCAACGATAATTTAATACGTATCCGTACCTCCAAAGGTCATCAGATAACTATGAGTGATGACGGTAACTGTTTTTATATTTGTCACGCCAACGGCCAGGCCTGGATAGAGTTAGGTCAAGAAGGTACNCTGGATGTATATGCTACTAATAGTATTAACCTACGCACACAAGGCACATTAAATTTACACGCAGATCAAGACATCAACATGTTTTCAGGTGGCAATCTTAACATAAAAAGTACCAACGCAACTACTATACAAAGCGAGAGTGATTTAAGTTTATCAAACAAAGGTCAGTTAAGTTTGTTTAGTCAAGGCGGAATTGGAATAAAAGCCATTGGTACTTTAGCAATTAGTAGTCAACTTGGCAGTTGGGCCACAAGTTCAACTCTGAGTTTTAATGGAGAAAAAATACAACTTAACGGCGGCCAAATAATTGAGGTGCCCGCGCCAAAAGGGTTAACCACATATATACAACCTAACACAGAATTTAATACTACCACAGGATGGGTAGTTTCTCCTAGTGGCACAGAAAGTATTGTAACACGGGCACCCACCCACGAGCCATATCCGTATCATAATATGGGTATTGCTAACTCAGTAAATCTTGGTGATGGTAGTGGTAGTCCTCCGCCAGATGCACCAGATGTTCCAGACGGGGTTACAATTACAGCAGAATGAGTCAATTTAAATATACCCTTCCTTCCGGTGCAAAGTTTACCATGAATACTCCTGCTGGAACGACCCAACCACAGGCTGATAAAATATTTTATACTCAAGTGGCCGCAGGATCTTTGGTAGGATTTACCGCCGGACAAAGTATAAGCAGTACGCAGTCAACCGCGGTTAAATTTGCCCTTAGTCGGTTGGATCGTGGTACTGCTGGAGTTCCTGATACTGTTATTTTGGCCATCGTTAACGGATTACCTACAATTACAGGTATACCATCACTAGTAAATATTCCTTTACAAAATCCAATTACCGCGGCCAATATTGCCAGCATTAAATCCACTAGTTTTACTCCCGCACCGATTGGGCCATTAAGTTCAAGTCAGGTACAGGGAATAATGGCCCAGGTAGCAAACTTTGTTAACCAACCAGCCAATGTTATGACCAATGACAAAGGTGTTGGCCAGTATGGATTAGATTGTCAGCAATTGGAACAAGCCGGTTATGTTAAACCCGGGACCTATCAACAATTTATATTTGATCCAAGTCCGTTAACTGATGTAATGTCTGCTCCTGGGATTTTTACAGGACTAAACGGAATTAACACCGCTCGAGAATTTCTCAATAATCCAGCTGCACAAAATGGAGCTATGAGCTCATTGATGACCAATGCCTATAATAGTTTAACAGCCACCGGTACTATCACACCACCAACTGCTTCGTCGGTGAGTGCATTAGTGGGGAAAGTATATACCCAAAGCGGATTACAATCTCTGTCAGCGGTAAGTGCCGCCAGTGGTATATCTTTTTCTATACCCAATCTTAGTAGCTTAACCGCAGGCTTGCCTAATTTAAGCAGTTTAACATCTGCACTACCCGATGTCAGCGGAATAACCACAGCCTTAGCCAATTCGCCAGTGGGGGGGTTGTTGTCTTCGGCAACTACAAATTTAAGTACCTTGGCTTCTGGTGCTGTAAACATTCCCGGAGTAGGAAGTCTGCAAAATATAAGCGGTGCAGTTGATAAATTAACCGCGGGAGTAACTGCTGATGTTGGCGCATTGATTACAAACGCAAGTAAGTTCGGTACTGCGGCAGCCGCATCATGGGCCAGTAGTTTACCCAGCATTAGTAGTTTAACTTCTAATTTGCCTAGTATCAGCAGTTTAACATCTGCATTACCAACTCTTCCAGGTCTGCCCAGCGTGGCATCTCTTACAACAGATCTCAATGTGCTAGGCAAGGCCGCACAGTTTGCCACCGGAGCCACAAATCCGTTAACCAGCCTAAGTAACCTGGGCAGCGTAAATTTACCTAGTTTAAGCAGCTTAACAGCAGGCCTTCCAAGTTTAAGTAGCTTATCATCTGGCCTGCCTAGTCTAAGTAGCCTATCTTCTGGCCTACCCAGTCTAAGTAGTCTAGCATCTAGTTTGCCAAGTCTAAGTAGTTTAACTTCTAAATTGCCCGATTTAAGTGCGTTAACTGCTGGCTTGCCAAGTTTAAGTAGCCTCGGAAATCTTGGCAGCTTGTCAAAGTTAACTGATTTGTTTGGCGCAGGAGCCGGCAGTTTACTCGGTGGGTCAACTGATCCGTTAGTTGCCGCTACGTCGCCTGGCCCAGGATTTAACAATACTGTAAATCGAGCCACATTAGATGCGGCTACTAACCGAATATTAGGCAATCCTAAAATTCCTACACCAAGTTTTGACTATCCAGATCCTAATTCACCTTCTGCAAAAGCTGCACTTGATATTGATTACGCAAAAACAAAACTACAAGAGTTGCAGGGACAAGGAACAGCATTGCTTACTCAAGCACAAGGCACCGTGGACAGCGCCGGTAGCGGGATACCAGTGTTTAAAGCATCTCAAGTTAATCAAATTCTTGGATAATTTTAATAGAGTAAATACAAGATGCCTACATTTATTGGATTTAACACAATCAATCAAAACAAAAAGTTTACCGCTGTAGACTTTAATTTGATTAAAATTGACCTACTTAATGCGTTTAACATACGCCAAGGCGAGCTAGTTGGCCGCCCTGGGTACGGTACAGTACTTTGGAATTATCTGTTTGAGAATCAAACACAAGAAACACAACAATTAATCTACGCTGAAATACAACGAGTTTGTGCCGGGGATCCTAGGATTTTTATCAGCGGCATACAAATGTTCCCCCAAGAAAACGGCCTGCTTGTACAAGTAGGTATTGCTGTAGTGCCTAGTACTAATGCTCAAATGTTAAGCATCTTTTTTAATCAACAACAGCGCACAGCTACCTACGTTTAACTACCCAGTTTATTAAAACCATAAATACTCTAACACTGGAATAACTATGGCCACTACCAATACAACTTCGGGATCAACTACAGCGGTAACAACCACAAGGCAAACCGTAATATTTGGCGTCGAAGATTGGAAACGAATTTATCAAACCTATCGTGAGGCTGATTTTCAAAGCTACGATTTTGAAACTTTACGCAAAAGTTTTGTAGACTACTTACGCTTATACTATCCAGAAACCTTCAATGATTACATTGAAAGTTCTGAATTTATTGCCCTACTAGACGTTATGGCTTTTATGGGGCAAAGTCTGGCATTCCGTACTGATTTAAACGCTCGTGAAAATTATATGGACACGGCCGAACGCCGTGACAGCGTAGTTAAACTGGCTAATTTAGTAAGTTATACACCCTTACGCAACACAGAAGCCAGCGGATATCTTAAGGTATTTTCTGTTTCTACCACAGAAGATATTGTAGATTATAACGGTATTAATCTTGCTAATCTTACAGTTAACTGGGCTGATCCAACTAATCTTGACTGGCAAGAACAGTTTATTTCAATTATTAATGCTAGTTTGGTTAATGCTCAACAATTTGGCCGACCCGGGTACGATCAAGTAATTCTTGGTGTTGACACGCAAGAGTACACAATAAATTTAGTGCCAGGATACATTCCAGTAATTCCATACACTGCTACAGTTGATACAGTGAATATGCCATTTGAAGTAGTCAATGCCACTTCTGCCGGGCAGACTTATGTCTATGAGCCGCCTCCATTGCCAAATGGTCAATTTAATGTTTTATTTAGAAATGATCAGCTAGGATATTCTAGTGCTAACACTGGCTTTTTCTTCTTGTTCAAACAAGGTGTATTGCAAAATCAAGATTTTAATTTAGCCGAGAGAATTAGCAATCGTGCTGTAAACATTAATATTGAAGGTGTTAACAACACCGATGTTTGGCTATATCAACTTGACAACACAGGAAATATTTCTAGTTTCTGGAAATATGTACAAAGTGTATATGCCGCTGCCGCAGAACAACTTGCTCCGGGTACAAGAGATATTTACAGTATTGCTAGTCGCACCAATGATCAAATCACCTTAAACTTTGGCGACGGCATATTCAGTACCATTCCAGTAGGAACCTTCCGCGCCTATGTTCGCGCTTCCAATGGATTGACCTATATTATTAATCCAGTTAACATGCAGTCAGTTACGGTGCCTATCAGTTATGTTAGTCGTACTGGACAAATTGAAACATTAACATTTACCTGCGGTATTACTACACCGGTGACCAATGCTCAGGCCCGTGAAACTATTAATGAAATTAAACAACGAGCACCGGCTCAATACTATACACAAAATCGTATGGTCAACGGTGAAGACTATACAAACTTTCCGTTTACACAATACAACAGCATTCTTAAAAGTACCGCATTAAATCGTGCAAGTATCGGAACCAGTCGGTATCTTGATCTAATCGACGGTACTGGCAAATATTCTAGCACCAATATTTTTGCCGATGATGGAGCATTGTATGAAGTTAATGCCTTGCCTACATTCCAGTTTAGTTGGTTAACCACAACTGATATTTCTAATGCTGTAACTAATCAAATTGATCCATTGGTATTACGGGCTGGCCTCAAACAATTTTATTATGCTAATTTTGTTAGACCAAATTTATCAGTATTAAACTATACATGGCATCAGAGTACAGTTATTACCAACGAGACCACTGGCTATTTTCAAAATGCAGCTGGAGACCCAGTTCCGGTAGGATCGTATGCTAGTAATAATGCTAGATATATTCTTGAAGGATCTCTGGTCCAATTTGCCGCACCCACTGGATATTATTTTGCCGCAGACAACGGGTTAGTAGCCGGGGTACCATCTGGCCCCAATGAAAAACTTACAATCTGGGCAAGTCCCACAGCGGTGTATTTGTCAGGAACTAATCAAGGCCTGGGCAATTTACCCAGCGGAGTTGGCCCTGTAGTATTAAACAATTTTGTACCAACTGGGGCAATTCCAGTACAAGTAATTCCTGTGTTTGTAACAGATATTCCGTCAGCTGTACAACAAAGTATTGTTAGTCAAATTTATCTAAATCAAAATTTTGGTCTTGGCTATAATAATCTTACTGATACTTGGTATGTTATTACCTCTAATAATCTTGCTGTTGATGCAACATTTAGTTTGGCCAACGCACAAAATACCAGTGGTACTAATCTTGATGCTAGTTGGTTAATACAAGCAACCTATAACGGATCCACTTACACTGTGGTTTCAAGATCATTAAATTATTATTTTGGTAGTGTACTAGAAACAAGATTTTTCTTTTATACCAATCAACCAATCTACGACAGTAGAACCGGCACAGTAATTAGAGATTATGTAAATGTATTAAGAATTAACACGCAGCCAGATAGTAATAGTCCAATGCCATCCGACAATGTGTTGACCATTATCAATCAACCTATTTTAAGCGATGGTCTTGTCGACGACTTTCAGGTCGAAGTCAGCTTTGCATCAATTGGTGGTGACTTAACTCCTGTAAACCCAGATTTCTTTAATGACATTGTGGCACCCGGTGTTAATGCCAACGAAAAATTAGTGTTTTTTCAAGCCACTGTGGATTTTGATAATTTACAAAGATATTTGTTAGTTAATGCTGGCACAGTTAATAGTGAGTATCCAACTATGGCTACCATCCAAGCAGCNCAAACTCAATACACCACCGGCACAATATTTTATGCTTACCAAGATCAAGTATTTTACACGCTAGGATTAGATTCGTTAGGCAATCCTACGCTCACAGTTAATACTTCGTTTGTAGCGCAAACTGGCCGACAAGGATTGTCATTCCAATATAGACATAATAGTCCGTTAACCAGCCGCATTGATCCTGGATCCACAAACATTATTGATCTGTATGTAGTTACCAATGCTTACTATACTGCCTATCAAAACTGGTTAAAAGATTCCACTGGCACTGTGGCAAAGCCATCAGCACCTACCTTGGATGACTTAACTACTGCATACCAAGGCTTACAGAATTATAAAATGATTTCAGATAATATGATTCTTAATTCGGTTGACTTCCAACCATTATTCGGTCAAAAGGCCGACTCGGCACTACGGGCTACAATTAAAGTTATACGAAATAGTCAAAGCACTGCAAGTGTAAGTTCCATACAAAGTTTAGTTATAGCCAACATGGATGCATATTTCAGTTTAGATGCATGGAACTTTGGAGATACTTTTTACTTTAGTGAACTGGCAGCCTACATACATCAAAATATTGGCGACATAGTAAGTTCTGTAGTTTTAGTTCCGCTGGACCCGCAAAAGAGTTTTGGTGACTTATACGAAATAAGATCAGCACCTAATCAAATTTTCTGCAACGGTGCAACAGTCAACGACGTTCAAGTAATCACAGCACTGACCAGTGCTAATCTACAAACTGCACCCGGAAGTGGAGTAATTTAATGGCAACTTCAAGTACACAAATTCGTACTGTAGATTTTTTACCAGAAATATTTCAAACCCCAGTTAACAAACAGTTTCTGGCTGCAACCCTTGATCAACTAGTTCAAGAGCCACGGTTCAAACAAACACAAGGGTATATTGGACAAAAGATTGGACCTGGCGTCAACGCCAATGACAAGTATGTTATTGAGCCAACTGCGGTTCGCAACAATTATCAATTAGAACCGGGCGTTGTACAAATTGATCCTACTGACTCTCATAAAATTGTTGATGCAATTACCTATCCTGGTATCACCGATGCATTAAATGTACAAGGCGCCGTGACAACTAATCCTCAGGCATTATACACCAGTGATTACTATACTTGGGATCCGTTTGTTGACTTTGATAAATTTGTAAACTATGCACAATATTACTGGCTGCCACGCGGCCCACTAGCAGTAGATATATCCTCAGAAGGCTTTCCACTAACTGATAATTTTACCGTAACTAGAAACAACGGCTACTATACTTTTTCTGGTTACTCTGGTAATAATCCAGCAATTACCCTGGTTCGCGGCGGCAATTATAATTTTAATGTTGCACAAAATAGTCAAGCCTCAATAGAATATCGCGTCACTAATAATNCAACTAGCTGGGCAATTGATTTTGAGTCTAACCCCACACTCACNTTGGTGCGAGGGAATACCTANACATTTAATCTTACACAAACTGTTCCACTAGCATTTTGGATTAAAACTGAATTAAGTNTTGGTACAACAAATATATGGAGTAGTGGAGTATTCAACAATGGNGCCTCATCTAATTTAATTACATTCACAGTGCCACAAGATGCACCCGACACATTGTATTATTGTAATGACACCCAATATAATTTCCGTGGCCAGTTTAACATTGTCGACGGGACGCCCGGCACTGGCCCAGGATTTTGGATTCAAACAGACCCTGGTGTTAATGGGCGTATTCCAGCGACTCCAAACATTAGCAGTAGAGATGTTTTAGGTGTTGTTAATAATGGCGAGGACCTCGGCACAGTTACTTTTAATGTTCCACTTGCGACCGCACAAGATTTTTATTACAACTTGCCAAGTATTGGCACAGTTGATTTAGTTACCACCTTAAATTTTGATCAAATAAACAATCAGTTTTTAGGCCCATTTTTTGAAGCTAATCCCAACGGAATTGATGGCATTACGAATTTAAATAATCGCACTGTTGTTTTTATAAATGACAATACGGATCCGGAGTCGGGCGGATGGCAACAAACTACATTCTTTGATCCATTATCTAATGCTGGCAACGTAGTTAGTGGAGTGGGGTCATTTGATTCTACTACTTTTGATCAAAATACTCTGATTACCGATCCTGCCATACAATTTAGTGTTTGGCAAATACAATATCTAACCGACACAAACGGCAATCAATATATTTCGTTAAACAGTATTGAACAAATTAGTAATCTAAATAAATTTTCTATTTTATTTGGCTCTGAGTATGCCAGTACTGGTTGGTATAAAAATTCGTCTGGATTATTTGAACAAATTCCATTATTAACTGCAACTAAAAATGTATTGTTCTACCAAGACGGCACAGATCCTAATTTATTTGGACAAATTAATATTATTGATGAATCGTTGTCGTCATCTATCGATATTGCAACAATTATTGGCTCCTCCACCTATACTAGTCCTAATGGAGTAACATTTAGTAACGGAATGAAAGTTGTATTTCGTGGTAATGTAATTCCTGATAGCTATCAAAATAACGAATACTATGTTGAAGGGGTAGGTACTGCTATTCGATTATTGCCTGTGATTAATTTTGTCACCCCAGAAACTTATACAGAAAGTACCAGTGTTCCTTACGATAGCACACCATATGATTTTGGTAATTTTGATGCGTCATTAAATCAACCTATAGTTCCAGACTATCTTACTATAAATCGTGCGGCACCCGATCTTGACCCGTGGTCAAGGAGTAATCGCTGGTTCCATATTGATGTTATTAATGCGTCGGCTGCTTATAACAATACAACACCAGTTCTTGATAACAATTTCCGTGCAGCAAGACCAATTTTAGAATTCCGCGCCGGCACTCGGTTGTTTGATTTTGGCACCAACGGTAAACAACCAGTTAACATTATTGATTTTACACAACTAGACGCATTAAGCACAATTAATGGTGGCACTGGATATAGTACAGACGGATACACTCTCATTAACGGATCTACAATTATTTTTGCTGCAGACTTAGATCCTATTGTAAGACGAACAATTTATCAGGTGCAATTTATTACTCCCGATACTGTTCCGCCATTGATTGCTGAACCAATCATTATATTAACTCCGACTGCTGATAGCCCAGCATTAATTGATCAGAATGTGGTAATCTTAGATGGTAATACTCAGCAAGGCATTAGCTATCGTTGGGACGGCGTGACCTGGGTTAAGACTCAACAAAAGACACAGGTTAACCAACCACCACTGTTTGACATATACGATTCAAACGGAATAAGTTTTGGGGATCCGGTAACTTATCCTAGTACCACCTTTAGAGGAAGTCCACTGTTCAGTTATGCCATTGGTGATGTTGCACCAGACTTAGTTCTGGGATTTCCAATAACCTATTTGAGTTTGACTAACATCGGCGACATTGTTTTTGATAATAATCTTTACGCTGATTCTTTTAATTATACCATTAATCAAACCGGCCAAATTGTACCATTGAGCTCTGGATTTGTTAGACAATATAGCGACCGTATTAATTTTGTCAGAGAGATTGGCTGGCAAACAGCCGTTACCCCAAGTCTAATTAGACAGCAGTTCCAATTTACCTATGATGGTAGTCCGCTGTTACTTGATGTTGCGGTTAATGCAAATACAACTGTTCCTGCGGTGCAAATATTTGTTAATTCTACTTTCCAAGAATCATACAATTATACGGTGGTTGTCGGAACAAACACAACTACAATTAATTTGTTGACTGCTTATGTGCCAGGCGACGTAATTGAAGTCTTGGTACTCAGTGATCAAACTAGTGCCGCTGCATTTTATGAAGTTCCAATTAATTTGGAAAACAATCCGTTCAATGGAAATAGTAAACAATTTACCCTAGGTACAATACGCAATCATTATAGTACCATTGCTGAAAATCTTATTCCGTTGTCGGGACCTGTAATTGGTGCTAATAATACTCGCGACCTTGGCAACATTGTTCCTTATGGTTTACAAATTCTACAACAAAGTTCGCCGCTGACACTAACTGGCTACTTTATGCGCGATGCTAATTACGATATATTTGGCGCCCTGGATTATAACAGTCGTGAATACATTAAATTTAAATCATTACTGTTACAGGCTGTAACTACTTTTGGTATTGCCGATTATGGTAACTGGACAGTTGCTCAATTATTAGATGCGGCCATAGCTCAAATTAATTTGGGCGATACCAACATGAGTCCGTTTTACTGGAGTGACATGTTGCCCACCGGTCCAGTGTTTACATCAACCAGCACAACGGTTACAGCAATTACCACCTCAAGATTTAATACCACACAGACTTATAGTTTTACAGAATCAAACTATCAAGGATTATTAGTATATCTTAATAATGTATTGTTAACACGCGAGTATGATTATGTAGTATCTGTTGATAGTCCTGTGTTAACTATTACGGTGCCATTGTCAGTTGGCGATGTGGTTACTGTCAATGAATACACTGATACCGCTGGAAATTTTGTACCCAACACTCCGACTAAATTAGGCTTGTATCCTAAGTACCGACCAGAAATTTTCCTAGATGATGATTATGTAAATCCTACTCCGGTGATTCAAGGTCACGACGGATCGATCACTGTGGCGTTTGGTGACATACGAGATCAAGTATTGTTGGAATTTGAAACTAGAATCTTTAGCAATCTTAAAAATGATGGTAACCCTCCTCCACTTACTGCCGAGGATGTTATCCCTGGATATTTTAGAACTACAGATTATACACAAACAGAAATTAATCAAATACTAGGTGAAACTTTCCTTAGCTGGGTCGGATATAACAAATTAGATTATACAGCACAAACTTTTATTGCCNACAACGAATACACTTACAATTATAGTCAAGCTGGTAACAAACTTGACGGTGCTCCGTTACTAGGAGCATGGCGCGGAATTTATCGTTACTTCTATGATACCCTAACTCCAAACATCACACCATGGGAAATGTTGGGCTTTAGCGAAATGCCTGTATGGTGGGAAACCCGATATGGCCCCGGGCCGTATACCAGCGACAACTTAGTACTCTGGGGCGATCTAGAATTGGGATTAGTTGCCGACCCTGCGGCTCCCTATATCAAACCTAATTATGCTCGTCCTGGGTTAACATCGGTTATTCCAGTAGACAGTCAAGGCAATCTAATACCGCCACTACAAAGTGTAGCAGGGAAATTCAACCCTAATGGATTTGTTAAGAGTTGGGTCGTTGGTGATGGCGGGCCAGTAGAAGCTAGCTGGTGGATGAGTAGTAGCTATCCGTTTGCAGTTATGCGTTTATTAGCATTGACTCGTCCTGCAGAATTCTTTAGTTTATTTGCCGATCGCGATTTGTATCGTTACAGTACAGAATTTGATCAGTACCTATACAACGGTCGTTATAGAATAGATCCAGCAAGTATTCAAGTCTACGGCAATGGTGTTAGCAAGGCAAGTTATATCGATTGGATTGTTGATTATAATCAGCAACTGGGATTAAACAGTACAGATGCATTGACTACCGACCTGTCAACTCTTGATGTGCGATTATGTTATCGTGCCGCATCCTTTGTAGCCCAACAAAATTTAAATGTCTACTTAGAAAAATCTAATCCAAATAGTAATAATTCTACATTACTAATACCACCAGAAAGTTATAATTTAGTATTATATAAAAATCAACCATTTGATGAAATAGTTTATAGTTCGTTAATTGTAGAAGTTGGTGAGGACGGGTACACCATTTATGGCTATAGCAGTTATCAACCATATTTTCCAATTTTGTCCAGCAAGATTAACGGCAATACGCAGACACTAACTGGCGGAAACATTTCCGTTACAGTACCAAGTCAGTATTCTGATAGCATTGTACAGATTCCATATGGTTATACATTTAGTAATCTCACCAGCACTGTTGATTTTATATTAAGTTATGGTGCATATCTTGCCAGTCAAGGAATGTCCTTTACTCAGATAGAAAATGGCTATGTTCTTAATTGGCAACAAATGGCCCAGGAGTTTTTATATTTTGCCAACCAAGGTTGGGCTCCAGGAACCATTATTAATTTAAATCCAGCGGCCACGGAAGTATCTGCCCTTAGACCTGGATCTATTGTTGATAGTATTGTAATCTATACTCCTGAAAATATGTTGTTAGATCAAAACCGCCAACAATTTAAGTCCAAAAATTTAGTCATTCAACGCGAAGGTGATGCATTTACAGTACGTCCAGCACCTGGTGGAAGTCAAACTATCAGTTTCCTACAATTAAAATTTACCGATTATGAAGATATGATTGTGTTTGATAACACAACTATTTTCAATGATTTAATGTATGATCCTATTACAGCTGAAAGACAAAATCGGTTGATGATGAAGGCCGCTACATCGACGCAGTGGGACGGCACATTAAATGCTCAAGGATTTATTTTAAATCAAAATAATGTCATAGCATGGTCACCTAACACCAAATACACCAAAGGTGACATTGTTATCTATAAAAATAGTTATTGGCAAGCCTCTACTATTGTACAGCCCAAAGAAAAGTTTGAATATGCTGATTGGTATAAGAGTAATTACGATCGAATTCAACAAGGACTATTACAGAATTTAGCCAACAAGGCTGATCAACTGGCCAACAGTTACAATGTACAAACGGCTAACCTTAATGGCGCCAACGATTTATTGGCATTTGGATTAATTGGATTCCGTCCTCGTCAGTACATGGTTGATTTAAATTTAGACAGCGTAAGTCAAGTTAATTTGTATCAGCAATTTATTAAAACTAAAGGTAGTTTACAAGCGGCNGATTTGTTTACACAGGTTAATTTTAACAAAGAAACTGGTCAATATAATATCTATGAAGACTGGGGAATCTTAGTTGGAACATACGGTGCCAACGCCAACCGTAGTTGGTTTGAAGTGAATTTAAATGCGGCATTGTTAACTGGAAATCCTAGCACAGTTCAAATTGTTGTTCCAGGCGAAACCTCGGGTGCCAATCAGGCTATATTGTTAAGTGACCTCTGGAGTGAAAGTTATAAAATTCCAAACACAGATATATTGCCAACAACCTACACAAGGAATTTAGACACAGCACTTCCGTCGGCTGGTTATGTAAATCTTAACGATGTAGATATCACTGTATTCAATCTTAATGATCCAAGCACAATTGCTGCCAAATTAAGCACAATCGGTAACGGTACAAGCATCTGGGTAGCACAAGATAATAGTTATAGTTGGAATATCTATCAGTGTGTACAAGTACCAGGACGACTGAACCAACTAACTGATAATCTCAACGGCACAAGCATAGCNCAATTTTCTGGATTAACCACAGGACTATCAGTTGGTGATTTAATAATTATTCGTTACTTTGATTCATCAGTAGATGGCGTTTATCGTGTACTATCACTGCCTAGTATAAATTCTGCGGTGATTGAATTTGCTTTTACTAATTTGAATAAAACGTCAATAACTGGAACTGGCATTGTATTCCATTTACAGACCATGCGTGTATCGCAGGCCAGTGATGTAGTCAACTTACCGTATGCCAATGATTTAGTTCCCGGTGCCACAGCCTGGGTAGATAACAACGGATCTGGCCATTGGGAAGTAATACAAAAACAAAAAGTATTTACTGAGATAAGCGCCCTGTCGGCTACTACACTCGATGCAGATTCATTATACGGGTATAGTTTAGCCCAAGCCACTAATCATTATTCTTTATTAGTTGGCGCACCCGGCAACAATTCTGGAGTGGGCTCATTATACACTTATAGACGAGACAATACTACCCAGACGTATATTAACAATAATGAACTAACACTTGCTGCTACCGATGTTCTTGGATTCGGTAATGCTGTAGACTTTGGTAAACAAGCATGGGCGGTAGTCGGTGCCAGTGCTAGTAACGCAGGCGCAGGTTATGCAGTCATGCTATATCAACCGCCAGCAACAAATGATTTTATAGAAGTACAACTATTAGTGGCACCCGATTACTATAACGATGCATACAATTTTGGATCGTCTACAGTTATTAGCGATGACGAACAATGGATGTATATTGGTGCTCCTGGCGGCAATTTAGTATATGCCTATGGTAAGGTTGAAATTCCGGTAGAAACAATAAGTTATGTTGGCAACGGGGTAACTGCAACATTTACCTATGTTGATAATATTACAATCAACTCAACTTTTCCAGATCAACTAACGGTTACAGTCGATGGAACTATATTAACATATGGCGTTGATTATGTTATAAACACAAATCTTGTCCAGTTATTTGTAGCACCGGCTGCCGGACAAACAGTGGTAATTGCTCGTACCGTTGCTGTTCAATTATCTTATAGCGTTCCAACTTTCTCACTAGAACAATATTTGTACACCGCTACTAATATTGATTCGTTTACTGTTCGTGTTAATGGTATTATACAAAGACCATATATCGATTATACATTTAGTGGTGTGGACATTACCTTTGTAACTACGCCAACAGTTGGTGCCACCATTGCTATTACTGCAGGAACTTACTGGCAGTATATTAATAGTATTACTGTTCCTGGTATCGATGCTGGGGCTAAATTTGGTACCAGTATAACTTGTGGTACCGATGGCCGCCAGATTTTAATTGGTGCTGTTCGCGATACTGCCACAGACAGCAATGGCAACACTGTCAGCCACGGCGGATCAGTATATGCATTTGATCGTAGCGTGGTCAGATACATTATNACNGATGCTACACAAACTACCTATGCTATCCCNGGANCATACACCGATCCTATAGCAGTAATACTTAATAATCAATNCTTAACCAACACCGCTCAATATATCAATGGACAATTTACTGTTAGTGGGGCNGACATTATACTATCAAGCTCGGTAGTACTAACTGTGGGCGATATGTTAGAAATTGAAACTAATCAGTTCCAACAGATTCAAAAGATTGTTGAAAAAACAGTATTTGATGAATCGGCATTTGGTCAAGCGGTAGATATCTGCCCTAATAATTGTAGTGTGTACATTGGCGCACCATTAGAAGGCGGATTAATTCCACAAGCTGGATTGGCACAACGTCAAGTAAATCAATCTAGAATATACGGGGTAATTACGTCAACCGTGGCTAATCCAATATTAACCCCAGGCGATACTATTCGTATTAATGACTCGTTGGTTACAGTACCCGATACTACTATACAGTCGTTGATTACAGCAATTAACACTTCCGGAATACCAAATGTTGTTGCAACAGCAACCCCAGATGTAACCCTGTATGGCGATGGCTCAACTAAAATATTTGACATTGGCAATATTTACTCAGCCGCAGGTGCGTATACTTCTATAGTATATCTTGATGATGTATTACAAATAGCCAATCCTACTNGTGGATACACCTATACCTATACCAATGCCACACAACAAATATCATTTGTAACGGCTCCGGCAATGGGTAGCATTATTAAAGTTATATCCGGTAGAATGACTGTTAGTGTTATTAATGCTACTGCTGCAGCTACATTTAACAAACTCACAGTACTACCGGGAGTCTCTGGCACAGCATTTGCAGATATTGGATTTACAACCTATGCCTACACGCAGACTATTGTCAGTCCTAATCCTACACCATATGCTCAATTTGGTACTGCATTAAGTATTAATACCAATGCTTCGAGTTTAGTAGTAGGAGCACCCAATGGCAATGTATACGAGCCAACTACCTTTGATGCTGGCCAAACTTATTTTGATGAACATAGCACAACTTTCTTTAATCAAGTTGACAACAGCGGAGTNGCCTACACATTTGATTACCTNCCTAGCTCGTCTNATTCGTTGTCAAATCCTGGACAGTTTGTATTTGGTCAGCAGATATATAATAATNATTTAGAAACTAATGATCTATTTGGTGTTGCTGTAAACTACCGCAATAATCGGTTAGTTATTGGATCTCCTGGTCAGGANGCCGATGAAGATTATGATATAGATTATGATGTTACTGTGTTTGACAACTCCAACGATGTACCATCTTGGACAATAATACACACTCAGCAACCAGCAGTCGATATTGAATTAATTAATTCTGTTTACTCGTTTGATAAACTATTAAACAGCACACAAACTTATTTTGATTTTATTGATCCATTACAAGGCAAGATCCTTGGCGTGGCCCGTAGAAACATAGACTACATAGGCGCAGTAGATCCAGCAAACTATAATGCCGGTAGTATACACAACATTGGTACCAGCTGGGGGGCAGCCCACGTAGGAGAAATTTGGTGGAGTACCTATACCGTTAGATTTATTGAACCTAGCCAAGATGACATTACCTATGCCAGCCGCCGCTGGGCACAGACCTTCCCTGGTAGTAGCATTGACATTTATCAATGGATAGAAAGTTCTGTACCACCGGCCAGCTATACCGGCCCAGGAACACCATTTAGTACAATTAGTTACACAGTAACATCATCGTTGAACAACTCCGGTGTGTTTGTCACTAATTACTATTTCTGGGTCACTGGTCTTGCTACTATTAACACCACCGCAGGTAAAACTTTAAGTACTAATGGTATTGCCGGTTATATATTAAATCCGTTAAGTAGTGGGCTTCCATATATTGCTCCATTGAGCGCCAATACCGTTGCTTTATACAATGCCAAGGGATTATTATCGGCTAGAGACACAATATTACACGTCGAGTACAATCGTCAAGCTGATGGCAGTACCGGAGATACACATACCGAATATGCATTTATTGCCGACGGTCGTCCCGACTCATTCTTAAATGCAAATTTATATCGTAAACTGTTGGATAGTTTCTCTGGTCAAGATACTGTGGGTAACCTTGTTCCGGACCCATTGCTCAGCCCAGGTCTGCAATATGGTGTAGAATTCCGTCCTCGCCAGAGTATGTTTGCTGACAGATTTACTGCTTTACAAAATTATTTAGGCAGAGCCAACACAATATTGGCACAATATCCTATTAGCGAAACTCGTAGTTTTAATTTACTAAACAGCAGTGAGCCCACTCCTGCAGCCAATTCGGGTGCCTGGGATTATGCAGTACCGAATCTTGAAATATTGTACTATCAAAATCTTGCCATTGTTCCACTGGGCTATCTATATTTGGTAGAATCAGACAGCAGTCAAAACGGTCGCTGGACCATTTATGTAGTAGCGCAGGGCTTTGTCCCAGGCACACGAGTTTTAAATTTAGTCCAAGTACAAACCTATGACACTCCGCTGTATTGGGATTATATTAATTGGTATCTCCCAGGTTATAATAGTTCAGTACAACCATTGGTTACTGTGGCAAATACTGCCGGACTACAAGCTCTGAGCATATCACAAGTACCGATCGGAAGTAGTGTAAAAGTCACTGCTAACGGGCAAGGCAAGTATGAAATTTATCTTAGAACTGGTATAAGTTCAGTTACTGGATGGCAACGAGTTGGCCTNNAAGATGGTACAATTGAATTTAAAGAAGAGTTATGGAATTATTCTGTAGGTAAATTTGGCTTCGATGTTCAAGTATTTGATGCACAGTATTTTGATCAATATCCAGCAATCGAAACCCGTCAAATTATTCGAGCTATTAATGAAGAATTGTTTATTGACGATTTGTTAATAGAACGCAACCAATCGTTAATATTAATGTTTAAATTTATCTATTCAGAATTCAATAGCCCTTACTGGTTAATGAAAACTAGTTACATCGAAGTTGATCATGTGATTCGTGGATTAGAGCCATTCCAACTTTACCAGCCAGACAATCAAACTTTTGTGCTAGATTACCTACAAGAGGTTAAACCATACCATGTACAAACTCTTTCATTTAACTTAATATATGATGGCATAGATACTTGGCCCGGATTGCCAACTGACTATGATGTTCCAGCCTACTGGGATTCAACTTTAGAAATTCCACAATTTGTAAGTCCGGTGTTAACTCCTTATACATTGTCGAGTAGTTTAGTAGAATCTACTGTTAGTGATGCAGCAGCTACTGCTCAAGTTTGGCTTGAGCAACCGTGGAGTGAATGGTTTAATAATTATCTGTTAGGCATACAAGGAGTTACTGTTGCCAACGGTGGCTCTGGATATACAATACCGCCCGAGGTTATTGTTACAGGAACTTGTGTAGCTCCTGCCCAAATGACCGCAGTTATTAATAGTGCAGGACGAGTTGTGGCTGTTAATATTATTACCCCAGGTAGTGGATATAGTACCACCGCCACAATAACATTAACCGGTGGCAACGGTACAGGTGCAATTGCTGTGGCGCAAATGGGCAACGAGTTAGTTCGCTCAATTAAAACTACAATTAAGTACGATCGTTATCAATACGCATCAACCATTATTGATTGGGAACCCAATGTTACATATACTGAAGGAACGCAAGTTCGTTGGTCAAATATTGTATGGGCAGCCAACAGCACAGTATCTGGCCCGGTGTTTATACCCGACGAGTGGACCAGAGTAGTTGCCAGCACACTAAGTGGTGTTGACCGAACTATGGGCTATTATGTTCCTGGGCCAAATATGCCAGGATTAAGTTTACCGTTATTAATCGATGGTGTTGAATATCCCGGCGTACAAGTAACTGCGCCAACGTACAGCCAAAATTCTGGATTTGATGTTGGTAATTTTGACATCAACCCATTTGATAATTTTGCACTTGACGCAGTTGGTCGCCCAACCTACGACCCTGCTATTCTAGATGTTAGATATTCTAGCGCATATCTTGACCCGTATCTAGGCACACGAGCCACAGATATCAATGTCGACGGTGGCAAATATATAGATGTATTCAGTAGCTATGCACCAGAGGAATTAGTACCCGGTAGTGAATTTGATACTTTAGACATGCGAGTTTATACTCGCCCTGGCGCAGATTGGCTACAGCGTGGTCACGGGTTCCCTGAGGCAACTTACAAATTTATATTTGATTCTCTTACTCCTACTGTAAGTTTTGCCAATGTGCAGCCATATCCTGTGCAGATAACAGTATCAAATCAAACACAAGGCACAGCTCTCACTCTTGATTATGGATATACGGTTGATTGGGCTAACCAAACAATTACCGTGATTGCCAATGCTAACGCCGGCGATGTTATAGTAATTACAGTATTTGAATTAGGTGGCGGTAATCAACTTTATAAACAAGTGTATAACGGCGCCGATGTTGTAGATACTATTACTGTTCCGGTGACCTATAGCGAAATACAAGAATTTGCTATTTTTGTTAATGGTGTGGTCTTGGTTGAGAATACCGATTACACTTACCAATCTATTTTGGATAGTAATCAAACTCAAATTAATTTTGTGTCAACATACACTAGCACGGATTTTATTAGTTTGGTTGCAATTGGCCCAACAACCGTTAATTCCACCACAATAAATTATAGCTGGAGTGCCCCACAAACACAGGTTATTATCGGTGATGGCGCTTTAAGTTTTACACTTAATAATAGTTTAGTTTATAATAATCCTGATAGTATAGTTGTTACTGTAAACGGTGCCCGTGCAAGAACAGCAGCTGGCATTAACTGGATAGGTGATGATAGTACTGTTGAATATCAGTTGCCAGCAAGACTTGGATTTAGTGAATCGTTGATTGCCGATAATCAGGTGCATGTATATGTAAACAATATTCCACAAGTCCTAAGTACAGATTTTATAGTTACTCCGTATTCAGCTGGTGTACGCACAGTATTATTCACAACCGCGCCAGCAGCTGGTCAACAAATTTTAATTTATGTATTAACAAATGCCCAATGCTATGTTGATGATGACCAACTGGTGTTTAACGCCAGTGGAGGATTAGTCCCAGGTATTGGTGCAGTGATTGATGTAACTACCTGGAATGATCCTCGCCAACAGGCCATTTTAACACAGTGTTTTGTGGGCCCGGTCACACAAGGTATTACTGCAAATGAACCATACGACACAACAGACTTTGATGTCGGTACTGTCACTGATGATCCAGGAAGCTACGATTACACCGCGGGAGTAATTGTAACTGTCAATGACATTGATCTTGGAACCGCAATACTTAATCCCAATCGGTTGTTGGTGTCATTAAACGGCCGTCAGTTGTTTTATGGCATTAACTTTACAATAAGTGGAACACAATTAATATTAACATCTGGATTGTTAAAAATAACCGATGTCCTTATGGTAACACAATTTACAAACTTTGTAGTACCAGAAGCTATGGCATTTAGAATTTTCCAGGATATGCGTGGAGTACAGGCTACTTACCGCATTACCACTGATACCACAACCACAACAACTCAACCAGTTTTAATTACAGATGACACCATTTATGTTGCCAACGCCGGTGCGCTAGTTGACCCAGCATTGGATGACAATATCTGGGGAGTATTAACTATTGACGCAGAAAGAATTATGTATCGCTATAGAGATACTGGTACCAATACCGTTAGTGGGCTGTTAAGAGGTACAGCTGGCACCGCAGTGGCGCCACACGCATCCAGCGCAACCGTTTATAACATGGGACGCGGTAATTTATTGCCAGCAGATTATCAAAATTACATTGTAAGTGCTACTATATTAGCCGATGGGTCAACTGTTATATTTGACGCTACAGATATTACTACTACCGAAAATGATGCGATTGAGGTTTATGTTGGTGGAATTCTAGTAGTAACTGGATATACTATTACTGCTGATAGTCCAGTGAGCATCACATTTGATACTGCACCGCCAGATGGTGTCGATGTTACTATATTAATACGACGCGGAGTAACTTGGTATGCACCCGGCATTAGTACCCCTAGCGACGGTAATCCTCTACAAGAAACCGAAACGATAGCTGCAAGGTTTTTACGGGGACTATAACCAAGGTAAATAAAATATGACCGAACCTATCATGCCAAAACAACCTACTCCAGCTGCGAAACTTGCGGCCAAAAGACCCAACGAAACTGGCGCTATGTCAGTTGAAGGATTTATTAGAATTTTTGATCCTGCCACTAAAAAAGTATTTGTGGAGAAAAGAGCATGATTCCAACAAGTCTCTATGTCAAAAAACATAACAAAACAGGTAAACTTTATTTTGGAAAAACTGTATCAGTTGATCCAGTAGTATATTCAGGGTCTGGTCTTTATTGGTCAAGGCATTTGAATGAGCACGGCAAAGACGTTAGTACTGTGTGGCATAAATTATTTACAGAAGAATCAGATATTTTTGAGTTTGCAACATTTTTCAGCGAGTTTTTTGACGTTGTCCATAGTAATGATTGGGCAAATTTGGTTCCTGAAACAGGTTTAGACGGTTTTCCACCAGGTGGAAAAATGCCTCCAAGATCTGAGACACACAAGAAAAACTGGTCTGACAGCAAAAAAGGATGGATTCCATCGATTGAAACAAAAAAAATATGGTCGAAACAAAGAACTGGAGCAACAGTATCTGACAAAACTAAAGAGCTTTGGAAAAAAAACGGTCGTGATGCCTTGTGCAATTTAGATTGGATAATTACTACTCCAGACGGCATCGAACATTTAGTTAATGG
>JGI26470J50227_1000139_pt1 | contig 34597 bp, 28 predicted proteins | sample FreactTroBogLake_FD_50227 | JGI IMG/M metagenome (IMG submission 50227)
CACCCAGTTCGCCGGCATGGTGACCTCGGGCATGACCCGGTAACCCTGGCTCGTGAGCAACTGCCCGTTCGAGTCAATTTTGAAGGCACCGTCGCGACTGTAACCGTAGGTTCCGTCGAGGGTCTGGACCCGGAAGAAGCCTTCCCCCGCGATCGCGATGTCGCTGACGTTTCCCGTGGCCTGGAGGGCTCCCTGGGTGTAGATCTTCTGGGTGGCGGCCACCTTGACGCCGTGGCCGACCTGGGTGGGGGTGGGAACCACCGTTAACTCGGTTGCCGGGGTCCCCGCGATCTTCTGAGTCTGATAAAGCAGGTCTTCGAACTCGGCCCGGTTGAGCTTGAACCCCGTGGTGTTCACGTTGGACAAGTTGTTCGCGATGGTGTCGATGTTGAATTGTTGGCCGGTCATGCCCGAAGCTGCCGTCCACAGGGATCGCATCATGGTCTACCTCTCATCAGCGGAACGCCGCTGCCTCGTTGATCAATTTCCCCATCAGCGAGTCGTGGGTCTGAATCATTTTCGAATTGTTTTCATAGGCGCGGTTGATTTCGATCATTTGGACCATCTCGGTCACGGGGTTGACGTTGGCGCCTTCGACAAATCCCTGGCGGACTTTGGGACGTTGGGCCAAAGCCAGATCGGTGGCCGGACCCGAGTTTTCCGTATCTTTGTATTGGCTGTTTCCCTGTTTGGCCAGGTACCGAGGCTGCTCGAAGTTGACGACCTTCAGCGTGTCGAGCAGGACGGTTTTTTTCCAGCTGTTTTCTTCCATGCTGACGAGCCTGTTGGGGTCGTTCTTGAACTCTTCGTTGACCCAGACCCTACCGGCCTCGTCGACGGTAAAGTTGTTGGCCTTCACCTGGATCGGACCGTGCTCGCCAAGAACCGGAAACCCGTCCTTGGTTTCGATGTACCCTTCCTTGCCCAGGACGAACGAACCGTTCCGGGTGTAGCGTTCTCCCTGAGGCGTCTGGAGGGCGAAGAACCCCTTGTCCTCCATGGCCAGGTCGAATGGGTTCGTGGTTTCTTTGAGGGCTCCCTGGGAAAAGGAGGTGTAGAACTCGTTCTGCTCGACGCCCATGCCGATCTTGCCGACGATGGGTGCGGTGTCCATCGAACCGAAGGGCATCTTGTAGACACCGTCGTCGGCGAACCGGCGCATGAGCATCTCGGGGAAGGCTTTGTGGACCGCCTCGTCCCGTTTGAAGCCGTTGAGGTCGACGTTGGCGAGGTTGTTGCTCACCGCGTCCATCCGCCATTGTTGGGCTGTCATGCCCGTCGCACTGATGTAAAGTCCTCGTTCCATGTTTAGGGTATCGGCAAACCGGAAAAATCCCTGAGGGATTTAGGAGGGGGGAATCAGCCCTTTGTTCGCCACGACCATCCCCGTCCGGGCCGCCCGGGACACCTTGAGGTGGAGCTCCATCCTGGCCTTGAGCTCGTCTCGTTGGAACGGTTTGGTCAAGAAGTCGCTGGCTCCGCTTCGATACCCCTGAAGCAGGTCCTCGACCTGGTTCTTGGCCGTCAGAAGGAGGACCGGCAACCGGGCCGGGGTGAACCGCTCCCGGATCTTGGCGCAGACCTCGAAGCCCGACATTCCGGGCATCATGATGTCGAGGATGACCAGATCCACCACGTTTTGGCCGACCTTCTCCAGAGCCTCCGGGCCGTTTTGCGCCTCGAGGATCGAGTAGCCGTTCCGGTTCAGGAAGGTCCGCAGGACCAGGAGGTTCACCGGTTCGTCGTCGACGATCAGGACGGTCGGTCCAGGGACGGAGGCGGCAGACGCATCGGGCAGGGGGATTTCTTTGGCCAGATCGATCGGGGGCGTCTTCCCGTCCACCTTCGGGAAGGCCTTTTCGAGGCGTTGGGTCTGAAAATACTGGAGCCTCGCCGGCGGGCAGACCGGCAATCCGATCAGCACCGTGGTCCCAACCCCTTCCTCGGAGACAAGGTCCAACCGCCCACCCATCTGCTGCATCAATTGACGACTGATGGCCAGTCCCAGGCCGAGCCCTCCGGTGATCCTGGTATCGATCTCGTTCACCTGATGGAAGGGGGTGAACAACTGGGCAAGTTTCTCCGTGGGAATCCCGGTGCCCGTGTCCCGGATCGACAGCACGATCTGTTGGTCCTTCACTTCGGCCTCCAGAACCACCGAGCCGGCTTGCGTATGCTGGAGGGCGTTCTGGATCAGGTGTTGAAGCACCTGTTCCAGCCTGACTTCGTCGCCCAGAACCGCCGGAAGCTGGTCGCCGAGCCTGTTGACCAGCGTGACCTCCGGCTTCAATTGGGTGGAAAACGAAGGGAGCAGGAAGTCGAGGGTTTGTTTGAGCAGAAGCGGTCGCGGTTCAGGGATGAGCAGGTGTTTTCGAAGGTTGCTGAAGTCAAGGATGCTGTTGACCATGGACAAGAGGCGTTTGCTGGAGGATTCGATCAACCCCAAATGGTAGGTCTGACGGTCGGACATCGATCCGAAGTCTCCCATACGAAAGGCGTCGAGGATCCCGACCATCCCGTGGAGCGGTGTCCGAAGCTCGTGGGTGACCCGGGCCAGAAAATCATCCTTCATCTTGTCGAGTTTCCGCAACTCCCCGGACTGGCGCTGGGTCAACGCGAAGTCCTTGGACATCTGACGGCTTAGGATGAAGGTGTTGAAGATGAGGAAGACGAAGAGGAACCTGCCCAAAACGTACCCTTGGGGAAGGGGTATGAACTGGTAGAGGATATCGTTCGAGGCTCCTGAAAAGAGGAAGAGCATCCCGAAGAACACAAGAAGCCCATCCTCATGCTTTTTCCGGGCTGCCCAGAACGTGATACCGAGAAAGACGAACGTGACCAAGACCAGGGGAAGTTCGTAGAAATCCGTAAACGCCTCGGCGTAGATCCTGACGGGAAGGACAAAGACCAGGACGGTGAAGAGCGCCGTATAAAACAAGAAGGGAATAAACACCCGGGAGGGCCACCATTCTGGAAAAAGGAATTTCAAATAATAGACAAAACTGACAGCGGCACCGAAGATACACAGGAATTCGACCTGAGCCGAGGTCTCGAAGGTCAGGTTCAGCCAAAAGTCATAGATGATCCGTGCACCCGTAAAAAGCGTCCGGATGGCGATGAAGGTCGAGAAGAGGGCCAGCCACAAATTGGCCTTTTTCTGCCGCTGAAGGAAAAAAATGACAAGGTTGAAGAGCGACATCACCAACAGTCCGCCGAAAAAAAAGGCCGAATCCATCTGAGAGCTTCGTTGGTTCCGCTCCACGAGGGCCTGGGGACCGACGAACAGCGAGTCCCGGATGCCACCGACCCGGTCACTGAGGTTCACCACGTAGAGCATCAAATCCCAGTCGACATCCGACGCGGGCAGTGTTACCGTCCGTGGTCGGACCGAGGCCCGATAGTCCCAGGAAGGAGGGGAGGACAGTCCGTTCTCCGCTACCAAGGTCCCGTTCACCGTCAATCTCCAGGCGCAGGAAATTTCCGGGACGGCCAAAGACCAGGCCCCTCCTGGGGGCAACCGGAGGTGAAGGTGGTAGGTGGCGGCCCCGATGCCGGGGTAAGGGGAATCGGCCTTGGTGTTCCAATATCCAGGAAGCTCCACCAGAGCGTATCCCGGGGAACCGGCACCCTCGGGGACCTCCAGCGAACGGTTCCACCACAGTTCCCATTGTCCGTCGAGCCTGGCCTGACCCTGGGTCTCGAAGTTCCAACGGGTCAAGTCGAGAATTCCTCCCTGAGCCTTGGGAGACTCCTGTCCGCAGGAAGCCAGGAGCAAGACAAGGGTAACGCCGAGGGAAAGAAGAAACGACCGCAGACACATGGAAAAAAGTATAGGACAAATCTGCCCTTGACCGCCAGGGTCGAAAAGAGTTAAAAAAGAAGTCCCGCCGATGTAGCTCAGTGGTAGAGCAACGCACTCGTAATGCGTAGGTCCCCGATTCGACTTCGGGCATCGGCTGTAGTTTTTGAGGACTCTGACAGACTCTAGCAGTCTTAAGAGTCCTCTTTTTTGGCCCACGGACACCTCATTTCGCCCCAGAAGCAATGGTCCAATCTACCTTTCGTATACCTTTTCTCCCGCACATGAATGGAATTGGCATATGATGGGGGCCATGGATTGGTCGGAAAGTGATGTTAAAACCTGGAGACGAGCTGACAAGGGTGGCGTGGTGTACGTTGTGGTACCCGGTACCTCGGGATATGTCAGCTCCAAAACGAAAAAGAAAGCCGACGCCATTGAATGGGCTTTGAACGAGTCTCGCGGCGGTGTCCGAGCCGATGTCACCTTCGGAGTTTACGCCCGCGACTTCTTCATCCCAGGAATTTGTCGCCGGGTTGCCCACATGGAAGGGGCCCACGGGAAGAACACTCTTAAGCACTGGGACACGCTTCGGCAACTTCTCACCGCCTTCGCCCTGCCTAAATGGGGCGGGGTAATGCTGGCGGCCGTCACTTCCGCCAAGGTGTATTCTTGGCTCATCGACCCAAAGTTGTCTACGGTGAAGGCGTTCAAAGAGGGTGACGGGACTGCCTCAGTAAGGCCGCTGTCGATAGCTCAGCGGAACAAACTGCGGGTGACGATCAAACACATCCTCGACCAAGCGGCTTTTGAAGGCCTGGTTCCCGCTGGGATCGTCAGTCTTGTCCCGGTTCAGTCGTCCGACTCTGAAGAGCCAGACACCTTCTCGCAAGTAGAAATGGAGAAGATCTTTCCCCTGGATTTGGATGAGCTTGACCGAATATGGGCAACTCGCAGGTGGGCTGCGTATGGACTCGTGCTCGCCGACGAGTCTGGACCTCGCCCGTCTGAGGTGCTCGCTCTCCGTTGGAAGGACTGGCATCCCTCGTCTCAGGCGTTCGTCTGCGCTGAGAAGATTGACAGCAGGGGACTTCCCGGGCCCCTTAAGAGTGCCAAGAAGAAGAAGGGTGTAAAGAAGAAGATCCTGCTCGTGTCGACCTGGACGATGCTCGTCCTTGAAGACCTCAGAACCCGAACCACCCCCAAGAGCACTGACTTGCTGTTCCCCGCATCCCGCTATGCTCGGAATGCCGACCAGCCTATGCGCGTCTCGGCGGCCGGAAGCCATTTTCTAGGCGTGCTTGAGAGGGCAGGGGTGAATCGGGTGAAGGACGACGGTGGGAAGCCGCGCACCGAGTACTGCCTTCGGCACGGCGCGAACACACGCGCCCGGACTCAACATGGCGACGCTGCCGCTCAATTGCTTCTCGGCCATGCGCCCGGGTCGGGAATGACAGAGCACTACGACCACCCCGAAGATGCGGAGTTGATCGCAAGGGCTGCGAAAGCAGCGGGTCGGTAGGTTGGAGCTACAAATTTCGTTGAAATTCGCAAGAGCACGCTTGTGTTCCGCCAGGGGCCAAGGCGAAGGTTGGGGCGAATAGACTTGGTTTGTTCGACTTCGTAGAATAGGCCCGCCGGTTTGGCTTCTTGCCCAAGGGGGCTGCCTAAAACATACTTCCGACATGCCCACGGTTCTTCGAATTGGCCATACCTGTTTCACTTCTACTCTGACGAGCGCTCGGGCCCGCTCATATTCATGTTGAGATGCCGAGGGAAGTGCCAAGCTTTGGCTTTCTCCTGTGCGCCTAGCCTCCAGCGTCCGGATCACACCTTCTGATCTTCGCGAAATCGAACGGCTGGTATTTGAAAGCCAGGTTTTTTTTAGGGAGAAGTATCATGAGTTCCACAGCTGAATATGCGATTCGTTCGGATTCCCGCGCCCTACGTGTCTGGGTGGACAAACACCTGATTTTTCTTGAACTCTCGGATGGGCGGATTCTTGGTTTCCCAGCGGATCGGTACAAGCTCCTCAATGCCGCTTCTAGTGACGAACTTCTTGCCGTCAGCCGCCGCCTCGATGGGACTGCCTTGCGTTGGGAGAACCTGGATGAAGACCTGACCCTCCAGGGCGTCCTCGATGACCGTTTCCAACTACCCCCTGAATAGCTCAGCATGCACCTATCTGGGAGGTTTGTTTAAACTCTCCCTAGACGACTCGGAATTTTTTGAGACAGAGGATTCTCGACAAGTTTGGCTAGTCCTACTAATCCTGAACTACGCGATACCTAAGGGTACAAAGGAACTGAGGCTTCATCGACTTGATTAGCGTCACGTTTCAGGCCGAGAACGCCGAAGATGGAGCCGCATCACCGGATGCGCTATCCTCGATCAATGGGATCCCGATGGCTAGAACCTTGTATCATTCAAGGCCCAATAGGCTTCCGTCCCCTTAAGTTTCTCATTTCCGCCCGCACAATCAAAGGCTGTCTTCCCCTCTTTGTTTGTGGCTTTGCCATCGGAACCAGCTTTGAGGAGAGCAAGGATCACCTTAGGCTCGGAATTATAGCTGGCGGCGGCGATCAGTGGGGTCGAACCATCTGCGTACCTTTCGGTAACGTTCGCACCCGCCTTAATGAGCTCAAGAATTACGTCGGGGTTGGGATTTCTGAGGGCCGCGCTGAACAGAGGTGTCAAACCCTTATCGTCTCTTTCAGCGACGCTGGATCCGGCCTTGAGCAGGACAGTAATTATTTCAGGTTTTGGATTATTGCCGGCGGCTTCAATCAACGGGGTCAAACCATCTAGGTTCCTTTCAGTGATGCGGGCGCCCGCCTTAAGGAGAGCTAGGATCACCTCAGGGTTGGGATTGTTGTTGGCGGCGACAATCAACGGGGTCCATCCAGCGGCGTCTCTATCAGCAACGCTGGCTCCGGCCTTAAGGAGAGCAAGAATAACTTCAGGGTTGGGGTTCTTGAAGGCTGCTTCAATCAACGGGGTCCAACCATCGGCGGTCTTGTCGGTGACACTGGCTCCGGCATTAAGAAGAGCAAGGGTCACCTCGGGATTGGAATTTTCGGCGGCGGCAATCAGCGGGGTCCATCCATCTGATGTCCTCTCCGTGACGTTGGCTCCGGACTTGATGAGGGCAAGGATCACCTCAGGGTTGGTATTCTTGTAGGCCGCTTCAACCAACGGGGTCCACCCAGCGTCGTTTCTTTCGGTAACACTAGCGCCAGCCTTGAGGAGAGCACGAATCACCTCAGGGCTAGAATTGTTTTGGGCAGCGACAAGCAAGGGGGTCCATCCAGCGGCGTTTCTTTCAGTAACGCTTGCGCCGGCCTTGAGGAGCGCAACGAGCACTTCAGGATTGGGATTACTGAAGGCTGCGGCTATCAGCGGGGTCAAACCATCTGCGTTCCCTTCAGTGACGTTGGCTCCGTGGCCTATGGCACTCTGAACCTGTTCCGGGCTGCCAGATTTGCAAATATCAACAAAAATCGAATCCGCAAAGGATTGGGCGCAGGAAAGAATCGATATTGCCAAAATTGTAACAATTTCTTTCATATCTCATTCTATATCTGCAATTCTCTCCTGTCGACATGTGTAGCTTTCTTTCGCAAGTTTACCCTCTCGAACACGAGGGGGCGGATTCCTTTTTCTTCACCCAACGGTGGGACGTTTTCCAATTCGCATAGCAACCAGTGTGCCGTCCTTGGGGTAATTCTTTTATAATGTTCTGCGGGCCACTCAAGTACCGGCGGCTCCATTTGGAAAGTCGTCTATATGTGAGAGACTGTTGGTTAAGATATTTTCTCCTAAGAACTTAACGATGCTTTGGAACTTCAAGTTTCCAAAGAATCGCTAAATCCAATTATAGAAGGGAGATATGTGTCGAATATTGGCCTTTCCCTGGCGAATGCGGAGCAAAGTAAACAATTATGAAATACAACTTATAACTTGTATTTGACAATTACAACCTATAGATTGTATATTTGAGAAACAATCTATAGGTTGTGAGGAGGCTCGCTTGAACTATCCAGTACGAACCACCAGCCAACTGGAACCTCTTGTCAAGGCTTTCCGCAAGGCCAAGGGCCTCACCCAACAGGAGCTTGCATCCAAGATAGGCGTGACGCAACAGGCCATCCAGGCCATGGAAGCTAACCCGGACAAGGCGTCTATCGGTCGACTTATGGCGGTATTTGCCGCACTCGACGTCGAAATCATCCTAAGAGAACGGGCTACGGAACCGCCGGTAGAAAAGGGGGACTGGTAACTCATGGCGAAACAAAGGACTCGGGCCGGGAGCCTCGCGATCTGGATGAATGGTGAACTTGTCGGGCATTGGACCCTCACGTCTTCCGGGCACCAGCTCCAGTACGACCAGACCTGGACACAATCCCCCTCGGGTCGGGCTCTATCATTATCACTTCCTTTTACACCCGGGAATCAGCCGCTTCGTGGTGAGGTAGTCCGCTCCTATTTTGAGAACCTTCTGCCGGATCGGCCTGAAATTAGGAACCGTCTTCGTGACCGGTACAGAGCCGCCTCGGCACAAGCCTTCGATCTCCTCGCTGAAGTGGGGCGGGATTGCGTCGGGGCCATTCAGATTTTGCCTGACGACCAGCTGCCCAAAGACGTGAACACGATCCAGGGAATACCCCTCGATGATGACGAAGTCGAGGCCGAACTGGAAGTCGCCAGTGGTCTTGTGGTTCCAGGGCTCAACTCCAGGGATTTTCGTCTGTCTTTGGCGGGAGCCCAAGAGAAGAGCGCCTTTCTGTGGCACGAAGGCCGCTGGCAACGCCCCGTGGGTACAACACCCAGCACCCACATCTTCAAACTCCCCCTCGGCCGAATCGGAGGTCTGGACGGAGCCAGTGAGAACTCTCTTGAGAACGAGTGGCTTTGCGGGAAGATCCTGGCCGCATTCGGACTTTCGATCGCACCCGCCAACCTTCAGCAATTTGGACAACAGCGAGTTCTGGTAGTCGAACGGTTTGACCGTCGGCGGGCAGGGAAGGGGGCTTGGTGGATACGCCTTCCCGTTGAAGATTTCTGTCAGGTTCAGGGACTGCCCCCGGAAAGAAAGTACCAGAGCGACGGGGGCCCCGGGATCGCCGACCTCATGAGGGTCCTGGCTTCCTCTCAATTCGCGGAAACCGATCGACTCAATTTCTTCAAGACTCAGATCCTCTTCTGGCTCCTTGCTGCCCCTGACGGACACGCCAAGAACTTCAGCATCTTCCTCGGCCCTAGGGGAACGTACTGGTCTACCCCCCTCTATGACGTCTTGTCGGCTTACCCGTGGATGACCCAGACTAGGAACCGGCTTCCCGTGCAGAAGCTAAAGTTGGCCATGTCGGTCAGGGGAAAGAATCCCCACTACGAATGGAACCAGATTCATCGGCAACACTGGGACGCGGAAGCGAAGCGGCACGGCTTCGGTGCCGACGCTGGCGCTGTCATCGGGAGCATCCTCGACGCAACCCCAGCGGTCATCGCCGAGGTTCTTGCATCGCTACCGTCCGGGTTCCCTGAGCAGGTAGCAACGTCGATCCTCGACGGGCTCACGGCGACGGCCAAAAGGCTTGAGGGCATGACCGACATGCCCTAAGGGGATAGCTTCGGCAATTGCGAAATAGCACCTATCGCGGAATCAGCAAAGTGCCGCTTCTTGCGGCTGTCCGACGCGTTGCCCCTGGGTGATACAGGCTTCGTGTATGACCGGAGGCTCCAAGCAATAACCATGTCAGCATCAAATGTCCTCTCACCGGCGGATCTTATGGTCACTGCGCATGCCAGCCCGATAGATGCGAAGCTTAGGACAAACAACGATGCCTCTTCTCAAGCCGAAGGCATGCAGCTCGAAGACTGGAAATTGGCCGTCGCCATATTGTGCGCGATTCGGGCTCCTCGAAAGCGCATAAGCCCGAATGATCAATTCCTCTGACGGTCACTTTCTGGGGTGTTGAGGAGAATTAGTCGATACTCGATTGTTCAATCGGACTCCGGTCCGATTTCCAACTCAATCAGCTTTGAGGCGAGTTCGCGATTTTTACCCTGTATAGTACGGTCCGGCCTAAGCTCTGCCTTCGGGTCTCCGAGGTTTGAATTATGTTTTCTGGGATCGTGCAACACATGATTATCGCGTTGCAGTTCTTGTTTTCGTTGAACGAACGCGGGTTCGCAACTTGCTTCGATCCAACCTAGATCATCGGGACTGAGGGCTTTGAGATTCTCGATAAGTTCCCGATGAGCATTCAGCCATGAATCATAGGAATATCTTCCAGTTAGTAGGTATTCAAGGGACACCCCCAATGCGTTGGCAATGTCCAAGGCCTCGATAATTCCCGGTTGTCTTCCTTTCGCTATCCACCCTTTCAACGTATTAGGGCTGATCCCCGCCTGAGTTGCCACCCATTCTTGCGTCGTGTTCTGGCGCCTGACCTCTGCCTTGAAGGTTCCCCATATGTCCATTAATGAAATATAGCCGAGAATCGTTCTCTGAATGGCGAATGTTCTTGACTTAGTATCCAATATGACCTATGTTGACGAAATGAAGAATCCAAACGAGCCAAACAACGTTGCCGAAATACTTTCAATTCCAGAAGCTGCTCGCCGCCTTGGCATGAGCCGTGTTTGGCTATGGACTGAAGTGCGGGCTGGTCGCATCCGATACACCCTCCTCGGAAACAGATTCAAAATCAGCTCCAGCGACTTGGAGGCCTACCGGATCGCCCATGTCGTCGAGGCTCGGTCATGAGCGACGAAACCGCCATTCTGGAACGTCTCAACGACATCGTACACTTGCTCGAATGTCTCCCAGTCCCCGAATATGTCGGCATACCCTGGTTTGCGGCCAAATTGAATTGTAGTCCAGCACATTTAAGAAAATGTTTCTGGCTTCTACCAGGCCACTGTTCTTATGATGACGCAAAAAAAAGAACTTGGATGATGTCGACAGCGCGGACGTGGCTCACGGTGCCGTCAGCCCAGCATCAGGCTGAGTGGGACGCCTTGCCGGAACGGACAAAAAAGGCGATCGCAGTGAAAAGGAGGAACAGATGAAGCGACAAAACCTGCTGTTCTTACCGCAAGACTCCGGACCCCTTCAGTAGACTGCTGCCTCCCAACATAGGCGTTGCCACGAAAAAACCAAGTCGCCCTTCGCTGAAACTCTGAGAATACCCTAAGAGGGCAAAGGAATTTCTATGCTCAAATGGATACGAGTACTGAGGATTGTTTGCGTCGTTCAGCTTACCGATGCCTCCACGAAGTACATTCAGATCCAGTTCAGTCTTCTTACAGCAACGATAGGGCCAAATGGCTCACTGGACGGGCATCTTGAGTAACGAACTCCAACGGCTTCGACCCATCATGGTTCTCATTTCTGGGGCAACCGTCCTTCTTTTGGGTTGGTTCCACGCTGACCTCTGGTTTGGACAAGGTGGCGGTGACGTGTCCTCTTGGCGCCTGGGTCTCATGGCTCTTCTGTCGGATGGCGCAAAGGTGACTTTGTTCACGGCTGGTGTCTGGTTGGTCATCAACGCAGCTCGAGGCCTGGTTCGGTTTCTTGGGGTCTTTGCAATCGCCGTTTCGCTGGCTTTGGTTGTTCTTTCGGTGGCGGGTGTCTTTGGTGGACTTTCTGTGTCTGAGGCGAAGATGACCGGCTCCGCGTTGCCAGATCCAGTTCGGTCGGCCGAATTGATCGAACTGGCAAAATCCTATACCGACCAGAAGGTGAGCCTGGAAGAATCCAAGAAACTGCTCCCGAACGACTGGTACACGGCTCGGGCCGAAATCGACAAACAGATCGCGACGGCTCAGGCAGGGCTTCAAAAAATAGCAGACCTAAAAAGGTCTATCCCGACGAAGCCCCCAGCCGAGACAGCGTACTTCCTTGGTGTCGCCTCCGTATTGGGATGGTCGGTAGACAGAACTCGCGTGACGATCTATGGGGCCTATGCCATCCTACTTGAGCTGGTGTCGTTGCTTTCTACACTGTTGGCGTTTCTTGGCGTCAACTTGGCGTCTGTGGGAACTGCCAGACCGCCAGAAGCCGCCAAGAAATCGCCGTTGGTCCAATCATCCGCACCCGCTGAAGAACTCAACCCCATCCCAGGCATGGAATTAGCTAGATTCGCCAGGATCCGCCAGACCATGGACAAGTACTTGTCTGCCGCGTACGTGGAAATTGAAGCCGGGCAGGGGGACTACTTCCTTGGCCGCAACAAGATCATAGCGCTTTCCGGTCTTGACCGAGGTTCGGTCGACTGGTGCCAGAAGCAACTTGTCAACAAACGATTGGCAACGATTACCCAAGATCCTCAAAGGACATTCCCTGTTGGTCCAAGAAAAGAGTTGATGACCCGGCTCTTTGGTGCTCCTGTTCACCCCGTATCGGGAGATCGATGAAGCTAATAGTGAGTCCAACGAAAGCCCATACCTGATGACATCGGGCGATTTGAGTCCCGGAAAGCCCAAGGAGGGGAAAATGGAAAAGGTAACATCTCGAACTTTTAAGTCTGACCTGTGGCGGAACCCGAAAAGGATGCACTGGACAAGTGAGGACCTGTCATTCTGGTTCTGCATCAACGGGAACGAGAATACTACCCTTTGTGGCGTCTACAAGATCCACCTTCGTGAACTGGCCTTCCTATCCAGAACCTCTGAGGATGCAACCAAGGCGCTTCTGAAGCGGTTTGAAGAGTATGGCGAAATCAAGTACAACCTGTCGACTCATGAGCTGGCGATCAAGTCATGGATACCGGACCATCACCTAGCCAACCAGAACATGGTGAAGTCAGCAATTCATACTTCCATGGCGATCGAGGACAAAACACTCCTCGAATTCGTTGATTTCGCCTCTAGTGTAGGATCTGCAATGGTTAGGCTTGAAATGGACACTAGCGCGACCTGGAAGGAAACCGTTGGGGAACCTATGCCTAACGGTTCGGGAACAGACTTAGTAGAAGGGGAAGGGGAAGGGGAAGTCTCTCAGGATAGTCCCCAGGACTATCCTGAGAGAGACTTAGTCCTTGAAAAAAGCCCCAAGCCTGACGAGAAGACGCTTGTCAATTCGCAAATAGACTCGGCAAGGGCCCTGGTGGCCATGGGCGATTCACAGTTTCAAACCCTCTTGGCAAACATAGAAGCAACTGGAAAACACCGGAACAAGAGGTTTGTGTTGACCCCTGCCGCTTCGGCAAAATTTGTTGCTTTGGCGAACATCAGCCAGCCAACCGCATCCCGCGCGTGGGCCGACTTCCTGAAATGGAAAGGCTCCAAGTTCAATATCCATCAGGTCTGCGCCGAAGATCTTCCCGAATTCCTTGAAAAACGCCTCTCGCAACTCGGTGGAGTTGCAAAGACCTGCAGCCTTATCGATCCCAAGAAATCGACGACCGCAGGTACCTCGGAGCCGAAGCTTCATGCCGAAGAGGGACCAGCAAGCGATGACGAAGTGCTACAATTCTCAGAGTCGCTAAGGAAACATTCCAAGGTCCGAAGAGCCTGACGGGGGCATTCAGGTGCAACCGAGCAAAATAAGGGAGTCCCAACCTCCCCAGAAAATTGCCTTGACTCAGCTTGTTGTGTCCACCAGGGCTGAGAAAGAGCCCCCCGGGCGACGGACCTCATCTAGATCAACTCTCTTCCACGGGGAGGGGCATCGAGCCAGGCGCGATCTTCATCCGTAAAGACGATCAGTCCGTCTGAAACACCGTTGAGTAGTTCATCTAGGGTGTAGACTCGCCGAGTGGGAGCCTTTTTCATTCCGTCGATGTGAGCTTTTCCTTCCTGGAGGCCTTCCATCAGGCTTCTAAAACCCTTCGTTCCTTTGGGCATTTTCATCCTCTTGTGCTCGAAATTCTGGCCGAGTCAGGCGTTCCTTTAGTGCGGCCTTGAACCGTCGCGGGTTTCCGCACCCCCAACAACTGCACATCGCTGGAGAGTGTGCCAGAATACCAACGGCCCGTGGACTTGCTGCATTGGCGGGGGAGAACTTCTGGTAGACACGTTTCGCTCTTGTCTTCGAGAGCTTTTCCCATCGTCGACGATTCGATCGTTCACGCATTTCTATCCCCTTGTCGACTGCGAATCTAGTTTTCTGTCGTCACGATAGGACCAATCATTGCAACGGATTCGTCCACAATAGTTCGGTCGGTTCTCTCTTTCGCTCTAGCAACAGTGCGGGTTGCGGACTGGAAAAAATCAGGGTCATTTTCGGCAAATGCCGCTTCCATGTAAGCCGCCTGGGCCTTGGCGGTTTTAAGAAAATCGGCAGTGTCATAAGGCTCAATGGTCATTCCTCAATCCTACTCCCGCCGAACACCCGAGTCAAATAGGAATCCCTCATTGAGTCCAAAACATTTGACAGTTACTGTACGCCTTTTTTAGAAGAACTCATGGACGAAGGCCTGAAATCTGATAGAGAAAAGTATGGCAAGATAAAGGGGTATAGCTCCGATGGAGCAATTCGCTATAAGGGAAGGATTTGTCGATATATCACCAAGACTATTGATATATCACTTTGATTTTAACTCCTTTTATAGTAGTAATTTAAGTTGCTACTAGGTATACTTTACCAATGAAATACCAACTTCTGGAGTGTACAAATGGCATCTAGCAAGACACAGTTTCTACTTCGACTGAATGACGATTTGGCACGCGAAGTTGCCAGGGCAGCCATCGAGGGAAGGACGTCAAAGACCGCAATCATTTCTCAGTGCATCCGCGAGACTCTGACAAGCGAGTCAAAGCAGCGAATGATTATCAGTGCTTTGGCCAGAATCAGGGGAAACACGGACGCAAACGAGCGTCTTATTTTTACCCATTTCAAGGCATTTGAACATTTCGTGAAGTATTTCTTCTTGGTAACTCCGCCAATCAATCAGGACGACTACGCCGAGAAGAAGGTCCGAATGGAGAAACGGTACGACGCTTTTGTCGAGGATTTCATCCAAGAAAACGTAACAGACCCGACCCCCGACATCGTGCAAAGGATGCAGCAGGAGTCGCAGAAAGAGATTCGAGACAGGGTGCTACACTGATCAGTCTTGACCTAGCAAGAAGCTGGAACAGTGCGATCTTCTAGGTTAGAAGAATTTGGTTTTCACGGCCTTTCGGCTTCCGCCCGGGTCGTAGGAAAGAATGGAAATGTGGGAATAGAGGAGCCTCAATCATGGCTGAGCCAAGTAGGAAAGATCTTGGCAACTGCGTGGGTCGCCGTGTGCTGGCCAGCGGTGAAAGCTGCAACGTGTACCTGAACCCCAAGGCACGGATTCTCACGAGCACGGTGGAATCGGCTGACGGCAAAGTCTTGAAATTCAAGACGTTCCACACGCCGTGGGTTGTCGAGGGTCCAGGTCGGGCTGAGGCCGAGGCGGCGAACTCAGCGGCCGTCCAGGGTGCTTGGCTTTGGCGTGATGCCGAAGTGTTCATCCGAGAACCCGAAGCCTTTGGGCCGATAACCTAGCTCTCCGTGACCGCTGCCGGTCATACCTTTCTCTCCGGCCAGGGCGCCGGGGAGCCGGAAAGCTTCAATCCTTCCGTACATGAATGACCAGTTTTGTGCTACGATGCATCGAATAGGAGTGCATCCTGATGAGTCTGCAAAAGTATTCCGTGAATCAGCACCCCATCCAGTCCATCCTTTCTTGGGTGAAGGATGGAGAGATTGCGATTCCGGAGATTCAGAGACCATTCGTCTGGAATGCAGCCAAAGTGCGAGACCTCATCGACAGCCTGTATCGTGGGTATCCGGTCGGGTACATTATTGCCTGGCGCAATCCTTCGATCCGACTGAAGGATGGCACCAGCAGTGCGGGAAAGCGGATTCTGATCGACGGCCAACAGCGGGTGACCGCCCTGATGGCGTCGTTGTTGGGCCGGGAAATCATCAACGCCGACTACAAGCGCACCAAGATCGCCATCGCCTTTCATCCGTTCAAAGATGGGGGTTCCTTTGAAGTTTCCAATCCGGTCATCCAGAAGGACTCAGGCTGGATAGGGGATATCTCGGTCCTTCAATCGGGAACATTCAAGCTCAACACGACGGTGAAGGCCTACGTTGCTGCCAACCCGGGCGCCGACGAGGATGCGCTGTTTGAGTCGATCCAGCAGCTCCAGGGCCTCGTCAACAATCCCATCGGGCTGATCGACCTGAACTCCGACCTCGATATCGAAACGGTCACTGACATCTTCATTCGGATCAACAGCCAAGGTGCCACCCTGAATCAGGCCGACTTTGCGATGTCGAAAATCGCCGCCAACGAATCCTATGGCGGGCAAGACCTACGAAAGGCCATCGACTACTTCTGCCACCTGGCGGTCGCTCCCGATTTCCACAAGCAGGTCACCACCCTCGACCCTGGTTTTGCGGCCACGGACTACTTCAAGAGGATGTTCTGGATGAAGGACGACTCGGACGACCTTTACGACCCCAGCTACACCGACATGCTCAGAGTTGCCTTCACCAGCGAGTTCAAGCGGGGGAAGCTTCAGGATTTGGTGGCCCTCCTATCGGGGCGGAATTTCGAGACTCGTACATTTGAGGAGACCATCGCTGAAGCTTCGTTTGGGCGGATGAAAGAGGCGGTCCTACGGTTCATGAACGAGACCCACTTCAAGAGCTTCTTAATGATCATCCGTTCGGCTGGTTTTGTGTCGCCAACGATGGTACGCAGCCAGAACACCCTCAACTTCGCTTACATCGTTTACTTGGTAGCTCGAACGGCTAAGCTACCCGCCGCCCAGATCGAGAGTCTGGTCCGGCGATGGTTCGTGATGAGCATCCTGACCGGCCGGTATTCCGGCAGCCCTGAGTCGTCCTTTGATTTCGACGTCCGTCAAATTGACGAGAAGGGGCTTCAGTCCTTCCTCGGGGAGGTTGAGCGCGCCGAGCTATCGGAAGCCTTCTGGGCGGCAGCGCTTCCTCTGAACATGGACACCTCGGTGGCCACCAGCCCGTACTTCAACGTCTTCCTCGCTGCCCAAGTAAAGGACGGCGACCAGGGATTCTTGAGCCGAGACATCCGTGTCGAGGACCTCATCAAGCTCAAGGGCGACGTCCACCATCTGTTCCCCAAGGCGTACCTCAAAGGTCACAACGTTCCTCGTGGACAGTACAATCAGATCGCCAACTACGTGATGATGCAGACCGAGATCAATATTGCAGTTCGGGACCGGGCGCCAGCCGAGTACTTCAGTGCCCTTCATGCAGGTGTCGAAAAGGGAAAGCCTGCCTTCGGGGGCATCGACAATCGGGCAGACCTTGAGGCAAACTTCTCGCAGCACTGCCTGCCCGATGCCATGTACGAAAAAGTCATCGACCACTACGAAGCCTTCCTTCAGGAACGACGCCAGTTGATTGCTCGGAAGATCGAAGCCTACTACCGCAAACTGTAGAGAAAAAAACCGAGGAGCTCATCATTGTCCCCGATCGACAAGACCGAACTGACCAAGAAGATCAAAGGACTCACAGCCCTTACCGCAGACGAACGCTCAGCCCTCCTCGAGCTCCTCAACACACGCAAGAAGTATGGTCTGGTCTGGGAGGACAAACCCGAGAAGGTCGAGGACGACCTGCGAACCAAGTTCCCCATCTTGACCGAGGTTCCGGGGCGCCGGATCGTTGGCACAGGCAACAACCCACCGAACCATGTGCTCATCGAAGGCGACAACCTCCACGCCCTGACCGCCCTGCAATACACCCACCAAGGCAAGGTCGACGTCATTTACATCGACCCTCCGTACAACACTGGCAACAAGGACTTCGTCTACAACGACCATTTCGTCGACAAAGAGGACCAGTGGCGGCACAGCAAATGGCTCAGCTTCATGGAGAAACGGTTGAAGCTCGCGAAATCATTGCTTAAGGAAACCGGATCAATCTTCATCAGCATAGATGACAATGAGCAAGCCCAAGTCAAGATGCTTTGTGATGAAATCTTCGGACAAGGCAATTTTGTTGCTAGTGTGGTCTGGCACAAGAAAAGGGGAAAGGATAATTCGGCTAAGTTCTTCAGTGGGACGCACGAATACCTTCTCTCCTATTGCATCAATTCCACTTTGTTCCGAGTTCGAAAACTTGAGATGGGTCCTGAAACTCTTAAGGCCTATCGAAATGCCGATAGCGATGAAAGGGGCTCATACAGGCTACTTGGACTGTGGGCGAGGCAGCAGGGTGGTTCTTTGTTCGCGTACAAGACTTCAAATAATGAATCATTTCCCGAACAGTTGTGGCTAGTTAGCAAGTCGACCATGGAAGAACTTGACCGAGATCGAAGGCTGGTTTCTACTGGGAAAAGGCTCTACAGGAAGCTTTTTCTTACGGAGACCAATGGAAGCATTCCGGAGACAGTTTGGCTAGACAGTTCAAATAACGCAAATGCTAAAGATGAAATAAAAAGCATTCTCGGATCAGCTGAATTTGACACTCCAAAGCCGATACCGTTTATTCTTAAAATTCTAAAAATTGCCGGCGGAAATGAATCAGTTATCCTCGACTTTTTCGCCGGCTCCGGCACAACCCTCCATGCCACCATGGCCCTCAATGCAGAAGACGGTGGAAACCGTCAGTGCATCCTGGTCACCAACAATGAGAACAAGATCTGCGAAGAGGTCACCTACGAACGCAATCGCCGCGTGATCAAAGGCTACTCGAACGCCAAGGGCGTGGACGTTCCAGGGCTGACCGCCAACTCCCTCCGGTACTACCAAACCGGCTTCGTCGACCGCGAACGTAGCCAAACCAATCGTCGAGCCCTGACCAAGGCGTCCGTCGATCTACTATGCCTGAAAGAGAACAGCTACGCAGAGCGACTCGACTTGGTCGTCGACGACCGACGAGTGTTCGAGAATCACGAATGCTTCCTCTTCGTCCTTTTCGACCCCGAGGTCATTCCTGACACTGTGGAAGTGATCAAGGCTCAAACCAAGCCCTGCAAGGTATACGTGTTCGCACCCGGTCCCTACGCCTGGGACGATGATTTTGAAGAAGTCATCGACAAGGTCACCCTTTGCGCTCTGCCCGAAGCTCTGATTCAAGCGTTTCAGAAAGTGATGCCCCCGGAAGGCAAAGTGGTCCGAGACGATGACTCGGTCGAGGAGGGCGCGGAATGAGCGACCTCGAAGCACTCCTCAAACAGATTGACTCCAACCGCCAGGTCATCGCCGATCGTCGGCCGCTGGACAGTGCCTCCGTCCTTCATGCCCTCGATGTGGAATACACCTACGAGTCCAACCGCATCGAAGGCAACACTCTGACCCTGCAAGAGACTGCCTTGGTCATCGACAAGGGTATCACCATCGGCGGCAAGGCCCTCAGGGAACACCTCGAGGCGATCAACCACTACGAGGCAGCCGTGTTCTTGCGGGAATGGATTGCTCAGTATCGCCCGCTCACCCAGAGCGTGGTCAAACAATTGCATTCGCTGGTCCTCCGGGGCATCGACCGCGAAAACGCTGGCCAGTACCGGTCTGTACCGGTTCTGATTTCAGGTAGCCGCCATATCCCGCCGGAACCGTGGCGGGTCGCCAAAGACATGGAAGACTGTTTTCTGTGGTGGGAGGCCAACAAAGACACCCAGCACCCCGTCATCCTGGCCGCCGAAATGCACGATCGCATCGTTAGCGTTCACCCTTTCATCGACGGCAATGGACGCACCAGCCGCCTTGTGATGAACCTGATCTTGCTACAGCGGGGCTACACCATCGCGAACATTGCCGGTGACGGCACCACCCGCAGCGCCTACTACCACGCCTTGGAGCGCTGCCACACCGAAGGCGACAAGACGGAATTCATCGCGTTTGTCGCTCAGCAGGCCTTGGCCTTTCAGCAGCGACTGATCGCGCTGTCCAAACCGGAGGCCGGCCAATGAACCTGCGACCCTATCAGAAAGAGGCCGTCGACGAGCTGGTCAAGAAATCCGTCAAGTTGCTCCGGGAGCCCGAGGTTCGCCAAAAGCTCGTCATGAAAGCCCCCACGGGTGCCGGGAAAACAGTCATGATGGGGGCCTGGTTGCAACAGATGGCCAGCACCGTCCCCATGGCCGATGACCTGCCTTGCCGCCGGATCGCCTTCCTCTGGATTGCGCCGAATCAGCTGCATCAACAATCGCTGATCAAATTGCGAGCCTTCTTTGAAGAGACCAGGACCCTGCGCTGCCTGGAGTTCCACGAGCTGAGCGATCGAGCACTCGCCGAAAACGATGTACTCTTCTTCAACTGGCAGTCGATCAGCCAAACAAAAAATGTCGTCATTCGCGAAAACGAGTCGGGACGATACCTCGAAGCCATCCTCGAAGAGACCCGGAGCCAGGGGATCGAGATTGTGGCCATCCTTGACGAAGCGCATTTCTTCGCCACAAAGGGCGACAAGGCACGAAAGCTCCTCGAAATGGTTCGGGCCAAGATCGAAGTCGATGTGTCGGCCACCCCCGCGTTCCAGAATGCCGATACCGTGAACGTCCATCGAGCGGATGTCGTTCGGGCCGAGATGATCAAATCGCGGGTTTCTTTGAATCCCGCGATCCACGACGACGGAAGCGGCGAGACCCTCAACGAATACCTACTGCGCCGGGCCATTGAAAAGCATCAAGATCTGAGGCGACGCTACGAAGCCGAAGGGAGCCCCGTCAGGCCGCTCCTGTTGATTCAGTTGCCCAATGATAGCGACAAACTCAGCGATCTTGATAGGCAAATTCGCGAGACGATCGTCCTGACCCTGAAGCACAACTATCAGGTCACCCTTGAGACTCACAAGCTTGCGATCTGGCTTTCGGAAGAGAAAGCTAACCTCGAGGGAATCGAAGACCTCCATTCGACGGTCGAAGTCCTTTTGTTCAAACAAGCCATCGCCCTGGGTTGGGACTGTCCCCGTGCCGCAGTCCTGTTGATCTTCCGCGAACTCCAAAGCGAAACGTTCACCATCCAGACGGTGGGACGGATTCTGCGGATGCCCGAGCAGAAGCACTACCGGGACCAGGAACTGAACCAGGGCTACGTCTACACGAACCTCAACAGCCAGCTGCTCAAAATCATTCCGGACGATCTGAATTACCTGGTCACTCAGAGGGCAGTCCGTGTTCCAGAATGGTCGCCGGTGGACCTTCCGAACACCTACTTCAATCAAAGGTCTGTCAGAAACCGTCTGGGTGTCGACTTTCGGAAGGTCCTCATGGAGACGGCCGAACGCGATCTTGACTGGGTAGCTCCCCAGCAGCTCTCGAACTCCCACATCGATTTGAATCGAGAACTGCTGACGAAGGCTTTTTGGAACGTGCAGCCGAAGACAATCGACGTGCTGGTTGTTCACGATATGTCGTTCAAAGGGGCCGAAGAGGAGACTGTTGTTTCCGAGCGCAGCGGATACGCCAGGACCATGGGTGAGTTGGAAGGTGAGCTAAGGAAGTTCTGCTGGTCCCATGTCGGCGACTATGCCAAGGTCGACAGCGCCCCGGTCCTTCAACTGGCCCTCTTGGATGTCTTGGGACAGTACTTGGGTTTTGACGAGCTGGACGCAACCAAAGTCCTCCTAGATGCACAGAACCGACCCTATGTGCAGGAACTGGTCGAAAGGACCCTCGAGAATTACCGCAGGAAAAAGGAACAGGACGCCCTTCGGACCGAAAAGACCGAGGTGAAGGTTACTTGGGATGTTCCCCCCGAACGCCTCTATCCCGAGACGCAGTTCCTGCCGGTCCCGGCGCCTCGTCACGCTTTGCAACTCTTCTTTCAGGAAAAGACTGCCAGCAATCCCGAGAAAGAATTCGTCCGGTTCCTTGAAGACCGAGCCGGTGCATTGGCCTGGTGGTACAAGAATGGCGACGCCGGCAAGGAGCACTTCTCGGTGCCGTACCAAGATGCCCAGGGAATCAAACGGCTGTTCTATGTCGACTTCATCATCCAGCTTCGGGATGGCACGTTGGCCCTGTATGACACCAAGACCGAAGGTTCTGACCCCAATGCGGCCCTGAAACACAATGCCTTGATTCAAGCCATGGCCGAATGGACCAAGGCCGACCCTTCCCATCGGTACCAGGGCGGTGTGCTCATTCGTGACACAGGCGGCGACTGGCGCTTCAGTCGCACGGTCCTCACGGGACCCGCCGTTGTCTCTCCCTCATGGGATCGGTTCTATCCTCAATCCAAGGAAGGCATCGCATGAACAAAGGCCTCGATACAGCGTTTGTCCACTACGGCATTCGGCAAAGCGACCTCGACTTGCTTGAGACGCTCGCTCAAAGCCGCGGGCTCGACTTCACTTGGATCCAGGAAGAGATCCTGAAGGTCTTCCACGAACACAAGGCAAGAGATACCGACCTCGACGAAACGGCCCTCCGCAAGATCGTCGAAAAAGCAATCAACAAGTGGGAGCCCTAGCATGATCCTGCAGCGCATCAAAGCAAAGAACTACCGGACCTACCTCGACCTGGATCTCGATCTTGAAGTGGATGCTGACCGCCCACTCGTCCTGATCGGCGGCGCCAATGGCGGAGGCAAGACGACGCTCTTCAACGCTATCACCGGGGCGCTCTACGGCCTGAGAATCAACGATGTCGAAACCTTTCGGCGCGAGGTGAACGCCGGTGCGTCGGCTACCGGACATGCCGAAGAAGTCATCGAGTTGGAGGTCTGGTTTTCTGGCCAGGTTCTGTCCCAACAGGTCGTTTCTCGGCTGACCCGCACCTGGACGCTCGTCGACCAGAAGTCCGTACGGTGGTCTGTGAAGCTCAATATGGGCGGCAATGTCATTCAATATGGCGCAGCGACTCCTGATCGGGAGCGATTGGTCTCGGAAGGACAGGTCAACAAAGTCATCAAGGCAAACCTTCCCAGAGAACTCTCCCAGTATTTCCTCTTTGACGCGATGACGGCTGGCGAAAAGCTCTCTGAAGATCAGCTAGGGCAGGTGATCAAAGAGAACATCGAGAGTGTGATGGGCCTTCGTAAGTATTCTGATCTGTCGCAGGCGGCTCGGAGCGTAGAAGAAGCGAGAAATTCCGAACACCTGAAAGCAACCAAGGATCGTGATGAGTACTTGGCCCTCATCGAGGCCCAACGGGATCAAGAGCGCACCATTGCAGAGCGAGTCGACACCAGAAACAAGCTACTGGCGGAACAAGCTAGTTTGCAGGCCATTGTCCAAGATCTCAGGACAGAACATAACAAGGACGATTCCTACAAAGCCAAGATAGGAGAAGTAGAACGTCAAAAGAAGGCGACATCCGAAAAGGAATACCGGTACCGGTCGCAGCTCGAGGAGTTCTCCAAGATCATCACGCCTTCGGTGGGGCTTCCAATGGCTGCGTTTAAGCTACGAAGTGAAATTGAAGCCCTCTTGGTGAAATGGGCTGAAAAGAATCGACAAACGACAGAGACCTGGGACAGAGAGACTGCCCGCCGGTTCCTACAGCAGGTCTGGACTGTGTTGGAGCAGAAGTCTATCGACCTCACCGGGATCGAATTGGACGACATTGTCGACGCTTTGGCGAAGTACAAGGGAAAAGAAGCGGACGGAATTCTAGGGTCACTCGAGGCTGCCGAAGTTCAGGCGTTGAGGTCGCTGATTCAAGAAAGCCGGGCGAACGCGTTTCCTGCCATGGACGTGCTCCGAACCGAGTTGATCCAGGAAATCGAGCATCTCCCTTTCCTCGATGACCAGATCAAACTCTACACTTCGGTCATGGCCGGAAAGGACTACTCCATCCTCGAGCGGTCCGACCTGTTGGACCGGTCGGTCAATCAGCTCGACGGGGATATTCGCCAAATGACCCAGGCTCAGGAGGAAATCCGACGGAAGCTCCAGAGGTTCGATGTCGCGTCCCTCGAAGAGCCCGATCCGAAACTTGTGCTGGCTCAAAAGCTCAAGCTTTGGTTTGAAGAAGCAGCCGACGTCCTGCTGAAGACCAAGAAGACTCAAATTGAACAATCGATGAAGAAGGACCTCAATGCGAACCTGGCCGCATACCGGGATTGCATCGATCGGGTGGAGCTGTCCGAAAACCTCAAGACACTCAGTTTCCGGATCTTCCACACGGCCGGAAACGAGATTTACCTGGGGCAGCTTAATACTGGGTCCAAGCAGGTCGTCATCCAGGTGCTTCTCAAAGCGCTTCACGAGTCAGGCGACTACGATCCGCCCGTCATGATTGATACTGTCATGGGGGTTCTGGACAAAGAAAGCCGGGCCACCATTTTGCAGAACTACTTCCCGGTTCTGAGCCATCAAACCATCCTTCTTTCCACTGACAGCGAAATTGACCCGGCGTCTGACTATCCAGTGATCCAGGAATACTTGTCGAAGGCCTACACGCTGGTCCGCGACCGTCAGGCTCAGAAAACGATGGTCCAAACGGGCTACTTTGGAAAAGGCGGTGCCTCATGATCGACTTCTCAAACCTGAACAAGGCCGATGACTTGATTGAGCGCGCCCGGAACCTCCATGAAACCCTCAAAGAGCGGGTGAATCTGCCCAGCTGGGTCGCCCAACGCCCCGTCGACATCACCCAGAACGTGGTGTATCGACTCGCCCTTTTGGCAAGCTTGGTCGAAGCGACCCCGAGGCAACTCCGGGCTACCGAAGATATCCGGTTCAAGGATCATATCCACCTTTCGACGTTCTCGCTGAACAACCTCGTCCCGACCTGGTCGGCGCTTCTGAAGCTGCGCTGGTCGGAGGAGAACCCAGACTGGGACAACAACGCTATTCGAAGCCGAATCGTCAACTGGGAAATCCTTCGCGGCATCAAGACATTGTCCGAGGAGGGGGTCCTCGACCAATGGATGCAGTATTCGCCCGGCGGGGCGTCTTCTATCGATGCTTCGGACATCCCTGAGTTGAATCTTCTCGTTGGCGAGTTTGATGGGGGCATCAAGGCGTTCCTTGACCTCAACAGCAAATCCATCACCAATACCCAGATGCTGATTGCCGGTGCCACGGGATCGGGCAAGTCGAACTTGATTGCCTTGCTCATCCAAGAGCTGCGATCCGCCACGGTGGAAACGAACTTTCCTGTGAACTTCCTTCTCTTCGACTACAAAGGCGAATTCGCCGACCCGGCCAACGCCGACTGGTTGGCACTCTTTTCTGTCAATGAATCGGCGATCTTCAAACCTATAGAAAACCCTCTGCCATTCACTCCGTTCAAGGACCTTAACGGAAGACCCCAAGGGGAGATCAATCTCTATGCAACGGAGCTTTCGGTGGCCCTCTCGTCCATCGACAGGACTTCCATCAGCGCAAAGATGGGCGAGCGGCTCACCCAGGCCGTGATCAACGCGTACGAAAACACAGCCGGCCGGCCGATCCATTTCGACAATATTCTCGAAGCCTACAACGAACTTCAGGAGAAGGACGGGATGGACAGCGTCCAAGCCGTCTTGGCCAATTTGATCCGTGCCAACCTATTCGCGCGGGACGACCGACTCGACCTCATTGAGAATTCGCTGATCATCAAGATGGACGACTTCCCCAAAGATGGTCCCATTGCCAAGGCCCTCGTCTATTTTGTCGTGAGCAAGTTGAACACCCTCTACGAACGCCTTCCCAAACAGCGCACCTCTGAGAAATTCGTGGAACTCAGGCATTTCACGATCATCGACGAAGCTCACTATATGCTCGAGTTTGACAACAAGCCTCTTCGTGACCTGATCGCGGTAGGCCGAAACAAGGGGTTGTCAATCATCCTGGCCACACAGAACATGGCAGCCTTCAAGTCCAGCTCTTTCGACTACTACGCCAACGCCCAGTATCCGCTGCTGATGAAGCAGCAGACCATCGAGGACAAAACGATCAAGGATCTTTTTGGAGTTTCAGCCGGTGAGCTGCAGGAGCTTCGCGAGGTCATTGCCGGGCTCGGCAAGGGCGAGGTCCTGCTACGGGACAGTAGCGCGGCGATTCTTGGCATCGGGAAAAAGTGGAAGAAAATTCACTNGAGGCGGGTGATTTAGGATTCTCTAGAAGCGTGGAACGCGCATCCTTCAGCTGGCCGGGACGAAAATAACAGCACCCGAGCCGCAGGAGAAGGTAAGTCTAGCTAGTCAATAGAGTGGATTTTCTTACTGTCAAGTCAGACCTTGAAGATTGTTCCAGAGTGTAGGAGCGACAGCGGAAGCAAGACTGACTAGCGGACCGACAACCGTTGTCAGTTTCGTCAATCGCGACATAAAGGATGATAGAGAATGGAAGTGACTAGATCAGCGTCAGGCGTCCGTCGAGCGGGTGATGAGTATCAAGATGCTGTGGCGCTGAACTACTTGGTAGAAATGCTGGAGCACAAGTCTCGATTTCTGTTCATAAAGGTAGAAGCCACGGACGCCGGGTTTCTTGATGATGTCGTTGCTCAATATTCTGACAATAGAGTTGACTACGTTCAGGTAAAGCATTCCACCTATCCCGACTTGGTCGAGGATCAGTTCGATTGGAAAACTCTGGTTGAGAGGAAACGAGGTAAAAGCAACGTCGAACTTCCGTCACTACTTCAGAAATGGGCAAAGTCTTTCTTCGTACTCAGACAGGATGCTGCTCATTCCGTCAACGCGATGCTCATCACAAATCGCCGACCTAACGCTTCAGTGGCTCTTGCACTAGACCGTGTTTCTTCGAAAATCGATTTCTCCCGCATTCCTGAAGAAGTCAGAAGTACTATCGAGAGCCAGCTCGAAAGCGATTCACGTGCAAGGACGTTCTTCGCGAATTTTAGTTTTTGTTTTGACTACCCCGACCTAGAGACGATTGAGCTCTCAACATTGACTAGATTCCATCGGCTGGGAGGAACCACCAACGGTTGGAATAATCTCAAAGAGACTCTTCGTCGATGGATACGAGATAGAACTGGTCTAGATCCATCGCAGGAGATCCGTATCGGTGACGCTAGGAGGGCCGCTCTCTGGGGTAGCCTTGCTGGATTACCTCAGGGTTTTCCAATTCCACCTGACTACGTTGTTCCATTGGCAGAAATGCACGAGGAACTCCTACGCCGTGTGAAGAGAAGCAACGAACCTCCGATTGTAATCTGTGGTCAGCCTGGAATCGGAAAAAGTACCTACTTAAGCTACCTATATGGGTGTCTATCTGAACAAAACGTCCCGACAATTCGACATCACTTCTTTCTTTCAATGAATGAGTCTCGTCGAGACAGGTACGATCACCTCAGAGTGATTGAATCCCTTATGAAGGACCTTCTAGAACGACATAGTGAAGCACTTGGAGACCTAGAAGTGCAAAACCCAAGACCAGACCTCTTTGAGCCTTGGCTTGACCAGTGTTCGGCCTTCTTCCAGAAAGACCAAGAAAAGCTGGTCGTAATTCTTGATGGGCTGGATCACGTTTGGAGAGAGCATGGCAATCTAGATGAACTTGTCCTCCTATTGGAACTTTTCGTCAAGGAGAGACCGGGGGTAACACTGGTTCTAGGCTCGCAGCCAGCATCCCTCGACAAGCTTCCGCACAGGATATCCAGACTCATACCATCAGAAAAATGGATGAACCTTCCGAGATTGAGCCGCGAGAGTGTGCACGAATGGGTCAAGTTCCATCAACAGGAGCTTGAGACATCAGATAGGCTTCCGTCTTCCAACATCGACCGAGATCTTCTAGCAATAGCAAACATGCTCTTTGACCTTAGTCATGGACATCCACTAATTCTTCGATACGTATTTCAGTCTTTTCTGGACTCGGACGAGTTCCCAGAAAACTTCGGGCGAAAATTTGGCTTCCAAATTCAAAGTGGCGATGTGTGGGAGTACTATGAGTACCTTTGGTCTTCGCTTTCGATTGAAGCAAGAACCATGCTCTCAATTATGAGTACGATCGACTTCTCATGGCAAAGGGATGCTGTTGTTCAATGTAGCGCTAATTTCGGGTACAGCAAGGTAAGTGCGCAGAGGGGCTGGATAGATATTGAGCATCTTCTGATTAGGGACCCGCTCGGTTGGAAGTTCTTCCACAGCAGTATTGTGGTTTTTGTACGCGATCAGCCAGAGTACATAGAGAGCCTCCATGAGGCCCGATCAGCCGTAATTCGGTGGCTCGAAACTGACGCACAAGAACTATGGCGGTGGTCATTTCTCTGGTCGGCAAAATCCGAGAACGGGGACGCAGTGGACCTGATCGGTGGTGTCAATCGCGAATGGATCATCGACTCGCTGACCAAAGGGTTCTCATACGCCCGGACAAAGGAGATTGTCCGTCTGGCCGCGTCCGAATCGATTAAGAGACAAAAAATCCCAACGTTCGTTGAGGCCGCGTTGCTGGGAGACTACATTGAATCTCGGATAGAGAACCTCGAAGACGATGTACGAGGTTCTTGGGTAGCAACTCAATTGGCAAGTGGGAATCTGCAATACCTGTCACAGATGTTGTTCTCAACACGGAGCCAATTGTCGCCCAACGAACTAGCAAGCCTAGCGCAGCATGTCTCTAGGATGGGCGAATCCGACTGGCTTCTCGCGATCTACGATGAGCTAACTGACCGCTACCGAACGTCGGAGCATTCTCATTCGTACTCTAATCCGCTATCGGAACTAGAACCGCTAGTCGCTGTCGAGACTCTACTTCCTAATTTTGATGTTAGTCTCCTCACTTCCCGAATCAAGGAAAATTCCAAGTGGGCTAGTCTTGGGGCGTATTGTGAGCTCTACGCTCGACACCTCTTTGCCAAGAAAAGAGTCAAAACCTTGCGAAGACTTGTGGAAGCCGAACTACCTGTTGTTGCCAGCGTGCAATTTCTAGTGCAACTTGTTCTCCTGTCAATGGAAGAGAATATAGACTGCTCGCGGGAAGTTGCGATGTTCCCGTACCATCCTTTCGCAGCGATTTATGCAAAGCTCAAAGATCTTGACGGTTTCCCACCTCCCGAACCATTGCTGGCGGATTCCAAAAATCTCGCTTCTAGAACTCGAATAGATCTTGACGAGCGCGAATCGCTGAAAAGAACGCTCTCGGAAACATACTTCAATTTGATTTCGTTGTTTCTTTGGGAGAAGAAGATCCAGGCTGAACTTTGGATCCTCGCGTTTGACGATACCACGTGGATCGGTCGCCTTGTGAATACAATCTTTGAGCTGGCTGAGCTTGCTGCACGAGCATTGAAGACCCAAACCCAACTTTCATTGAGTGACTTTTGGGCAATCTGTCTATCGTTGGAGCGGCCAGCATTTAGCAACGATAATCCCGACTGGGAATGGTGGCAGATCGCACGAAAATTGCTTCCAGAACTTTGTCTTGACACACTGTCGCTGGCAAATGGATCTCGTCGCCCGGCCGCTGGGGAAATTTTTGTCGAACTTATCACATCAGGAGGCATATTCGATACGAAAACCTGGACCGACAACTACATCTTGCGAGGACGTAAATTACTGGCGCCGGCAGAATTGGAGGAAGCCTCCAAGCACTTTGCAGAAGACAAAACTCGTTCGAGTGAGGACCTAGCCGACGACGGAGTCACAGACAACACGAACATGGCACTCCTACTAGCATTCCACGACCGCCCAGAGGCAATTCCATTTCTTCGCAGGGCTGTAGGTTTGGCATTGAGTTATGGACACCGGAAAGACACGCTACTGAGCGAATACATCGACTGTGTTGCGGTTGTCGCCGAAAAAAATCCTTCCGTTGCGCTACAGAATATTGAATGTACACTGACCCCGATCCTGAGTGTACGTCAGTACACTGACGGGAGAGAGACGCGGCATGTACCGTCTGTACTGTTTGATCTACTCGCTTCTATTGCACCCGAGAAGTTACTGAGGATCTATCTCCACTTGCGTGAAACGCGTAAGCACTATATGGCTGATGACGTAATAGAGTCCCTTATCCCGACAATGAAATTCTCTACAGAAGTTGAGAAGCAACTCGGTTCGACATTCCTGGGTGCCAAGAACAGAGAGTTAGTTGCTTCTCTAGCCAGCAGTGGTCGCACGGACGCTGTCGAACTTCTACGGCTTCTGCCAAGATATGAAGAGGGAACTTCGATTGTCCCCGGAAGTCAGAACGAGGCATCCTCAGCCAACTCGGATACCGTCCTAGAGGAAACGTCCCTAGATGTCTCGATATTTCCTCCAACCGAGTTAGCTTCACTTTTTAAGACCGCCAAACAGAGTGGGCGCTATGACAGAAATGAAGTTCTTTCTCAATGGATCTTGTGCTGGGAACAGAAGCTTGAATCAGAAGTGTTGATTGAGGCCCTGACCTCTCTTCATCTCCGTGACAACTACGTTGACTGTGGTTGGCATCTCTATCGGTTAGTGTCAAAAGCCGAAGGCCATGATAAAGCATATCCTTGGCTGGTCGTCAGCCACAACGAAAGCAATGGCTGGTCGACATATTGGCGGGACCGCAGATACGCAGTGAGAATCTGGGACGAGATCCACTTTCACTATCCTGAACGATGGTATCAGTTTGTCGAAGATACTCTCCGGCAGGGGGGACAAAGACACGGTGGGCTTACAGTCCACGGAAGACTAACTCGATTCATTGAATACCTAGTTCACGTTGGGCACAAAGGCGAAGCCATTGAGTTCCTGAGTGCTGCTACGAAAATCATAGTGGACCTAACTGAGCCTTTTTGCCTTGAGCCACAATCATTACCTTTTTCGGAACTCACTTTGGGGGAGCTTCAACTGGAGGTATTACTTTCCAGAATGAGCTGGCCAGTGGGAGCTGTGAAAGAGCGCGCCTGTACAGCTGTAGCACGGCTGTTGATATCGCCTGAAATGAACAGAGAAGCTAGTACGGCACTCCTTCGGTGGATATCAAGACAGTTGCTTGAGACAAGTTGTGCAATTGGCCTTTTGCCTTTTCTCAAGGCAAAATGGTTAATGTCAGGAGTCGAGGTGCCGAGCCCGGATCGATTGATCGAGATCTGTAGTCGTCCGTCGCTTCAGTACTTTGAACTACTTTCAAATTTGTACCCCCAAGACCGGAGGACTCTTCCCGAAGGTTCGGGCTACTCAAATACCGAGAAGCGCAGTTTGGGCCCCGACTTCAGAAAATTAGTGAATCAAAACCTTCCTGGATTCTATGAACATGAAGCCGATCGGATCGAGCGATTCTGTCGAGTGGATTTTTTCTCGCGATGGCATGCCGAATATCACGATATAGATGACCTTCACAAAAGCGTAGTGGCAGAAGATGACTCAAGTTTCCACGGCCGTGGAGATGACAAGCACTACGCAATCTTCGACAGTTTTGTTGGAGAGAAGTTGCAGTCTGGCTTTCTGAGGGCCCTTGCGTGGCTGTCGGGTACTGGAAATCAAGGCGTAGTACTCTCCATTCTCGCAAATCTGAAAGCAACCCCTGTTGACCTCGGACTGTGGCAGACCGAAGTCCAGACAATGCCGACCTGGTGGCCATCGGCTGCTCAAACTTCCAGGGCCAATAAGATTGACACCGTTCCCGCAGAGATTGTCGGTGCCATAGAAAGACTCTGGCAGGAAAATCTTACCACAACCCAGCGGGTCGCGATGCTCTCCGGGCGGGTGTCAAATGGACCCGCATTTTACGACATTGAGATCTTTGCGCTCTTGCAAAAAAGAAACGGTCCGAACGTTCCTACAGGTGAAGCAATTTTTGATGATATGCCTTGGGTTAGGCAGTCCATGAGACCCTCAATACTAACTTCAAAACTTCACGGGACGTTGAGGCCTGTGAGTGAAGAACTCTCTGTGACAAGCATCGATGACTGGGAGGTCCTGCCGTGTGTCCTTCCCATTACAACCCACACCACTCCTCGATGGCAGTACTGGAGAATGCTTCGTGGTCTCTACTGCCCGAACCCAGTGCTAGCAGGTGCTGAAAAACTTGAGGTAAGGTGCGAGTCCGACAGTATTGAGTATTCAGGGCCGAAAGAACGTCTAGGAATATGGAAAGACTGGATTGGAGAGGGAGTTGAGTCCTCTACTGCCAATCTCACACCCAACACGGGTCAGTATGTTGCGATAGACCGTACGGCCATTGCGAACTTCGAATCGTCAACTGGCGCGACGTTCTGTTGGGTGTATCAGGTTGTGGCCTATTCGAGAAAACATTCGTACGAGAAGTTCGACCGGCATTCGTTTTTTGGTGTACTTGGGGGGTCCAATGTTATCCGCCCTGAATAGAAAATCTACCTCGAGATATACCACATTCAGTGTAAGTTATTTTCCCATATGCTTTTGAAACGCACTCGTAATGCGTAGGTCCCCGATTCGACTTCGGGCATCGGCTGTACTTCATTGGCCTTTGATGAACTTTAGAGTTCATCAAAGGCATTTTTTTAGACCATGGATCATTCGTTGGCCTATTTCTGAGGTTTTGTTTCGGAGGAACGGTACGGAAGAATTCCTGCCAGGTCACCGATCACGTTGACCAGATCGGAACCCGAGGGGACGACGATCTTCGCGTTGGAGGCCAAAGCCGTCTCGACGGCGATCAGCCGCCTCAGAAGTTGCGCGTTTCCGACGAAGTATTTGTCAGCGGCCTCGTTCACCAGTTGAATCGCCTGGGCCTCGCCTTCCGCTTCCAGGATCTTTGCAGCCCTGACGCCCTCGGCTTTTTTGATCTCGGCCCGTCGGGCACCGTCGGCCATGGTCTCGGTGGCGGTGGCAAAGTCGATGGCCGCCACCTTCTCATTTTCCGCCTTCACCACTTTGTTCATGGTTTCTTGAACATCTTTCGGCGGATCGATCTCCTTCAGTTCGGTCCGGACGATGTCGAGACCCCAGTTCGCCGTCTCTTCCAGAAGAGTCTGGTGGAGCTCGCTGTTGATCTTTCCCCGTTCGCTGTTGGCAGACTTGAGCGTCATGGTTCCGATGATGTTGCGGAGCGTTGTCCGGGCCAAGTTGACGATTTGGACCCGGTAGTCGTACACGTTGTATTGGGAGTTCTTGACGCTCTGTTCGTCGGATTTGACTTTGAAATAGACTTGAGCGTCGACGCTGGCGTTCAATTTGTCGCTGGTGATGATTTCCTGGGGCTCGGCGTTGACCATGACTTCGGTCACGTTGATTTTGAACATCTTGTCGACGAAAGGAAAGATCCAGTTGAACCCCGGATGGGCGTACCGATGGTATCTTCCCAACCGTTCCACCAGCCCCCGCGTGGTGGGACGGACGATCTGAACTCCTCCGAAGAAGACCACCACCGCGAAAATCACCCCAGAAACCGCCGCCACCACCCCGTAGTCCATGGTGCACCCCCCCGATCAATATAGCCCACACACCCGCGGAATTCGGCGGGGCCCTCTTTTGACATCTATGGACATTGAGCGTATCATGCCCATGAAAAGACATGGTTCGGACGGATTGTCTCAGAGGAGATTTTCATGCAACTTTCGGTCAAAGACGCGGCAGGCATCCTGAACGTCACCGAGAAAACGGTCTACCGCTGGATCAAGCAGGAGGTCATCCCCTGTTATAGGATCAATGAACAACTGAGGTTCAACCGGAGCGAGCTGTTGGAATGGGCGACGTCCCGGAGGATTCAGGTCCATCCCGACATCTTCAAGGAGACCGAGACTAGCGCTGTCCCCTTGCCCAGCCTGACCGAGGCCTTGACCGCCGGCGGGGTGGCCTACCGGATCGAGGGCACCGATCCGGCGACCGTGTTGAAGTCCATCGTTCGCGAACTCAAGCTTCAGGAAGAGGTGGATCGGGATTTTCTCTACGAAGTGCTGCTGGCCCGGGAGACTCTGGGCTCCACGGGCATTGGAGACGGCATCGCCATTCCCCACGTCAGGAATCCCGTGGTCCTGCACGTGACCAAACCGACGGTGACGCTCTGCTTTCTGGAGAATCCCATCGAGTTCAAGGCCATCGACGGCAAACCTGTCAACATTCTGTTCACACTGATCAGTCCTTCGGTCCGGGCCCACCTGCATCTGCTTTCGAGGTTAGGGTTCGTCCTCCACAACGCCGAATTCAAGGCGCTCCTGCATCGTCAGGCGTCCCGGGAAGAACTCTTGGCGGGAATGGCGACCGCCGAGGCTTTGCTTCCGAACAAAGACGCAAGACCGGAGTAGGAGGATCCCGGATGGCGCTCAGCTTGGTCGGACTCGCGATTCTCGTGTCGGCATTCAGCGGGGTACCAGGTCTGTTCCTCTCGAGATCGAAGCGGACAGGCCAGCGTTGGGCCGCCGCGGGGATGGTCTCCAGCCTGGTTCTGGGTCTGGCCGGCGTCCTGGTCGGCCTTCTTTCGGGACCATCCGGACCCTGGTTCTTCGTCGGGCCCGCACCGGGGTCGTCGACGGTGGCGCTGGATCCGTTGAGCGAGTTTTTTCTCGTGCCTGTTTTTCTCGTGGGTGGGTTGGGCTCGGTGTACGGTCTGGGGTACTGGCCCCAGGACCACCACAGGGACAACGGTCACAAGCTGGGTCTCTTCTGGGGTCTCCTGGTGGCGGGGATGGCGCTGCTGGTCATCAGCCGGAACGCCTGGGGCTTTCTCCTCGGTTGGGAAATCATGGCCCTGTCGGCTTTTTTCCTGGTGGCGACAGAAGATAAGAGATCGGAATCCCGGCGGGCAGCGTTCATTTACCTCGTGGCGACCCACATGGGAACCCTCGCTTTGTTCGGTTTTTTTTCGCTTTGGCGCTGGGCCACTGGTTCGTATGATCTCACGGCGGTCTCGGGGGCGGGGGTGGACCTCACGGTCCTGACTGCCTTGTTCCTGATGGCTTTGGTGGGGTTTGGCCTCAAGGCGGGCCTGATGCCTTTGCACTTCTGGCTGCCGGGGGCCCACGCCAGCGCCCCGACCCATGTTTCGGCGATTTTGTCGGGGGTCGTCTTGAAGATGGGAATCTACGGCTTGGTCCG
>JGI26470J50227_1000140_pt1 | contig 34558 bp, 36 predicted proteins | sample FreactTroBogLake_FD_50227 | JGI IMG/M metagenome (IMG submission 50227)
TGAGGTTATACCCGTGTCAGCGCTTCAATAATTTGAATATTCTCGCCTCGCAATTATTTGTATTGGCTTGGGTTGATTCTATAGACGTATTCAGGATTCTATCTTGGAGCTAGGGGTTATTGCCCATATAAGCCTGACGACTAAAAGAACAAACTGGGTATAGTTTTTATGGGTATCTTGAAGACGTAAGGGGGCGAAGTGAGTTCAGAAGATCCAAATCAATTGGTTGAGCTGAGTTATGTTAGTAAGGCCACCCAGGATATGGGCTTATCTAGTCTAGTGCGCTTATTTGATGTTGCGCATAAATGGAATCAGGGGCAGGAACTTACGGGCGTCTTATTTTATGAGAATGGACATTTCGCACAGATTCTCGAAGGTAGGCGAAAAGATGTTCTGTTCATTTGGGAAAAAATTCAAAAAGACTATCGCCATAAGATTCTTCATAGAATTGAATTTGATGAAATTGACCAAAGATTATTTCCAAGTTGGGCCTTAAGATTTTATGGGGGCGATCAAATCGCTAAGGATGTACCTCAATTGGCGGGTGTGCTCGATGGCTTGCCTACTCACGATGATGAGCTATTAAGAATTATGCGTTCAGTTGCCAAGGGCAATTAAGGTTCGGACTTAACACACTAGGCCCCTGTTGATATTGCTCTAGACCAGTAAAAAACAGAATTGCCACCCGGCTTTTATGTGAGCGACAAATGCCTTCATATTGTGAGATAGTGTCACGATCGCTATTTTCACCCTATCTGGGAGAGCGCTCAATATTTTTCGCCTATTCTTAACCGTGCTAATTTAGACCTTGTCGTCGATAGCTTAAGGAGTCTGTGATGACTAATATGTATTCTTACGAACCCAAAAATGGACATGGCCTACCGCATGACCCATTTAATGCCATTGTAGGTCCAAGACCGATTGGCTGGATCTCTACTCAAAGTAATGCTGGGGTTGTAAACCTAGCCCCCTATAGTTTTTTTAATGCCTTTAATTATGTTCCTCCGATTATTGGTTTCTCTAGTGTTGGCTATAAAGATACTTTAAGAAACATTGAAGAGACTGGTGAATTTGTTTGGAACTTGGCTACATTTGATTTGGTTGAGGCCATGAATCAATCATGTGCGCCATACCCTGCCGAAGTGAGTGAATTTGATGCAACAGGACTTGAGCAGGCCAATTCGACATTAGTTACGCCACCCAGGGTAGCCAAGGCAAAAGTAGCATTTGAATGCAAATGCACTGACATTGTTCAGCTAAAAGGCATTTCAGGTGAAAAAGTCCAAACATGGCTAGTGTTAGGCGAGGTGATTGAAATCCATATTGATAAAGCAATGTTAAAAGATGGAATCTACGACACCGCAGAGGCTGGTCACGTTTTAAGAGGTGGAGGGCCAGCCGACTACTTTACGGTTGGCAAAGAGCAGCTCTTTAAGCTGTATAGACCAAAGTAATATTTTATTTTTCTAAAGGCAAAGGACGAAATGTATAAGCTAATCGTATTTGATGCCTATGGCACCTTGTTTGATGTTTATTCAATGGGGCAGTTGGCCGAAGAATTATTTCCCAAGCATGGGCAAGCGCTTGCCTTGATGTGGCGCGATCGCCAAATTGAATACACGCGCTTAGTCACAATGAGTGACCCAAGCCCAGGCGGAAGTAAATACTATTTACCCTTTTGGGATCTAACTATTCGTTCGCTGCATTATGTTTGTAAGCGTATGGACCTAGAGTTGAGCTCAGAAAATGAAAAAAAATTGATGGATCAGTATGCCAAGCTTACGGGGTTTGAAGATAGCTTGCTAGTCCTTAAGCGCATTAAGGAGCAGGGTATTTCCACGGCTATTTTGTCAAACGGTAGCAGGGAGATGTTAGCGACTGTAGTCGAAAGTAATGGCTTAAAGCCATACCTAGATAAAGTTCTCACGATTGAGGAAGTTCGCTTATTTAAAACAGCCCCGCAAGCTTACGAACTTCTTTTAAAAGCCTTTCCAGTTACAAAAGAAGAAATTTTATTTGTATCTAGCAATGCTTGGGATGCTCTTGCGGCCAAGTGGTACGGCTTTGATGTGTTTTGGGTGAATCGGCTTAATCATCCATTTGAAGAGATTGGCGAGAGGCCTAATTACGAGGGTAATTCTCTTAGTAAAGTTTTAGAGCTAATCAGATAGAAACATATTCCCCTTCTGCCCCTGGAAATATTGGATATAGTGTTGAGATGAAAAAAACCTTTACGGCCCTGTTGGCATCGATTGCACTTCTTTCTGCCTGCCAGTCGACTGGTAAAGATGGCAAGCCACTCACTCCTGCTGAGATCAGTCAGAAAAGAGAAGCTACCATTAAGATGGCGAAAACTGGTCTGGATGCCTTGCTTAAACAAAACCCAGCAGTTCAAAAAGAGATTGATGTGGCCGCTGGATACGCCGTGTTCAGCACAAAAAATGTGAACGTCGTGCTGATTGTCGTTGCTAGAGGAGAGGGCGTCTTGTATGACAAGCGCCGCAAAGAGCCTATTTTTATGGACTCACTGAAAACCGGCGAGGGCTTAGGTGCTGGATACCAAGATCAATATCAGGTTGCAATCTTCAAATCCCCTAAAGCTATTGATCAATTTCTACTGACTTCTATCGATGGTCAAAAAGGCGGCATAGATGTCGATGCAAATTTCTCTGCTGGTTCTGGTGGCGAGATTCGATCATTCAATCCTGATATTACTTTTTATACTGTTGGCCTTTCGGGTTATGACCTCCAAGCAAATTATGGCGGGACCTTATATTTAGTTGATCAACAGCTCAATGATGCGACAACTATGAAGGGCTTGCCAACTAAAAGCAAATAATTTCAACTAGGATTAAAAATATGATGAAAAAAAATCTCAATCTCATTTACGCATTTCTGCTTTCTTGCATGAGCCCTCTAGCATTTTCAGCTGGTGACAGCACTCGTGTATATTTGCCAGCTTTTTATGAGTCTGTAATGAAGATGGCGCCTAACGGAAAATTAGGGCAGATCATTAAGAAGGAGTCCATCAGTACGTCCGTTCAGGGTGCGCAGGCTTGGCGTATTGCTTTTATCTCTTCTGATTATGCGGATAAAAAAACAATTTCTACAGGCGTTCTGGTGGCGCCAATCGGACCCGCCCCTAAAGAGGGAAGACCAATAGTTGCTTGGGCACATGGCACAACAGGTACAGCACAAAATTGTGGGCCATCACAGTTACCAAATCCAGCACAGCCCTTGAATGAATACTTTTTGATTGGCGGAAACTCAGGCACTGATTACGGCATGCCTGCTTTAGAGCGTTTTATTAAGGATGGATATGTCATTGTGGCGGCTGATTATCAGGGGCTGGGCGGTGGCGGTAGACATCAATACATGATCTCCGGAACGCAAGCTAGAGATGCCATCAATTCAATTCGTGCTGCTGGTGATATGAGGGAAGTTGGCGCTGGTAAAAAAGCGCTGATTTACGGATGGTCACAAGGCGGTGGAACGGTCTTGGCTGCCGCTAGTTCACCAGAGTACATTGCGCAAAAGGGTACCGCATTTGATGGCATTGAACTGATTGGTTTTGTTGCGTTGGCCCCACCAGATGTGAGCGCAACTATTGCTGCCCCACCACAAGATCAGGCTTCTGCAGATAAATATATTGGCGGACTAATACAAGCATTCTCTGGCGATGTGATGGGATTTGCGCACTTGTCTATGACGCTTTGGGCATTGCCTAATGGATTTTCAGATCTTAAGTTAGAGGATATTTTTACGTCTGAAGGCGCTAAAGCAATCAATGCTATCTATACGGGTAAGTGTATTCACGCTGCTGTCGATACTATTAATTACAACTTTGGTAGCACCTATAAATCATTGATGAACCCAACGCCGAAGAATTCATTGGCATGGGCAAAAGCCATTTACGAGAGTGGCGTTAAGAAAGTAAAACCAGTGGCTCCGGTAACGATATATTGGGGCACAAAAGATACAGCAGTGCCACCATTCATGGGTAAGCTCTACCAAGAGCAGATGTGTAAGTTAGGCGCCAATGTAGCGCGCACCCAGCTGCAGGGCGAGCAAACTCACTACACGACTCCGCCGGTTTCAGAGCCCTTATTCGCACCTTGGGTAGAAGATCGTTTTGCTGGTAAGCACACGCCAAATGGTTGTATTGGTATTCAATAGCTGAATAGCGTTTTTATATCTCGCATAAGAAAAAACCACCTGCTGAACTGACCCATAAAAGTTAGACGCCAAGTTTAACTAAGTGGGGTTCAGTTCATACGGGTGGTTTTTCATTTGGCACAACCCTATCAGTAGTGCTGAATTAAGTAGGTCTCACTTAAAGCGGTAGGCGAGAGCCATAAATATATTGTCCTGGAAAGAGCGATGCATAACTGGGCTATTGTTAATGCCGCTACCCATCCATTTACGTTTGCCATAGATGTTTACGTACCAGCTGTCTACTACTGGAATCTCAATCATCAGGCCGGCCATGAGATTGGTAGTGGCGGGTGCTACATAGGCGCCATAACCGGTGAGATTTGATTCTCCAGGACTAATACCGTAGTAATAGTTTGCATATTGGCTAGATTGTTTTTCAATTCCTACTTGTGGATACACCACAATTTTCTGCAATGTTTCTACTTCGGCAAAATAGAGTAGCTCATACAGGGCCCCTTTAGATTTACCAAAGTCATGATAAGCATTGACAAAAATAGCGCCAATGGGTGTTTCCTGATAAGTGCCTATGCCGAGAGGAATTGGATCGCTTCGGTTGATAGAGCTGGCATTGAATGGAGACTTTACTTTGTAAGTATCTAAATTGATTTTGCCAGTCAGCTCAAAATATCCATACCCCATCTTGAAGGTTTTAATTCCAATTTCATCTATGCGGGCAAAAAAACGTTTGTAGTCAAAAAAGGCATAAGGCAAAGCAAGTGATTGCGTACCCTCAGTACCGATATGAAGATTAGAGGTGTATACCGCTGCGCCAATATCTCCAATGATATGGTCAGGCAGTCCATCATCAGGCAAATCATCCATGGCAAACGATGGAACTGCTAGCGCAAAAAGGAGTGCAAACAGAATGGATTTCATAAGCGAATAATAGGCTAAATCCTTTAATTAAGCACTTAGCTTCAAAGGTCTAAGTTATCAAGAGCTATGCTATCGAGGTGGCTGGTATCTGCCCAGCGATCGAGCCTCCAAAACTGCCCATCATGAGAAATCCAGTTTAATGAGGCATTGGGCACGACTGCAATACGCTCTGCATCCAATGCTTGATCGGTGGCTATTCGATACATCATGTCTAGTGCCCCACCATGACTCACCAGCAGAATCGTTTTGCCAAGATGTAGCTGGCGCAGTACTTCAAGCGCATTTCGAATGCGCTCGGAAAACAGCCGAATACTTTCGCCACCTGACATGTCATGGTCTAGCTCACGTGCTATGTGGGCTTGCCAAAGTTTTGGCTCAGCGCGAGGCGCCTCGTCTATGGTAAGTCCTTGAAGTGCGCCAAGGTGGCGTTCACGCAATTGACTATTGGTGATGGCTGGTACGTTAAAGCGCTCCACAATTGCATTCGCAGTATCAGCTGCACGTTGTAAATCACTGGTATAGAGAACGTCAAATTGTAGATTTGATTTTTTGAGAGCTTGCGCTAGCTGCACGGCTTGTATGCGCCCACGACCATTGAGTGCGATATCGGTATGTCCTTGTAAGCGTCGCGCCACATTCCAATCAGTTTCGCCATGACGCACCAGGCAGAAGCGCGTTGTATTCATGCTCAAATGATACGTTAAAGATTATTTCTTCAGAGTCCAGGCACGTGAATTATGCTCAAAGCCAATCTTTTGGTAGTAGTCGTTTGCCTTCGGCGCNGCCAAGAGAACAACCATGCACTCTGAACCAAGNCGAGATTTTGTTTCTTCAACCAGCTGTTTTCCGATGCCCTGTTTTTGATACTGCTCATCTACCGCCAAATCAGCCAGGTAGGCCACGTAGGAAAAGTCCGTTAGGGTTCGTGCAATACCAATCAACCTTTCCTCGTCCCATGCAGTAATCATGAGATTGGCATTAGCGAGCATATCTTCAAAGGTCTTTACATTGTCAATGGGGCGACGCTCACCCAAGGTTGAGCGAACATAGAGTTCCATAGCTTGCTTGGCACTAATTTTGGCATTATTACGGTAAATAATCATTTTGTTTATTCTCCATTATTAATACAATCAAATCAATTACAGGTAGGAGACCTTGATGAACAAAAAAATTACGCGGCTATTTACTGGCTTATTCGCCGCCCTATGCTTATCCACATCTGTTTTAGCTGCCGACATTCAGGTAATTACCTCGGGAGCCTTTGCTGAGGCATTAAAAGCCCTGGTGCCTGAGTATGAGAGGCAATCCCCCAATAAGGTGATTATTTCTTATGGCTCTTCTATGGGAGCGGCGCCAGATTCCATACCCTCTAGATTGGCTAGAGATGAAAAGTTTGATGTACTTATTCTGGCCTCCCCTGCCTTGGATAGCTTTATTAAAAGCGGGACAGTTCAACCCGGAACCCGCGTCGATCTAGTCGCCTCGGTCATTGGAGTGGCGGTTAAAGCTGGCGCCCCAAAGCCCGATATCAGCACTGTAGCTGCCTTAAAGCAGACCTTGCTTAATGCNAAATCAGTGGCCTATTCAGCCAGTGCAAGCGGTACCTATCTATCTACGGAACTCTTCCCCAAGATGGGCATTGCTGAACAGATGAGTAAGACTGCTAAGAAAATTTATAGTGAACGCGTAGGCACGGTAGTTGCTAGAGGAGATGCTGAATTAGGGTTTCAGCAAGTTAGCGAGCTGATTCCGATTCCCGGTATCGATTTTATTGGCGAGATTCCTCCAGAGATTCAACAGACAGTATTGTTCTCTGCCGGCATTACCAGCAATGTCGGGAATCTAGATGCTTCTAAGGATTTGATTACTTTCTTGGCATCACCTAAGGCGGTACCGACTATTCAAAAGGCAGGCTTGAAGCCTGTATTGCCAGTGCTGCCTTGGCAAAAATAAGAGCATGTAAAAACCCCGCTACATTTTTTGAGCGGGGTTTTTAGTTACGCTACTGCAACTGCTGGCGTGTTTTGCTTATTGAGAGCCCGTTGAATTTTGGCTTTTTCTTTTGGCTTAGTACTTTTTTCNAGCAGCGTTGTTAGTTGGGCGGTATTCAGAGGTCCCAATCTTGCTTTTCCTGTTTTGGTGAGCATCGAATCATTTTTTCTGCTTCTTTGGTTTTGGCCGACAGCCATATGGATTTCCTAGGGTATTGGATGATAGATCTGTGGGGCGTCCCCGCAGAGCTCCCTATCTAGGGCGCAGAATAGTGATCACATTTCAGAATAACAGCTAAAGAGTCTAGGCGCTATGTTATGTTTGGAGCATGATTGCTATTTCAAACATTATTTTCTCCTTGGTGATGGGTTGCTTAATGTCCGGGAGCATTACTTTGGCAACTACATTTGCGCGTATAGGCGCTGCTGAAAATTTTCTCTGGGTCTGGCTTGAAGTTTGGGCTGTCGCCTATCCTGTGGCGATCGTATGCATTTTGATTTATAGACCACTCGCCAGCAAAATTACAGTGGCTATAGCAGAGCGCCTATTACGCAAATAATATATTTCAGCACCAGAAAGCAAGAGTATGAANAAGTATTTATCTATATTGTTATTGAGCTTAAATTTAATAGCATGTGCTGCGGTTTATACCGATGCATCAGATGCAAACCATGTAACCTTTCTTAATAGTAGCGGCGAGTCGATTGCTGAGCTGACTAAAAAGGCAAGCGCTTATTGCGAGCAGTACGGAAAAGTAGCGTCGATTAGAAGCACCGACAGTCAACNGATCGCCGTATTTGATTGCAAGCTAGCCCGCTAAATCTGATTGGTAGATGAGTCCTGCATGCTCTCTGAGTGCATGAAATTGAATGGATTCCCAGCGCTGTTGAGCAACATCTAGTTCAGATTTGTGTGTGGCCAAAAATACTGAGGCCCCGACAACATCTTCCGCCATGCGATGAATATTCTCTTGTATGAACTTCTTCAGTGCCACAGGATCGTCCGAGCTCACCCAGCGCGCCAGGTTATAGCGCGAAGGTAAGAGGCGTACTTCAGCCCCATATTCTGTTTGTAGGCGATGACTCACTACCTCAAACTGAAGTTGTCCAAAGGCGCCTAGTAGCATTGTTCCCCCCGTCATTGGGCGAAAGACCTGAATTGCTCCCTCTTCACCGAGCTGCATGAGTCCGGTGCGAAGTTGTTTGGAGCGCAAGGGGTCTGCTGATTCAACCATACGAAAGATTTCAGGGGCAAAGAAAGGCAGCCCCGTAAATTGCAATTGCTCACCTTCAGTTAGGGTGTCGCCTAATCTGAGGAGGCCATGATTTGGTAGTCCAATGATGTCACCAGGGAAGGCCTCATCCAAAATATCGCGGCGCTGTGAGAGGAAGGATAGTGCATTATTGGTGCGAACTTCTTTGTTATTGCGACAAATTTTGAGTTTCATGCCGCGCTTGAAATGCCCTGAGCAAATTCGCAAGAAGGCAACACGGTCGCGATGTGCGGGATCCATGTTCGCTTGAATCTTGAAAACTACTGCTGAAAATTTATCTTCAGCAGGNCTCACTTCTCTTTGGAGGGCTTTGCGCGAGCCGGGTGNTGGAGCCAATTCTACCAAGGTATTGAGAATTTCTCGCACACCAAAGTTATTAATGGCCGAACCAAAGAAGACCGGCGACTGACGTCCTGCCAAGAAGGCTTCGCGATCAAAGGCAGGCATGGCATTTTTTATCAGGTCGACCTCGGTCAGAGCAACTTCAAGATCTGATCCAAGGCGCTCTTTGAGTGCGGGATCGTTCACATCCACAACCGCATGTGAATCCTCGGTCACGCGATCTTCACCAGCTTTGAACATGCGCATCTGTGAGTTCGGAATATCAATGACGCCAGCAAAAGATTTGCCCATGCCTACAGGCCAGGTAAATGGCACAACCTCAATACCTAATGCTGTTTCAATTTCATCCATCAGCTCCATAGGCGGCTTTACTTCGCGATCCATTTTGTTGATGAAAGTAACAATAGGCGTATTGCGGGCGCGACATACTTCTAGCAGTCTTAGAGTTTGAGATTCGACGCCATTGGCTGCATCGATTACCATCAGGGCTGAATCAACGGCTGTTAAAACTCGGTAAGTATCTTCAGAGAAATCTTGGTGGCCAGGAGTGTCAAGTAGGTTAATAATGCAGTCGCGATACTCCATCTGCATCACCGAGCTTGCTACCGAAATCCCGCGCTGCTTTTCAATTTCCATCCAGTCAGATGTTGCATGACGAGTAGCCTTGCGAGCCTTAACGCTGCCTGCGATTTGAATCGCTCCTGCGTATAGAAGTAATTTTTCCGTGAGAGTGGTCTTGCCAGCATCTGGGTGAGAAATGATGGCGAAGCTACGGCGACGGAGAACTTCCGCGCCTGGCGTGCTGGATGAAATGGTGTCGATGGTAATTCTGCGCTTATCTAAGTATGGACAGAATTATAAGCGTGTAGACAGTGCTCAGAATTGCTCTTCAGGCCTGACAAATCGCCATTGGCCGGGAGATAAGGGGCCTAAAGAAATTCTGCCCATGCGCACACGTTTTAAACCCAAGACTTTGAGGCCAACCATTTCACACATGCGGCGGATTTGACGGTTGCGTCCTTCTCGCAATACAAAGCGTAATTGATCTTCGTTTTGCCAACTTACTTGTGCTGGCTTGAGTGCGACACCATCAAGCTCAAGGCCATGCTTGAGCCTATCCAGATCCTCAAAAGAGAGCGCACCTTCTACGCGCACCAAATACTCTTTTTCAATCGGACTGTTCTCGCCAATGAGAAGCTTTGCAATACGGCCGTCTTGTGTCAAAACAAGCATGCCAGTTGAGTCGATGTCTAGACGTCCAGCAGGTGCAAGACCACGAGTATTGAAACGAGGATTACGCCCCCGATCAAGCGGACTGGCGAAATAGTTTTCTGGAGTAATTAAAGAGGCGGCCGGTTGGTACTCTTTTTTGTCGTCAAAATGAGAAATAAAGCCTACTGGCTTATTCAGAATGACCGTTACGCGTGACGCTTGCTGAACTTTAGCACCAGATTGCAGCTCGATTTTCTGGCCACGCAGGGCGCGCACACCCAGTTCATTGACAACCTCCCCATCAACCGTGACCAAACCTTGCTCAATGTAGGCGTCAGCTTCGCGACGCGAGCAAAGCCCAAGCTCGGAGAGTAATTTTGAAACGCGCACTTTTTCCATATGTCTATTATCGATCAGTGACGGCATTGGGAAGTGGAGAGATAATGTGCGAACTTCACCGGTAGGCACTTTAAGGCCACATTCATAAAGGAATTGAAATTGACAACTAGTCTAAAAAAACCAAAAATTTATAAAATCCTTTATTTTCAAGTACTTGTAGCTGTTGTATTAGGTGTTTTGCTGGGAAATTTTTACCCTGACCTAGGTGTAAATATGAAGCCCTTTGGGGATGCCTTTATTAAGGGCATCAAGATGATGATTGCCCCCATTATTTTTTGTACCGTTGTTCTCGGTATTGCAGGCATGGAGGACNTGAAAAAGGTTGGCAAAACAGGCGGCTTGGCCCTCTTGTATTTTGAGGTTGTAAGCACAATTGCGCTCATTGTTGGCTTGGTGGTGGTGAACGTTTTGCAGCCGGGTGTAGGCATGAATATCGACCCTACTAGTTTGGATACCAAGGGTATCGCTGCTTATACGGGTCCAGGAAAAATTGGTACCACTACCGACTTTCTTCTAAATATTATTCCCAATACGATGGTTGATGCATTTGCAAAAGGCGAGATATTACAGGTGCTCTTCATTGCTGTGTTGTTCGGCTTTGCTCTGCATAAATTTGGTGGTCGCGGAACCATGGTGTTTGATTTAATTGAGAAGACCTCACACGTTCTTTTTGACATCATCGGTGTCGTGATGAAATTTGCACCAATTGGCGCATTCGGCGCAATGTCTTTCACCATCGGTAAGTATGGTATTGGCTCACTCTTTTNACTTGGAAAATTGATGGGCAGCTTTTATCTAACATGTCTTTTATTCGTTTTTGTTGTCTTAGGCATCATTGCGTGGGTGACTGGCTTCAATATTTTCAAATTCGTTCGCTATATCAAAGAAGAGCTCTTAATTGTTTTGGGAACATCTTCTTCCGAATCTGTTCTTCCTCGCATGATGGAGAAGATGGAGGTTCTTGGTGTTAAAAAAACCTGCGTNGGTTTAGTGATTCCAACAGGATATTCATTTAATTTAGATGGCACCTCAATTTACCTCACCATGGCAGCCGTGTTCATTGCTCAGGCGACAGATACCCCTATGACAATTCTTCAGCAAGTCACTCTCTTGCTGGTCTTGCTCTTGACTTCTAAAGGGGCTGCTGGCGTTACTGGTAGCGGCTTTATTGTTCTTGCCGCGACCCTCTCTGCCGTAGGTAACGTGCCTGTAGCTGGCCTTGCAATTATTTTGGGCATTGATCGCTTTATGTCTGAAGCGCGGGCTTTAACCAACCTGGTTGGCAATGGCGTTGCTACGATTGTGGTGGGCAAGTGGACCGGCGAGCTTAATCAAGCCCAAATGACAGCAGTTCTGAATCGTGATGGTTGGATTGAGGCTCAAGAGCCAGAAATCATCCTTGATCAAAAAACTGAAAAGATGCATTAATTTCCGAAAGAGAACTAGGCATGATGAAAAAAGCTTGGCTGATCACAATTATTCTTTTGATGTTGACTGGCAGCCAAGCNGTTTCTGCTCAAACGCGACTACCGATAATACCTATTGATCAATACACGCCAGAGCAGGTGAAGGCCGCTCAAGAATTTGAGCTTGTCCGCAAGCGTGCACCATGGGGCCCTTTTGCTATGCTGATGTATAGCCCAGAGCTCATGAATAATGCGCGGTCGATGGGTGATTATTTGAGATACAAATCCTCCATTCCGAACATGCTCAGTGAGTTTGCGATTCTGATTACTGCGCGCGAGTGGAGCCAAGACTATGAGTGGAGCATTCATTATCCGATCGCAATCAAAGCGGGCCTAAAAATAGAGATAGCCGCTGCGCTTAAAGATGGTCGCCGCCCTGAGGAGATGGGCGAGGACGAAACGCTTATTTATGATTTCACGATAGAGCTTCAACGTAATAAGCGCGTCTCAGATCTCACATTTGCTAAGGTAGAGAAACGCTTTGGTAAGAAGGGGGTGGTTGATCTTGCTGGAATAGCGGGTTATTACACCTTTTTGGCAATGGAGATGAATACCGCTCGACATCCCGCTCCAGCTGAGGGCGGCATCCATTTACCACGCTTGCCAAACTAAATCTTTTGCTATGCACAATAAGGATTCCTTGACAGGAATTTTTTTAACTGATAATTTAAACAACCGTTTAAAAAATAACACTTTCCTTAGATATTAAAAATTGAGCAAATGATGAAAAAAATTACCCGTGCAGATTTGAGCGCAGCAGCAGAAAAATATAAAAATTGGGGCAAATGGGGCGCGGAAGATGAAATCGGCACTTTGAACTTTACTCAGCCAGAAGACATCATTGCTGCAGCTCAGTTGGTGAAGAAAGGTAAAGTCATTTCCTTGGCGCTGAACTTTGATAGTAGCGGTCCTCAGGGCGCCAAAACAAAATACCCCTCTATGGGTCGTATTAATCCTGTTCATACAATGTTGCGGACCGGCACGGATGCCTATGCGGGCGTCTTAGATAAGCGTGGGATTAGGGCTGCAGACGATATGGTGGTGATGCCATTGCAATGTGGCACTCAGTGGGACGGCCTGGGGCATGTCTTTTACGAGAATTACATGTATAACGGCTATGACTGCCGTGAAGTATCTTCTGCTGGTGCAGCCAAGTGTGGGATCGAGAAGACCAAAGCTAAGATGGTCGGTCGCGGAATCTTGCTTGACGTAGCAAGGGCTAAAGGTCTTGAAACATTGCCCGAGGGCTATGGTATTACCTGCAAAGATTTAGATGACACTGCCAAAAAGCAGGGCATTGAAATTAAACGCGGTGATTACATTATTGTTCGTACTGGACAAATGGAAGAAAAAATCAAAGCTGGTAGCTGGGATGGTTATCCCGGTGGAGACGCGCCTGGTTTTGCATTTGAAACTCTTGAGTGGATTCAGCGCACAGAGCTAGCAGCGCTAGCAAGTGATACATGGGGCTGCGAGGTTCGTCCGAATGAATCTGAGGTTGGGATAAATCAACCTTGGCATTGGATTACTATCCCTATTATGGGGATGACCATGGGTGAAATCTTTTATGTCAAGGATCTGGCCGATGATTGCGCTAAAGACGGAATTTATGAATTTATGTTTGTAGCCCCAGCAATTCCAATTACCGGTGCTGTTGGTTCACCAACGAATCCATTGGCAATTAAATAAATAATAAAAAATCCCATACAAAGTGGGGGAGACAAAATGAAGTTATTCATTTGTGGTGGAGTATATAAAATAACAAAGTCGCTTTTAAAAGCGACAACAGTGGCTGCGCTGTCATTGACGAGTGTAGTCACGGCAGCAGCAGGCTACCCGGATAAGCCGATTCGTTTGGTGGTTGCATTCCCTCCAGGCGGTCCGGTTGATATTACCGCACGTATCTTATCTGTTCAGCTCGGAGAAATTTTCAAGCAGTCAGTCATTGTTGAAAATAAAGCGGGTGCTGGTGGCAATATTGGCGCGCAATATGTTGCCAATGCTGCATCCGATGGCTATACATTCTTGATAACTTCAGCAGCATATGCAGTAAACCCAACGCTTTATGGAGCGGCAGCTGGATATAGTCCAGAGAAAAATTTCATCCCTGTAGTGGTGGCAACTACTCAGGCCAATGTTATTTCTGTGAATGAAAAGGTGTCCGTAAAATCCATTGCAGAATTAAAAGAATTAGCCTTTAAAGAAAATCTTTCCTACTCAAGTCCGGGTAATGGGACTACTCCACATCTAACTTGTGAAAATTTATTCCGTGCTATTTGGAAGGGTAATGTAACGCATATTCCATATAAGGGCGCTGGCCCGGCCTCTCTAGCAGTAGTGAGTGGAGAGGTACCAATTGGTTGCACCGCAGTTGCTGGCGTTTACCAATTTTCCAAACAAGGCAAGGTGCGGATTCTCGGCGTTTCAAGTGAGAAGCGCTTAGCAAGTTTGCCTGATGTCCCAACACTCGCTGAGCAGGGCTACCCTCAAATAAAAGATTACACCTGGACAGCAATCTTTGCGCCAATTAAAACGCCAGCTGATATTGTGCAAAAAATGAATCAAGCTGTAAATCAGGTTTTGGCAAATCCCGAGATGAAAGAGAAGTTTGACCAGGCAGGCCTATTGGTTGTGGGTGGCACAACAAAGCAAGCTGGAGATTACATTGCAGACGAGTTGAAGAGGTGGGCGCAAATCGTTAAGGAGACGGGCGCTAAGGTCGAGTAGGGGCCGACAAGAAGCCTTGCTCACAGAAATTGAGAATTTCTGGAAGCGCTTGTTTTAGATTCCCGCCTTTAGCCCTTCCTTTTGAAATGACCTCGAGCCGTCCGGTATTAGAAGCGACATATAAGTAAAGACCCATGACAAAGATTAACCGCCAACAAATTGAAGACTCACTCAGCTTTGGAAGTGTGCGCTTTAATTCGTCTATAAATAAAAGGCTTACCTTGTCATATAGCTTTGCACGCAATGCGCTCTCAATTTCTTTGGGTTCGTTATGAAGTCTGGCCTGCAACTTTACAAAGCTACGCCCGCCTTTGTCTTCGCTAGCCATTCTCAGTGGTGGGTAGACAAATGCATAAATCAATTCTTTGAGCGGAATAGGCTTCTTTTTTGCTTTGATTTTTGCGGCGCGCAAAAGATCTGCACGTTCTTTAAGCAATACAGTGGCACGTCGCTCAAAGACAGCATTAAACAGGCCGCGCTTATTTTTAAAGTGATAGTTGATCAGCGCTTGATTCACTTTGGACTTGGCTGCTATATCCCGAACCGTTGTCAAAGCGTAGCCATGCTCGGAAAACAATGCCTCAGCAACATCCAACAAGCGAGTAGCTGTTTTGTTGTCCGGAACCGTAAGAGTTTTAGTAAGCATTATTAAAAAACCCAATCAAAATAACTTAAAAGGAAAAGCCATGAGTAAGACAATCCTAACCTGTGCCGTTACTGGTAATTTAACAAAACCAGAGATGACGCCCTATCTTCCTATTACACCAAAGCAAATTGCAGACGCCTGTCTTGGTGCTGGTGAGGCAGGGGCTGCTGTAGTACATATCCATGTACGCAATCCTGAAAACGGCAAGCCTTCGATGGAAATTGATCATTATGCAGAAGTTATCAGCCTAATCAAGGCGCAAAATAAAGAATTAATTATTAACCTTACCACCGGTCCTGGTGGTCGGTATGTGCCAACGGAAGGCGACCCAAAAGTATTCGCACCGGGTACCACCTTATGCGATCCTTTAAAGCGCGTTGAGCACATTGCAAAACTCCGACCTGATATTTGCTCATTAGATTTGAATACGATGAATTCTGGTGCTGATGTTGTCATGAACACGCCAACTAACGTGCGCAAGATGGCTAAGGTGATCCGTGACGCAGGCGTAATGCCAGAGCTTGAAATCTTTGATACGGGCGATTTAAATCTGGCAAAAGACTTAATTAAGGACGGCACATTAGAAGGTCCTGGGCTTTACACTTTTGTGATGGGCGTAAAGTATGGATTGAATACTGATCCTGCAACACTCTTGTATATGCGAGATCAGTTGCCACAGGGTGCCAAGTGGGCTGCTTTTGGCATTAGTCGTGCCGAGTTCCCAATTGTGGCGCAAGCTTGGTTGTATGGCGGACATGTTCGTGTTGGCATGGAAGACAATATTTACCTAGAAAAAGGTGTGCTGTGCGAATCCAATGCGCAATTAGTTACTAGAGCTAAACGTATCGTTAATGATATGGGTGGCGAATTGGCTTCATCAAATGAAACTCGTGAAATGCTTGGCCTAAAAAAATCCTAAATAAGGAGCTATCGTATGAACAGTCGTAGATCTTTCCTAAAAACTTCCGCTAAAACTTTAGGCGGCCTGACCTTTTGTGGCTGTGGTTTATTGCATGCTGCAGAAACCCAGAGTAACGGGCCTAAGCGTGTTACCCCTGTCTTTATCAATGGTAAGCGAGTAAAGACGATCGACGTTCATGCGCATTGCATGTTTCAGGATTCAATTGATTTGATGGGGGCGGATGCAAAGTCTGTGCCACCGCCCACTAAAGGAGTGCGTGAGCATTTCATCAAAATTGATGAGCGTATAAGCGCAATGGAGGCACAGGGTATTGATATGCAGGTACTGAGTGTCAATCCTTTCTGGTATCGCCAAGATAGAGACACGTCAGCAGAGATTTGTCGCATCAATAACCAGAATCTGGCTGAGCTTTGCGCCCAGCGCCCAGCATCATTTGCAGCTTTTGCTTCTTTAAGCATGCAATATCCCGATTTGGCGGTACAGCAGCTCGAAGATGCAGTGAAAAAGCAGGGTTTATGTGGGGCAGCAATTGGTGGAAGTGTACTGGGGGATGATTTTGCAAACCCTAAATACCACCCCGTACTTGCTAAGGCTCAAGAGCTCAATGTCACCCTTTTTATACACCCACAAAGCACTCCTCCGTTGGCGCAGCGCTTTAAAGGTAATGGCTGGATGTCTAATGTCATTGGTAATCCTTTAGATACGACGATTGCACTTCAACATTTAATATATGAAGGTGTCTTGGATAAGTATCCAAAATTAAAAGTGCTGGCTGCACACGGTGGCGGGTTCTTGGGTTCATATGCCCCAAGGATGGACCACAGTTGTTTTGTTTCACCACAAAACTGTAATCCTGACATTGTTCTCAAGAAACAACCAACTGAGTATTTAAACCAACTGTATTTCGATTCCTTGGTCTTTACGCCTGAGGCATTGCGCCATTTAGTTGCTCAGGTCGGCGCAAGTCAGGTGGTAATTGGCACCGATCATCCGATTCCTTGGGAGGAGTTTCCAGTGGAACATGTTATGAGTACGCCCGGATTGACTAACTCTCAGCGCGTGGCTATTTTGGGCGGGAATGCTGCAAGATTACTAGGGCTAAAAGTTTAAGCTCTAACAATGTGAACGCTGCAAGGAGCTTCTTCAACGATCTTGGTCATTGAAGTTCTCCAGGGCGTCACCTTATTCGGTAGCTTATGGGATGCGCCAATCAAAATGAGCGATGCATCATTATCTTTTGCAAACTCAACAATCCGAGTAGCAGGATCAAGGGCCTCTAGCACGTGATAGGAGATGCGTTCTGGGGGTAGCTTAAGTGGTTTTGCCCATTCCATCAACTGAACTAAATGACCGCGCACGATCCCGCTAGCAGTCTCGCTTTCTTGATTGCCTTCAAATGTCGGCGTGCTGGCGATGGTGCTAAGGCAAATCAAACGACTTTCTGGGTAAGCTTGCAGTAGATTTTTTGCAGTTGTCTGCATGCGCTCACGCAGCTCTTCATCTGATTGGCGTGTATCAATTGCAGCGATCATTAATGGAGCATCTTGATTTCCCTTGCTAGGCAGCGGGCTTGGTGAGGGCTCGTAGCCCGCCGCTCTCAACCAGCGTTTGAGGCTTTCCCAAAAACTAGGGGGCTCCAAGCGTTCGGACCTCTCTGTGAGCTTAACGCTTTCAGGATCACGTAGAACTTGGCGTAAACGAGTGGCGCTTTGATAGCGCTCATCTGCTCTCGGCTCTAGGCAGCGCAATACCACTTCTTGTAACCAGCGTGGAATTTCTTTCCTGATGGCTCTGAGGGGAAATGGTTTGGCCCACATTCTTTTGCGCAACCCATTCATTGTCTGTGGGTTGCCAAATGGGAGTTCACCCGTCAATAACTCATATATGATCACGCCGATGGAAAAGATGTCACTGCGTGAATCTGATCGAACACCAACTACTTGTTCTGGTGAAATGTAGGGAGCAGAGCCAATACCTTTACGCATCTCTTCGGCCAACAAATCCGGAAAGCGCGAGTGGTGTGAGAGGCCAAAGTCTATGAGCGTTAGTTTGCCTTCATCATCAATCAGCACATTGTCTGGTTTGATGTCGAGATGTATTGCATCCTGTGAGTGTAGAGACTGTACCGCTTGCGCAAGATCGGCGCCAATACGAATGACTTCATCGATGCTAAATTGCTTGCCTTCTTTAATGAGCTCTTCTAGCGGACGTCCTGCGACTTGTTCCATTGCAATATAGGGACGTGTTGCCATATTACCCGAGCCTAGATACTTCGGTACATATGGACTTTTAAGGGAGCGCAGGATCGTGAGCTCAGTTTCAAAGCCAATTAAACTCTCAACAGGTTGATCTTTGCCAACCCGTGGAATTTTTAAGAGGATGGGAAGATCAATGCCCTCTTTGGTTGCCGAAAAAAGACTTGCCATTCCGCCGCGATGCAGTTCTTTTCCAAGAACAAAACCATCAACGACTTTACCCTCCTGAAATATGTCATCTACTGCTTCAATATCAGGCTTGATGGACATAGATAAATTACTTACCAGTAATCAAGCGATTTACTAAGTCTTCTGGCAGGCCGGCGCGCCGCACTTTATCTGCAGCTTTAAAGTGATCATAGGGAACGCGGTGGAAAGTTAATGCAGAAATTTCAGGTTCAAATACTGCAAAGCAGGCCTCGGGATTGCCATCTCTTGGTTGACCAAGCGATCCAACGACGCCAACCCACTGGCGATGGCTCATAACAGGAACTTCATCTCCAGGATGTGGAGCAAAACGAATTAGTTTGCCAACGGCACTTTGATAAAAAAGAGCCTGCTCGTGCGCATGCCCCACAAAAGTGTATGACTTACCTGAACTTTGGACACATTGCCAGGCGCTCATGCTGTCGGTAATGTAATTCCACTCCGAAGGCTTATGAGCTGATGCATGTACAAAGCAAATCTCTTCTTCGTTGATGATTAGCGGCAGCTCTTTTAAAAATTGCACATGCGCTGGGTTCAGTTGCGACTTGGTCCACTCAATGGCCGCATTGGCGCTGGCATTCATTCTTTGGCTGTAATCTTTAAAGACTGCCTCATCATGATTGCCGACCACTGCAATGGCTTTGCCAGACCAAACGAGTTCAGCAATGCGATCAACCAAAGCAATTGGATCGGCGTTATATCCAACTAGGTCACCCAAGAAAGCCATGCGTGTAACGCCGAGTTCTTGGGCTCTTTCCATGCAGGCTTCATAAGCCTCTAAATTACTGTGAAGGTCGGCAAATAGCCCAATACGTTCGTTCATCTCTTAATGATAGGACAAAAGATGTTTTTAATGAAGGCTTAGTAAGGACTTGCCTCATTATTGGGGCGATTTTTGAAGCGCTTATGAACCCAATAATATTCAGCTGGCCTTAGGCGAATTTCTTTTTCGAAAATTTGGTTCAGGCGCGCAGTATCTTCTTCAGGTTTTTCGCTAGGAAAATCGCTGAGAGGCTTGCTGATAGAGCACAAGTAGCCACTTTCGTCAGACTTTAGTGCGGTAACCATCATACAAACTTCAGCACCAGTAATGCTAGCCAGTCTAGAAACTGCTGTGATGGTATTTGTTTGGATGTCAAAGAATGGTGTAAATACCGAGTCTTTTAAACCTAGGTCAATATCGGGTGCAATGATGATGAAGCTACCTTTGCGAATCTCTCGAATTAATGCAATCGAATTACCTTGACGATCTATGGAGTTGCCGCCAAAACGGTTACGCCAATCAATAATTTTTTGATTGAAAAAAGGACTCTTCATCCTTTGAAAAAATCCCGAAGTACGGGGCCAGTGATTTCTCTTCGCTAGAGCGCTCAAAATAATGCTGCCTTCAATGCCAACGAAGTGCATATTCACCAAGATGCGAGGTTTTCTATCGGAGAGGTCTACCTCGGATCTAACTTCGATCATGCTACTTAGTTGCTCTTCACTACCGTGCCAGATGATACTTTTTTCTACCAAGCTTCTACCAAGCAGGCGCCAGTGCTTTTTTCTGAGTTGGTCAATGGCTGCATAAGATAACTTAGGAAAGCATAACTTTAAATTTATTGTGACCACACGATTGCGCTCACTCGGAATTCTGGCAGCAATAAAGCCCAGGCCAGAACCAACGGTAACCAATAATGAATAGGGAAGAATTGAGAGGAGTTTTAATAAAGCCACTATGGCTTTATTGGAAAAAGATTTAAGCAAGCGTAATGTTATTCAGCGTCGTAGCGTGTCAATGTTTTTTTATAACGAGTTCCCATTTCCTCTATGGAACTACTCGACATACCAAGATCCTTAACAAGCCCAGTATCTAAGCGATAAGCCCAGCCATGCACAGTAAGATCTTGGCCACGAGCCCAAGCATCTTGAACAATGGTGGTTTCACATACGTTGACCACCTGCTCGATCACATTGAGCTCACAAAGACGATCTTGGCGCTTGGGCGTCGGCAGCACCTCTCCTAAATAACGCTCATGTTTTTGGTGGACATCCTTTACGTGACGCAACCAATTATCAGCCAGTCCAATGCGTCGATCGCTTAATGCAGCATGAACGCCAGCACACCCGTAATGACCGACAACTAATATATGTTTAACTTTGAGCAAGTCAATGGCGAATTGGATGACTGATAGACAGTTGAGGTCGGTATGAACAACGACGTTTGCGACGTTGCGATGAACAAATAGCTCGCCAGGTAAAAGATCAACGATTTCATTTGCTGGGACGCGACTATCAGCACAGCCAATCCAGAGATATTCTGGAGCCTGTTGATTAACGAGCCGCTTAAAGAAATCCGCATCCTTGGCAACCATTTCTTCCGCCCATGCGCGATTATTAGCAAATAGGTGGTCTAAGGCACTCGAGTTCTTCATAATCATGGTTTGAGTTTAAAGTAATTTCATGACGCCCATTTGGTTAAAAGAAACACCCACAGGAATTGTCCTTAATATCCATTGCCAGCCTGGTGCCAAGGTGAGCAAGGTCGTTGGCTTGCATGATGGCAGCCTGAAGATTTCTCTACAGGCGCCAGCTATGGAAAATAAGGCGAATGAAATGCTAGTAGCATGGCTTTCTAAGCAACTAAGGATCCCGCAAAAGCAAATTAGGCTTTTATCGGGTCAAAATAGTCGCCAAAAACGCTTAGAGATTTGGGGCTCCATAACTCCGGAGCAGATAGCGCAGATCTTGGCGCCCTAGGATTTACCAGAAAATTGCCCACAAAATACCCAAAATAAGCACCCATTTGCCAACGTAATATACCGAGCGATGCTTGGCTTTGAGTTTTTTTGCCTGTGCCCTGAGGTGATAAAAGTAGCCAAATAGAACATTTACAAATCCTATCTTTTCTCCTGCCACATTCTGTGAGGATGTCGCACTCATCACGTAGCGGCCAAACCAGCGATTGAGAAGTTGTGCGAGTTTTGTGTAAAGCGGACGTTCTATATCGCAAAACAAGACGATGCGTTGCTGATCGGTCTCATTGGCCGCCAGATGAATGTAGGTTTCATCAAACATGACTGGCTCGCCATCTTTCCAGAAATAACGCTCTCCATCCACTTCAATAAAGCATTTGGGGTCATTGGGTGTAGCTAGACCAATGTGATAGCGCAAGGACCCAGCATAGGGGTCGCGATGGCGTACCAGCGTGGCTCCAGGCGGTAGGGAGGCAAACATCGCCGCTTTAATCGATGGAATAGATTTGAGGAGTGCTACTGTTTTTGGACAGCTAGCTTGTGCTGAGGGCATTTCTTTGCCATACCAGTAGAGGTGAAAACGCTTCCAGCCAGTGCGGAAAAAAGAATTAAAGCCTATATCGTTGTATCCAGTAGCAGCCGCAATTGCGCCGTCTTCATTAAGAGAAAGCGCCTCCTCGCGAATAATTTCCCAGTTATTCTGCAATGGTGCAAGCTCTGGAAATTTCGATACAGGGATAAATGCGCCCGCCTTCACTTTAGAGAAGATGTAGAGTAGGCTATTTATAGGCGCTAAAAGCACCTGGTAATCAGTCAGAGATCTAACTAGGCCAAAACGTACTCTGCCACGAAAATAGACAAATACAGCCGATGCAACAAAGATGATGAAAATGATGTGACGTATTTGCATGGATTTACCGATCAGCGTTAGTGCTTCATTTTAATTTGTATCTTAGTGGCACCCCATCTATTTCTAAGTTAAATATGCCCATATACTTAAACTCGTCAGCACAAGTGAGCGAAATTGGATCGCTGAAGAGGGCTTATTTTTGAGGAAAAGGTAATGAATCAATTTATAAAGTGGCTCTTAAGCCTTGTATTTATAGGGATTACAGGTTTGACGGTCTATACCTGGGCCATGCTTAATTGGACTTATGGCAGTGGTGAGCGTGCTGGCTATGTACAGAAGTTCTCAAATCGTGGCTACGTCTGTAAGACCTGGGAGGGGGAGTTGGCAATGGTTTCCATGCCTGGAACAATGTCTGAAAAATTCCTCTTTACAGTGCGCGAAGTAGCTGTGGCGCAAAAAATTAACGCAAATTTAGGCAAAAAGGTAGCTCTAAAGTATGAACAGCACATTGGGCTACCAACAACTTGTTTTGGAGATACCGAATATTTTGTATCTGACATAACTGTTCTAGATGAGTAAATAAAAAATAAAAAATTTGTTTTTAAAAAGCATTTATTTTTGTAATTTTTTGTGGTTAAAATCATGTAAGCGCACTAGGCGCTTACATCAATATCTATAAGGAGCTTCACTTGAACAAAGCAGAATTAATCGCAGCTATTGCTGACGATGCTGAGATCTCTAAAGCCAAAGCTGAATTTGCATTAAATTCTGCTATTGCGCACATTATTAAAGCTGTTACTAAAGGTGATTCAGTACAACTGATCGGCTTTGGTACTTATTCATCTGGTAAACGTGCTGCACGTATGGGTCGCAACCCAAAAACTGGTGAGCCACTCAAAATCGCCGCTGCTAAAACTGTTAAGTTTTCAGCTGGTAAAGCATTTAAAGATTCAGTTAACAAGCGTAAGAAGTAATTCTTATTTGTTGATGAAAAAGCCCGGCATGCCGGGCTTTTTTTTCTAGCTTTACATTTTCTTTGCAGAGATTTTGGGAGCTAGCTTTGCACTAGGCGTCGGTGGCGATGAATACTCATTAATATACCCGCCCCAAATCCAAGCGTTACTAATGCAGTGCCTCCATAGCTAATAAACGGGAGTGGTACGCCCACTACTGGGAGAAGACCGCTGACCATCCCAATATTGACAAAAGCGTAGGTAAAGAAAATCAGAGTTACAGAGGCGCCAAGTAGGCGGGTAAATAAATTAGGTGCGCTAGCAGAGATAGCTAAACCTCTTTTAATCAACGCAAAGAAGAGCGCTAATAAAACAAGGTTGCCAAGCAAGCCAAACTCTTCAGAGAAAACGGCGAAAACAAAATCAGTATGTTTCTCTGGGATAAATTCTAGGTGTGCTTGAGTGCCCTGAAACCAACCCTTACCAAAAAATCCACCAGAGCCGATTGCAATCATGGATTGAATAGTATGAAAGCCTTTGCCAAGCGGATCACTACTTGGATCTAACAAAGTACAAATGCGATGTTTTTGATAATCGTGTACGAATGGCCATGCAATATCATGAGCACAAAGTGTGTTGCCAAAAATAATCATGAGCAGAATGCCAAATGCACCAAGACCAACAAAAGGCAAAATCCACTTCCATGGTAGTCCAGCCAAAATGATCACGTACATTCCGGCCGCAAAAACCAAAAGAGCCGTTCCCAAGTCGGGCTGTCGTGCAATCAGTGCAACNGGAATGCCTAAGATGATTGCAGCGATNCCATAATCCCAAGATTTTTGCAGACCTTCACGTTTCTGAAAGTACCAAGCAAGCATTAATGGCATGGCAATTTTCATGATCTCGGATGGCTGGATAACGATACCGATATTAAGCCATCGTCTCGCACCTTTTTTAATTAGACCGAAGACTGCCACTGCAACTAATAGTGCAACTCCAAAACTATAGATCCACACCGCTGCAATCTCAAGCCACTTTGGTGGAATGCGAGACACACACCACATCACTACAAATGATAGTGCGAGGTTTCGTAATTCATCTTCGATAAGCACTGGAGTATTTTGACTCGATGAGAGAAAGGTAAAAAATCCAATTGCCGCTAAACCAAGCAGAATAAGGCCTAGCTGGCGGTCCAACCCAGAAAAAATACTATAGAGGGCCTTACGGATTTTTCTTATGGGGCTCTTTTCCATTCGGGAACCTCCTTTGGCCATTTANTTTCAAGATAGTAATCTAATGCTTTGCGAGCGATTGGCGCTGCATATTGCGCACCAAAGCCAGCATTCTCAACTACCATCGCAATCACAATGCGCGGCTTATCTGCGGGAGCAAACGCAATATACAAAGCATGGTCACGTAAAAATTCAGCGGTGGCCCCATGTTTGTAATCTTTGGAATTTAAGCTGAAGACTTGAGCTGTACCCGTCTTTCCACCCGCCACAAATTCAGCGCCTTTAAATGCTGCTGCAGAGGTGCCCGTGCGATTGACTTCTACCATAGCATTTTTGATGACTTCAAGATTTTCCGGCTTGAGATCGATGCGATAACTTTCTTTTGGTGTGGTGAGTGTGCGGTTGCGCGTAAATGGATCTTCAATTGCTTTGACTAGGTGTGGCTTCATTACAATGCCATTGTTCGCTAGATTCGCCATGGCATGGGCTAGTTGCAGAATGGTGAAAGCGTTGTAGCCTTGACCAATACCCAGGGAAATTGTCTCGCCTTCATACCATTTTTGTTGTTCGGGTTTTTTGAAGGTATTTTTCTTCCATTCGGTAGAAGGGAGAACACCCNCGGATTCNCCTTGTAAATCAATGCCGGTAATTTGTCCAAAGCCAAGTGGCTTCATAAACTCTGCAATCATGTTGACGCCCATATCGCGAGCTAGCATGTAGTAGTAGGTATCGCAAGATTCCACAATTGACTTTTGCATATCTACTGTTCCATGGCCACCTTTTTTATCATCGCGGAATGTGTGGTTACCAAAATCAAAAAAGCCTGGATCAAAAATAGTTTGAGATGGGGTGCGTTTTTTATTTTCTAATGAAGCCAAAGCCATGAAGGGCTTGTAGGTTGATCCTGGGGGGTAGATGCCTTTGAGCGGTCTGTTGTAGAGCGGTTTCTGCGGAGAGTCATTTAACTCTTTCCAGGTNANGGCATCTATTCCCTCCACGAAATCATTTGGGTTGAAGTTGGGTTTTGATACAAAGGCAAGAACATCACCCGTCTCAGGCTCAATGGCTACGAAGGCGCCACGAAAGTTTCCATAGAGTTCTTCCACNAAGTATTGCAATTTAATATCAACCGATAGAACAATATTTTTTCCAGGAATGGAGGGGGAGCTCGAAAGTGTGCGAACAGGTTTACCACCAGCAGTGATTTCTACTTGATCATATCCAGGAACGCCGCGCAATATAGTTTCNTATTTCTGTTCTAAACCAATTTTTCCTACATACTGAATTCCTGGCAGAAATGAGCTTTGTAATGCATCAGTATCATCAGCTTTTGCACCCTCAATCTCCGTTTGCATCCGCTCTTTATCTTTGAGGGAGACCCTCCCGATATAGCCAATTAAATGGGAGGCTAGTTCGTTATAGGGGTACTCTCGGAAACTCCGGGCGCGAATTTCCACCCCAGGAAAGCGGTAGCGATTAGCCATAAAGCGGGCTGTTTCGACCTCTGTTAGCATTGAGCGCAGTGGAAAAGTACCCATATTTCGAGAATCCTCTAGGGAGCGCTTGAAATTACGGCGATCCCTCGGGGAAATGAGAACAATTTGGGATAAATCATCGATGAGTTCATCAATATTGCCCTTAACCTCTCCAGCGTTGATATCTAAAGTCAGCGCTGAATAATTTCTGCCAATCACAATGCCGTTGCGATCAATGACTAAGCCGCGATTTGCAGGAGCAGGTACAAGTGCTATACGGTTACTTTCGGCCAGTAAAGCATATTTGCCATGACTCACCAGTTGTAGCCAAACTAATCGAGTAACCAGCAGTAGAAAGCAAACCGTAACAAAGATGGTCGCAATATGAATGCGCTCTTGAAAAGAGTTGAGATCCGCTTTTTTAAAAGAAGCCATACAACCGCTTAGATTGGTCGATTATGGTCAACGTCAATAGGACGACGTTGAGGGGCTAGCAAAATACGAGTAGCGATTGGCCAAAGCATGGTTTCAATCAAGGCCTGTATTGAGCCAGTCAGCGCCCACCAATAGAGTTCGCCGCTTAGCACCCAATGCGTCAAGACAGGAAATAAAGATACGAGTAAAAAAATGGGTAGCAGATGCAGGGCTTGAGTAAACACGCTCAAGGCGATGATGCGCCTATGCCAGGAGATCGCCAGATAGGCTACTAGGGAGTAGCTAAATGCATGCAATCCCAGAAGATCTGAGTTGTGAACATCCATTAATAAGCCAAGAGTGAAGGCGATCATGACACCGACATAGCGATGTTGATGAATATTCCAAAAGACGATACAGATAATTAGCCAGTCAGGAACCCATCCGTAGTTACCAATCGGCAAGAGATTGAGTAGCAAGGCACACAACAGGCTGAAATAAATAAAGAGCGGATTAGCGGGCCGCAGAATATAGCCGCTTTGGAAGTCAATCATTGCATTCCTCGCGCACGAGTTTGGCGGCGACCTGGAGTCATCACACCGGCGCCCCCAGAACTTGATTTATTGACAACACTTGGCTTGGCGTCGAACTGTGGGTCGTAGAGTAGTGCCAATGCTTGGCGATAACGGTTAACCACAGCAACTGGAACACATAAAACATTGGAAGAGTTCTTATCTGCGTTGCGTTCAATACGGCTGATAACGGCTACAGCGAAACCTGGTGGATAGACGCCGTCAATGCCGGACGTAATTAAGACATCGCCCACCTCTAGATCACTAGCGACAGGCAGGTAGCGTAGTTCTAAGGGGTTCCCGCGACCCGCCCCAAATACCGCTGCGCGCAGTCCGTTGCGCGCTACTTGCACGGGCACTGCAAAGTCAGGATCCTCAAGCAATGAGACTTCTGCAGAGCGATCGTAGAGGCGCACCACCTGACCTAGGATGCCGGCGTCATTGGCAATAGGGTTGCCAAGCTTCAAGTCATCATGGCCGCCACGGTTAATGACAATGCGTTGAGAGATTGGATTGGGTGGATTGAAAAGAATTTCGACTGGAAGCGTTTTAAATGGAATTTGCTTCTGCAAATCCATTAATTGCCGCAGGTTTTGATTTTCAATTAAGAGAAACTCTGATTGGTTTGCAAGCAAAGAAAGTTCTGCTTGGCGCACTTTCATTTCTTGATTTTCTTTATCAAGTGTTCCGCGTGTCGTGAAATATTCTGAGCCAGCATCAAATACATTGCGAGGCATCAGCATGACATATTCAAGCGGACGCAAGATCCAATTGACGTTATCTCGGATGGGGTTGAGAGTCTTATAGCGAAAATCGATCAACATCAATGCGATGCTGATCGATAGACAGACAATCAATTTGACTAAAGCAGGAACGCCTTGTCTGAAAAGTGGAGGAGCGCTATGTTGCAATGCACTGGCCGACGTGTAAGTCGATTACTCTTGCGAGAACACTCCGCCCAACTTGTCCATGCGCTCGAGTGCTGTACCGCAACCACGAGCAACGCAAGTGAGGGGATCTTCTGCTACATGAATGGGCAATCCAGTTTCTTCCAAGAGCAGGCGATCAAGGTCGCGCAACAATGCACCGCCACCCGTCAACATCATACCGCGCTCGGCGATGTCAGAGGCAAGCTCAGGAGGAATTTGTTCAAGCGCTGCTTTTACAGCAGTCACGATTTGATTCAAGGGATCGGTTAAGGCCTCAAGCACTTCATTGCTAGTGACTGTGAAACTACGTGGAATACCTTCAGAAAGATTGCGGCCCTTTACTTCCATCTCGCGCACTTCGGCGCCTGGGAATGCTGAGCCGATTGTCTTTTTAATTAACTCTGCAGTTTGTTCACCAATTAACATGCCGAAGTTACGACGAATGTAGTTTGTAATCGCTTCGTCAAACTTATCACCACCAACGCGAACAGAGCCTTTGTAAACCATGCCACCCAAAGACATCACGCCAACTTCAGTTGTCCCGCCACCGATATCAACCACCATCGAACCAGCCGCTTCAGATACTGGCAAGCCAGCACCAATTGCAGCAGCCATAGGCTCTTCAATCAGAAATACTTGGGATGCACCCGCACCTAAGGCTGACTCGCGAATGGCACGACGTTCAACTTGGGTNGATCCACAAGGAACGCAAATAATGATGCGTGGGCTTGGCTTTAACAGCTTGCTCTCGTGCACCATTTTGATAAATTGCTTAAGCATTTGCTCGGTGATGGTGAAATCGGCAATAACACCATCTTTCATGGGGCGAATCGCCTCAATGTTTCCAGGAACACGTCCCAGCATCGCTTTTGCCTCTTTACCAACGGCCAAAATGGTTTTTTTGCCACTTGGACCACCTTCTGTGCGAATTGCTACAACCGAGGGTTCATCCAGCACAATACCCCGATCACGCATATAAATTAAGGTATTTGCGGTTCCTAGGTCGATGGCTAGGTCATTAGAAAAGTAGCTGCGGAAAAAACCAAACATGATGTAGTGTGAAAATAGTAAGTGTTAATAAAAATATATAGGAATGATACTCTAGCGCCCCATGAAACTTGATGATGTCCAGCGCATTGCGCACCTTTCCAGGCTTGAGTTAAACCAGGCAGAAGCTGAGGCAGTTTTGCCTCAATTACAGGCTATTTTTGCCATGGTCGCAGAGATGCAAGCCGTTGATACAACCGGTCTTGAGCCCTTGGCCCACCCTATCCTATTCTTGCGTGACTTGGCGCAGCCCTTGAGGGTTGATCAGGTGACTGAATCAGATCATCGCGCAGAAAACATGCAATCAGCGCCAGCACAACAGGATGGTTATTTTTTAGTTCCGCGGGTGATTGAATGAGTTGGCACAACACTCCCATCGCTTTAATGGCGAAAGCCCTTGCCGCAAAAGAGGTCTCCAGTACAGAGCTGACAAAGTACTTTTTAGATCGTATTGAGTCTGGAAAGCAGTGGAATGCTTATCTTGATGTGAATACTCACTTAAGTTTAGAGCATGCATCTGCAGCGGATGCACTTATTTCTTCAGGAAAATCAGGTAAATTGACTGGTATCCCCGTAGCCCACAAAGATGTCTTTGTCACCCATGGCTGGAAGTCGACCGCCGCCTCTAAAATCCTCGAGGGTTACCTCAGTCCTTTTGATGCAACAGTGGTCGCTAACTTGGGTATTCCGAGCGCAGATAATCCAAATGGTGCTGGTATGGTTTGCTTGGGCAAGACCAATATGGATGAATTTGCCATGGGCTCTTCCAATGAAAACTCAGCCTATGGACCTGTCTTAAATCCCTGGAATTCTGAGTATGTTGCAGGTGGATCATCTGGCGGCTCTGCAGCAGCAGTTGCAGCAGGTTTAGCCCCAATTGCCACTGGAACAGACACAGGTGGATCGATTCGTCAGCCAGCAGCTTTTTGTGGCCTGACCGGTATTAAGCCAAGCTATGGGCGCGTTTCTCGGTACGGCATGATTGCTTATGCTTCTTCTTTGGATCAAGCGGGCCCCATGGGCAAGACAGCTGAAGATTGTGCTTTATTGCTTTCTGCGATGTCATCGCACGATCCCCGTGACTCAACCTCCTTGGCTGATTCCGGTGAAGACTATGGCCGCCATCTCAATCGGGCTTGGGAAGAAGGTAATGTGAACCCTGCAAAGCCTTTAGAAGGCTTGCGAGTGGGTTTGCCCAAAGAGTTCTTTGCTGATGGCTTGGCAGAAGATGTTGCCAAAGCAGTCAATGCCGCAGCTAAAGCATTGCAAGACCTAGGCGCTCAATTGGTGGAGGTGAGCCTACCTAAAACGAAGCTGTCGATACCGGTGTATTACGTNTTGGCACCCGCAGAGGCCTCTAGCAACTTAAGTCGTTTTGATGGTGTGCGCTATGGACATCGCGCCAGCGAGTATCGGGATCTAGGCGATATGTATCAGAAGTCCCGCACCGAAGGTTTTGGTGCCGAGGTAAAGCGTCGCATTCTCATTGGTACCTATGTACTTTGCCACGGCTATTACGACGCTTACTATTTACAGGCGCAAAAAATTCGCCGCATTATTGCTGCAGATTTTCAGGCGGCATTTAGTCAGTGCGATTTGATTCTTGGGCCTGTGGCTCCTGATGTCGCATGGCGTTTAGGTGAGAAATCAAAGGATCCTGTGCAGATGTATTTGGAAGATATTTACACGCTCTCGACGAACTTGGCAGGGCTGCCAGCAATGAGCGTTCCTTGTGGATTTAATTCAAACAATCTTCCAATTGGTATGCAATTAATCGGCAATTATTTTTCTGAGGCGCGCTTACTACAAGTCGCCCATCAATATCAACAGGCCAGCGATTGGCATTTGCGTCAAGCAAGCGAGGTGGCATGATGCAATGGGAAGTCGTTATTGGTTTAGAAACCCACGCGCAATTAAAAACGCAATCGAAGATTTTTAGTGGCGCTAGCATACGCTTTGGTGCTGAACCAAATACCCAGGCATGCCCAGTAGACCTAGGTTTACCGGGAGTATTGCCGGTATTAAATCGTCAGGCCGTAGAGCATGCAATTCGTTTTGGCTTGGCGGTAGACGCAAAGATTTCGCCGGCTAGTATTTTTGCTCGCAAGAATTACTTCTACCCTGATTTACCTAAGGGCTATCAGATTAGTCAGTTTGAAATCCCTGTAGTTGTTGGTGGACATCTTGAAATCTTGGTGGGCGACGAAGTCAAAGTGGTGGAGCTGACACGTGCGCATATGGAAGAGGATGCTGGCAAATCTGTTCATGAAGAGGGCTTCACTGGTCCGCATGGCGAGGCCTCTAGTGGCATCGACTTAAACCGTGCCGGTACTCCCCTATTGGAAATAGTTACAGAGCCTGTGATGCGAAGTGCTGCTGAGGCTGTGGCCTATGCAAAGGCTTTGCATGGCCTGGTCGTATGGTTGGGTGTTTGCGATGGCAATATGCAAGAGGGATCTTTCCGCTGTGATGCCAACGTTTCGGTGCGCCCTATGGGTCAAGTGGAGTTCGGCACTCGGTGTGAAATTAAGAATTTAAATTCATTTCGTTTTTTGGAAGAGGCAATTCAATATGAAGTGCGTCGCCAAATTGAGTTGATTGAAGATGGTGGCAAGGTTGTTCAAGAAACCCGTTTGTATGATCCTGATCGCCAAGAGACCCGCAGCATGCGTAGCAAGGAAGATGCGAACGACTATCGTTATTTCCCAGATCCCGATTTGCTGCCTGTAGTCATTGATGATGCCTGGATAGCTGATGTACGTAGCAAGATGCCTGCCTTGCCGGCGAAATTGCGCGCGCAATGGCAAAGCGAGTTTGGTCTGAGTGCCTATGACGCTCAGTTACTGACACAAGATCGCGACACCGCAAAAGTATTTGAGGACTTACTGGCTATTGTGGGCAAGCCTTTAGCAAAAGCGGCAGCCAACTTGATTGCTGGCGAATTCGCTTCTTCTGTAAATAAAGCTGGTGTCGCAGTAGCTCATGTGCCATTAAAGGCTGAGCATTTGGCAGCACTATTAACGCGTACTGCAGATGGCACGATTTCTAACAAGATTGCTAAAGATATTTTCGCGATGCTTTGGGAAGAAGCTATATCAGGCAAGGCAATCAGCGCTGTTGATCATATTATTGATGCCAAAGGCTTGAAGCAAATTAGCGATAGTGGAGAGCTCGAAGCCATGATTGATAAAGTCTTGGCGGCCAATGAAAAATCAGTTGAAGAGTTCCGCTCTGGAAAAGAAAAAGCGTTCAACGCCCTAGTTGGTCAGATTATGAAAGCATCACAAGGTAAAGCCAATCCGGGCCAGGTAAATGAATTGCTGCGTAAAAAACTTGGCTAAAGCAGCATACAAATGACACATTGAGAAAGAAATAGATGAGCGCAATTGATCCGCAGCAAGCAGAGCAAGAAGAGTTGGTGGCCGAGTGGTTACGAGCGACCCCGGGCTTCTTTGAGCGTTACGCCAATCTATTAAATGACATTCGTTTGAAGCATCCCCATGAAGATCGCGCGATCTCATTGCAAGAGCGTCAAATGACCATGTTGCGTACACAAAATCAGGAGCTTAATCGTCGTCTCAGTGAGATGCTTCATTTTGGAAGTCGCAATGACAAAACACAGCAAGGCTTAGTTGCATGGTTATTGCGCCTAATGCGCGCTGACAATAGGGCTGATGTAGAGGCTGCTGTTACCCATGGCTTAGCAGAGGTATTCGAGGTGGATGCGGCACAAATTCTGGCCCCAAACAATGCTTTTGGCCCTTGGATTGATACTCCACTGTGTGGATCTGCCAAAGAGCTGGCAGCTGCTAGCGTGGATTTGTTGGCCACTCAAGCGACCATCGATCCTGAATGGCAAAGTATGGTGGCAATTGGGCTGCCTTTGGGTAAAGGTGGATCAAGCAATCAAGCCCCAGCAGTGCTTTTGTTGGCAAGCAAAGATGAGTCACGTTTTACCGCAGACATGGGCGCCTTCTATTTGCGTCAAATCGCTGAATTAACTGCTGCAGCTTTGGATCGCGTCCAAGCTTATGAAGTTACAGTCGACTGAACTACATCCGCTTATACAGGAATATCTGCATGAGCTTCATGTACTGCGTCAGTTATCGCCGCATACGCTCAAGGCGTATCGGACAGATTTAACGGAGTTACAACTTTTTGCCGCAGATGATTCTGTTGGGCTCTTAAAGGTTAGTAATGCGCATGTGCGTCGATGGGCTGGTAGATGGCATGCCAAAGGGAAGTCATCTAGAACGATTGCCCGAGGTCTTTCTGCTTGGCGCGGTTGGTATGACTGGATCACTGAGAAAACGGCGCGCAGTGATGTGCAGACGGGCAGGGTACGCATCAAATTAAGCGCTAATCCAGTGGACGATGTCAAAGCGCCTAAGCGTTTGAAGTCCTTGCCTAAAGCACTTTCGGTAGAACAGGCTTTGGCATTGGTTAATCAAGTGGTGCAAGAGGCTGAAGAAAAGAAAGATCTGGAGTCCATTCGGGATGCTGCGATTGTGGATCTGCTGTATTCCTCTGGCTTACGTCTTTCAGAGCTCTTGGGCATTGATGTAATGCAAAGCAAAGATCGCCAACATGAGTCTGCGGGCTGGCTAGATTGGGACGCAGCCGAGGTCACTGTTTTAGGTAAAGGTGGCAAGCGCCGCTCTGTCCCTGTTGGCTCACCTGCCATGAAATCATTGCAGGCCTGGCGAGGGCTTCGGGATAGCGCTGAATACGCTCAACAATCTCCCGCCTTGTTTATTTCTGCCACTGGGGCTCGCTTATCCCCTCGTACCGTTCAAGCGCGTTTACGCACCCTAGCGATGCGCGCTGGTTTGCCAACTCATGTGCACCCTCACATGATGCGTCATAGCTTTGCAAGCCACGTACTGCAATCCTCACAGGACTTACGTGCGGTGCAAGAGATGCTGGGGCATGCCAGTATTGCTAGTACCCAAATTTATACGTCCTTAGATTTCCAGCATCTTGCTCAGGCATATGACAAAGCACATCCTCGAGCAAAGGCTGGTAAAGACTGAGGAACTCGGTAAGATACAAGGTTTCCTCCAACGGGGAATGATTCACCACTAGATTTTGAATGGACTCACGATGGCATTAATTCCAGTAACGATTCTCACGGGCTTTTTGGGTAGCGGCAAAACTACCCTCCTCAAGCATATCCTCACCGAACAACATGGCAAAAAAATTGCTGTGATCGAAAACGAATTCGGCGAAGAAAATATCGATAACGACATCTTGGTTCAAGACAATCAAGAAAACATTGTGCAGATGAGCAATGGTTGCATCTGCTGCACGATTCGTGGCGATCTGGTGGACGCCCTCAATGAGCTTTGGGAGCAACGCAAGGATAAGAAAATTAGCTTTGAGCGTGTCGTAATTGAGACCACTGGAGTCGCCAATCCTGGACCAGTCGCCCAGACCTTCTTTATGGATGACGATGTAGCGGATCACTATGTGTTGGATGCCGTAGTGACTCTGGTGGATGCTAAGCATGGGCAGCAGCAGCTCAGCGAACATGAGGAGGCCCAGCGCCAGGTAGGCTTTGCCGATCAAATCTTTATTACTAAGACCGATCTTGTAACGCCTGCTGAGGTTGATGCCTTGCGTGCCCGCTTAATGCATATGAACCCCCGTGCGCCTATTTCTGGGATTTCTAAGGGAGTAGTTCCGCTTGAGGCAGTTTTAGACCTCAAGGGCTTTAATTTGAATGCCAAATTGGACATTGACCCGCATTTCTTGGGGCAAGAGGACCATGACCATAGTGATTGTGGTCACGACCACAGCCAAGATCACCATGATCA
>JGI26470J50227_1000141_pt1 | contig 34476 bp, 33 predicted proteins | sample FreactTroBogLake_FD_50227 | JGI IMG/M metagenome (IMG submission 50227)
CAACATAAAATAAGCAATAACATCGATGGAAGGTTTGAAATCAATATTGACATAAATCATTTCTCCCCAACTATATTTAATTTTTCCAAATTTGTTGCTTANAACAACTCGCACTGAAGAATTGTTTCCTAACCTATGGTTAATNATTGAAATTATTTTCATCCATTCGAGGGCTAATTCATAATTTTCTTCAATGCCTTCATCAACATAATAAGCGTAATTTTTTGTTTCTTTGAGGATAGGTTCTTTTTTTATTTTTCTTTTTCCCATAGAAACTTCTTCCATGAGCCTTTCTACAGTTTTTGTAATTGAATCATAAAATATTCTTTTTGAACCAGTAAGAGTTTTATATGCTTCAATAAGTTGTTTATCATGCCCTTTTTCTTTTATTAAATTTCTGAATTGATTTTTGATTTCATGCGTTCCCCAATTTTTTTCATTTGGGTCAATTCCTAAAATTTTATAATAACCATCAACATCTGCAATGAATTCTTTTTTTCTAAGAACCAACGACATAGATGAAGGATACTCTATACCTTTAATCCTTTTTGGCTTAGGTTCCATTCTAAAGCATTCTTTCTTTGGTTTAAAAGATAATCAATAGGATCATCAACTGACGCAGGATCTTCATTNTCTTCTTCTAAAATTGTTACATTATTAGTTTTAGATAAATTAAAAATAAGACGAGCGCTTGCTTTTCTGCCAGCATCNTCCCCATCCATCCAAATACAAACATCTTGAAATTGTCGAATAAGATGAATCTGATGTTCTGAAATGCTTGCGCCAAATGTTGAAACTATATTATTGACACCGAGAGTTTTCAATTTCAAAACAGACATTGGAGATTCGACTACAATAATTTCTTTTTCTTTATCTAAATTATCATAATTGTAAAGGGTCCACGCTTTAGGAAAATTTTTAGAATTTTTATATTTAGGAAGCCTTGGATCTCCGCTTAATTTTCTTCCTTGCCAACCAACTAATTGCCCGTTAAAAAAATTTGGAATAATAATTCTTGACACGCTTACTTTTTGGAAGGCTTCCCCATCACGAACCCATTCTTCACAACACTCTTTTAAACCAATTTTCATTTCTATTTGAACTTCACGTGAAACTCCACGAGAGTCCATATATTCAGTTTCCTGAGTCCATGGTTCAAGAATATTTTCTGAATATACCGGAATATCTAATTTTCCTTGTGGTTTTCCTGTTGAAAGATTTTGTTTAAGTTTATCAATAAATTTTTCATAATCTTCAATATTTCCAACAGAATATTCATTAATCCTTGCAACCGCTTGGTTAAACGTAATATCAAGAATNTTTTCTACTAACCAAAAGATAGATCCTCCACCACAAGTAAAACAATTAAATAATAATGTTTCTTTATTTAGGCTAGCAGATGGGCTTTTGTCACCATTCTTATGGAGACCAAATGGCATTTTACATGAATGTATAATTTCATTACCACTTTCAATTACTTCGCCTACGCCACACAAATCTTGTATTAATGATACAGCATCTAAATTACCGGCAAGATCTTGCAATAATTCTTTTGAACTAGTCATCAAGATATATTCTGTTTACATTCAAATTTGTTTGGCTACGCAAATTAAAATCCATAAGCCATGATTGCAAATTAGAACGACGAGTCTTCAAAATTTCAAACACTAACGCTTCTTGCTGCTTCATTTCATTTGTTGCAGAAATTCCAAAAGCCCAATCTACAATTTGTTCTACTTGAGAAGATAGGCCAATGTGCTCAAGTCCACCACGTCCATTTTTTGTCTTCATTGATTCACGATTAAATTGAGCAAGCCATACTGAAGCCATTTTCATTTCCCTAGTAAGAGATGCTACATCACTTACCGCTTCTGCCATCTCTAAACTCTGAAAATTTGCATTCATTCCATAATTTTTGGTAGAAGTAAGCCAACTCAACTGATCACCTACAAACAATTCTGCACCCCACTGCTTTGCGCGAGAATAAAGTTCTAAAACGGTACGCTCATCACGCCGCTTAGGGGTATCCAGCATTAAAAATTCACCAAAACTAGAAACTTCTTCGCGAGCACGCTTAAGCATCTCAATTTCTTCAGAAGTTAATTGACCACGTTCATACCTTGCAAAAGGAACTCCGGAAATAAGGCAATCAAGTCGCATCATTGTAAGTTCTTTGCTTAACTCCAATGAAGCAAAATATACTTTGGTTCCACGACGAGCCGCTTCTAAAGCAATCTTTGCTCCCACCCAAGACTTACCAATATTAGTCCAACCTACAACTACTGCAAGTTCACTGGGCTGGATGCCATACATATGTTCATCAACCTCGTTCCACCCAAAATAATGGCCTCGCTTACGATTAATCATTGAATCAAGATTACTATCAACGTATTCCGTAATGCGTCGATTAAATCCGTCTCCGTAAAGTTCCATTCGCTCTCTAGTGCTGGTATTGCTTTGGATATCGTTGAGTTTTTCTANAGTTTCCCTAATCGAAAGGTCTGTTTCATCATCAAGTTTATTAGCAGCACTTAAAAGAACNTCTTGAACACGAACACGACGATATTTATTAATAAGATCTTCTGAAAGAACTTCTGGAAGATATTCTTCTTCNGGCCATTCATTAATTTCAAACCAATCTGGAAACTTTAATTGCAAAAGTTCTTTGGTAACAGTTTTGGTAAGTTCTGATTTTGTATAATAATCTAATGTATATTCAAATAACTCTTTTACACCTGGATCAAAAAAATGAGAACTTCTAACTCCTAGATCCCAAAATTTAGATACTGATTCAATTTTGATTAAATGATTGACAAACGAATGTTCAATATTCATTACTTAATACTCCTAAAAACTGAATTGTTGATTTCTTCTACTGCTCGTTGCCTTGCCAAAGGACGGAAATCTTGTCCCACTACATGATGATCAATCATTCTTTCGGTCAACAAACTAAATATAGCAGAACCATAACCGTACTTTAACTCATCTGTTGTCATNTTGGTTGTAATAAAAGTTGGCCTAGAATCTAAGGCTCTCTGCCTCATTACGTGGTCAAAAGTTGATTCTGATAAATTGTTCTTTGTCCTAAACTCTTTACCAATATCATCAAGAAAAAAAATATCACTTTTTACCACTTTGTTTTCAAACCTAATTTTTTCAGATGCATCGCCCCAACCACGAGTAAATTCATCTACCATTTGAGCAAAAGTAGCAAAATAAACATTGTANCCAAGTTTTACTAATTCTTTGGCAACTAAAACTGACAATAAAGTTTTACCTGTTCCATAATCACCATGAAAAATAATCCCAAATCCTGCACGAACCATACTTTTGTGTTGCGAGAGCCATAAGTTCGCTGCCTCAAGCGCTTCGACATCTCCATGATAATCATCCCAATCCAAACGTTGATAATTAAGACCAATGCCTGATGCTAAATAATGTTTATAAAGTTGTAATTGGCTTTTACATTTTCCACAACTTGCTAAGGAGTTTGGCCCATCACAAGTAGGGCAACCACGCTTAACAATATCATCGTACTGAGAAACTTTTCTAGACAAATAATCGCTTGTCGTATCAGAAATGAATCTTGTAGTTAAATCAATATAATCACTTTGCCACACGGAAGATTTTTCTAAACTCATTCGATGTCATCAACCCTTCATTACTATTTTTGAATACTTGTTTTTTCTTTTCTTCTTGCAAATCAAAGTATAACATATCTTGAAGCCACTTTGCCCCTCTCGAAAAAGCAGTTACTGTTATTACTCCATCTGCCTTACTCAATTTTCCATTGTGTTTATCAAAAAGAATTTTAATCATTGGTCCAGCGTCTAAACCATAACGGTCTCTAAAACCATCTAACGTTACGCTATCCCTAACACGATCTGAAACATACTCGTATCCATGCGCATCTTTAAATCTTTTCATAAAATAATCCAAAAGTTGGCTTCCAACGGCAATTGAAAGATCTAACTCTAATTCTTTTTCTTCTACTAATGCAACTTCTTCTTCAGAAATATTTTCAATAACTATTTCATCTTTTGAAATGAATTCAACTTCATCATATCCATTGCTATCAAAATCTTTAATTGGGACATCAAGTTGTTTTCTTTCCATATTACTTTTTCTTTTCTAAAAAANTTTTGCTCACTGTAGAAAAATTATAAATTTTCTTTTTAACTTGCTCAATTACCGTTTGATCTAAATCGTTGCTATTGGATCCTAACGATTGAACAGAAATTGTGGAATCTCTATTTAAAAGAATAAGATCCCATGAATGATCGTCGTTCATTTGCAATTCGCTCCAACCACAAATTTGAAGCCACTTCTCATCTAAACCGCAAAAGAATCCACAAAAATCATCTCCGTTGGTGGTTATCTTAACTAGTTCTTCTTTACTTGCCATAATAGCAATATTTCTTTCAAACATCATACTACTGTTTTGAGATAAATTTTTAATATCGTTCACTGCCATCCTCTACTTGATTAAGTTAAGCCATTCTTGCTTAACGCTACTATCTTCTTTAAAAGAACCGATTAATGATTGCGTAACTGCTTTGGTGTTTTGCTTTCTAGCCCCTCTCATCGCCATACAAAGATGTTCGGCCTCAAGATATACTCCTACCCCAATTGGATTTAATTTTCCAGAATAAAGCGATTCTGCAATCTGTTGAGTCAATGATTCTTGATTTTGAAGTCTTTTAGAATAAATATCTACAACCCTACCAAACTTAGAAGTATCAAGAATTTTACCATTTCTAGGAACATAACCAATTGCTGCTTTCCCAAAAAATGGAATAAAATGATGCTCGCACATACTATAAAATGGAATTTCTTTTACTATGATCATACAATCATTGCTTGAATCATAAATAGAATTGCTAATAACACTATTCACATTTTGAATGTAGCCGTGTATCATTTCGTTAAGAAATAATTTTGCTACTCTTTCTGGAGTATCCCTAAGCCCAGATCTATTTATTTTTTCTCCTGGAATTGCTTCCAACATTTTGTAAATTGCCGTTTGAAAATCTGTAAACGAACTCATACTTTATTGATCACTCTTTTCCTATTCTAGATACTAAAATTATTGTATATGCTAATTAAGGTTATTTATCAAAAATCTTTAAAATTATTAGAATAAATTTCTAAATCATCTACGTCATCTGTCGATTCATAAAAATGTGGAAAATGAAGGGATCCAATATCACAATATCTAGGAATATCGACTTCCCAATTAGCAACCATATCTCCCAGCGTATTTTCATTAATTGCTATTGAACTAATATTATTTTCATATTTTTCAANAAATTCTTCAATTTGACCTTCATGTTGTGCTTCTATTAATCTCACGTCTCCAAGCAAAGGATTAAAAAAATCTATACTATCAAATGTTGATTTTCTTACGTGTGGAGATGTAAATGTTGAAAACATTAATTCATTTATTAAACTAGTTTTTTGAGATAGCGGCAATTTTGATCTAAACTCTTTAATCATATCTTTTTCACTTTTCATGCAATCTGCAATATAAATTTTTTGGTCATCAGATATTTTGCCCAAAGTAATATAAAATTTAGGCGCTAAAATTCCTTCTCCAAAAAATGAAACAAAATCTCCTGCTAATCCAGCAAGATTATCTTCATTATCCAAACATTCTTTGCTTACTATGCCAAAACTAAATTTAGGTCTATGAAGAAATATATTTTGTTTTATTTTTGATTCCATATTAAAAAATGATATAGTGTCTAGCCCACCAAAAACAATTACATCAGTTGCATTTTCTATATCTCTTAGCCAGGCTCCGTTAGAAGCAAATTCTTCTCTTTTGCTTTGATACACTGCATATTCACATTCGTGATGTTTTTTATTTTGTTGAAACATTTCGTTTAACAAAATTGATTCGTCTTTGCCAAAAGTTTTAATTGTTAATTTTTCTGGTTTAGATAAAGTAAGAGCCATAAATGCACTCTTGGNAATAGTCATTGGAGTTTCTTTCGCACCAACAATAACAATCTTTTTTTTAGTTGGTTTTATTTTTTTTATTCTATCCCAATATTCATATGGCAATTCATGGTGCGACATAGACATGTAATAATTATCATCTAAAAACACGCCATTTTCACTACACATTTGTGCAATAGTGTCCGATGGGTCAACAATATAATTTGAATTCATTTAACAATTAACTTTTTCATTTTTTTCTGAAATTTTTCCTTCTAATATAAGTCCACCGCTCCTACCAATTTTTCCATAAAAATTAGTAAGTATAAAAGGGCATGACCAAAAATTTGCTAAATCATATATTGCTACTAAACCAGATTCTCCTTGACCAACATCTTCTTTGGTGTTTAAGTCTATTATTCTAAATCTAATCCATGGGCTAGAAAAATATTCTGTAATTTCTTTTTTATTGTTTTTTAAACAATATTCAAGACTTGATGTTTTTATAATAGCATACATTTGAGAAGATATTTCTGGTATAAGCAATACTCTCATTATTTGATTCATTCCAAAAATTTCACAAATTGTTTTGCTAATGTTCAAAGAATTTTCTTGAAAACCATTTTGTATTTCTATTATTTTTGAACCGAGTGGGAGCGGCAAACCTTCTTGATATTCTTTTTTTAATAAATCAAATTTATTTATAAATTCTTTTAATTTTGTTTGATTTGAAACAAAAACAGTAGGTATAGAAATTTTTATTTCTTCGCCATTTTCTTCTATTAAATCTTTTAAAAATAATTCAAAATTTCCAAAATTTTCGATTGATTTTCCATGAAATGATTCTGCTAAATATTCTAAAAAATAATTTGAACAATTGTTTTCCGTTTTTGAAAATACGCTAATAAAATTAATCCACGGAACCCAACTATCTTCATTGAGTACTATCTGAGGAAATGACCTAGCAATGCTATTTTTATATAATTCAGTATCCCTTATGTAATGAAAAGATAAATTAGATTTAAAAAATAATCCTGGAAATGGCATTTCTGTTTCCATATCAAGACCTATGAAATTTTTATTATTAAATTGAGATATTGGAAGAAGAGGAATTTCTTTCCAATTAGAAGGTATTTTTCTACCGCAATATTGATAATATGAATTATTCATTTCATGATGAAGTTTATATAAATCCAACGCAACATCATTAAATGAATTTTTGTGTGTTTGTCTATTATCAATTAAAAATTTTACTGAAAGTAATGTTTTTTCTACTTGATCAATTTTCATTATAATCTTTTAAACTTTTAAACAATTTTCCTACGCTCACTTCGTTTCCACTCCAAAGTTTTCCAATAATCCATTTTAATTTTATGCTGTTAAAATCTAAAAATTCTAAAAACTCTAATACTTTTTCTGCATCATTTTGGCCTGGCTCTATTGGATTAAAATTTAAATTTGGTATTTTTATATTATAATAAGAACCATCAAGATATATTAATTGATAAGATTTTTCTATTGTACTACGATATCCTTCAATTTTTTTTTCATAACTTGAAAGTAATTGATTTAATGAGCCATATTTTTTAATAAGTTCTAATGCTTTTTTTTCTCCTATACCGGGCACTCCAGGTATATTATCGGATACATCCCCTGTTAAAGCCCAAATTTCTGGTAATCGATGTGGTTCAATACCATAAATTTCTATTATTTTATTGTAATCAAATATATCTTCCGGTTTAATTCCAATAGAAGGTTTTATAACAATTGTTGTATCTGAAATCAATTGTCTTAAGTCGTGGTCTCCGCTTACCACTATAATTTTACCATTATGCGAATTTATTAATTTTGCTATGATATCATCTGCTTCTACATTTGGCTCTCGTAGAACAGGAATTTTAAATATTTCTAATAACCTTATAAGTACTTCTATTTGCTTTCTTGATTCTTGGCGTTTATCAACGTCTTCATTATTGTTAAATTTTCTATTGGCTTTATATTCTGCAAAAATTTTTAATCTTTTTTCGCTTTGTCCCCAATCAAAAGTTATGGCAACTTTGTTAGGATTATAACGATTTACAAAATGAATTAAAGTAGTAAAAAATCCATATATTCCCCAAGTTCCATCTCCTTCTTTGTTTTTTAAAAGTTCTGTTTGTTTGCTAAGCGCATGGTAAGCACGTAACGCTACATTATGACCATCAAATATAAGCAATATATCGTCTTCTTCGTCCATAACAAAAAAACTTTCATTTTAAATTTCTAACAATCCGGCAATCCTTGGACCGTCTTTAACAGCAACTAAATTAGCATTTACATAAGATATATTATATCTTTCATGCCATTCTGATGGAAAATACGTTTGAATTCTTGAAATTTGGAATCTACATTTGATGTCTGTCACGTATTGCGCAAATTGTTTGTTGGTAAAGTACCAAAATGAATTTTCATTCCAATACGCTACATGTGTGGGATCCATGAAGGCCCCTCTGCCATCACTAGATGGTGTAAGACTAAGAAACATGCCTCCATGTGCTAAGACCCTATAGCATTCATTCATTAATTTTATTTTGTCAGGAATGTGTTCTATGAAATCTACTGCTCTAATAACCCCTACGCTTCCATCTTCTATTTCATTCAAAATATTAAAAACATCTCCTACGAGGTCAGCATTTTCATGTAAATCTATTGATTCATATGCTGGTTGTTTATTATACGCCCCACCTAAATCTAAAAGCCTTAAATTATTACGTTTAGACCATGCAATAGCATTTTCTTGAACATGCTGATCATATAAAATTACAGTTTCTATTTGTATTCTATCATTTAATTCTGGTTTAACTTGACTATTGTTTGGGTGCACTCTTTGTAAATATAAAGTTTCATCAATATGATAAAAATTGGTTATTTGATACATTCTACAAATAATATTTAAATCATCAAGTATTTCAAAATCAGGATCATATCCACCAATTAAATCATAAATTGTTTTTCTAAATGCCCTAACATGGTTTGGGGCATACCATATATAAGAAACTGTAGACGGAAATGGTTCCATTGCGTTGCATTGTAAAACTTTCTTACCGTCTACTTCTACTTCTTTATAAGTCCATCCCATTGATTGATCAAAAAGCGTATCATCTCTAGACCCATCTTCTTTGATTTGAGCAGTGTTGCTATAAACAAAACCAATTTCTAAATTATTTTCAAAAATTTCATTAACTTTTTCAATGCAATTACTTGTTAAAAGATCATCATGGTCTAATTCAAGAAGAATTTCTCCAGTTGCTAAAGAACATGCTTCGCTTTTTAATGCACCAATTTTATTTGTAGAATCCGTCTTACATAATTTAATTCTGTCGTCTTCAGGAGGAAGCCAAGATGCGTTATCGTTGAGAAGAACTATCCATTCCCAATTTTTATAAGTTTGATTTTTTAAAGATTCATAACATTCATATAACCATTTTGGATTGTGAGATGGAGTAAAAACAGAAATTTTATTCATTATTTTAATTAACTAATTTCAAATTTTGCAATGAACATTCTTGACACAAAGTTGCAACATAATTTTTATTGTTTCTCAATTCTCCAAATTTTCCACAATTTTCACAAGTATTAAAAGATTCTGTTTCTGCTTCTGAAATAAGTTTTTTTACAATTCCATAATTTTTTGCTTCACAATAATAGCGAAGACCACCAAATTTTTGTTTAATTTGATAAATCTTGTATTCTGGATCAATTGAAAATAATGCTTTATCAAGGCTTATAATAATAGGATGCCAACCTATTCCAACATCAATTGATTTAGCACAACCTTCTGCAAAACGATTTTTTATATTTTCTAATTCTTCAATCATTGTTTTCTTTCAAAACATCAATTAACTTTGATACAGAACGATCATCTAAAATAATATCTGTAACCCCTTTATAATCACCTTTCAAGGCTTGCCATGCCCAAAACAACCTACCATGATCAATTTTATCAGATTTACCCCACATAGAGAAACAGACTTCATCGTTCCATTTTTCTACGCTCACTACGTGAGTACAACATTCACAAACAATCATTTCTGGTTTTTTCATTTTAACTCTTTTCTAAATAAGGTTCAGCAATAGAATTTGAAAGACATCTCCAAGTTTTAGAACTTATATGTACCCAGTGTTGTCTTTTGTTTTTATATTTGATATCAGATCCACAATTTTTACAAATTTGATAACTTTTTTCAATCATTTTTTTTGTCCTTTATATAATCTTCTACAAATTTTTTAATTGTTTCGTCTATAAATTCGGAAAAAGTAATATTTTTTTCTATGCATTTGCGAGCAATAATTAATAATTCTTCCCCACTGAAATCAATTTCAATAGATGTTTTATTTTTTTTTTCATACATTGCTAAAGAAAGATTTCCGTCATAGTATTTATTAACTTTTTCTTTATATTGATCATCCATTATGTTTTACCTTAAAATATCTAGAAAGATCTGCTGGCATTACTGTTGCATCTGGACCATCTGGAATTAAACCCATACATCGTGCCGAAAGACTCGTTGCTGCTGAACAAATCAAACCTTTGTTGCTCAAAGAAATTCCCCATCCAATTAATACGTTAATCGCAATAGCAAAAATTGAAATAAAACCATAAGAAATATTTAAACAATAATTTGCAAACGCTATTGCATCTTGTTTTTGAGCGATATTGGCTTTGATTTTAATAATTGCATATTCTTCTGCTTGGTAATTAGATAAATTTGTTTTATTTCCGCCACGCGCTTCCATCTCTACAATGCTTGCATTTGTTCCGCCTTCAACAATTACTGCTGCATGATTAAAATTACAATAAACGCTTTCATATTCCAAATGGCCTGCTAACCTTTTTTTCCAATAATAAAAATTTTGTCCAAAACGAATAACAGATGGCATAAAACCTTTATGTTTTATTAAAATTAAATCTCCTGCTTCTGCGTTTTCGCAATGAGTTCCTTTTGGATAAAAAGAAAAAGTTGATTTTGGAACAGCATAGCATTGAATTTTATTTGTATATGTTCTCATTTATGAAAACAACCGATCTGATCCAACATCTTTGACAACGTAAGTACCTTTCTTAATTTTTGAAAAAATGTCCCTTCGTGTTTGCACAAATTTATTAGTAGTAGCATAAGAAAGACCAGTATCTTTTGAAATTTTCTTACCACCGTCAATAGTTTCTCCAACGTGCAGTTTTACCCAATTTTCCAATTTAGAATTTGTAGTTACTTTCTTTTGCTTAGGTGTATACCCAACAATATCCAAACCAATTTCATTAATAATTGATTTTGCTACTCCATAATCACGAAGAGCAAGAGCAGGATCTTTGCCATCGCGCTCTGCAATTTTAATAATTTCTTTTGCACGATAAATTTCTTGATTAATAATTGTTTCTTGATTTGCAAATTGTGTTTCCATTTTAATTTTTCCACTTTCTTTGTTCGGCTTCCAAAAAATTGAAAGCATCTTCTTTGTCTACTGGTAATACTATCATATCTAATTGCAACTGTTGAACCAATGATTGAATTGCTAAATCAAATTCTTTTTGCTTCAATTTTTCTTTTGGTGGTAACCCTTCTTCATTTAGTATATCATCTTTTGGTTCATCAATCGGCACATAATATTTAAAATCCCAAAAATCTTTTTCCAATGCTACTTGATTTAACAAAATTTGAAAAACAGATTGGGCAATAATAAGGTCTCCGTGGCTATCTGTCATAATTGGTTTACCGCTAGGGCCAAGAACTTGAGACGATAGTTTAATTTTATTTTCAATTTCTTTCATTCTGACCATCGTTTTGGCAAGTTCAGAAAGAGCCCATTCATCAGAAACAATATAATAATTAGGATCAATAGAAAGCATTTCTACCCTTCTAGAAAATGCACAACTTAAATCAAATTCAATGCTATTTTGAAAATAATCTTTATATTTTTGATCAATCGCATTTAAAAGTTTAATTTGTAAATTGTTGCTTACTTTTGCCCTCAATTCTCCTTCAAGCAAATCAATAGATTTCATTTGGAGAACGCTTTTTCCAGTTCCAATAGAACCTGTAAATACAATGTTTTTACCAGACATTCGGTTTCCTATACACTTTATATAAATTTTTTCTGTTTCTTTTGAAAACTGGTTCTGCAAAAGAATCTATTCTCATAATTACTAACCTTAATTGTCTATTTGACATTTTGCCATGTGCTCTTAAAGCATGAGCAATTCTTCTAATGTCATAAAGAGAATATCTTCGATGTTTGTAACCACCTTTTTCTGTTGTTTCTCTTTTTGGAGATAAATTTTCATTATCATCGCTAACAAAATATCCATCAATTTCTTTTTTTCTTAACGCCCCTGGAGAAAGATCAAAAAATGCAGCAGCCATAGATTGAGTAAACCTTGGTTCTTTTTCCAGAGGAATCATTAAATTTTACGAGTAATAAATTTGGCAACACGCTTAGTTGTTGCGGTTGCTTTGCCCAATTCGTCAAGAGTAATGTTGCCAAGCGAAACTTGAGTTTCAAGAGCCTTTTCATTAATTTCATATTCAACAGTTGTTTCTTCTAAAACAGATGCCCCATCAGGCCCATAAACAACTTTTACAGATTCAATACGGTTTATAACTTTATCAAAACGGTCACCAAGCACTTCGCGAGCGAGATCCATGTCGATGAATGGTTTTCCGCCAGTAACTTCACGACATAATTTGACGCCATACTTGTCTGACATGAATACATTTGGAACGTATTCTGCATCAACAATGCCATCTTGTTCGGCAAGAAAAGTAAATGAATCAAATACAGTCTGGCGAATTTTTGCTACACGACCTTCAAGAATATCTTTTGTTTTGTTTACAGAAGTTAATTCGTATGCAATTTCATCAATTTCTGTTTGGCTAATTTCACGAGGCGACGTGGGGGTTACAGAAGAACCTAAAATAAATGGAATTTCTTGAAAAAGATCAATTTCTTCATCAGTTGCTTCACGTCCTTCAACTTCCCAAGACTTACGAGTTTCAACACGAGTTGAACCTTTTGCTTGAGGGGCTAAGTCTTGAGCCCAATCAACACCACTTTGAATAAGTGCTTGACGGAGATCCTCCATCGAAATTGCTCCAAAATCTTTGATTTCCACGTTACTCATTTTATTTACTCCTTATTGTTGTTTTTGCTACTGATTCTATTATACACTATTTTTTATAATTAAATTTATTTTTTTAAAATTTATTGTTAAACCATGGGTTATTTTTTTTGATTTCTTTGTCCCCTGAGCCAAAAATTGTATTATTGAATTCAGACGTAAGGCCATTAAAAGACAAAAGAAGTTCTGGTTTTTTTTCTGTATTTTTTGTGTTTTTCATATTTCTACTCCTATTTAAAGGTTGATTGCTACTATTTCCATTATACACTGTTTTTAATACAATATGTCAAAATTTTTTATTTTTTTAAAAATCCCTTATTTTTCAACGTTTTTGGTGGGTGCAGAGGGACTCGAACCCCCGACTTTTTGCGTGTAAAGCAAACACTCTAGCCAACTGAGTTATGCACCCTTGGCGACCCTGGGGGATTACGATACCCCGACCTCTTGCGTGACAAGCAAGCGTTCTTCCTCTGAACTACAGGGCCAAATTTTATACTGGCCAAACGTATTCTAAATTGTTTTCTAAACCTTGTTCAAATAATGGTCCATAAAATTCTGGCGCTTTGCGAAGAAGGTTGCTTCGATGGCTTTTGTGAAATTCTTCATTTCCAATAAAATCTGGAATTTCAATACTAATCCAAGGATTTTTATCAGCCAATACCATTAATTTATCAAGGCAAGTATCTTTATAACCACGAGAAATCCATTCTTTGCAAATTGAAATACCATAAACAACAAGTTCAAACTCATAATTACGCCACATGTTTACTGCTGGATGATTTTGCCATCCATAATTTGGATCCGTAAGAGCATTAAAAATTTGAAGAGTTTCTACTCTTTGTTTTCCAAGTCGTTGACGATCTAATACTTTTGCTGATTTTTGATGTGATTCAAATGGCATAAATGTTTGCATTTCTACTCCTTTGTTTTGTTTTTTTTACTATAACACATTTTTTGTACCCCAGGAGGGAATCGAACCCCCATCAAAAAGGTAGAAACTTCTCGTTTTATCCATTAAACTACTAGGGCTAAATTTACCTTGGTTGTCTATAACAATCTATTCCATAAGCAGTAAGAATACTTATTGCTTCGTTATAAGAATTTCCATTACCACCACCTGTTTGAGGTTGGGCCTTAGCAACAATTGCTTTAATCCATCTAGAACTTCCTTGTGGGTCTTCCCAAAACATATTTATTTCTTTTTGGGTTGCTGGAGTGTTGGACAATGAAAAAATAGTTTTAGCAGCCCATTTAACTTGAGATTCAGTTGGTAAAGACATTAAAAATCAAACCAATCATCTTTATTATTGTTTTTTTCAACAAACCAACCATCATTGTCTTGATCATACAATTTTTGATTTAGTGTGTTATTTTTTTTAGGAGTTGAAAAATTTCTTTTTGGTGGTTCATAAGTAAAAGCCACAACTTCAACTGGAGATTTTTCAGCAATATTTTTAATAATTCCTCTAGTTTTGCCCCATTCAAGACCACCAATACCACATCCAATTTGTGGTATGCCAATTTTTTTGACGCCACTTGCTTCTGCATGAGAAAGCATACTTTTCATTGTTTTTTTTACGTGTCGGTATTGTGCATCTGCTCCACCATTGTATTGAGTAGCCAAATTATAAATTATTGGACCATTTTTTTCTTCCCATGGAAAAATTTGTCCTGTACGCAATTCTTTTTTTTGACATAAATCTTTATAATGTTTTTCCATTTCTGGATATTTTTGAGCAAAAACTCCTGCGATACCACCCATAAATCCTTTAACATTAACTCCATGTGCTAATGCATCAAGATCGTTTGCCGCAAACATATCTCCTGTACGCTCACTAAAACCCATATCTACCTTTCTTAATTATGATTATAACCGTGTTCTTCATCTAATTGTTGATGTTGCTTCTTTAACGCTTTCTTACCCCAAATATAACCAATTGTGACAACGGTTGCGTTTTCCAACGTTGAATAAAATAATTCTGAAGTAGCGTGTGGGGAATCTGTAATTAATCCATATGATTTTTGAATATATCCAGAATGAATTGATTGTTCACCCACCCAAGATGGATAGATTAAATGACCCAACCCAATAATTAACAATAAAGCAATTACAACTAAAATAGGTACTATAACAATTAAACTTTTAATATTTAAATTGTTTTTCATTCTTACTTCTCCACATTTCTACTAAGCACTACGTTCGCAAAATTTATTATATCATCGATCTACGTAGAAACCGTTAAAAGTTTCTTTTTTTTGTTTTAATACTTTTTTTTCTTTTTTTTGATCAACAAAATTATGATTTCTTTTTTCAATCATTAAAAAAATAATTATAAGCATCTGTATAAAAATTAAAATTAAAAAATATGGGACAATGAACATATATTTACTCCTTCCACTTTACTATATCACTCAATATGCTTATAAAAAGAGAAACGGCTGGGGAGCAATAGGGAGCGCTCAACCCAACCGTTTCTCAACAGCCTTAGGTCATTAGGCTGTGTATGGGCAGATGCCGTGGACACATCTCCCTTACTAGATACAAGTATATATTAAAATTACCTATTTTTTTTCTTATTTATTTTTTTATTATAATTTTCTGATTTTTCAATAAAATCAGCCATCCACTGACTAAATTCTAAAACATCATCATCGTTTTTATCACTGTTTTCAACAATAATTACTTTTCCAATCAGCGTACTGTGCAATTGATTAGACTTTATGTAATTAAAAATTTTTTCTTCAGTTTTCACATTTACTCCTTACCATGATCCAGAACAACCATTTTGATCTGGAGGATTTACTTGAATTTGTTTTGCAATTGCAATTTGTTCATCCATGGTAGCAAGCCCTGCGTTTGGAGNATATTGAAGCCCTCCGTAGGCAATCCATGTTGAATTCAACATTCCCAANCCTCCTGAATAAACGNTTCCTTGGTATGACCAATTTCCGCCTTCTTCACAAATTGAAACTTTTTTCCAAGCCTCTTCATCTGCTGGAGTAACTGTTAATCCATTTGTAATTGGTGTTGAATTACTTACTACTGAATCATTTAATTGAGGCGATATTCCAATAGTTTTATTAATTATTGGAATTGTCTCAACCACATGCCATGGTTCATGAAGTTGATCATGAACAATATTTATATTTATTTCATTGGAATAAGAATGACTTTTGACATTCTGTTTTGGGTTGTTGGCTGATCCCATAGTTGCGAATCCTACAAAGATTGTTAACGCAAAAACTACAGGAATAGTTACCTTAGCAAAAACACGTCTCAGTGCTCTCTCCTAACACTAGTCTAATGGTGCATGTGTTAGTCCATAAAATACCTTCTATCTATTTTCATATTAATACATATCTTAGTCGATTTTTGGGTTCTTTTACAAAATTTCTAACTTGTGGTTATCTTGGTGAAATGAAACATAAAAATATTCTTATAAAAAAATAAGTTCCAGACGCTTGACAAAGAAGTGACAAAACTGCAATTATAGATTATTACAAGATATATATAAAAATATCTGATAGAAAAAAGAAATGAATCATATAGTAATAAATTATTATTGCAGANAGATCATCCAAACAAAAGGCTTTGAATAGTAATTTCTTCTTCAAAAGAAACGTTTTCGTCTACTACTCCACGAATTGCTTCTGCTTCATTCCTACGAAGAAGAACTTTTTGGTCAGTCCTCTCTTCAATAGTTTCCATTGCTACTGGACGATAGATCCAAGTATGAGTAATTCCTTTGGAAATAGAATCTCCACGATTAATCCTATCTTTTCGTTGTTTATATTCAGAATATGAACGGGGTACTTCAATATGCCAAAGGTATGGTGCATAAAGATTTAATCCTTCTTGCCCAGCATCAGAAGAAAGAAGAATTGCAGCCCCTTTTTGTTCGTTAAATGATTTGATGGCATCTTGCTGCTCGTCGTCGCTCATACCTACGCCCCAGATGGCGTTAATTTGCACGCTACCGCTATATTTTGCCTTAAGTGCCCTCAGGTACGGAAACAAAGTATTATTTGTCCAGTAACTAAATAAGACCACTTTTTCATCGGCTTCTACGAGAGTATCTAAAGATGCCTCAATTAGTTGATATTTAGCAGAATCTTCAGTTTTTAAATCATGGCCAAATTGTTGTACTAATTCTTCGGCAATAAAACTTTTTGAGTTATACATAGCCTCAGGAGTGTTACAAAGCACTCTAAGAAAATCTACCATTCCCCAGGCTGCTCCACCCATGCTTGGATTATAAGAATTTTTTACAATTTCCTCAGCACGTTTGTAAATTTCCATTTCTAATCCAGAAAGTTCAAATGGAATTTTTTTTGCCATAGATTCAGGAAATTGTTTTGCAATATCTGGATCAGATTTCATAGCGATGTGCGTCCATTTTTCATGACGTTTGCCAAGAATAGGAAGTTTTGATTGATTCCATTCTTTAACGTAAATATTTTCTACCCACTTAGTTTTAAAAGTTTCAAAAATTTGACCATATTCATATTTGAATTCATTTGGAGTCATATCAGAAACTCCATTGAGTTCGGGAACAAGAACATTAAAAATGTTTCGAATATTAAGTGGCGATGTTTTGTACGGAGTAGCAGTTAATCCAAGACACATTGTAGTTTCATCACGATCTAAAAGAATAGAAAATCCACTTGAAAGCAAATTGGTATCGGTATTAATTTTTTGTGCTTCATCAATAACAATAAGAATGCGTTTTTCTCCAACCATTTCTAAAATTTGTTGGAGGTCGGTTCGGCTCCAATCTTTAGTTTTTGGTTTTCCACGGCCATTTGATTTCATAGTTGCATTGCGAATTTTTTCATAATTAAGAATAAGAACTTGGGAATCAAATTTTTTGTAGAACTGGTGGCGTTTTTTTCGGTCCCAATCGCCAATTGCTTCAACAGAAAGATGAGTCATGCGTTCAAATTCGTTTTTCCAGTCAATTCGTTTTGGACCACGTTTGCAAAAAACAAGTACCATATCGATTTTATTTTCTGAAATTAATTTTTGAGCGGTAAGACAACTACATAAAGTTTTTCCAGCCCCAGTATCCCATTGCACAAGAACTCTTGGTTGAGTTTCTTGTAATGCTCCCCAAATAACATTAAGACCAACATTTTGAAAAGGAAAAAGTTTATGCTCATCGAGAAATGGGCTTTCAACAACAAAAAGATTTTGTACTGATTCAAGCAAAAGGTTATAACGATAATTTGAATTATTTTCAAATTGAAGATCAAAACCCAAAAACTTTAATTTTTGATTAAATTCAACAATTTTATCGTTATTAATTAATGAATCGTATTTATCTAAAAATGGTCGTAACAATTCAAAATCTTTATCAAGAGATGAAAAACGAAGAACTCCGTTAAGAGTTCTGCTTTCTTCTACATAGATAATTTTTGATTTTGTGTTCACTTTTTCCTCCATTTTTTATTATACAGGAAAAACTACATATAAAAGTGGATATTAATTATCATTGTGGAAGTTGCGTAGCATAACTAGTATTTTGTAGGCTATAGGACGCAGGTATAAAATTACTAGGAAGTTGAAACATTGGTTGATTAAATACTGGAACTTTAGACAAAACTTCATTAGTTCTTGGATCTGGATAATAATCTATATTAGCATTAGGCGTATATGCATTAAATGGATATTGTGGAGCAATCAATATAGAATTCAATTGTGCTCCGCTATTATGCGCTTTTACTCTTACAAAAAAATTATTAGCATTTGCAAAATAAGGATTTGATGCGCTTAAAGAATTATAACCTTTTGGATCATTAATTGTTGAAGTAATTGAAAAAAAGTTTGTTTTATCAAAAGTCCATGCAAAACTTATTGGATTATAAAAAATTGAGAACATTGTAACGTAAACTGGTTCGTTTATTTGAGAATTTGTTTGAGTAAAAATTGCATAAAAATTTCCAATAGTGCTGGCTATTGAAGGAATGGAAAATACAACTTCTAAATCTGTCCAAACCATTGTTTGTGCATTTATTGATTTTGAACCAATTAATGTTTGCATTCCATTAATTGTAGCATAAAAATTTAATTGGTAAGTTCCGTTAGAACTAGTTGGAAGATAAAAACGTACTGCTGCAGAAATTCGCATCCCTATGCTATCGGTTATAGATGTTGGTAAACTATTTATAGTTTGCGTTTGTATTCCATAATTTTGATTAGAATTAATTTGAGAAATTTGCCAAACTCCACTTGTTAATAAAAAATTTGTAATTGGTTGTAAAGTTTGACAATTATTTGTTGTTATATAAGACGTATTGTTATTAGTCATTAAAGCCTGATCTTGAGGAATTAAAGAAACCCAATCGCTACAATTGGCTGCCAATTGAAAAGAAGAAACAGGACTAAAAGATGTTAATGGCANTGTATAAATGTATTGACCAGATGCAGTTGCCAAATAACCATTAGAAACTTCGTTTTCCATAACATTTTCATTAAACGGAAACGTTGCACCAGTACTATCAAAAATACTAGTATTAGACAAAGAAGTTATTGTTCCTGGAGGATTAATACAAGCATCATAATAATATTCAGTATCATCTACGCATGATTGATTACGTTTGTAAAATTGCAATGCTTTTAAACCAACAAAATATGCTTTGTTCCAAGTTTGTTCAATTGTTTGAAAATTATAATTATGAACACTGGTTTGAGTAAATTTAGGTATTAAATAAGGAATTGTTGAATTATCATTTTGTTGGCTACCAGTGAGATGAGATAATAAAGTTGAAGATGATGTTGGGTCGATTACGGCAGATTGTTGATTTCCGCCTGCATAAGACGACACAGAACCTGTTTGAGAAGAAACAAGGGTTCCCAAAGTTGGCGGTTGGCGACTGGCAAAATTTCCTGATGCTGTTGCAAATGTTAAATTATTTAAACCAACATTGCTCACTGGAGCGCCAGCAGTTTGAGTGCTTAATCCAATATAATTATTTGATTTTAATCCATTAGTTTTTTCTTCTTGATTTGACCAATATGCTAAAACATCTGAAGGAAAAAGTTTATAAGTATAATTAGCGGTTCCTTCAATAAGTTGATAATTTTCTCCATTAAGATTTGTAAATTCAAATTTTATATAACGAGCATTTATTAAAGGCAAACTATATGTGCTTTTTCTTAATTGAAGATCGCTTTGAACAGGAGTCCATGTTTTTGCTTCATAATATTCTGAAGAAGGGCCAGAATAACAATTAACATTATTCAATCTTGCAAGCAATAATGTTTTATAATCTCCTCGCAAAGAAGTTTTTGGACCATAAGAATCAATAAAAAATCTAGAATTTGATTTATAAGAATTAAAAATAGATTGTGTAATTGAATCTTGTCTAATCCAAAAATTTAAAATAACTCCATCTGCCGGGTCACCCCCAGGCACAGAATTTCCTAAAATAATATTGCCAACATATCCATTATTTTGATTGCTTGTGGGAGTTGCATAATCATATAAAGGAGTCATTGTGGTCGTAACCGGGTTGCTTGTCAAAATATTATTAGAAAGAGAATTTGACACGTTTACGTACATGTATATATAAGGAGGATTATTTCCATATTGATTTGGAGTGCTATTATCATAGCCAAAAGTTATTGTATATGGAGGTGATACCCAACCACCAATTGGCATAGTCATATTGTTTACTGTTACTGTTGATAAATTAATTCCGTTTATGGTGGCATAAAAATTAATATTTTTTCCAGAAATTGCATAAGATAATTTTACTGTATTTGTTGAATTATCAGAAAATAATTGATTAATTAATGTACCCGAACCTGAACTAAGATTGTTTGGAGTAAATTGCAACCCCATTGCCCAACTTTGATTTCCATCAATTTGTATATTTCCAGGACATATTAATCCTGAATTAGATGCTGTTGTAAAAACAGCACCAGATCTAGTATTGCCAAATGGACCTAAAACTTGTTCTCCAACATTTAAAAAAGAAATTGGATAATTTTCATCTTTTTGAGTAAAAAAAGTTTGGTTTCTACTGCACCAAAATATATTATTGATAGTATTATCATTACTATAATAAAGGTTCATACCTACGCCAGTATAAAGAGGGTCTAAATACATGCTATCTATTGCTTGCTGGCTTGCCATATCTACATAAAGACAAACTACGGCATCGGCAACAGGTTGAGGTTCAGATTTCCAATATATTGTAGTAGACTGAGAAGAAGTTCTATTAGATGGAGATTGAATTTGCGAAGAATCATGTTGAATTTTAATATATTGTTCAGTTAAACCTAATGCATTTTTAGAAGCCAAAATTGCAGTTTCTGGTATTTGACTATAATCATCAAGAGCAAGCAATTTAAAATTTACGTTACCTAAACCAAAAGAATATGGTTTTTGAAAAACATTTTGCGCACTAAGAGTAGTTATGATTGGTATATTTCTATCTAATCTAATTTCTATTAACGAAGTACCAATTGTTTGACAATATATTTCTTGAAAAGTCCAAGGTTTTGAAACTTGCCCCAAAGTTCTTCCGCCAACATAATTTCCATTAATATCTGTTAATTGAACCATTACTCCTGTTAAAGGATTTTTATACCAAACGGACCAATTTGCTGGAACGTCTTGAAAACTAAAAGAAATATAATTTAAAAATGTTATTTGTTGTGGTTGATTAATGGATGTTTCATTTGAGGTATTTGGAACGTTTAGTTGAAATTGAACTCCTAAAATTGTAGGATCGCCTTGTTTTGCTTTTGGAAAATTGGTATAACCATTAGAAATTGGTATATTTTTTGCAGAAAGTACAGTTGCTTGTTGACTATTGTTTTGACCCGTTTGTGGGCTAGGATAAGAATTGTTATTAGTAACAGCCAAAGTATCTACAACGCCAACAAAAGCATAATTAGTGTTTACGGATAAACCATCTACAGATATTGTTGGGGTTTTTGATGGATCAGAATAATTATTTAATGGATTTTGTGAATTAATAATATCAGCCATAATTAACCTCCATATACACTAGCGTTTATAGTAGTTGGTAAAGGTGCCATTATATTATTGAGTGAAATATTTTGAGATGGGAATTGACTATTTGAAATAGGTAATTGATAAGCAGTATTATCTGCGTTAAAAATTCCTCCAAGTTTATTTACCATTTGCGTTATATATGCAACATAAGTTGATTGATTTGGATATTCAAAATTATATCCACCATCAACGTTTACCGAAGTATTATTAGAAATAACATCTGAAAGTTGACCATCAAAAATTATATTAGTTAAACAATAAGTAGATAACGAAGTGTCAAGCGTAAGAGTTCCTCCCCCTACCAAATTTGTTGTAACCATTGTTAAATTAATAATGTGTTGAGTTCCTTTATTATTTGTGGTAAAAATTTGTATTACAAGATTGTTTGTTGAAAAAGTTCCTGTTACTGTCAAAGTCATATTGTTTGTTGTTAAAAAAGAATCGGTTAAAATATTTTTAATTGCAGAAGTAATTTGAGCATTAGTTGCATTGTATGCTATATTAGCAGTTGTTCCTATAGAATTTGTAATGTTGTCTAAATAAAAAGTAAAAACAATGTTTCCACTAGTTAAAGTTCCTGTTGTTGTTGTTTTTCCAATTGTTGTATTTTGTATTCCACTATAATTAAATGTATGCGTTTGGCCGTTGTTGGTAACAAAAGATCCTTTACCAGGATTTCCATAACCCGGCAATGGAGAACTCAATGTATCGTTCAAACTTAAAACGTTTAATTGAGAAAGAGGGCTATCTGGCCCAGCAAAGAATAAAATAGAATTAGTATAATTTCCAGGATTTCCTGGGTATTGACCATTAGGAAAATTATCAGGACTATCTGCTAACCCTACAGAAATCCAATTTCCATAATTTATCTTTTTTGTAATAGGTGCTGGAGTATTTTGTTTAACAAAAGAATTAAAACCATTTATATCTTGAGAAATAATTCCTGTTTTAGAACTCCATATTGCTTTGCCACCCGTATTTGGTGCATAAATTGCCCAATTAGGAGAACCTGATGTTTCATAAATAACTAAATTTCCATCATCTTGCATTTGCATCATTACATTTTTTCCAAAACAATATGCTGCCCATTCAACACTTCCATAAGGCTCATATATAACCAAATTACCATCATTTTGAAGAGACAATGTTCCAGGCCCACCATAACCATTTCCAGTGCCAGTTTGCCAAATAATTTGTGGTTGAGAATTCAAAGCATTAAAATAATTAAGAATTGCTTGNAATGCGCCCCAAGTTTGTGGACCTACTATTCCGTCTGGAACACAATTGTTTTGTGTTTGAAATTGTATAGTTGCATTTTTAGTTCTTGCGCCAAATAAACCATCAAGAGTTAAAGGCATATAATCTATTGTATTTACAATTCCAAAAAAATTCATCCAATTTTGCCAAAAAACAACATTTGACCCCGAAGAACCATATGAAGATAAATTGCTTTGAGAACCATTATAATAAAGTTCTTGATTTGGAACTAAAATAGGAGGTCCTGGATTAGTATAAGTATCAACAACAACAAGATTTCCATCTGATCTATATGAAACATAATATCTTTGGCCAGGTGAATACATTTTCCAACCTTCTGGCAAATTTGCTGGCGCAAATATTTGTCCAGGGCCAGCAGTTGGTTTTGTTGTAGTAGGAGTTGGGGGTATTGGAGGGTTTATGCTTCCTGGAGAAGGATAAGTTACCAAAGAAATATTTGATACTGAACTGTTCAATGGAATTTCTTCTTCTATAGTAGATGTGTGTGCAAACAATGGCGCAGTTGCAGAACCATTATTATTTAACCAATACCTATCAGAAAAACTACTTAATTGATTTAAAAAAGTATTTGTATTGTTTGAAGATGAAACAATTTTATCAAATTCAAACCATTCACTATCTGCTATAATTTGTTTATTATTTAAAGGAATTTCAAAATTGGTTGGCACAATTGTTAAAATGTTTCCTGGTCCACTTGGAGTATTGGATAGCGTTATGCTTGCTACAGACCCTGAAGAAAAATTAGATATTTGGGTAATATAAGTATTATCTGGAATATTTATTCCGGTTACTTGTGAATATAAATCGCTTGGCCTTGCAGTATATCCATTAGGAAAAGATACTATATTGCTAGTATTATTATATGAAACATTGTTATAAATGTATGATGCAGGGTAAAAAGTAGCAATTGAATTTGATGGTTTTAAAAATTCCATTGTTTGCATTAAAGAACTTATTAAATTTTGATCAAAATTTGTTTCGCCTTTAGGAATAATCAAAAATTCAGAAATAGAATTAGTATTAAACATAGAACTAATTTTTGTGTTTGAATTAGTATTNAAACTTGGAGAAGAAGAAGGAGATGTATAAACATAATTACCACCAGAATACATTGATTTCCAAACTTCTGTAATTCTAACTTGGGTTCCAAGCATTGCTTCTGCTAANAATGTTAATCCTAAAATAGTAGCACCATTGTTGATAGCAGTAAGCATTAACGATAATCTTTCTCGGTAATGGCTATCTGCTGTTGCTATTAAATCTAAATTATTTTTAGTTAATTGTTGCGTAAAAGGATTATTTAAAAAATTATATTGTTCATTGGGTAATCTTGGAGCGCCAATTAAAAAACCAGGAATATTGTCAAGATCAGAAAATTCAATTCCATTTAAATCTTGAGTATTTAATGCAGTTGTTTGTACTTTATTTAATTGCCCAGTTCCAGCGTCTCCCAATAAAGTATTTAATAATATTGTAATATGGTTTTGAGGACCAATATTATAAATAGAATCTGGAAAATTATCAGTTTTAGTTGATAAAACTTGGTCTATAATTAAACTAAAAATATTAGCAGACATTAAAAATCGCTTTCACTTCTTACATATATATTAACCATGAAAACTTGAGCCAAACTACTACTTGGAAGAATGATGTCGCCGCTATAAGTATTAAGAATTTCTAAATTTGAAAATTCAATTGCTTCTCCAGATCCGCTAAAATAATCATCAATTCCTTCAAAAGACATAAAAGGATTGACTTCTTGTATACCATAATAAGTTGAAGAATCATAAGAATTAGCAAGTCTTGCGTTTAAAACTCCTTGAACAGATATTGTTGTTTGAATTATATTTGCAATTTGAATTGGTTGCAAAAATGTTAAATTATTTATATAATTAGAAATTGAATTTTTTACAGAACTTTGTAAAGAATTCAAATTAACATTTGTATTCGCTACTATTGCTAAGTTTATAAGTAATGGAACATAATTTGCTCCATGTGTTAAAGTACTAACTCCAACTAATCTTTGTTGTTGTATAAGACTATCAACTTGTTGAACTGCACTATTTACATAATATTCCATTGAAAATAATTGTGCTTGTTGATTAATTAATGGCATTGTACTAAAAGAAATTAAAGTTGCCGTAACACTCGTTCCAGAATTTGAAAAAGAAAGACTGCTATTGGAAACTTGATTTATAGAAACATAATACCCTTGACCAGGAATAACTTGATTAATAAATATTTGTGCCGGTAATTGGGTTGAACTAGCAGTATTTGTTACTATTACAAAAGATCCAATATCAGATGCAATTGCACTAGCATCTTGTATGTAATTTGAACCACTTGACCAAGTAATAGTTCTTGAAACGAATGTTGGTTGGCTAATCCCTATTCCGCTAATAGAATTTACGCTTTGTGCATTTGGGGTAGAATCATAAATTGGATAAAAATCTCCAGAAAAAACAACATATTTAGTATATGCTAAACTAGTTGCGCTAGAACCAGTTCCAGATGGTTTTGGGGTTGTTGTTCCATTGAATACGGGAGCAAACCAATTATTAACAGAAACATAATTATTTTCATAAGCAGTAACTCTTGTTGGGAAAGGGGATGTACTAAAATTGGAAGTCATTCCATAATATAATAATTCTGTATTTTGATTAGTAGTAATATTTTGACTAGCAGAATTAGTTGTTAATCCTATATATGATGTTTCTTGAGAAGTATTATTTACTAAACTAGCAACNATATCAGATTTAGGATAAGGTTCAACTCCGCCAGAAAGCCAAGTATAATTTAATGGTGATAAATTAGCAGGCGTTATGGTGCTCAACGCTCCAGAATAAGGTGTTAAATTTCTTCCAATTGTAGAAATAGTTATAGAAGCATTGGAAGATTGTGTTCCGGTTACTGTTTTTGAAATTACAAATTTTCTTCCTGGATCAACAGCAGTAATAAATGCTCCACTTGGAAAACTAGTAACAGTAGATGTTACTATAGATCCTATGTCTCCCATACTACAATTTGGATCAGAAATACTAGTTTGAATTAACGGGGAAATTACGGTAGCACTTGTTAGTGTTGCTGGACCAGTAGTAGCATTGGTTACAGTAAAAGTTGTAGTAGTTGGAACAGTATTAACCGTAAATGTTCCGCTATAACCAGAAGGAGAAATTCCAGTAATTGTTACAACTTGACCAGGAACAAATCCATGAGCAGCGGTAGTGGTATATTGAACATTTCCACTGCTAGGTGTGCTAGCAGTTGCTCCTGTAACAGAAATAGAAGCGCTAAGCGTTTCTGAACCTCCCGAAGTAAAATTTGGGCCAGCAATAATAACACAACTATAAATTGTATTTCCTTGGTATGCTGCATACCAAACAGTATTTCCTGACGGCGTTTGAAACGTAGAAGGTCCTGGCATAAAACTTGTAGTTATATTGGCATCAACTACAATATCTACATATGGATTTAAAGAAGGAGCATAATTAGAATTTATTGTAACATTATTTTTTACTTTTAAAAAAACTGTTCCTGCAAGATATACCGTAGAGGGTGTAGATGTTGACCATTGGCAAGAATTATCTGTTCTGTTTGTAGGCCCCATATAAATTGTTTGTGGATAAACTCCAGGCCAAGGTTGCGTTGCAGGTTGTTGGGAAAATGAATAATATAAATCTCCGGTTGGAGGATTAGTTAATTGATCCCCTAAAACCCAATTTTTATTATTTGTAGAAGAAAAGGTTCCACTATTTCCAGGCGCTGGTAATGAATTATTAGGATTAATTATTGCGTCTTCCATTACTTGAGTACTAGACAATCCATCTATCAAAACATCAACATAATTAGTATATAAAGTTGGTCCTGATGTTGTAGAAGTTTGAGGAATATTTCTGGAAACAGAATCTACATAAAAATAAGTAAATTGAATCACATTGCCTTCATAAAGCCAAGAATAATTATTATTGTTTGTAATATTTACAATTGCTTGACAAGGAGAAACTAACATTGAACTATATGTATAATCTGTATATGGGGTTGCTGTAACTTGGTTAGTTGTAGAAGAAGAACTGCTTGCTATAGATTCTATTCCCATTGGGTAAAAATATTGTGGGTTTGGTATAGTGCTAGTAATTGTATTTAAAAAAGTAAAAGCACCGTTATAATTTGCAATGCTAGAAGTTGGCCCAACAATAGGAACAAGAACAGGTTTAGAAAAAACAAGTTCAATAGCAGCAGTTTGTGCTAAAGTTCCGCTATTTAAACTTGGAATTGTCCAAGTTGCATTTGCCGACGCTCCAGAAATCGGTGCAAAATTCCAAATTAAAAATTGATCTACATAACTAGATGAAATTGGAATATAATAATAATAAATATTTCCGTTTACATCAATTCCTTTTTGATAAGTTGTTGAGTAAAAGTCAATAGAATAGGTATATTGATTTGAAGATAAAGTTCTAAAAACAGAACATTGAATATTATATTGTAATAATAAATTATTTAAAACGTCTTGTAAACCTAATGCAGAAATATTAGTAGTAATTATTGTTGACGAAGAATAAGCATAATTAGGTATTTGAGAAGTTACAGGTATTGAAGTTGCTCCACTAGCAACAGCAGAACTTGTTGTAAAAGTTTGATTATTTGTTCCAGAATTTAAATAAATTATTGAACCAGATGGGATAGAAATAGATAAATTGGTTACTGATAATGCTTGCATTGCTCCAGTGCTATTTGCGGTAGCACTTGTTGGTGTTGCTGGACCAGTAGTAGCGTTGGTTACAGTAAAAGTTGTAGCAGATGGAACAGTATTAACCGTAAATGTTCCGTTATAACCAGAAGGAGAAAAACCAGCAATTGTTACAACTTGACCAGGAACAAATCCATGAGCAGTAGATGTATATGTTACCAACGTTCCATTTCCAGATGCTGCTGTAACACTTTTTGGAGAGGAAGAACCTGTTGGCAATACTGTTGCTCCGCTAGAACCAAAATTTAAAATAGCACCCGTATTTGAATCAGATAATTTTGTAGCATTTACATTATATGGCAATGGAATAGCAGATATATTAACATTTTGATTTGTTGTTGTATTTATTGTAAAATTTCCTCCAGTAGCATTAATTGAAAGTATTCCATTATTATAAAAAGGATTTATTGTTACAAATTGTGAAGAATCAGATATTGGTGAATTTGCATAGGCATTATTTAAATAATTTTGCAAAATAGAAACTGGCGTTATTCCACTATAAGTTATTGTTGCTGTTCCCCCTATAACTTGAGAACTAGTTGCGGTAGCACTTGTTGGTGTTGCTGTACCAGTAGTAGCGTTGGTTACAGTAAAAGTTGTAGCAGATGGAACAGTATTAACCGTAAATGTTCCGTTATAACCAGAAAGAGAAAAACCAGTAATTGTTACAACTTGACCAGGAACAAATATATGAGCAGTAGCAGTGGTATATGTTACATTTCCAACACTAGGCGTACTAGCAGTTGCTCCTGTTATTGAAGACAATGGCAAAGTTGGATTTCCATTAAGAGTAAATGAATTATAACCAGAAGCAACAATAGTTCCAGAAATATTCCATGAATTATAACCAGTTACTCCGCTTCCCATGTTTGTAATTGTAATATATTGTCCAGTTTGAAAAACAGTATTGACAACGTTAGTAGTATAAGTAACAGTAGTACCATTGGTTATAGCAGAACTAATATAAACAGTATGTGGAACACCAAAAGAAATTTGAGCAGGGGTGCTGCTTGCCGTCAAAGCAGAAGAAGCGGTTAAAGTAATTGTATTGTTGCTAATAGAAGATACTGTTGCTCCCGATGAAAATGGTATAAGTGTTGTTGGAGATGCAAATGTTCCAGAAACTGCTTGCGCGCCAACAACAATGCCGGTTGTATCTACTGAAGAAGGTATTGTAACAATGGATGTATACGTATTATTTGTATAAGTTTCTGTCCAAGTAGCAGCATTAATAGTAACTTCTGGATATATAGCAAATGTGTCAGAAGAATCTGCAGTGGCTGAATTTGGTATAAGCGTTACCGTTCCACCGCTAGAATAAGAAGTAGTAGTATTATTTGGTAAATAAAAATAATATGGAGAAGTAGTTGAAGGCGCAGGAGAAGAAGCAATTATCCCTGTAGTATTTAAAGTATTTGTAGAAGAAATAGATCCAGTTTCCGTAATTCCTTCAATAGATACAAAATTTCCAGCAGAAAATATAGCAGGCATACCAGAAGCGTTATTATAAGGAGATGTATAAGTATATTTTGTAAATGCCCCATTTACCGATCCACTGCTAACATAAGAATTAGTATTGTTGGAAATAACCACGAAAGTATTTGAAGAAGGAATAGAATAAATAGAATATGTTCCGTTATAACTCAAAGGAGTAACCCCAGTAATTGTTACAACTTGTCCTACCATAAAATTATGTGTTGTTGATGTTGTATATTGTACGTATCCAGAATATGGAAATGAAGTAGCAGTTCCAACCGTTGCTGCATTAATAGTGAAAGTAGAGGTTGTAGTAGTTGCGCCAGTAATATTTGCAACTAACTGTTGAGATGATACTGAATTATTGGGAAAATTTGAACATTCTGTTTTAAAAATATTTTCAATAGTAGTTTGAATTTGTAAATTTTCTGTATTTTTTGATTGTGGACCAAGAATTTCTACTCTTTTAGTGTCTTGATTATTTAATGCTAGTGCACGAAATTGATCATCGGTTCCAGCCAAATTTTTAAATACAGTATTTTGCCAACGTTGTTTTAATTGCGCATCAGTTTCCGGATCTGTTCCTCCGGAAGTAACGCTACTGGAAACAGAAGTAATTCCAGTAAGTGCTGCTGAAAGACCACCAATTGATCCTGCTCCTAAATTAGCGTTTGATCCTGTATTGACTGCTTGAATGGGAACTTGAATTGAAGATTGGCTTTGCGGTAAAAAAGCAGCAGTGGTGGTTTGAAAATAAATTGGTACAGATCCAGTTGTTGAAGCAGTAGCATAAATTTGAGTATTTAAAGGAATACCATAATTAGATGTTGCGCCACCAGTTGGAGCCCANGAAGTAACTAAAGTGGTTGCAGAAACTAAATTAGAAAAATCAAATGTAAGAGATCCGGTTGATAAAGTAGGAGAAATGCTAACGTTAAAAATTCCTTGAGAAGTTTCTGCAACAGATACGACACTTCCAGGAAGAACACTTGTAATTGCTGCAGTAAGATTAGATTGATCAGTAGAAAAAGTTCCAGTATTAAATTGAGCAACAGTTACTTGGCTAGAAGTTTGGCCAGATCCAGTATAACTAACAGTTAAATATCCTGTTGTAGCATTTTGTATAGTTAATGTTCCACCAGAAAGTCCTGGAGTAGCAGTATAAAACGTTGCTGTTCCAGTTGCTCTTTTTCCTTGATTTCTAAATATTCCAAAAATTGCACAAAAATTATCGAGAGCAACTCCATATTTTGTTGCAATATTAAAACTATAATTTTGAAGAGTATTATTGTTAGCCGCTGTAGCAATTTCATTTGCTACTGCTTCTAAAATTTTATATTCTGCTGTTCCAACGCCAATATCCCAAGTTGGATCTTGGGTGGTAAGTGCTGTAATAAGTCTATTTAGTACTGTAGTAGTATCTGCCAATTAACTCACCGTAACTCCATTTTGTCCAATATATACATTTAAAGCAATTTTTGCATTTGATAATGTTTGTATAAATACATTAGCCGTAATGCTAAAATTTGAAGGAATAATTTCTACAGAAATTATATTTTTTATAATTTCTGATGTTGACCAATTAGATAATCCAGCAATTGTTTGTGCTTTTTGCAATTGCAAAAATTGATTTTGTTGATAAATACCAAGTATTCTAAATATTTCAGATTTTACTTGAGATTGTACTAAATTTGTATTTGTTTGTCCAACGAAATTAGAAAGTATAGACCCAAAAGAAGGAGTTGTAAATCCAGGACCTCTAAGAGGATTTCCTTCTAAAGGTTCTTGTATCCAAAGAGTAAGTTGCTGGGCAAGTTTATTTGATCCAGTAACAAATTGCAATGATCCTTGTTTTACGGCAATATCACCATCTTGAACCTGAATTGATCTCACACTACTTCCTCGTTTTCAATAGAATAATACATTTGTGGCATTTTTAAGTTATAGGGCCTATATAAGTGGCTGACAAATAAGTACTTCCTATCCCAGGTTGAGCATAATATGTACCAGAATTAGAGCCAATATAAAGATTACAAACTAAAGTAGCATTTGTTATAAAAGGTAGAATAAATGAAGTAGTGGATGTAAAACCAAAAAGAATAGCAGCATTTGGTCCAGGTTGAGTTCCGGAAAAAGTTCCATTATAAGTATTATTACCAACGGTTACATACCCAGATGCAAAAGAAGTATTGCTTTGCGTTGGTATGGTAACATTATAAGTTATTTGATATAATCCTGGTTGTTGAATTGTCATAGTATTGCCAGATATTGTGGGAGGTCCATTTATTATACTCCCTTCAAAAATTTGCGTATTCCCGTAAGAAAATGATGTGCCATAAGTAGTCCAATTTATAATATTATTTAATTGAACAACATTTTGGTTGCTTGTTAAATAAGCATATGTATAAACAGGAATTGCTTGTTTAAGAGCAACACCGCCAGTTACTGTATTAACTTGAATTGTATTTGTTGACGTATCAGAAGATATTTGTGGTACCGTTGTAATCCATGAATTCATTGTATCTGCAATTGCTTCCCATGCATTATTATTATTTAAATTAAAACCCATTGTATTATTATCAATAGAATCAATAGAATTATTTGTAATAGTTGTGCCAATTGTATAATTTGCATTTGGAATTTGAGGTTCAACAAGCATATATTTATCGCCAATATTTACTTCTGCAGTAGTCGTCCATTCTTGAGTTGGATATGAAGGATTAGAAAAATTTTGTATAGTTATTATAGTTCCAATAGGTATAGTAAAATTTGAACCTTCAAATGTAGGCAACAATTGTTTGTCAACAGAAGAAATTGGTAAAATAGAAATTGGGCCAACATTAATTGAAAGATTTTCTGAAAGTGCCAATTCTCCTGTAAACCCATTGATTCCAAGCGAATTGAAAAAAGAATCTGAAAGGGTAACGGTAGCATTTGTTGGTGTTGCTGTACCAGTAGTAGCGTTGGCTACAGTAAAAGTTGTAGCAGTTGGAACAGTAACAATTGTAAATGTTCCGTTATAACCAGAAGGAGAAAAACCAGCAATTGTTACGCTTGTTCCGACTGCAAGACCATGATCAGCAGCAGTGGTATATGTTACATTTCCAATACTAGGCGTATTAGGTATTGCTGTTGTAATATTTCTTAAATTATTAAAAATTATTTTTATTTTTTGTCCAATTTGTTGAATTTGTGGTAGCAATATTGATAGAAGGTAACCACTACTTGTTGGGTCATAACTAATAGCAATTTCATTAATTGAAGAAAAACTATATGCTTGCTTTTGTATAGACGAAACATAAGATACATTTCCAGTTTGTATATAAGATACAGATGAATCAGGATATTTCCAAATAGTATTTGTAGTATTGTTATTGTTAGAAAAATTTTTAGTAATTACTTGGTCTTGAATTCCGNCAGCAAGAACAACTGAATTTAACGTATTAATAGATTCTTTTGTTTGATCTGCAAGATTTGTTCCATCGTCATTAGAAACATATTTTGAAAGTGACCATAAAGTTGTTGTAGAACGNTCTACCCACCAATATTGACCTTGTTTAATGTCAGAAAAAGCAACTCCAGGAGGAACGTAATTTAAACAAATATTATATTGAGAACCATGAGAATCATAACCTTTTACATAATATAATTGACTAATTGGTTCTAAATAGGGATTGGTAGTTAAATTAACTTTTCTTGAAACCGAACTATTGTCATAACCTCTTTGAATAGCCATTTTAATCCAAACCTAAATACAAAATAGATTTATTTCCACTTACAGTATTGGCAGCAACAGGGGCGGTTATTTCTAATCTAGTAGTAAAACCGCTAGACATAGAACCTTGATGAACTACTGATTGAACATAAACTTCTAAACATCCACCTTGAACAATAATTTCTGGAAATTGCAATCTCATTCCAGGATATACTTCTGGCATAAAAGTAAATCCAATTTCTGTTCTATATTGTTCTGCCCAAAGATTCATAAAAGTATTTGTTGAACTTGCAAATTCTAATATATGGTCTCTAATAATAGGCTGACTTGAAATATAAGGTCTCATTCCATATTTATTTAAAAATTTTTCTGAATCAAAAGTTNTGGGGTATTGATCTCCAAATAATATTTGCATAAAATTAGGGGTTTGAACAGATACAATTCCTACTGTTGATAGCCAATCTGTAGTGGTTATGCTTTGACCACCACCTGCTTGGCTAGTATCTCCAGCAACCGCTACGTGAGTAGATAGTGGATCATCACTATGATTAATTACTAAATCTGTAATTTCTGCTTCATAAACTTGATAAACTGCGTTTGTGCCCCAAATTCCAAAATAATCTGGAAACCAAGCCATAAATTCGCCTGTGCCAAGAGATTGAAAACTTCTAAAAGAAGCGTTTGCTAATTGAGAAACAGAATTGAGAACAGGTTCGTCCATAATAAATCCACGAGGAGAACCATACGTTTGGATTGCAACTGGGTTATATTGAGGAAGAATAAAAGCAATGTTAAATGCACTTGTTGTTGATGATTGACTAGATGATCCACTAGTATTATTAATATTTTGCCCACTTTTTCCAGAAACGTTTGGAGTAATTGTTGTAGCCCATGGGCGAGTTAATCCAGTAATTCCGCCATTGTCAATTTGATAACCATCCATAGGTCCTTCAAAAACTGTCTCTCCCGTTTTAGGCGATTGAATAACTTTTCCACCTGCTCCTGTAAGATCATAAGGAGCAACAGTACACATAATTACGTGTTCACTACCATTTGCTCCATAAAAAATTAAATCTCCTGGTTGTGGAATTGTATTATTTTCATCAAGTTTTGGACCTTGAGCAAATTGTGCTCC
>JGI26470J50227_1000142_pt1 | contig 34450 bp, 33 predicted proteins | sample FreactTroBogLake_FD_50227 | JGI IMG/M metagenome (IMG submission 50227)
CCTTCGGTACCATGATGCCGGCCACCCGCCTTCCCTAGTGGAGTCCGGAGGGTCCCCCGCCGATACAGTAAGCATGCGGCTTTTCCTGGTTTTCATCGCAGGGTTCCTGCTGGCGTCTGACCTCACAGCCGAGTCTCCCTTGTATTGGGCCCTGGCGAACAACGACGCGGTCGAAGTTTGGAATCTGGCGGTGGAGGTTCCCGACCTCCTCGAAGAAAATGGGCTCAGTGCGCCGGCGTGGGCGGTGGAACGCGGTAGCGCTGAAGCCGTGGATGCCCTGGTCTGGAGGGGTATTCCTCTCAACAAAGTCGATGACCGGGGGCGAAATCTTCTCTTCGGCGCGGCGGCCCTGGGTCGCCTGGACCTCCTCGAGAAGATCATGGCCCAGGGAGCCCGGGTCGACCAAGTGGACGTCCAGGGAAGGACCTTGATTCACGCGGCGGCGCCGTCCCCACACCCTGAGATGTTGCAAGCCCTGCTTTCGATGGGGCTGGGAGCCTCGGAGAAAACGGAACTCGGCGTCACGCCCCTCATGCTCGCCAGCAAGTCTGGAACGGTGAGCGAGGTCACGCTCCTTTTGAACTGGGGAGCGGTCCCCGAGGATGAAGACTTTTTGGGCAGAAGCGTCAGGGACTATGCGTTGGCCGGGGGCAATCCGGAAGTCCAGGCTGCCATCGAAGCCGCCCTCATTCCGTGGACCATCGAACCAGACGATGCGGTTCCCCTTCCTTGACGGGAACGAAAAACCCTTCCAGATCGCGCCAGATGGAAACCAGGGCGCCCGCCGTCACCTGGGCATCCGTCAACGCCCGGTGCCAGGAACCTTCCACCTTCAACCCGAAGTGCTGAGCGAAGAATTCCAGACTGATCTTGTCGGTCCGTCTCCCGCTCTGGGAAAGCCAAAGGAAGGCCAGGGTCTTCACGTCGAGGGCCGTACCGGGGAAGGGAAAATCCAACCCGGCGTCGTAGTAATTCTTTCGAAGGAGGGGAATGTCAAAATAGTTCCCCCACGCGGCCAACCGGATCTTCTTGCTGTTCCCCGAAAGTCCTTCGGCCCATTGGAAGAAGGCGGGCCCCACCTCGGCGAATCCAGGTTGCTCGGCCACCATGGCGGGGGTGATTCCCGTCAATTTGGTGATGAACGGGGTAATGTTCTCGGTGGGCCGCACCAGAGCCTGGAAGGTCCCTTTCACCTCGAGTTTTTCATCGAGGTAAACCGCACCCAGATCGATGATGCAATTGTTGGTCTGTCGTCCCTGGTCGTCCTGGCCCGCGGTGGCCTCGAGGTCGATCACGACAAGGGGATTGTGAAGCTTGAACATGGCGGCATTCTGCCACAGAAGCGGCGATCGATCCAGGAGGGGCTTTCCAACGGACGAAAGGTCGGATAGGGTGGTGTATGGCTTCGAACCCTCATGATCAGGGAACTCAACTCTCCGCTGACTTTCTCCTCTTGAAAGACATGGGGATCCTGAATCAAGTGACCGACCTCCAAGCCAAGATCAAGGACTACGAGGCTCTCCTCGATGACGCCACCGCGGTCTTTCACCTCAGGGACGTTGGACAAATCACCGATTACGTGGCCGAGAAGCTGCTCAACCGGTTCGTCCCCTCGTATTTGACGTTTGTTCTCGAGGAAGAAATTGGAGCCGGAAGGCCGCGGATCATTTGTTTCCACCACATGAGGCCCGTTCCCTCCCCCATCGAAATCCCGGATCTGGAACCCTATCGACACTTCTTCTCGCTTTCGCCCCTGGCCGTCGACTTCAAAGTCTTCGAATACATGGTGGGAAAAGCTTCGCTGACGGACCCGTTTCTCACCCTCAACCCCGCGAAAGTCATTCCGTTGCTGGGTCTGGACGGGGTCTACGGGTTCATCATCGTGGGTGAGAAAATTCTCGGGGAACCCTACACCAGCCATGAAACAGCTTATCTGGACCAGCTGATCAAATTCGTTTCGATCAGCCTTCAGAACAGCCTTCACTTCAAGCGCGCCATCTTCGACCAAAAAACGGAACTCTACAACCATTCCTTTTTCATGAAACGCCTCGAAGAAGAATTGGCAAGGTTGAGGCGGTACAAGTCCAGAACGACCTTATTGATCCTCGACGTGGACCATTTCAAGAAGTTCAACGACACCCACGGTCATTTGGCCGGCGATCTGGTGTTGAAGGAAGTCGCCAAATCGGTCCGGGAAAGCATCAGGCTTGAGGACCTCGCGTGCCGGTTCGGCGGGGAGGAATTCTCGATCCTCCTGATCCAATGCGACCCGGACATGGGGTACTTGATCGGAGAACGGATCCGGGAAGCCATCGAAGGGCGAAAGGTTAATTACGGTGGCACGGAACTTTCCGTCACCGTCAGCCTCGGGGTGGCCCACACATCGACCGAGAATCTTGTGGCGGACTCAGCGACCCTGATCGACCGGGCTGACCAGGCACTTTACGTTGCCAAGAGGTCAGGCCGGAACCGGACCAGCGTGTTCGACCCCGAAGCCGGAGAGGATCCGCAGGAGTGATCGGCGACGACTAGGCGGACAGCTTCTTCAGCAAGAAGCCGAAGCGGGTCATGGTGTTGTGCGCGTACCGCGCTCCAAAATCCAGGACGGCCTCCTGGGCAGTGACCTCGACTGTCCCACCTTTTTTCATGAAATGCCAGTGGTGGCCCACCCAGAGGGTGAGTTCCCCCTTTCCGACGGCGGGAAAGGACCGATCAAGGCCGGTGGCCTGGATAGCCTCGCTGAGGGGTGAGTAGACCAGCATGTTCCAGGAATCGAAGGCTTCTTCCAGGGAAATTTCATAAGGGATTGTTTCGTTGGCGAGGTATTTGTGCTCTTCGACCTGATGGAGCAGTTCATCCTCTCGGGCACCAGCAAACTGGGCCGCACTGAAATGAATGGTGTTCACGAGGAACCTCCTTGGTTCTCTTTCAGCGTATGGCTATCCGATTCAAAGGTCAATACACGAGTCATCTATTTTGTCAATAAATATGAATATATTTTATAAAAATGCGATACATTGCCTCTTTTGACCGTTAAAGTCCATCATCGACCAGCGATGACTGTCCGTAGAACCAAACAAGACAGCCCGGCGGACCGACCAGTAGAGCCCGTTCTGGTCAACGCCGCCGGTGTCCGAATCTGGACGGTAGCGGTCCGGAGATGGGACAAACGAACTGGAGGAGCTTTCACTGAAGCGCCCCGTCGGGAAGGACACAGCAGGTCGAGTCGTTGGTCAGACGACTCAAACCCACTTCCTCACGAGGAGGCCTTGCGGGGGGCCATCAGACAGCTTTGTTGGATTGAAACTTCCTCACAAGCGATTCAGCTTCGCTCACAGTCGTGGCCGTCTGCATGACGATGTTGTTGACAACCTGCGTCTCTCCGGTCTTGGTGTTGGGCCCCGCAGGAACAAGATTCACGATGAGCTTCACACCGCACTTCTCCAGGGAGGGCATACAAACTTCGCCCCACCATTGGGCAACTTCTGGTCTCAGCCCCTCTTTTACCTTCAGGATGTCGGAAACGATGTGGTAGGTGCCGAGTCTTGTCATCGCTTTCTCTGCTTTCGCGAAGGCGTCCTTGCAATCCTCCCATGAGATTTGGAAGTTTTGCCAGTCGAAGTAGATATGACTTGGATTCTTCTTGTGGGTAATGGTCAGGAATCCCGGCTTGGAAACGATCTCTTCTGAAATGTTCATTTGTTCTCCCTTTTTTTACCATCGAATTGTTGATGAAAGAGGTCCAGGAAGTAGTTCCACCCTTTCTCGTGGGATCTCGCTCGTTCGTCGTCGGGAAGTCCCGAGTGCACAAGCGTCAAGACGGTGGCTTGACCTGTCTTCTCGAACGTCACGGTCACGGTGGATTCCAGACCCAATGTGTTCGGCGATACCCAGGTGTGCCTGATGCGTACCGGTCGCTCCACCTCCGTGAAACGTCCATAGTGCGAGATTCCCCGCATTGCCCAGAAAAATAGCCCATCCGTTTGGGGATTGAGAATCAGCTTCTCCGCTGCATTCCAGGGGTTGCCAGGAACCTGGGGATCGAGCCACGCGTCGAATACATCTCCCCTGGGCGCGGGGACCGTTCGTTGAAACCTAAACTCGATGGTCTTCATGGCACTCATCGCTCTTCTCCTTTTCTTCCTTCAAAGTGCTGAACAAATTGATCGAGCCTTGTGTTCCAAAACCGTTCGTATTCGTGCATCCATTCCACAGCTTCCCGTATCGGCTCTCCCCGGAAGGAGATGTAGACTTCGCGCCCTTGTTTCCTGCGCTCGATCAGCCCCGCCCTTTCGAGCAGTTTCAGGTGCTTGGTCACCGCGTTCACAGCCGTGTCAAACGAGTTTGCGATGTCAAGAAAACGTGCGGGTCCTTGGGCAAGCTGGCCGATAATCGCTCGCCTCGTCGGATGCGAAAGGGCATTCATCACATCGCTCAGGCTATCCATAGAACGAATATACCAAAAGGTGTATTATACGTCAAGAAGTTTTTATCTCGGCTCGGCCGGCCCGTCCGAGAGGGGTGCAACCCAAGCCATTTTGCAATGTTAATACTGGAATACTTCCAAAGGGCGGCGATTCTTGTTAATGTGGTGAACCATTCCAACACCCGGTTCCTATTCGTTCCAATCAGCCGCGAAGTTTCGACTGGCGTGGTAGAGATTGGTCCGGTCAAACCCGGGACCGGTGCGCCGTTTGACGCGGTTTCACCAGCCACTGGAAACGCTGCGCTTGATGGAAGACTCCACCGCCAGAGGCGCAAATTCCCCTTCTTGGGCAAGGATCGTACGAGGAACGACTATGAATCATCTGTCCCATTCGAAATTCGAAATATCGATCAAAGGAGACGTCTGCATCATCCGGTACTATCGAGAATGGGATCTGAAGGATTCAGTTTTATTCTTCGAAACGTATAGGAAGTTCTTGCAGCTGAACAAGATGCAGAAATTCGGTGTGCTGAGTGACATGCGCCAACTCAAAGGTGGCACACCGGATGCGATTGAGTATTTCGAGGTCATTTCTGACTGGGCTTCCAAAAATGGACAAGTCGCGCGGGCTCTGCTGTTGGACAGTTATGAAGAGTTTGTCATTCTTCAGGGAATCAACAGGAACGGAAGCGACTTTCCAGCCAAGCCGTTTGAGACCGAAGAGGCCGCTTTGGTTTGGCTTGGGGGTTTTGGTCTTTCCATATCGGAGAGAACTTCATAGTCCCCCACCAGTTTCGCCTCGAAGGGACGAAATTACCTTCCCGGGGACGAGCGGCCTTTCTATCCCGTCCTCACGGACAAGACGCTTCCTTCAGAAAGGATTGCAGTTTTTGGGGCGAAGGCCGGACCAAGTTGGGTTTGGATTCGCAGTCCTCAACTCCAGGCCAGTCCTTGTTGGTTTGCTTGTCAAACCTTCCGGTGATAGCGGAATGGGCGGTTCACCTTTTGCCTGCACTCAGCCCCTTTTTGCCACTGCCGCGGCATCAGGGTGGACTCCCATCGGGTCACCTTGTTCTATCGTCGTGGGAGAGGCTCGGGACTTTCAGGCGAAAACTGTCGATGAATCGACAGTTTGTCATGACCCGCTGAACACGATTTTCAGGTTTCCTAGTGTTGTTTTAACGGAATGGAACCTGAGAAGTACCACAAATATGATGGAGAATAGGGGAATCGAACCCCTGTTTCCCTTTTGGATTGTAAGTATTTACAGGATAAATACTTACAATCGATATGTATTTACAAGTACCCATTACATACCACAATATTGCCAAACCAATAGATGAGTCTACCAAAGAATATCACGAAAACTGGAAGGGGCAAAGGGCCGTGACGCGGCAAAACGCATCTCAATACGAGACCCCTCAAAAGCAATGGTCGTTGTCTTCAAACACTTGATCTGGAGGCCGTTCCATTTCAGAATGGTCAGAATGAGCCCCCTCAACATCAAAACACGCTGTATCAAAGAACACCGGAATATCAAAGGGGACATATGATGGCCTACAACGTTTACGAGTTCGTCGAGGGACTTATGAATGAACGCTGGAAGGGGAAGCTGGAGACTTCAAGACTACTCGAACACCTAGAATTTGAGCGGACACGACTTAGTGACTTAAGATCGAACGACCGTCTCAACTTGGTCTTTCCTCCAGACGAAGAGAGTTTTGAGCAGGTTGTGCATGGGAATGGGACGAAAATCGAGTTTACCCACGATCAACTTGAAAAGGGACTCTGGCAGGTTCAAAGCGACCTCTGCGATGAAGCTACCCGATACATTGATAGCCAAATTGAAACTCTAAAAAGTCAGCCAGTTCCGCCTACAAACACAGTCCCTACCGAGGAACAACTAACGCCTACCGATAGTGGCCAACGAATTCAATGGCACGGGACGACGACTGACTTCTTTCGTTTGGTAACGTACCTCGAACAGAAGGAATTGATTTCTCCCAAGAACCGAGCAAGGTTTGCAAGATTTTTCCTGGACCAGAAAGGGAAAAAGATGCCAGTAGATTCGTCACCATTTATGGCCGTAGCAGATCCGTTCCCTGATCCTGAGACCAAGAGACTGATTGACGATATGTCCAAGAAAAAAGTTTAGGGTAAACTCGACCCTAATTATTTCGCTCATCAAACGTCGCACATTCTCCCCAGCACCGAAACAAGGAGAGTGGCAAGATGGATCAGACGATAAGCGGCCTGCTGAGCACAAAGCAAGTCGCAGAATTGTTGGGGCTTAGCTCAGCATCGATTTACAAGATGACTTCCAATGGGAGCATTCCACATTACAAGCCGAACGGAGGAAGACTTTACTTCCTCCGTGAGGAAGTGGAAACCTGGGTCTGCGGAAAACGCTCAAGCACCAGGGAAGAACTCGAAGCGATGGCGCTTACCATCCGAAATCAAAAGCTCGGAGGCAAGCGATGATTACCAAAGGGTTGATGTCGTCAAATACTGGCGAATGGGCCACTCCGCAGAAATTTTTTGACGAGATCAACGAGACTTATCACTTCCAGACCGACGTATGTGCAAGCCCAAGCAATGCGAAATGCACTGAGTACTTCACAATTGCTCAAGACGGACTAAAACAGATCTGGAAAGGCCGTGTTTGGATGAACCCCCCATATGGCAGGACCATAGGGCTTTGGATTAAGAAGGCCGCCGAATCGGACGCAACAGTAGTCGCTTTATTGCCAGCTCGAACCGACACCAAATGGTTTCATGATTTCATCTACCGCAAAGCCAAGGTCACCTTCCTCAAAGGCCGTCTCAAATTTAACGATGGCAAAAAATCGGCCCCGTTTCCATCCATGCTCGTTGTCTTTGGGAAACGGCGTAAGCGACGACCAACTGCCAAACCCGCAGAATAGATGGTAGGCGGAGACTCAACCCGTTGCCCTTTCCAGTTAGTGATGTGTTGAGGGCGAGGGTCTCTTCCCATTGCCAAAAGTAAGTCCTCTCTTGGCGGACTCGTATCCAATAAATAACAAGGTAGAATATGGAAAATCAAAGTGCATTACTGACAATGGCCGAAGTGCTTTCGCGAACAGAAGGTACGGCCCGGATGGATCAGACCATCCTTGTGCTGGGAACCAGTATTAGCTGGGACAAGGCAAGGGGAATTGACCCCAGCGACTATTTTACTGCGGAAAGGGTCGCGAAAGCGGTTCCAAAACCCGCAGCCCCAGCGGTGGCCGAATCAATGGTTCATGAGAAGGAAACTAGGGTCAAGTCTCAAACGGAACCGGCACCAAGAACCTGGTTAGAGAATCTCAGCGATCACAATACCCAAGGGTCAGAAAATGACAAGGTGGGAAATATTGCCGACGAACGTGCCCCTCAAGGTATCAAGTCAGCTTCGTCCTCTGCAACCGTTACAGTTCCTTCCCTGAAGACGGAACCTGCGCGCCAAAAGGGCCAGAAGTCGTTTACCAGCATTGTGGATGGAGTCAAGAAGATCTTCCGCTTCACTCTGCCAAAGTGGCAAGAGGAAACGCGGTACCTGGATACAAGCGTCAAAGTTCGCTCCGGCAGGAAGTTCATTCTGGAATCTGACGGGAACAGGGTCGAGTTCCGTGCTCTTGAAAACGTGTTATTGGTCAATAACGCCGAGTTCAGCAACATCCATGATCCAGGAGAACTTGTGGCCAGACTTGAAACCGAAAACTTGGCGGCTTTCTGCTCATCTTACCTCGCTATTCCTCCCACTTTTCCGTCTGGGGCTCCAGTGGAGCCGATGGCTCAGGGTCAAAGATTTGTGAAATCTATCCCTCCAATTCCCAAGCACTGTAAAACGAAATGGACTGGAACGCAGTACCAAGGTTTCTCTCGATCTGTCACTCATGACGGCGACGGAGATGAACACTGGAAGGTCATTTGGTTGACGGGCACTGGTAAGCATCTGGCGGATTACTGCCCTACCAAGGAAACGCTCGAAATCACGTTGCCGGACAACTTCACCCGGTACCCGACGCCTGACTTCAAACCCGAGTCGATCATCTGGTATTTGGAACAGATTGACCTTCTGGCCGCAGATTTCGAGGCCCTAGCTGAGAAAATGGAACTCAAGGAAGCCGAGTGAAGGTAGCAGCCGGGGGACTGTCTTCGCACCCATTTCGGCTGAATTGAACCACAATCCGGCCGCAACAGAATTCAAACTCACAACCATCTCCGGTTGTGAAAAAGAGGAAGAATAGATGATTGCAGATGAAGTTTATCAGTTTCCGAGATTGGTCAATCCGATCCTTCCAATCAGAGGACTCAAACCTGCATTTTTCAAGATCTCGAACTGCGACTTCCGCTCAGTGACCTACCCGAAAGGGAAGACAGTGACGGATCCGCCATTTGGAATTGACTTCAAAGGAACGAAGACAAGCACGAAATATCAGGACTATCAGCAGAAGGAATACCTGAAACTCTTGGGGGCCATACCTCAGCCGTGCGTAGCCCTAAATTATCCTGAGCAGACCGGGAACGTTTTCACTCGTGTCGAAGGCTGGGGACCCTGGATGGACACATTCACGTGGATCTACAATTCGCAGATGCCGCACAAGAGTCGGGTGGCCTCCTACTGGGGATGCCGGTACGACTACCGAATGGTGCCCAAAGACTACTGCCACCCAAATGACAAGCGGATCAGGGAACGAATGGAGTTGGGTTTGCCTTGCTCTGGCAACAACTGGCTGTTCCTTCCGACCGTCACGAACAATTCGAAGGAAAAAGTCAGACATCCCGAAAGCGGCCTGACCCACCCTTGTGTTACTCCCGAAATCGTCTTCAAGTTTTTGATCCTGTCAGTCTACGAACCCGGCGTGCTGTTCATTGATCCCTTCATGGGAAGCGGGACGAGTGCGGTCGTGTGCCGGGAACTGAATATCCCCTACTGGGGTTTTGAGATCAACAAGGCGAACTTTGAGATCGCCCGCCATCGGTTGGGGATCTAGTGTGAATTTCTGGCCCGCCGAGGTCCAAAAATGCCCGAGGCATAGGCCCGAATCCACCGCCCCTTTGAGATTCGGCTTCTTGTAGTCTTACTTAGCGACGGTTCACGTATCTCAGAATTCTTTCGAGCTTGCTTTCTCCGTTTAGAGGACCGGTCTGCCCAAATCCAGGATCAATCTGACGAACGAAGTAGTACAATGTCCCCCTTGTGACCTGATTGCCATTAAAACTTCCCCAGCGGTATTGGCACTCCCGTAAAGTGACGCCTTCCCAACTTAGGCTGTGCCAGACCTCGACAGGATGGCCTGCCGAGTACAAGGCCATGCCGAGAGCAATCCAAGCACTGTAGTCATCAAACTGTCCCTTTTCTGCACATTCTTGCAGACGCTGAATCAATTCATCGTCAGAATCCGTTTCCTTGGATTCTGTCCTGGCTTTGGAATGGGAGTTTTCATGGTCGGCAACTATCGGCTCCAAGTATTCCAGGATGCTTCCCGTACCCTTCGAAACTACGACCTGCGTCCCTGGGTGACCATAGTAGAACCGCTTGGAATCCGTGTTCTTGTCGAATGCCGGATCAAGTCGCGAAAGCACTGACAGGTAGTTTGCAAATTCGGATTCAACGGTCAGCGGCGCAGGGAGCGGAAACAACACATGAAACCGTGGCCTCGCTGCCACAATCGTCTCAGGATAAATCTTGTCCCGCATGTGATTCCTCGAGGTATAGACGATTGCCGAGTATTCGCTGAAGCGCTCCAAGAAGCCGTCAATCGTCATCCAGTCCTTCGAGGCATCGCTATGGGTGTTGTCTACGTCGAAGTAGAGAAAGTTTGATTCTTGGAACACTGACCCGCGACTTCGGATGCTCCCGGTCTCCTGAACACCGGGGATGATCCATTGGGCCATCATGTGGTCGTAGAAGAAGGCGTCCTCATCGGCAATTGCCACTTCCTTTTCAAAGTGAGTGTGTTTGCGATTGCCGATTCTGCAGGATGAGAAGATCTTCACTCGGCCGCCTCGGGTGCGTCGATCTCAATATCATACGTCACTGTGCATCCCTTCTGCGTCTTCTTTTCATGAGGGTTCCAAACGGACTTGTTGTGGTCAGTGAACTCCTTCTCCCTCTTGATCCGGTCCTTGAAAATTTCAATGTCCACGGCCCGAATCATATTCTTGTTGGCGTACTCAACATATTTCTCGAAGAGAACCTTGTAGGCCACTTTACCAGTGGGAAGAGCCAACTCAGAGTTCCCCAGCGACCCTTTACTGGCCTTGATCCAGACCTTTATAGGGTCGGAGTAGCTTCGGGAAGTGTTCAGAATCGTGTCAACGAGGTCTGGAAAAAAGACTGGAACGCCCGGGCCATGAAACGAAGTCTTGATCTTCCGGCCGACGAAATAGGCCATCAGATGCGACATAGCTCCCGGTGAATCCATCCATGCATACAGTCGGTCCATGATATTTTTGGAATCGGGATCATTGAGGCTCATGGCGAAAACGACATACCGACGGTTTGACTGGTCAAAGCTGACCATGTTGTCATTGTTGCTGAGAATAAGGAATCGGCAGAAATTGGTTACCTGGCGGGTATCCTTTTGCATCGAGCGGATAGCGACGGTGCGGTTGCCAATCCAAGATTTAAGTTTGTCTCTTGCGGAATGAGATGACGCGAAGGCTTCATCCGCGACAGCCACGAGTTTGCCTTCGAGAGACCCATTGTGGGTTCCTGAAAACATCGACGGATCGACCGGCGCCACGTAGTCAAGCGAAATCAGGTTCATCATTATTTGGGCCAACGTGTTCTTACCGGGACCTTCATCATATGAGTGCAGAACAATCGCTTTGGCGTGAATGTCTCCAGGGTACTGAATAAACTGGGCTACCCAGTCGAGGAAAAAATTGGCAGCATCGATGTTGCCGGAGCATAGGATTCTCACGACGAAAATCAGGAACGGATTGACGTTCCCAGGAAGTGGATCGAAAGGAAAGCCTGCGAAGAGGTTTATCTTCTTCCCGCTTCCTGAGGAAATGATGTAGTTGGTAGTCGAGAAGTCAGTCTCCACCCCATAGGCCGCCGATGAGCCGATATCGTCAATTTCAACCAGATGCTTCCTTGAAATCTGGACCAACGCCTTGGTGAGATCCACAAACCTAAAATATCCCTGGGGAAAGGCATTCATGAACTCCAGTTTTTTTACGCACTGGCTCTCTTTTCGAATCCTAACGTTTTTCGGACGGAAGTGAATGTAATAGGAATCTCTTTTTTCTGGCTTATAAAACGTGTACTCTTCAATCGCATTCTTGAGCGCCGCGCAGGCCTTCTTGACTTTGTGGGTGTTGAACAACTCAACTTCTTCCAGTTCCTGGTCAGAGAGATCTTCAACTTTCTTTTTCATCACTTCCCATGTGCTGATCTTGCCTTCAATGTTCCTAATGCTCTCCAATAGGTTTGGTACCTGAGTTTTTTCCGGTGTTGACATAGACAACCCCCTATAGACTTTTTCTCCTTCTTTAGACAAAAAAAGAGCCCGTGAGAGGTAGGGTCAGTACCTTCCACGAGCCATACATGAGATGCCAGGTTGTTGAAGCACTGACCCTGCTTCCACAATCTATCGGCGTCTCAAACTATCTTGTAGATAACTATGCCAAAAATGAGCTTATTTCGAAAACTATTTTAGGAATTCGTGGAACATCCGTTGGAAGTTTTTGGCAGGAATTATTTCTTGAGGAGGAGCCCCTTCGGGGCTTCCAATGTTCCGCCAAAACGCCTTCGGCATTTTGATCGGAACATTGGAAGATTGTTTCAGACTACAATTATCTTGAAAAATACTGTCTATATACAAAACCTAACCAACCTAACTAACCTAACCAGTATTTAGAATATACTTGCCATTGCCTGATATCCAATATTGATACAAACGAAGTTAGGTGGTTGGGTTGGTTGGGTTTTTTGAATTCACCAACTTCCTTTCATTGGGAAGTAGACGTGCTCGTTTAGAAGAGTTTATGCAGGTCGTTTGATTTTCTTGTTCCCGCTGGCCTTGGTGGAGTGAGCGAAGCGAACGACGCCATGCCAGCAACGGGGCGAAGCCCCGTTCTACTCCAACCTGACGTCGGACCTGTCGAGAATATCTGACGTGATTATTTGCCGATGTCCCGCGTCGGTGGGAGTCTTGTGGAGGAGTTGCTAGGTCAAGACCTCGAATTCTGTCTTTCTCGCATCATGCCCAAACAAGGCGCCCTGCCCTTTGGTTTGCGCTCCGGGGTCGGTCATCATCGGTGCTGGCCTTGCCCCGGTGGAATGGCGACGGATGCTGTCTTGCAAGTTCTCCAGAAAAATTGGCTCTATTTAGGCCAAGTTTTCACGTTTCAATCTGGTTATGGCGGCCTTCATGGCTTTTTCCGTTGTGATCGGGGGGTAGTTAAAAATCCGCGAGTAAGTCCCCCACCGGTTAAGCTCCAACGATGCATAAATTGGCTTTGCCAACTGAGCCAAAGTTTTCGCGGTCCACAACCGTCCTGATCTCGTCCGTACTTGCGGATTTGCGAGGCGAAACTCACGAGCAATGTCGTCCAAGAGTTTCGAACAGGATAGAAAGGTGATGGTAGCCAGCTGTTCAATTACTGTTGATATCACCTCCGCCTCAACTTTATTTATGATTATGCTTCCATCTGAGTCGAAATCGTACCCATAAATGCGGCTCCGCACGTGGGCGGTTCGGCGTGCTTCGTTTAACTCTGCCTCGGCGATGAGGGCTGTCATTTGTTCTACGGTCATACATTATCTTGGCCAGAGAAACGAGAAATTGCTCAATAAAAGGAAATTGCAGCGAGGCACGTCATCAGGTATTGCATGTTGAAGCCGGAAGCCAAGCCATTGGCTTTCATTATCTCTTCAACCTGTCGTATATAGTCGTTCCGCTGATGGTTGGCCAGCGCGACATCGCGAGAAGACGCCTTCGGCAAGGCTTCAAGTTCACGAAGGTGCGAATAGAGAGACGCAGCATTGTAAACGAGATCCTGCATCGTGAGTGGTTCGGATGAAACGACGACAACGCCAATTTCGTTTGCGGTATAGGTCTTCATCTCCAAAATCCCTTGGTTGATCACCCAGAGACAGACTTCATCTTTTTCAGACGAATCAAGATCCTCGAAAGTACCAATATTGAGAACAATACCGATATCCAGTCCACTCCGACTGTCCTGGCATTTATGAAAGTGTAACGCCTGCAACCTGTTGATCATGTCTTGCCCATCCGGGAAGCAAGGCTCAAGCGGTAGCACTCGGTCTCCAGAAAACTCAAATGAAACGTGTCGTTGATTCCGATTGCCTTCACGACCCGAACATATTCTAGTTGGTCGAAACCCTTGAGGTAGGTTATGCCTCCATCTGTGTCGAAATCGTACCCATAAATGCGACTTCTCACATGGGCGGTTCGGCGTGCTTCGTTCAACTCTGCTTGGGCAATTAGAGCGGTCGTCTGTTCTGCGGTCATGCATTATCTTGTTTTCGAATTGCAGTTTGTGTCATTTCTCCTGACAAAACAGTTTCAAGACAAGAGCCACGAAAAATATCCGGCACTCGAATCCCCTGGGGCCTCGTGATCCATTCCACCAAAAAAAACAAAAATGGACCTGGAGATTCACAAAGCAGGCCATAACTCTTGGTTTCGAAAAAGTAGGCACGAACGCTACAGAGTACCTTCTGACGCTGGCAGCACGATTCTTGGTGTGATGAGCCTAAATTCATGGTATAGTTTCAATCATTTGATATTGGATATGTCATGCCATTGAATGCGATGGCTACAGCGGCGGTATCCTGACTGGAGATTTGCTGATTCTGATTTGACACTCTCCAGGTCGGAGTGAGAGGATACAGTTTATGACACAGACTCAAGAAAGAGGTTCCGGTAACTATCTCGTTGAATGCGAACTTCCTCGAAGACCAGGACAAATCAATGCAGAGGGTTTCTCGGGACTCCTTCAAGGCGCGGATGAAAACCCTTGGGAGGTGATGCTAAGAGAGGCCGTGCAAAACTCTTGGGATGCCCGTGGAAACTCATCCTTTATTGACTTTAGTATCAGGGGGCGAAGGGCCAGCATAGACACTCTCTCAGACCTCAGAAAGATTCTTGTGGGGTTCCAAGGCGCTAGACTCCTGGAAGCCCTAGGAACACAGGTGTTCATGCTCGAGATCTCCGACAGGAAGACAACTGGGTTAGATGGCGACACCGGATACAGGAAAGACGACTCTTCCTCAAACTTCAGACGCTTCGTTTTTGAGACCGGCCGAGACAAAAAGCAGTCTAGTGGTGGTGGCACCTATGGATATGGAAAGGCCGCATTTTTCTCTCTGAGTCAAGTCGGGACGGTTGCCGTGCATACACGGGTGAAGATCGAGAGTGATCGGTGGGAGTCCCGATTTATCCTGATCCGAGTTGACCGGGAACAGGACCCAGGGAGAATCTGGTGGGGAAAAGGGCTGGAAGGTGATGAAGTTAGTTGGATGGAACCTCTTTTGGGCAATCAGGCGGACGAAATGGCCGCAAGGCTCGGAATGTCTCGCTTTGATCCTAGGGAGTCTGGAACAAATCTACTGATTTTTTCACCACAACCGTTGCCTGAACTCGGTGACGGGGACGAGTCAGGAGCAGAGGAGTCGGCATTCCGTTCGCTGAGCGAATCTATCGTTCGCTGGTTCTGGCCAAAGTTCTGTACTCCAGATCGGGAAATCCGATTCGTTCTAGCCTTGGAGATGGAACACTTACCCATTCCGGAACCTGCAACGCATCCTCGATATGCCCACTACGTTAAGGCCTACCTCGGTTCCCGAAATACAGATGTCAAGGGCGTCAACAAAGTTGTGATAAGGAGCCAGCGCCCGAAGGCCCTTCTAGGAACGGTTTCCTGGTTCGATTCCGACTTCCCAGGACCCAGAAGTCTAGCGTTCATGCGGGATGTTGGTTTCATCGTCTTCTACAAGTACTCCCATCGAGACGACGAATCGCATTATGCTCGATTTGGAGTATTTCGAACGCCCGACGCAAATGAGGCTGAAGACGAGCGGACCCAATCACGTGTGGTCGAAGCCTTCAGACTGTCAGAAAATCAATCCCACGATGAGTGGAATCCAAACAACTGTCGAGATTCGTGGCAGCAATCGGTAGTTCGCCAAGCGCTGAAAGTTGCGTGGCAGGCGGTGTCGTCTGAGGAAAGGCAGGAGCCAGAACGTCGAGAATTGCCTGGAAGCATACGAAGACTTCGAGATGAATTGGGCGCCCTCGCGCTTGGGAAAACACTAGTAAAGAGATCGAGTACTTCTGTGGTTGCGAGTCCTTCTTTGGTTGGGGTTGGTTCTTTACGAAAGGCACCCAACGCTCGGCCCCATTTCCTAAACGATGCGACCGGCATTCGAATCGGAGTCTTTTTCGACTACTTGCCGCCTGAAGACAAGACGGAAAGATGGTTTCGAATACTGCCAGCTGTTCGATGGGAAGACGGTTCAGTGGGGACCCGCGATCTCGGCGGTGTCGTTTCGGTAGTAGGAATGAGTCGTTTACATGGAGGTGAGGAAGTTCCGATCGATGGAATGCTCTCAAGTCAAGCAGGAGCCCTAACAGTGGCCCTAATGTTCGGCGGGCGATACGTTGTCTACGCAAAGGTTGCGAAGCCAATGGTACTTGATTTGGTTGTACAGAACGCGAACTCTGGGGCACCTCGTTGAACGGCGTCTACTCCTACCAGACCCCAGATCCCTGCCTGTTTTCATACTACTGGGAAGAAAATGGGACGTTCTTGTCTGACCTTCCTGAGGTTAGTGACGACATCTTTCTTGCCCAGAAAGCCGCTGCACCTGCCAAACTCAGCTTTCGAGTCATTGTGCAGACCCACGGTGACTATTCAGAGTTGCTTGGTAGTGGGGCCAAGGTTGGTTGGTTTCTGACTTGGTATAGTGATGGAATGATGGGAGGCACATTTTTAAGGGGCCTTTTGGGAAGTTCCGAATGTGATCCCGGACCATCAGTCGTGGAACTTGAAGGGAGTGTTGAGGCCGAGAACGCCAGGGATTCAATCACAATTAGCGTGTCCCTAGTTGTGATCGACCCTGGATCGGTGTCAAGCGCCGCAATGCCTAGTGAACAGGGACTAATACTAGAGCGTCAGTCAAGGACCCTTCTTCTTTCAGGGGCTACGCCCGAGCTCGATGTCGAGTTGAATGACTTCCAATTGGTGGAGGGGCTTCCCCCTGGAATTCCATATCATATAGATCTCACCGGAATGCCAACTGATCCAGAGGACATGTTTGAAACCGGGTCAATCCGTATTTTGATCAACTCAGAGCACCCATTCGCTTCGTCCCTCGAAGGGACAGGTGAAACAGCCATACTCTCAAGGTCCGTTGTAACTCAAGCTTTTTTCGAGGCATTGCTTGACAGCCTCGTCTCGAGTCGCACACTTGACAATACTTGGCCAGTCGGTCCGGTGGCCCGAGGATCAATAGGCATGTTGTGGGCGACAATTCTACACAAAGTCTTACCGGAAGCGGACCTGTCTGACCTTAGGGCGTTGAAAAGAAATCCTGAAGAATACAGGAAAGCGCTTCTATTGGCGTCATGGACCGGGGGAGAAGGAGAAGCATGAGTCAATTCATGAAACGTCTCTCCTTCAGCCAAGCGAAAGAGGTCTATGGTAGGTTCCTGAAGACCCCCCCAAAAGGACCTGAGAGTTCCGAATTTAGATTGGATCAAGGGTTCGAGAAGTTACTCGGGACGCTAATGCCCATTCTGCACGACGCGGGCTACCCACGAGCGTTCAAGCGAGAAAATGCTCCTGTGGATCAACTGGTAGCTTGTGCGCTCAGAGAGTTCCTTCCACTCACACCAGCTGAAGCCTCCGAAATCTCGTTTTGGAGGTACATGAATTGTGAGGTATTGCCATGGTTAGTGTACTGGCGTTGGGCTCAGAAAGGTGTTCCCAACCCTCAGCGATTCTTCGACAGATCAAGGAATTACATTGGGAACCTTTGGTGGAGGGCAGAGCTTTTTGCTTTCACAGACGAAAAAGGAATATTTCGAATGAGCAATGAGCTTTTGGAGGATGACTACATCGGTATTCTCGAAAGACCTGGCATGCGCGGGTATCGGACCCAAATTCAATTATTGGCCCACCGTATTTCTGAATACCGCCATGACCATTCAGGAAAAAAAGCAAATGACGTGATCCGAAAAGTTGTAATGACATTCAGAGTCTTCGCGTCGGCCCATGAGGTGTTCGCGTTGGACAGTCATTCGACTCGTCACATGATCGAATCTCTTTTTGCCGATGCCGAAAACGAGGTCGTCGAATGAGTTCTGCTTCCATGACACAAGTTGAGCTGTTCTCTGGGTGCGGTGGAATGGCCCTAGGGCTTGCCCGAGCAGGATTTGAGACGCTGGCCCACGTGGAAAAGGATGAGGCTGCCTCATCGACGTTCCAGTACAACTTCAATCGACTTCACGGCGCAAAGATCCGACAAGCCGGTGACATTACTTCAATCTTCGAACCAAAGAGGTTCCTTGATGGGCTGATCGAAACAGAGCTGGACTTGCTTGCTGGCGGGCCACCATGCCAAGCATACTCAAAGGCAGGACGGGGAAAACTGGCATCATTGGCCGGAAACTATAAGAACGCCCACCTACATGATTCTCGAGGACAACTTTACAAAGACTATCTCAAGTTTGTTCGAGACCTCAAACCCAAAGCCGTACTGATGGAAAATGTCCCCGACATTATGAACTACGGTGGGGAGAATTTGGCGGAAGTAATTGCCGAGGATCTAGAGGACCTAGGCTATCAATCAGCCTATACCGTTCTTAACGCTGCCGCATTTGGTGTACCCCAGTATCGAGAAAGATGGTTCTTGATTGCTTACCGCTCCGACTTGGGTGTCAGCCCGGAATTCCCCGTGCCTGTGAGATCCATTGATCAGTTCGCCGGGTCTGCGTTCTCGCCAATCTTGACTCTCAAGAAAGCAGTTGAGAGTGGTTCAACATATGCCATACTTCCCCCTGTCGCGTTGTTTGATGACCTGCCCAAAGCAGTAAGTACGGCTGAAGCGATCGACGACTTGCCTGTTACATCCGCTTTCTGGGGCCAGCCGCTCAAGGCATATCGGGGTAAGTACAGATTCTGCAAGAGACTCAATGATGGGCTTCCTTATTCCCAAAAGGCGAGTAACGAGTATCAAGTTGAGATGCGACGGTGGATTGGTGTCGAGTTGCCAATGGTCACCGCCAATAGCTTCCGGCAGACTGATAGGGATTTTCCCATATTTGCCCGAATGAAACCGGACGACCGATACCGAGAAGCAATCGAAATCGCCTCCGTAATATTGATGGAAAAGGCAAAGAGACTAGGATTTGGAACAAAGTCAATTCGCAACATTAGGGAATTGACTAGTGTATGGCTGAAAGAAGATACCTCGCAAGCTGACCGAGACCGAATCAGTAGGACACCGGAAGGTAGGCTATTAGCTGAAACGGTGCCTCCTTACAACCCAACCCAATTCTTGGACAAATGGAGAGTACTAAATCCGACATCGCCCGCACATACGGTGGTGGCCCACTTGTCCGTAGATACTTACAGCCACATTCACTATGACCCGGCACAGGCTCGTGCCGTCACCGTAAGGGAGGCCGCAAGACTTCAGTCATTTCCAGACGGCTTTCTTTTTCCGGTGAATATGGGAAGTGCTTTCAAACAAATTGGCAACGCTGTTCCGCCACTACTTGCTTTTGAACTTGGCAAGAAGATCGCCGATGGGATTGGAGTGAAAGACTAGGCAATGAGAAGAGCTGTCACGATAAGCAACTCAGTACTTGACAGACTACTCAGACTTGCCGCAATCGCGGGTGATGAAAACGGACTGACTCTCCACCTCACAAAAGGCGCCAATCCGAACTCTATTGATTCTGTAGGCCGAACGCCCCTTACCTACGCTGTGCTGGGTGAAAAGACTAGAATCTGTGAGATTCTGATAGATTGGGGTGCAGATTCTAGCATTGCGGATAATCAAGGAAACTCGCCAATCTACTTTGCGAAAGAACTGCAAAATGTCGAGATAGCGGATTTATTGAACTCTCAGACCAAAATAGGAATCGATCTAGGCAGCGTCTCGGAAATGCCATCTCTTGCATCACCGGCGTCGTTGGACATTGAAGGGGATTTGGATTCGGGAGCATGGGAATCCGAGGCTTCCCCTGAAGCGCCAAAGGGAAACCCTTCCGTCGAGCAATCGCTTCGTACTACCTCTCTCAGTATTGCGTCCTTTATCAGGATCGAGGATGCGCTTGACTGGTCAGATGTCTTAGTAGATCTCCCCTACCCTCGTGAACTGGAATCAAGAATCAAGCCTTTGATCTCGGACCTCGTGGCGTTTCTTGAACTTTGCATCCTCCAAGGATCAGTAAACATTGCTGAGTGGGAAGTTCTAACAACAAGACACTTCGAAGTAGAGGAAGAGATATTCGAGGCCACCTTGTTCTGGATTGCGTCCGAATTTGGCCTCCATGTCTATGGCGAGAATCAACTTGAGACTCTATCAGCAGACTTCTCTGCGACCGTGAGCGAGGAACTCCTGGAATTTAGTGACGAGCTCTACTTCCACCTTGAAGAAGTGGCCGCGAGCAAGGGGGACGTGCTCTTTTCCTACTATCTCGACCTATCGCGGTATTCACTTCTCACTGCGGAGGAGGAGGTTTCCCTTGCGACAGCACTACACGACCGTGACACGGAAATCTTAATGTGCGCCTGTTCCAATCCAGCAATACTTGATGAGCTTATTTGGCAGCTACAAAATGAATTGCACAATAGTGAAGTTTCCAACTGCGCAACTCCGGAAGGAAAATCCAAAATTCACGATTCTGGTCTAGGAATTGGAGATTTCCTTGACACTGGTGAGTTGTACGAACCCCAAAATTCTGTTTTTTTTGGTGCGGACACAAGGACGGCCAAAGACGTTCTGACAATCCTCAAGGAATCACGAGAGGCTGAGGCAGATGAAAAGTTCGCTCGGGTACATTCTCACGTTCAACGTCTAAAGCCGACTTTTGAAGCGTTTGACTTGGTGTCAAAATCGCTGCAAACACAGGGGCGGTTTGATCAGCCACTAGCTCAGCTTCTCTCGTCGCGCAGGGTACTGCGAGACCGCTTTGTTGCCGCAAATTTGAAACTGGTAATATCAATCGCGAAGAAGTACTTCAGGACGGGTGTTCCGTTTCTTGATCTGATTCAAGAAGGTAACCTTGGTCTGATGAAAGCCGTTGAGCGGTTTGACTACACCAAAGGGTTTCGGTTCTCGACCTATGCTTCCGCGTGGATCAAGCAGAAAATAAAAAGATACATCCAAGACAGCGGACGAGTAGTCAGATTACCCGTCTATTTGGAAGAGAGAATCAGGGTGATCCATCAGATAGTCGCCGAACACGAAGACCAATTTGGTATCTCGCCGAACCTCGGTATGATCTCACAGCTAGCCGGACTCACAGAGAACCGCGCTCTGAGTGTGATACTAGCCGACGCAACGATCTTGTCACTAAACGACGTCAACCTAGACGAAATCACTCTGGTCGGTCTTGACGGTCAAGCCCCTGCTGAAGCACGAGATATCCAGGGCCTGCTGGAACAAAGGGAGCTGCAAGTCCTATTGGGTGACCTTCTCAAACAACTAGATCAGCGCGGGGCAAGAGTACTTCGACTTCGGCATGGTCTTGGAATCGACGCTAGTATGACGCTCGAAGAAATTGGCAAGATCTTTGGTGTAACCCGAGAGAGAGTAAGGCAGATTGAGGCCAAATCGCTCAAAAAGCTAAGAATACCGAGGTTGCTGATGCCTCTAGAAGGTTATTTTCCGCTTGAGAAGATCAGCAGGGTTGGAGACGATGCCTGACAACTTTAGAATTGTACCGCCACGAGCGAGTGCAATGATCGAATCCTTGCGTGGCCTCGGCTACTCGACGGAAACGGCAATAGCAGATTTGGTAGACAATAGCATCTCTGCTGCCGCAACTGAGATCAGCATCCAATTTGACTGGTCTGGAATGAGTTCAACTGTTGCTTTACTGGACGACGGGTTTGGCATGACAGACAAGCAACTTGAAATGGCACTTACCCTTGGCAGCCGAAATCCCTCTGAGACAAGGGGAAACACGGATCTAGGTCGATTTGGATTTGGTCTAAAGACGGCTTCCTTTTCTCAGGGACGTTGCCTCACAGTCGCGAGTAAGACAGAAACCAGCAGTCTTGCTTGCCTAAGGTGGGATTTGGAAAAACTAGACGAAGATGGACTAGACTCTTGGCGAATTTTCGAGGGACCTCGGGTGGGCTCTGAAAGTCATATTCAGGCGCTTCAGGGGATGAGGCGAGGTACACTCGTTCTATGGGAATCATTGGACAAACTTGTTACGCCCAAGTTTTCGGAGCAAGATTTCTTAGATTTAATCGACCGGGTGGAAAGGCATCTTTCCGCTGTATTCACCCTCTACCTATCAGCGTCATCTAGAAAACTCTCGATTAGTATCAACGGACGACAGATTGAAGCTTGGGACCCCTTCATGGAGGGCAATTCTGGAACATGGTGCTCTCCTATTGAGAAGTTACGAACTGACTCCGGGCCAGTTTCGTTCCAGGGATTTGTACTTCCGCACCGGGACATGCTCAAACCTCGAGAAATAGACGCCGGCGCGGGGGAGCGAGGTTGGACTGGGCAACAAGGCTTCTACGTTTTCCGAAACCGTCGGCTACTTGTGGCCGGGAGTTGGCTTGGTCTCGGAGAAAACAGGCCTTGGACGAAAGAAGAACCCTTCCGCCTAGCGAGGATAAAGCTGGAGATCACCAACCTATCTGACATGGATTGGAAGATCGACATTCGAAAGTCCACCGCTCGAGTGCCCGCGGAGGTTAGGGAGCGACTAACTGTCTTGGCACAAGATGTTCGCAATCGCGCCCGAAAAGTGTTTGCCTTTCGGGGGGGTAGCTTAGTCAACCCAGCAACAGTTGAATCATTGCCAGCGTGGATTGCCTTTCAGGGCAGGAACGGGATGAAATACAAGATCAACCGCGAAAATCCGGCAATTGGCGCGGCCTTGGAGACTTTTTCCACCAATCGTGCGCTAATTGAAGGTGTACTGACTCTCATCGAGGAAACCGTGCCAGTACAGAAGATTTGGTTGGATACGGCTGAGGCCAAGGATACGCCGAGAGAGGATAGTTCTGATTCCATGAAGTTCAAGGTAAAGGCAATGCTCAAGGTTTTTTTCACCGACTTTGTGGAACGGCGGGGTCTCTCAGCCGCCGAGGCGAAGAAACGCCTTGGCAAGACGGAGCCGTTTTCCAAGTTCCCAGCCGAAATTGAAGCCGTCGATAAAGATTGAGGGGAGCATCTTGGAAGAACAGTCAACGATTTTCTTCAGTGTAGTAAAAATGGCGCAAACGCTGATCCAAAATGATTCGGCGACTGTAGCGATCACTCCGTCACTTATTGCCAATAGAGTCGATACCATCCTTTCACTGGACTCTAGTTGGGCAGCGAAAGTTAACAAGGAAGCCGTCGCCGAGGAGTTGATTCGACGTTTCAGTATTTGGGTCGGAAAATCCACTACTCTTGTCAACAATGTAGGACACATACCGTGGCTCACATCATCGAGAAAAACTGACTGGAAATACTGGCATCGCTATCAAGAATATCTTGAACAGACTTTACCGATCACTACGGTCGATTCCATCGATGACTCGACAACTAGGATTCTAGAACTCCTCGAAGATCCTCGGAGGCTGGATAGATGGGACCGTCGTGGATTAGTTGTAGGTCATGTGCAATCTGGAAAGACTGGCAACTATACCGGCTTGATTTGCAAGGCCGCCGATGCTGGATACAAGATCATCATTGTATTAGCAGGAATCCACAATAGTCTTCGGTCGCAAACCCAGATGCGCCTCGACGAAGGATTCCTAGGATACGAAACCAATCCGGATCCTGGGCTTATCAGGGTCATTGGCGTTGGAGAGATTGACTCCGACACTACAATTCGGCCCGACTTTGCGACGACGAGAGTCGATAAGGGTGACTTCAGCAAGAAACTCGCGGACACTTTGGGAATTACACCTGAAGCACGACCAACACTCTTCGTGGTAAAGAAAAACAAGAGCGTCCTTTCCGTCCTACATCGCTGGATTCAGAATAGACTATCAGATGGTGCTGACCCGGAAACCGGAAGAAGGCTTGTGGAGCGGCTTCCGATCCTTCTTATCGACGACGAGGCCGACCACGCCTCGGTAGACACTGGAGTTCAACTTCTCGACGAGGATGGACAGCCTGACCTGCAACACCAGCCAACTGAGATAAACAAATTAATCCGAAGGATTCTTCATTCTTTCACCCATGCAGCCTACGTTGGGTACACAGCAACGCCATTTGCCAACATCTTCATTCATGAGAAGGCTGTGACAACGACAGAGGGTCCAGACCTATTCCCCGCGGCCTTCATACAAAATCTCTCAGCTCCATCAAACTACATTGGACCGAGAACAGTTTTTCAACCCGATCCACAACAACTGAACGATTTGCAGATTGGCCTCCTCAAGGATGTCTATTTCTTGGAAGGCGAGAACGGCAAGGCGCTGATAGACAAGTGGATGCCACCGAACCACAAGTCTACCCACTCACCGAGATTCAATGAACTTGCTGATCTGCCAAGCTCAATGATTCACGCAATCAATACGTTCCTTGTCGTTTCTGCGGTCAAGGAACTTAGAAAGCTCCCAGAAAGACATTCTTCGATGCTGATTCACGTAACGAGATTCACTAACGTTCAATCTGTCATTGGAACGCAAGTGGAGGCCTATGTCCAGAAGTCTCGCCAAAGAATTCAGCGGGGAATTGATTCGAGGACTCTTGAGGCTGTTCTCAAGGCGATTTGGTTGGATGAGATTGTCCCTACGAGTAGCCTTTTCTCTCAAAGTACTCGAGAAGACGGAGGACTAAGTGACTTTGCTTGGAACGAAGTATATGAAGCGATTGGAAAAATCGTTGGCGACATCAAAGTAAGAAGAATCAATGGCACTGCCAAAGATGTGCTTGACTACAAGGAACACCGAACACTTGGGCTCAAGGTGATCGCGATAGGTGGAGACAAACTCTCCCGAGGCCTTACTCTTGAAGGCCTTTGTGTCAGCTATTTCTTGCGAGCATCAAAAATGTACGACACCTTGATGCAGATGGGCCGGTGGTTCGGATACCGACGGGGCTATGCGGATCTTTGCCGCTTATACACCACAACAGAGCTCATTGAGTGGTTCGGACACATTGCTAACGCCGCAGATGAACTTCGAGAAGAGTTTGAAACTATGTCGTCCAGCGGCTCAACACCAAGGGAGTTCGGACTGAAGGTCCAATCTCATCCTGTGCTAATGGTGACATCACCTATGAAGATGCGCAGTGCAAGAGAGCTGCAAATCTCGTTCAGCGGAAGCATTCTGGAAACCACAACTTTTCATCCGAGTCTTGACATTCAACGTTCAAATTTTCTCGCCCTTCGCAATCTTGTTGCTCGACTTGGGCTTCCTTCAGAAGGTCCAAAAATTGTCCGTAATAGACCCACCATGCCGCAGACTTGGCAAGGCTTTCTATGGGGCAACCGACCCCCAGTTGAAGTGATCGACTTCTTGAGAGAATACAAGACAAGCAATGATGCAAGGAAAGTGAACAGTTTTGTCCTCGCCGACTTCATAAGTAACATGTCGGTGGAGGGAGAACTCACGAATTGGAACATTGCGATTGTCGGTGGAGGGGGAGGACCTCAAATCCGCCTAACGGAACAAGTATTTACAGATGCTATCCGGCGTACTGCAACTCCAAACGCAAATGCCGGATTTAGTATCGGAAGGCTATTGTCACCACGAGACGAGTCAATTGATGTAACTAACGCTGTGTGGTCTGCGGCACTTGAAGATACTCAAGAGAGCTGGAAATCCAACAAAGATCCCCAAAAGAGTCCTCACACACCGGATACTCCAAGCGGATCTTCAATACGGAAAATTTTGGGTCCCAATGAGCCTCACCAGTTGGCGGATCTTACCCGTGGATTGCTGCTACTCTATATTGTAGACCCAAACTTTCCGGGGTTCATTTCCAACGATCTTCTCCCTGGTCTAGTCTCGTTTGGCATAAGTTTACCTAGAAGCAACTGCCAAGCTCGAGGAACCTACATGATCAATAATGTCGAATGGGAGAATTTATATGGATCTTCAGAGTAGGAAACAAGAATTTCGCGATGCGTGGGCCGCTTTCTCCAACTCGGACTCATCCCCTGGCTGGAGAACGATTCCGATCTCTTCAGGCGGAAGAATCTCAACCCGAGCCGGTAGGAAATTTCCAGAAAATCTCGAAGCAATCTTCTTTCATTTTTCGAAAGTACTGACTAGGAAGCCAAATACGCTTCCAAAAGGAAAAGGCTTCGAAGTAGTGCAGATCCAGCTTGAGGAACAAGGGTTTCAAAACGATACTTGGATTGCACTAGTGAGGAACCCTGTCGCAAACAGTGAGCTGTTCATTGAAATGACAGCAGATGTTGCCGAAACATTGTCGCTTCTCAAAAGCGAATCGCAGGAAGTTGCCTTTGCCACTTTCGTTGATCGAATAGCGGCTTGGCAGGACTTCATGCAGAAGGACCGGCCAAGATCCCTGTCACCTGAAGAAGAAACTGGCCTCTGGGGAGAACTGACTTTCCTCAAGCAGCTTATCGACTATGGTGCGATTCCGACGCTAGCAGTCGAGGCTTGGAAAGGGCCGTTGGACAGCCCACAGGATTTCATTTTTGAAGGGGGAGCTGTTGAAGTGAAGTCAACCATCCAACAGCGCTCCTTCATCGCGAAAATCAGCTCTCTCAAACAGCTTGACATCAACACCGGCATGACCTTGTTTCTATTTGGGTATCAGCTACGAATATCCGAAGATGGGAAGACTCTCGGCCAAGTCATCGAAGAAATAAGGAACAAAATCCGCCCATTTGCAAATTCTCTGGATGTCTTCAACGTTCGCCTTATTCGGGCGGGCTATTTGGATTCCTGTTTAGAGTTCTATCAAAATCGTCTCCAGATCGTTCAGCAATTCGGCTATCTTGTCGAAGGTGAATTTCCTCGAGTAACGAAAGGCATGTTAGCGGAAGGAGTTGTTAGCGCTCGATATGAAATTGACTTAGGTGGACTGGCAGGATTTCGCCATTTTGACTTGTCTGAGATAGCACAAGGCGTGGGGGTACGATAGTGGAACTTGTAGAATTTTTCAATCAACTACGGCGCGATGTTCTTGAGGAAAAACTTTCGAGGAGCGAAATAGGCTCAGATGAATCGCCGTATGAGGAGCTTATTTTCTCTGAAATAGTTATCAATCACATGGCCGAAAACGGCATGACTTTTGAGCCGACGATATGCCACTATGCCGGAAAAGTCGGAAATGCTCCCCTCAGAGTAACTGGATTCTCGCTGTCGGAAGACGTTGAGCAGCTTGATCTGTTTGTTTGTGTTTATGCTGGAAGCGAATCTATTGAGCAAGTTCCTGATTCCGTAACTAAGAACGCGGCCGAACAATGTTTGAGGTTTGTAAAGGCTTGCGTCGAAGACAAGCTGTCAGCTAAGGTCGAACCATCAAGTAGTGCATATCAGCTAGTAGTAACCCTCGAAGGCTGTTATGCGAGCCTCGAGCAAATACGAATCTATGTGGTTACGGATCAGCAGACCAAGGCGAAGAATTTTAAGGAGCGCGAGGTTTCTGGCAAAACTATAAAGTTGGAGGTTATGGACATTGAGCGGCTCTATCGACACATGGCTGAAGGTAGGCCGAGAGACGAGATCGTAATCAACTTCATGGATGTTGTAGGTACTACGTTGCCCTGCGTGTATGTCGATGGGCAGACATCAGAATATGACTATGCTTTGACAGCAATTCCCGGTGAGGCGTTGCGATCCATCTATGAAAGATATGGTCCTCGCGTGCTGGAAGCGAATGTTCGTTCGTTTCTCAGTTCAACTGGAAAGGTCAATAGCGGTATCCAAAAGACTCTCAAGGGCAATCCCGAACGCTTTATGGCCTACAACAACGGCATTGTCTTGGTAGTTGACGAGCTAAAGATGGACATCGACTCCAATGGGACTCCAGGCATACTGTGGCTCAAAGGAATGCAGATTGTGAATGGTGGGCAAACAACAGCCTCTCTGTACTTTTCCAAGAAGAAGGATTCGTCAATTGATCTCCGAAAGGTCTACGTGCCTGCAAAAATTGTTGTAATTCACTCCGCGACATCAGAAGAAGAAGAAATACTGATTTCGGACATTTCGAGGTTCGCAAATAGCCAAAACGTTGTAAAAGTTTCGGACTTATCGGCAAATACACCTTACCACATTGAGATAGAGAAGCTATCCCTGACGACCTACTGCCCCGATGGGATTGGTCGGTGGTTCTACGAACGTGCTGCGGGAAGCTACAATACGATGTTGGCTCGTGAGGGCTCCACACCAGCTAGGCTAAAGAATCTGAGGGAAAACGTTGTACCTCCAAGTAGAAAGATCACAAAGACGGATCTTGCAAAGTACCTCAATACTTGGAAGATGCGACCTGACGCAGTAAGTTTCGGTTCCCAGAAGAACTTCGAACGATTTATGTCAGACATGAGAGCCTCTGAGGCGGAAGAAAACTCAGCCGCTATTGACGTCGAGTACTACAAGTCGATGGTAGCAAAATGCATATTGTTCAAAGCCGCGCAGAAGATCTGTCGGGCACAGTTTGTTGCATTCCAAGCAAACGTCACTGTCTATTTGGTGTCGTTGTTTTCGCATTTGGTCGGTGAACGCATTGACTTTGACAGAATCTGGATGCAACAGGACGTGTCCGTCCCGCTGAAAGATCAATTGCTTTCTTGGGCCAGGGAGGTCAATGACTGCCTGGTATCGAGTTCCGGAGGCAGGATGTTATCAGAGTGGGCGAAAAGACCTGAGTGCTGGCTGGCAGTAAAGAGTTTAACGTATTCGCCCATCCTCACTAACATCCCAGAACTAAGGGGAGGAGGCTTGTATTCGAACTAGTAGACAATACGTGGTCTTTTCTGACGGGTTACCTTGCGAGAACTAGCCAGGGAGAGATTTCGATCTGCACTAGCTCGAGACGCCGGTCCCGCCTTGTGAATCGAACCGGAGATGAGTATGAAGAAGAATCGAAAAATAACTCAATCACCAACGGATGCCCATCCTTTTGCGTCTGCTGATTTCTATCCGGGCCCAAGTTCGGTCTTGATATTCAACCAACAAAAAGTTGGGCATCGGTGTTTGAAGTCAGAAAAACAGCCTTTCACAACAGGACGAACCAAAAGATGCTACACCTAATTCGTGATTTGGGGTGCGCCACTTTAGAGTACACCCTATCGCAGCACCGAATGACCCTGAGGAAACTGTCTATATAGGGTTGAAATTCAATTTTATTGACATTTCGACCTCGATGTCTTAGATTCTATATAGACATTCTGGAGGAAACATGGAAGGACACAGGGTCGGCTACATCCGCGTCAGCACAATTGACCAATCTACCGCGAGGCAACTCGTGGGCATTGAACTAGGTCGCGTTTTTGAGGACAAGGCCTCCGGGAAGACCCGAGAACGGCCCGCCCTCATCGAAATGCTGGCTTACGTTCGCTCCGGCGATGAAGTATTCATCCATTCGATGGACCGACTTGCAAGAAACCTTCGCGAACTCCTCGACCTTGTGACCCAGATGACTTCCAAAGGAATAAGAGTTCACTTCATGAAGGAAGGCCTTACTCTAAACGGCGACGACTCTCCGATGGCGAAACTAATGATGCAGATGATGGGGGCGTTCGCCGAATTTGAACGATCATTGATTCATGAGCGTCAGAAGGAAGGAATCGCCATCGCTAAGGCGGAAGGTGTTTACAAGGGCAGGAAACCCAAGCTTTCGCCTGCCCAGGAAGCGGAAATCAAGCAACTGGCCCAGACTCGTATTACAAGGACCCAACTGGCCGAGCGGTTTACAATCAGTCGCGGAACGCTCTACAAGGTGTTAGGTGAAGCAGGATGACGGTTTGCTTGGGAAAGACATGTCGTGGAACGGAGTAGAGGTCTCCTTAGAGCCCAGCCTGTCTGGCAGATGTTATTCGTGACTGCCAGATCGTCGTTAGGTTGACCCTTCGGGCAGAGGAGAAAACAATGGAATTGAAGAAGCTTCTGAACGAGATGAAGGCCGAAGAAAGCTCGAAAAGGCTTTTTGAAGACAGGAAAATACTGCTGGAGGCGGACCTCGTTGAAATAGACGATTCAATCTTCAACAGCTCTTTTGTTGTCGTTCTAGGATTTTCTATACCAGAGTATAAGAAGAATATTCGTGGTCGCCTGGAAGAAAGTACAAACTGGAAGCCAGCGTCCGCCAATGGATATTGGTATCGAGTCGACCCCCCGCGACCTGAGAATCAGAATCACTATGAAATATGCATTGCGCACAAGAATAACCTAAGTTCACCTCCTCAGTTCACCTGGAAAGATGATTTGACCAGAAAAGACCGTCACAAGTTCACTCGTGAACCGAATCGGACTGTCAAGAATATTGCGGCCAATTTCTTCAATGTGGATGCGAGTCTTCTTGAGGTCAGAATCTACAAACCTGGAAAAAGAGATTCAGGCTTCCTCCTTGACCAAATCTACGAAATTGAGAACGTGTGATGAAAGTACTTAAACTTCCTCTTCAAATGGATTTTCAGGCAAGACCATCCTCCAACGCTCGGATGCAAATCTTCTCATGCTCAGAGTATTTCCCGGGGTAGGAGTAGAAAACCCCTGGTTCCGGGTCAGGTTCTTCCCGGTAGGTAGCGGCCTTGTCGAATGTGACCTTGGGCGGGTAGAAACTCAGCCGCCTAACGACGCGTGGTTGCTTGAAATAGAAGGTTTCTTTGCTTTCCAACTCCCAGTAGTGGTAGTCGGCCTGACCAGCGATTTCCAATACCCACGATTCGACCGTAGTCCGGATGGGGATTCTCAGTATTGGGACGTCGATGATGACTCCTCTGGAAGAGCATAGAACATGCTAGTGCATCAACGGCGCGTTTTGCTGGAATGGTGCAAGGTCTGCAATCGAAGACTGTATGGACCAGAAGACTGCGTCTCAAGTTGTCCCACGGTGGGACAACTTGGCTCCCAATTCGGAAATGTCGCGGCATTCGCTCCCGCTGATCCGTGGTGACTAGGCAGGGTGGTCGAGGCTGACCATTCTGTTGCCTTACTTCTCCCGCAGGTGCTTCCTGCTACTCATCAAGAAGGCCGGTACAAGCGCCAAGACCACTAGAGGGACTGTCCAGCGGAACACGTCCTGCAAAGACATGACAAACGTCTGGGTGTTGTTGTCGACTCCGACACCATAGGAACCCATGAGTAGTGTCATCAAGACAGTCATTGATGCGATACCAAAGGATCCCGAAAGGTTTCTGATGATTTGTAGAATCGCCGTTGCCTGAGGAACTTTCGACGATGGCATATTCTCCAAAGCAGCGGCTTGGAAGGGCATCATGCCCATTGCGATTCCCCGAACGACGAGCCAGGCGTTGAGTGTGAGGAGATCCGTCTCAACAGTGATTCCCGAGAGAAGCCAGGTCGTCGCGGCTAGTAGTGCGATCCCAATGAAGAGGACCGCCCTTGCCCCCGCTTTGTCGTACATTCGCCCTGAGATTGGCATGAAGACGGCTGACACTAGTGCGGAAGGGAGGAGTAGGAGCCCGGTATCGAGGGCGCTGTGGCCTTGAATCGTCTGGACGAAAATTGGAATGTAAAAAAGTCCTGACACGATACCCAGGTTCGTGATGATCAAGATGACCATCGTGAGTGTGAAGTTTCGATCGAGAAACACAGTGAGGTCGAGAAGCGGGTTCTTGACCTTGAGTTGGTACACAATTAGCAGCGCAAGTACGGCAGAACTCCCCCCCATGGCGAACCAAGTGACTGAGCTCGACCAACCCCACACATTCGCCTTCGAGAGAGAATACAGTAGACCTCCAAACGAGAGAGCCGACAGGATGGCACCTATCCAATCAAACCGAGTCTTCAGGTTTGAGTCATGGAAGTTCGGAAGTACACGCATCCCCGCAAGAAGGCCCACAATGCCTACGGGCAGGTTTATCCAAAAGATCCAGCGCCAACTGGCGTATTCGACAAGTATCCCTCCTAGCGTGGGTGCAATGGTTGGTGCAACCATCATTGCAATTCCCATGATTCCCATGCCGAGGCCCATCTTGTCCTTGGGGATGAGCCGAAATACCATCGACATGACCGTCGACATCAGCATGCCGCCTCCAACGGCCTGCAGGATGCGGGCAAGAATGAGGCTCTCGAGATTCCAGGACAATCCGCACAACACCGATCCGAAAGTGAAAATCCCAAGACACCACAAATACAAGGTCTTGGAACCGACCCTTGTGTTGAGCCAGCCACTTAGCGGCAGAACGATTGCAGCCGTCAACAAATAGCCCGTGGTTACCCATTCGATCCCAGCCGACGTCGTGTTGAAGTCGATCATCATACGTGAGACAGCCACATTGACGGCGTTGGAGTCGAGGAACGCCATAAAGACACCAATCAGCGCGACGAGGCTTGCAAGCAACCAGTTGTGTTCAGTGCTATTTTTGGTACTTTCTCCAGTACGCATATGTTCTTCCTTCGGTCTTGAGGTCATGTCTCCCCAAAATCAGCGTGATATATGTTGGTAACAATACTATACGTTACACGTAGTATACGGATCTGACGAAAGTGTTAGTCTCTGCCTTGACCATTCGCCACCCAGTTTAGTCGCGAGCGGGCTTTGGCTCAGATTCCAGAAAACCCGACATCTTGTTGAGAAGAGTCGCCAACGTTCGAGAGTCTTCTTCCCCAAGGAAGGCCACGATTCTTCTGCTGTAGTTGCGAAACTCCTCACGAAAGGCAAGAGCCTTCATCCTACCGACTTCCGTCAAGTGCAACCTTACAGCTCGTCGATCGACCGGGTCCGGATGTCGTGCTAGATAGCCCAGTTTGTAGAGTGACGTGGTGGTCTGGGTCAAAGTCGATGCCGTGACCTCAAGTTCCCTTGCAAGATCCACGATCCGAAGTCCGGGGTCGTCAGCATCAACAACGCTCAGCAACAACAGAACCGAAGATTCGACTCTGCCCAGTTCATCAGGGGAGTGGTGTCTTCGACCACCTTGCTTCCGGAACTCAAACAGGGCCTGCGTCAAAAAATCTGCCGTGTCACCAGCCACTTGAGATGCCTCCTCCACCATGATAGCCACCAGCCTGTACATTGTCTGCGGAGTTTGGTCCAGCCTCACTCAGCCAGTTGAACTCCTTCGCGCCAAACGGCTTTGATCGACATAGTCTGGGAAATGTCAGCCAGTGGATCTCCTTCCACCAACAGCAAGTCAGCCCGCGCTCCTACTTCGATGCGGCCGCGATCTGACAATCCAAAACGCCGGGCAGGGACTGAGGTCACCGAACGCAGAGCCTCGATCGGAGTCAGGCCGGCCCTGGCCAGTAGTCGAAGCTCGTGGTGGAGACTGGCGCCGTGGGCGAGTCCACCGAGCATGGGGAGCGGTTCTGACACGTCGCACCCCGCAAGAATGTCGATTCCAGCCCTATGGAGAGTACCTACGGAACTAAGAATCTCATCAAGCTTTCCTTGGGGATAGACGTTCATGGTGCGGGACAGCGATTCAAGCCATGTCTTGTTCAGTCGGGACCTTACTCGAGGATCCGCAGCCAGCTCGGCGCCGGTGTTCCCGACCGCCGATGAGATCGTCACCAACGTGGGGACCACAAAGACACCCGCCTTGACCACGAGAGCCACAAACTCAGGGGTCGGGGGTTGGTCGAAGAACATGTGAGCCAACCCGTCGACACCCGCTTCAATGACCTTCGTTGCACCGGCCAGTGTCGTGACGTGCGCCAGAACCAGCTTGCCCAACCGGTGACCCTCGTCCACTGCGGCTTTCAAAGTTGTTTCGGCAAGAATAGGTAGTCCAGGATAGCCAATCAACTCGCCATCTTCTATGAAGACCTTCACATAGTCGGCACCCGCGTCGACTTGCTTCTTCACATGCTTGGTCGCCTGTTTCGCTGTCGCCACGGACGAATCAATGAGCGGGTAGAGCAGACGGATCAGGACGTTATCACTCGTCCTCATGTACTGACTCGGATGACCGTTCTTAGCCGTCACGCCCATCATTGAGGTCCTCAGATCGGCGACGTCCTTGCGCGTTGCGACCTCTTTTCGGGCCTTCGCCGACCAGTGGCCGTTCATCTCGAGTTCCGTGGTCACGCCGAATTTCAAGGCGTCCTTGAGTCCGTGAATGTCGGTGTGAACGTGGGAATCAATGAGACCAGGAAGGAGTGTCCCACCCTTTGCATCAATGACCTGCAGGCCGGTCGGCACGGACCCTCCAATTCCGGCAATAATCCCGTCCCTTACAACTACCGTAGAAGAGTCAAGCAATTCCTCTCCGTCGAAAATCCTAGCATTGATTAGGGCAAAGGACGGATCGATCTGGAAACCTTTCGCCATTCGTGACCTCCAAGTGTCAATACACTTATGACGTGTAACGTACTATACGTTTAACAACATAACTAGACTTGACCGAGCCGTCAAGTCCCTCGTCACGAAACCAAGCAGGCGAAATGGTGGTGAGGGGATAATTGGTGGCTAGTTTCTCATCAACCCCGAAATCTCGCCACATTCCGTTCCACAAGACGGCGCAAACCAAAAGGCGTCAATATCGGCGTCAGTGGCCCAAAAGGCCTCAGGACAAAAAAATAGAGCACCTTGCGGTGCTCTACAAACCCTTTCGCGGTAAGGGAATAACCGTTGCCCAGGAAAACTGATAGGAACAGTGATCCCGGCGCAAGCCGTGGTTTTGGGCCGACCGGAGCCGAAACTGCCCCGGACATAGGCGAACTTGCCACCCGCAGTTCCCGAAT
>JGI26470J50227_1000143_pt1 | contig 34370 bp, 34 predicted proteins | sample FreactTroBogLake_FD_50227 | JGI IMG/M metagenome (IMG submission 50227)
GCGATTCAGTCAAAGTCTACGGAGTCGCCAGGACGGAAGCACCCCCACGAGCGTGGGGAAGACCGACGGCATCACCCGGTTTCTCCCGGCAATTCGGAAACNCCCCCACGAGCGTGGGGAAGACTACCTGGACCTCCAAGGCACCCAGATCACGGCAGAAACACCCCCACGAGCGTGGGGAAGACGCAAGCCGGTCGTCCTGCACAAGCCGCCACACGGAAACACCCCCACGAGCGTGGGGAAGACGTTTCCGAAAAGCCCCGAGGATTGGGAAGAAGGGAAACACCCCCACGAGCGTGGGGAAGACTCCCCACCCTGACAGCTTACGATACGTCCTCCGGAAACACCCCCACGAGCGTGGGGAAGACCCTTCCAGCTCGTCCAGGAACCGGCAGAACGCAGAAACACCCCCACGAGCGTGGGGAAGACTGATCCCGAGCTTTGCACCGGCGGGGAGGTTGAGAAACACCCCCACGAGCGTGGGGAAGACGGTCATACGCCAGCCTTCTCTTTCTTGACCTGGGAAACACCCCCACGAGCGTGGGGAAGACTCCAACCGGCGGCGGGTTTCGCGAATTCGGGCGGAAACACCCCCACGAGCGTGGGGAAGACGACGTATTTTAACTACGAGGCATACGCCCGGGAGAAACACCCCCACGAGCGTGGGGAAGACGAACCTTAGGGGCCAACCGTTCTTGCCCCAGGGGAAACACCCCCACGAGCGTGGGGAAGACTGCTAGTCCTCCTTCATCCATGACGGCCTGACGGAAACACCCCCACGAGCGTGGGGAAGACTGCGGCTCAACCTGGAACCGATGGTGAGGATGAGAAACACCCCCACGAGCGTGGGGAAGACGTCGAACTTGTGGAACTCGGACAGCCTTTGAAGGAAACACCCCCACGAGCGTGGGGAAGACTCTTCTTGATGCCCTCGCCGAACGCCTCGGCCGGAAACACCCCCACGAGCGTGGGGAAGACTGATGTCCAGGTCAGCCATAAAAACTCCTTGTGGAAACACCCCCACGAGCGTGGGGAAGACCCTATAATGTGCGCCGAGCGCATACCTTTGCAAGAAACACCCCCACGAGCGTGGGGAAGACGAGGTCGAGCATGACGTCCATGTCAGCGCAGAGGAAACACCCCCACGAGCGTGGGGAAGACTCAGGGTCGAGGAATGCCCCCAGGATGACCGGAGAAACCCCCCCACGAGCGTGGGGAAGACCTGTAGCGGTCTCCAGGCCCGAATGGGGCATGAGAAACCCCCCCACGAGCGTGGGGAAGACTGTGGCCGAGGTTGAACGGGAGGGAACACTTGAGAAACACCCCCACGAGCGTGGGGAAGACTCCTGAGCAACGGGGGACGGGGTGGTGTATGGGGAAACACCCCCACGAGCGTGGGGAAGACCACTTCCCCAGGGGGACAAACGGAGCCTCGACAGAAACACCCCCACGAGCGTGGGGAAGACCTCGAACACCGATGCGAGGTCGGCGTACTTGGAGAAACACCCCCACGAGCGTGGGGAAGACAGGCGGGCTGAATGATGCGACTCCTCGGCATGAGAAACACCCCCACGAGCGTGGGGAAGACGCCCTCCCGCTTTTGCGTATCAGGGTTCTCCCGGAAACACCCCCACGAGCGTGGGGAAGACGCCGTGACAGAGGTGATCGACTGGGTGGGCCAAGAAACACCCCCACGAGCGTGGGGAAGACGCCTCGGTCCGGGAGCGACCCCGGTCGAAGGGGGAAACACCCCCACGAGCGTGGGGAAGACTAGGGCTATAACCCTTTTCAAAACCCTGGCACGGAAACCCCCCCACGAGCGTGGGGAAGACCCCATACGCCGAGCAGACCTTCTGCACGACTTGGAAACACCCCCACGAGCGTGGGGAAGACTCGGCGAACCCACGCCGGAACGGGTGGACGAGGGAAACACCCCCACGAGCGTGGGGAAGACGACCCTGATAACCCTCATGGTGAAGGTGGCCTGGAAACACCCCCACGAGCGTGGGGAAGACCTAAACAAAACAGGTGACGTCGATAAGTCGATAGAAACACCCCCACGAGCGTGGGGAAGACCCGAACGGGATGGCGGTGACATCCATGGGCCTAGAAACCCCCCCACGAGCGTGGGGAAGACTGACGTTGTGGGGAAGGCTTAAACGGGCCGTGAGAAACACCCCCACGAGCGTGGGGAAGACCGAGCGTCGACGGTCTCGCGGCCGACACGCTGAGAAACACCCCCACGAGCGTGGGGAAGACGAAAGACTCGGGAGGAGTGGGAACTTGAGACCAGAAACACCCCCACGAGCGTGGGGAAGACCCTTTTCTTGCAACGGTTTTCCCGGCATGGTGGGAAACCCCCCCACGAGCGTGGGGAAGACCAGAGAAACACGTAGAAGCCAATGAGCCGATTAGAAACACCCCCACGAGCGTGGGGAAGACTTGCGCACCGTCATCGGGTGCGCCTTAGGCATAGAAACACCCCCACGAGCGTGGGGAAGACAAGGGGTGCGTCTGGTCCTAGGAAAGTGGTTTGGAAACACCCCCACGAGCGTGGGGAAGACGGCCGATGACTACGAACTACGTCAAGACGAATGGAAACACCCCCACGAGCGTGGGGAAGACCACTACCGGTAAATGGTACACTAGCATGAACAGGAAACACCCCCACGAGCGTGGGGAAGACACCAGTATATAGCGCAATTTTCTGAGGGGTACACCACTTATGGCGTAGCGTCTCTAGTTAGATCTTTCTCCACGACGAGCTGAAGACCACCCACCAAGGCTACGTCGCGCTGGGTGTCGCCCATGCCCCAGATGCGATAGCCGGGTGCTTGGCGGATCTTTTGGAAAACCCAGAGCCCAGATTCCGGGGGACAGGACTCGTACAGGTACCGGATCACTTCATCGGCCACCGAGTCCTTGATCCCCGACACGAACACATGCGGTTTGGGCTCGACGAACCACAACTTCATACGACCCCGGACTGCGGGAGGCAGATGATTGGCGATGACAACGACCACGTTAAGAGCCCCCCAACACGGCCTTGATATCAGTTCCGATGCGACCCAACAGGTCCATGTCCACGACACGTTTGCGGAACTCGGCCGAAACCTTGTGCTTGTTGTAGCGTCCGGCCATCAACCGTGTCATGCCAAAGGCCAGGTCGATGCACAAGTTCTCTTTGTAGAGGTCGGCCACGTCGTAGATGAACGGCAGAGGGCTCCCCGAGTGGATGAACCCGATATGGGGAGAGTATCCCATGGCGTAGACCGCCGACGTCAGCAGGGCGTACAGGGCCGCGTTCGCCGAGGTCAGCACCTGGTTGGTGAGGTCACCCATCTCGAACTTGCCTGGAACGAATGACCGCCCCCGCCAGCCAACTTGGTACTCGGCGGCCTTGGCTTCGTAGAGGTCCCGGACCCGGTACCCCTCCATCCCCATCATCTCCTTGAGGGATTTGCCTTGCAGATCCGCTTGGGGAAAACGAAAGGCGTACATCCGACGTGCGACCTCGAGGGCCTTCTTGGGGTCGCTGGCCAACTTCATTTGGTTCCTCTGGTTCCGGGAGTCGGCGGTCGGGCTCTGGCCGACGGCGTAGAACAGCAGGCTGTCTTCACCCACCCAGCAAACCCCGCAGTTGCTCGCCGCCAGCACCTTGATGGCCTCGTGGGTGACGCTGGTCCCGGGGCCCAATAGCAGGGTCTGAATGGTGGCCACCGGCAGGCGAATAACCTGGCCGGTGCTGTCGATCCACTTCACACTACTGTCGTCGATTTCCAGCCGTCCGCGCTCGAGGTAGAGCAGAGGATACCTGTCCTTCACCTGGGGCAACAGGTCCCGGGTGATCTTGATGAACAACCGGGTCGACTCGGCTTCGGCGTCCATCAGGTCACCACGGTGACCCGCCGGTCTCGGTACAGCTTGTGCTCACCGAACTGGATCGGCACGTCGTTCAGGGTCAGGGCCTCTCCGTCGGCCTCGCCGCCGACGACCCGAAACGCCGCAACCAGTCCCTTTTCATCGGCCAGAACTTGGCCCGTGGCCAGGGCTTCGTCGGCGTCAGCATGGGTGCCACGGTAGATCAGGTCGGTGGGGGCGCAGCACTTTCGCCCCAGGAAGACGTCATATACAGGGTACTGCAGGGCCTCGGCGATGTCGTCGGCCCGGGCCTCGGGAACTTCCAGGGCAACCGCGAACCGGGCGTCCTGCAGGTAGAACCGGTAGGTCATCTTGGTGCCCGCGCCGTTGGGCTTGGTGCCGTCACTCCTTTTGGGAACAAGGAGCGTCGCCCACGGGTCGCCGTCGTCGTAACCGCTCCCCACCATCTGAAAGTCCCGCAAGGCGGGCTCGGGTCGATCTGAACGCCGATACGACACCACGGTCTGGGTCAGGGGGGCGAAGTCGGCCAACAACTCCCTCTGCTCGCCGCTGGCCCCCAGTGCGCTCAGCACCAACCCCAGCACTCCCGACTTGGTCGGAAAGTCCAGGGTCCCACGCCGGCCAAATCGCGAGTCGGAGCCCCAGGATTGAAGGGACCCCTCCAGCCACAGCAACAGGAACGGGTTGGCCATCAACGAGCCCCGGCCACGGCCCGAAGATCGGCGACCAGGTGGTCGATCGAGTAGGTATCGACCTCGCCGAAGGTAAAGTCGGCCTGCTTGCCGAACATCGACCCGGCCAATTTCTCCTTCTTCCCCAAATACTCCTTCAGGGCATCGATGCTCGGCTGGAGGAACCCGCCGTTATGGGCTTTCACAGCCGTTTCGAAGGGCACCTGGAGGGGCTGGCCCTTGCGGACCAACACCTTGGCGAACTCCCAGGGGCTGGCCCCCGATTGGGTGGTCTGACGAGCGGAGGGTACGGCGACAAACAACGCCCGGGTGAAGGCCTCGACGGCGTCGGGCAGGGATTGACCGGCCAGGGTCTGCCACAGTTGCCCCAGGTCGAGGCGGACGTAGCGGTAGTAAGTCGCCGAATTGAACTCCAGGCTGCCCATGTGGGCCGATCCGGTTTCCTCCTGCAAGTCGTCGAGGGCGGTGAAGAACTCGACCTCGTTGGCCACCTTGTGGGTCGACAGGGCGTGGGCGAACGAGGCCGCCGCTTCGACGTTCATCTTCGCAGCTTGGGCCACCATGCGGCCAAAGAGGGCGATGTCGAGGCCGTCGAGGGAGAACTCGGGTTTTCCGATGAGTTTCTCGATCTCCTGGGCCTGTTTCTTGGCGTCCTTTTGTGTGATGACTTCCTCGGGGACGAACCCATTTTCGTGGAACTTCTGGGCCAGCAACCCGNCCTCCCGGGGGCTCAAGAACAGCAGGGTGTCGGTCTTGTCGCCGTCGGACTCGGCGGGTTCGGCGTCGACGTCCTTCGCGGCCTTTTTGGTGCCCTCGGCCTTTTTGATGAACACATGCTCGATTTTGGTTCCGCAGGCTTTGGCTTGGGCTTCCGTTGCGCCCAACTCGCGGCAAGCGTTCTCGACCAAGGGGGCGATGAGCTTGGTCCGAGACCCCAGGTGGATGCCCAGGTCGTGGAGGGATAGCCGGATCTGGCGCTTCCAGCACTGGCTACTCACCCTGGCCCGGGTCGACCCCCCGACCACGGCGGTCTTGGGGGCACCGACGTCGTCGCGGTTGAGGCACGTGACGGGGAAGGATTGTAAAATATGGAACTCGATGCGTAGGTTGGTGAAGGGGTTGGTGGCAACGTTCATGGGGGAATCTCCTTAGTTTTGGGCATTCAGGGGGACGATTTTGAGAAGGCCGAAGCCAAAGCCCTTGGCTCGGCCCAGACCTTTTTCGAAGGTTTGGCGGAACAGCCCAGGATCGACGACCCTCAACTGACCGACGAAGGTGGCGGTGGCGTGGGTGACGGTGGCGCCGCCCTTGGGAAAGGTGCGAACGCCCTCGGAACGCACGTCAAGCAACGGAACACCCGAGGCACTGGCGACCACCTCGAAGCCGTGGTCGGAGGCCTTTTGGCCGAACCAGGCGACGAGGGCGTCACGGCCCTTCACGGGCTCGAGCTTGCCGGTTTTCGGGTGGCGCTTGGTAGGGTTAACCGTCACCTCAAAACCGTAGCGTCCGTGGTCCAAAAAGGTGGGCGGAAGGGGCTTACTCTCCACCCTCCCCCACTCCGGATCCACCGGGGGCCGGCTCGACAACAGCAGCACCTGGCGACCGTAGGCGCTTTCTCCCTGGTCGCTGTACAGAAAGTCCCTCCCCGACTCCTGGGCCGGGAAAAGAGAGTAGACGACCCGGTGGACGCTGTAGGCGTCGGTGATCCGAGCCTGGTGGCATTCCTGGCGGGACAGAGTCAGTACCGATGCGATCATGGCTCCTCCCGCCGGCCGTAGAACTGTTCGGCCCACCGCAGGCGCGTCCGCTCGGGGNGGAACCACCACAGCTCATCGAGAAGCGCTCCATGGTCGAGGGATACGCCCTTCGAGGCCACCAGGCTTAGCAGGGGCCTCAGGACCTGGCAGGCTTCCTGCACCGTGGTGCAGGCCACCAACCGCCGGAGCCGGGACCGGGCGGCGTCGGATTGGTTGCCGTCTTCGTAACACCGGGCAATGGCGGCCCCCAGGGGGGCCTTACCATCAGCGTGGGGCTGCGCCCGGGCCAGGGCTGCGGCTACCGTGGCCAGGGGCAGCCTCTGATAGTCGTTCTCTAGGTCGCACCACGGGGCCAAGTGTTCCCAGGCCTGGTACTCGGTGGCCGGGTTGTCGGCCCGGCGGAGGGCGGCTCCGAACCCCGGGCTCTGGGCCATCCGGCCCAGGACAAAGACGACGAAGCTCCGTCCCTTGGTCCTTGTTTCTTCAGACACTGTCGGTTCCATAGGTCTCCTTTTGGCCACCCCAAGGGGTCAGCCGAGGTATTTGGCGTAGTTGGGACGGTGGGCGGCCCAGGCCTCAATTTGACGGGCCGTATCATGGGGGCAGAACGCGTTGTAGGCTTGGTGGGCCAATCGGACGTAGTCCTTTCGCTGGTTCCGGGCCGCTTCTTGGCTTTTGCAGGCAACTAGGAGCGCAGGAAATTGGCCCTCGGCCAGGTGCCAGAACAGGTTCGACGCCTGGGCCGCGACCTTGTCGGGCTCGGCCTTCATCGCCTTGTGTACTTGCCATGTGCATTTCTTGACGTGGTCAGCCAACTCTTCGAGAGCTGCCATTTCGACGCTGAGCCGGGCGTACCAATCGCCGCGCATCGAACTCGACTCGATCTGCACTTCCGAATCCACGAAATCATCAGCGCCGGAAACAAACTGTTCACCGGAATTGCTGCTGACGCTCAAACCGCCGGACCAAACGCTCATATTGGTCCAGTGCAGGTCACCAAGTCGTTTGATGGCCATCTTCAGACCGGCGCACTCAAACCGTGCCTTCGAGTTATCCCCCAGGAACGAAAGCAAGGCTGTGAGCTGGCGCCAGGGTCGTTTTTCGGCATCTACCCAGATCACCTTGGGCTCTTTTCCCAGCCGGTCGACGCTCATCGAAGGTTCGATCCGCCCCTCCTTGTACCCCTTGTAGGCGAGGCCCTCGGTGTACCGAAGACCATCGTCCTCGAGCAGGACGAACCGGCTAAATGGGACCAAACTGCCCATCAGCGACTCTTTCAAAGCACGGGCCACCGAGCAGTCTTCCCCTGACGGCGGTGTTTCCCAGGGCACCGGTCCGAGTCCCTGGGGAAGGTCGGCCCGCCCTGCCAGGGTTTCCCTGGTCACCACCTGGGCGTAGAGGCTGTCTTGCAACGTGGGTCCCAGGGGAAAGGTGTGCAAGAAGCCCATGAAGCCAAGACTGGCGCCCGTCTTTCCCGTCGGGGTTTTGCCCTGGTATCCCGGAGTGAGCACCACCGAGTTGTCGGTCTTTTTTCCGCCCAACCCCAATCCCATGAGTTGGACCACCAGCACGGCCCGGTCGGCATCATCCAGAGACCTCTCGGTCTGGCCCTGGGTGTGGACCGTCGTATTTCCCGTGGCAACCCGAGGATCGACCGCTCCGTACGGGGTGAGCTTGCCTGCGGCCACCGCCGGTATCTGCAGGAACGGCTTGGGCCCGTAGAGCCAAAAATCGTCCCGGTAAGCCTTGAGGTATTCCTGGGTTCGCGTAGCCATGCCATCCCGCCCCGCCGCCTTCCACTCGTCTTCGTCGGCGGGCGTCCAAGCAGCCTGGACTACCGCCAACAGCAACTTGGTCAGGGCGATCTTCTGCAGGGGGTTGCCGCCAAGGCCGGCCAGATCGGGGTTACGAAACACCTCCCCCAGGCTCACTCTACCGGCTCCTACCACGGGAATCCATGGTTCGTCGACCAGATTGAAACGGGGTTCGCTCACAGGTCGCCTCCTTTTTGAAATTGGTAGCCAAGATCCTTGCTGTAGGTCGCCGAGCCCCAGGGCGAGGCCGCAACCAGGGGACGCACGTCGCCGGCTTCGTCGACCAGGGCCACCCTCAGGTCGTCGAGGTGAAGGTAAGGCTTCAACCAGCCCAAGGACGCCTCGGGGGTGGGGGGCGGCGCCGCCTGTTCCGAAACGGTGACCGTCTGGAGCTGCAGGGCCCGGGCTAGGCGTCGCCATTCGGGTCGGCCCCGTTGCTGGGGATGGGTCGGAAGGATTTGTTGCGAACCATCGACAAAGGTGAGTTTCACCCCCATGTCGCCCTTTTCGATCCGGCGTAACAGCAAGACGTCCACCGAGTCGACCTCGCTGTACCGGGTCGCCGCCCGTTCGGGCAGGGTCTTGCCGCCTTTTGACAGCCCCACCCGGGCCAGTCCCTGTAACTTCTGCCGCCGTTGGCCAAGATCGTGACACAGGCGGGCCGAAGGACCGGTCTCGGGGCGTTCGGCGTAGGTCGCCTCGAGGAGGGGCCGGACCATCCGGGGAATTTCCACTTCGGCCAGGGTGGCCCACACTTCCAGCGTCCGCAACAGGACGTAGGGTGCGTAGACCAATCCGGACTTCCCCAGGGTGGCTTCCGGATGGTCGACGACCTCTGTCAGTGTTGGGGCAACGATCCAGGCCTCGGGGACACAACCCGAAGGCCGCAACGGGTCGTTCTGGCGGTGTCGCCAAAGGCGCCCCAGGCGTTGCAAGAGCAGGTCGGTGGGCGCCAAGCGGGTCACCAGAAAGTCGGCGTCGAGGTCGAGGGACTGCTCCACGACCTGGGTCCCTACCAGGATCCGCCCACCGGTTCGGACGGTCGCATCGCCCTTGGCCCCGTAGGTTGAGACCCAATGGTCTTCATTGGATTGGCGGTCCGTCTTGAGGAACCGGGAATGGAGGAGCCCGCACTCGATGGCGAGGCCACGACCCCGGGCTGCCAAAGTCAAGAATCGATCCTGGGCCTCGGCGACGGTGTTCTCGATCCAGAGCACAAACTGTCCCCCCTCGACCCGGGCCAAGGCTTCGTCCACTGCCGCGTCGGTGTCGTCGCTGCAACGGAGTCTCACAACCCGGCGCTCTGGAGGAGGGAACTCGACGGTGGTCGCCGGCCCCCGTCGTTCCTGGGCCGTGACCAGGGGGTACGAATCGTGCTCGCAATGGAAAGTCGGGTTCTCCAAGAACGCCCCTCGGCGGTCCCGGGTCAACGTGGCGCTCAGGACGATGACGGTGCACCGAAGTTCGACGAGGGTCCGGACGAGAACCTCAAGAATGGTGCCGGTGTAGCTGTCGTAGGAGTGGACTTCATCGAGGACAACCACCTTTCCCGCCAAGCCGTAGGCCCTGACAAAGCCGTGGCGAACGTTGAGGACGGCCATCAACGCCTGGTCGACGGTTCCCACGGCGAAGGGTGCCAAGAGCCCACGTTTGGTCGACGTGAACCACGAGCCTCCCGGCCCTGCCTCTTCGCCCCAGTCGGTTTCGACCAACGCTGCCCCGGCGTGGACCAGTCCGGCAGCCGCAGAGCCACCGTAGACGCCGTTCAGGAAGTCTTGCAACCTGGTATGAATTCTGTTCGAGGTGAGTTGGGTCGGGAGGGCGAAGTAGATGCCCGTGGCCTGCCCAGCCTCCAGGGCCCGGTAGGCGGCGTACAGGGCTGCCTCGGTCTTTCCCTGACCCATGGGGGCCTCAAGAATGTAAACTCCGGGCCCCCGGCAGACGTCGGCGAACTGAGACTGGGCCGGCGTGGGAGAAAATGGAAAGATCGATTGGAACGAAAGGCCAGGGATGACCTGAGGAAGTTGGATGCCTGCCTGATCAACGGCAACTTTCGCTCCCTGGGCACTGACGGCTTCGGGCCGGTCAAAGGACGACCCCGAGCCGATCCAGTCGGCCACCGTAGTCAAACCCGAAAGCACCAGGGCCTGGACTTCATCCTTTACGACGGGCCACCCAACGCCCAACTGCAGTTTCAGAGCGTCGATTAATTCTTCCCGTCTTGCCTGCCAAGCCGGGCCTCCAAAGGCTTCGCTATCCTTGTGTCTCGGACCCAATTCAGGACTGGTTCCATGGTGGCGCCCAGCGATTTGAGGAATGAACTTGCCCACGCCCTCGAGGGCGGCCTCGCTCACCCCTGCATGGCGCCCCCATAGGGCCTCAAGCTCTGAATCCACGCTGGCCCACCGCACATCGGGGCCGTGAACCGCCTCATGGAGTCGCTTCTGGAACGTGGGACAAACCTTCCCAACGTCGTGGGCCGCCGCCACCAACTCACTCCCCGCAGGAAATAGTGCTTCTCGGACCCAGACGGGCGACCGAGCAATGAGCTCCCTGGCCACCAAACCCACCGCCATGCAATGGGTCAGGACGTCGAAGCCTTCGCCTACGGTTCCATCCGCAAGCGTCGTCGTCTTCGCCAAACAACTGGACAAAGGGGGCACGGGTACGCCAACCGGAGGACTTGCTATGGGACGCTTAATGGCCATGGATAGCCTCCGGATGTGTCATGTTTATATACACAATTATATAATGAACACATAAGGCTATCACGGCCGTCGGAACCAATCAAGTTGACTCCCCGGTGGCCCCGGATGGGTGCTTCTCCTTATGAACACTGGGGTGAATGTGGATGTGGGATCTTAGGCTGTCCGTGACGGCGAATCTGGAAAGAAGGCACAAGATGGGTATTGTGCAGCCAGATCTATCCGAGACCAGCGATCTGCGTGAGAACTTCGACTGTCGAGTCGTAGGTAGATGCGACCAAGCCCAAATGGAATTCGGAACACCCGTAGAGAGTGCTCGCATTCTCGTCTTGGCTTCGGGGGAGCGTTTCATCCGAAGGACTTCNCCCTCGGGGAGGAGAAACCGGGCAGACCGGGCTTTTTGCCCGATCTACCGGCTCTCTGGAAGACCCGATACCGTAACCACAAACTCGCCGCCCCGTGGTAACACAGGGGTGAATTTAGGTTTCCGTCGTGGGGCAACCGGAAGGGAAGTTCTTTCCTGGAAAGAACTGATCTTGCTGAACGAGGCGGGGCTCGAACCCACTACCTCCGCCTCCGGAGGGCGGCGCTCTATCCAAATGAGCTACTCGTCCGATAGCGATTCCGTGACGAACACAGCACTCGCAACGCTCAGAGACTATAGCCCATCTCCGAGGCCTTGTACAGAGGGTCTGGTGTTTCCCCGGGGCTTTGGTCCAAACTAGGGTCATGCTGTCCCGTCCCTTGGCCGATCCCCGGCTGGCCCTCCTGCTCCAAGACCTCCTTTCCCACGAAGCCCTGCCGCCCTTGGACCGGTGGTTCAGTCGGACCGCCCGGGACCAGGGGTGGTCGGTCCGGGACCAGAAGGCTTTGTGGGATGCGTTGCGGGTGGCCCTGGTCCGGGGCTGGTCCCTGGTCCCCGACGGCGTGACCCCGGCCACCCCGGCCTGGTCCGGGTTCCGGGAGACCCTCCGGGGCCGGGCAGGGGAGTGGGCGACCCGGGCGACCCTTCCGCCGGCCGACCCGGCCACCCTGGTTTCCGCAGGGGTCCCCGGGNGGTTGAAGGCTTCCTGGGACGACCGATGCCGGCGGTCTTCCTGGACCGACGCCGACCAGCAGAGGTTTCTGCGAACCCAGGAAGGGCCCCCTCCCCACCATGTTCGCTTTCTGCCGGGGGCCGGGGGCGACGCCTGCCGGCAACGCTTGGTCGCCTCAGGGCAGGTGGCGCCCTCGGATGTGGACGGGATTTTTCACCTCACCGGGGGGCCGGGCCTCGAAGGAACCCCCGATTGGACCCAGGGGCTGGTGGAGATTCAAGACGCGTCGAGCCAGTTGAGCCTGGCCCGGTTGGGCATCCGACCCGGCCAACGGGTCTGGGATGTGTGCGCGGGCCGGGGGGGCAAGACCCTCGGGGCGGCGGCCGAGATGCGGGGTAAGGGCGTGCTGGTGGCCACCGACGTCCGGGAGAGCAAACTGCAGGCCCTCCAGGACCGGGTCAAACGGTCCGGGTGGCAAAACATCCGCACCGCCCTGTGGGATGGCGAGACCGTCCCCGACTTCGGCCCCGAGATGCGGGGGCGTCCCGGGTTCGACCGGGTCATCGTCGACGCCCCCTGCAGCGCCACGGGAACCTGGCGCCGGGACCCCGACGGCCGGTACCGGCTCGTCCCCCGGGGCCTCAAGGAACTGCAAAGCCACCAGGGCCGTCTGCTTCGCCTCGGGTGGTCGGCCCTCAGGCCGGGGGGCCGGTTGGCCTACATCACGTGCTCGTGGTTGCCCGACGAGGATGAAGCCATCGTCGAAGAGTTCTCCGCCGAGACCGGGGCCGAAGTGGTCCACCAAGAGCTCCTGGGTCTCCCGGCGTTCGACGCCAACACCTTGTTTGTGGCCGTGGTGGAGAAGGCCCCGTGACCCGGGAAAGGCCGGGACCCGGGTGGACGGTGGTGGTCACCGGGGCCAGCGCGGGGCTGGGTCGGTCCCTGGCCCGGGAGTTAGCCGCGGCCGGGTGTCGGCTCATCCTTTCGGGCCGCCACCAGGCCCGGCTGGACTCCGTGGTTGCCGAAGTTCGGGCCCTGGGGGCGGAGGCTCAGGGCCTCGTCGCCGACCTTGGAACACCCTCAGGACCCCCGGCCCTGGTCCTCGGGGTCCAGGCCCTCGGGTGGCCGGTGGACGCCCTGGTGAACAACGCCGGGGCCGGCCGGTCCGGGCCCTGGGCCGAGGCCGACTCCGGCGCTGACCGGGCCCTGGTGCAACTGTTGATTGAATCGCCCCTGGCCCTGACCCGGGCGTGGTTGCCGGAGTGGCGGGCCCGGGGGAGGGGCGCCGTGTTCAACGTGGCCAGCACCGGGGCCTTTCAGCCCGGCCCCCAGACGGCCGTGTACTACGCCGCCAAGGCCTTCCTCATGAGCTGGTCGGTGGCCTTGGCCCACGAAGAGCGGTGGCTGACGGTGACCACGTTCTGCCCCGGGGCCATGAAGACGGGATTTGCGTCGGCCGCCGGGAAGCGCGACGTCCCCGGAGCCCCCACCCCGGACCGCTGGGCCCGGGTGGGGGTCAGGGCCTGGCGCCGGGGCCGGGGGCTGGTGGTCCCCGGGTGGGGCAACACCCTGATCGTCTGGGCGTCCCGGTGGGCCCCGGTGACCTGGACGGCCATCGCCGTCGACGCCCTTCAGAGGTCGGTCAGGTACCGGTGAATCGAAGCCGCGGCCTTGCGACCCTGGCCCATGGCCAGGATGACGGTGGCCGCCCCTAAGACGATGTCGCCCCCGGCCCAGACCCGGGGCATGGACGTTTGACCGTGTTCATCGACCACGAAGTTGCCCCGGCTGTTCACCGCCAAATCCGGGGTGGTCTGCCGGAGCAGGGGGTTCGAGTCGTTCCCAATGGCGACGATGACGGTGTCGACCTCGAGGATGGCCTCGCTCCCCGGAACGGGAACCGGGGAGCGTCGCCCCGAGGCGTCTTTTTCTCCCAGGACGTAGGTCAGGGTCTCGACCCCCCGGACCCGGCCCTGGTCGTCCCCCAGGATTCTCTGGGCGTTTTGAAGGGTGAGGAAGGCCNCCCCCTCCTCTTGGGCGTGGTGAATTTCCTCGAGCCGGGCGGGCATCTCTTCGAGGCTCCGCCGGTACACGATGCTCACCTCTTGGGCCCCGAGCCTCAGGGCCGACCGGGCCGCGTCCATGGCCACGTTCCCCCCGCCCAACACGGCCACTCGCCGGGAACGGTAGATGGGGGNGGCCGCCCGGCCGTTGTCGTAGGCCTTCATGAGGTTGCACCGGGTCAGGTACTCGTTGGCCGACAGGACCCCTACCAGGTTCTCCCCGTCGATGTGCATGAACTTGGGAAGCCCCGCGCCGGTCCCCACGAAGACGGCATCGAACCCATCGACGGCCAACAGGTCCTGCAACTTTCGGGTCCGACCCACCAGGAAATTGGTCTGGATCTCCACCCCAATCCGGCGTAGGGTGTCGATTTCTTTGTCGACAATGGCCTTGGGCAACCGAAACTCTGGGATCCCGTACACCAGGACGCCCCCGGGGCGGTGAAAGGCCTCGAACACCGTCACCCCGTGACCGTGCTGCCTCAGGTCGGCGGCGGCGGCAATGCTCGCCGGTCCTGAGCCAATCACCGCCACCCGGCGGCCCGTCTCGGGAGCCACCCCAGGGAGGGGGAGGGAGCCCGAGCAGGTGTCGGCCACGTAGCGTTCGACCCGACCAATTCCCACGGCCAGGAGGGGGTTCTTCAGGCTTTTTCCCAGGGTACACGGGGCCTGGCACTGGCTCTCTTGGGGACACACCCGGCCGCAGATCGCCGGGAGGAGGCTGGCCTCCCGGATCACGCCCAGGGCGTCGGCGAATTTCCCGTCGGCAGCCAGCCCCAGGAACCGGGGGATGTCGATGGACACCGGACAACCGGTCACGCAGGGGGCCGTCTTACACTGGAGGCATCGGCTCGCCTCGATCCGGGCCTGGTCGGCGGTGAACCCCAGGGCCACTTCGGCCATGGAGGTGCGCCGGGCTTCGGGGTCCTGGGTGGGCATCTCCTGGAGGGGAATGGTCAACCGATCCCGGGGGGACAAAGTCTTGCCTTCGAGGCTTGCCCAAATTCGTGCGGCCTCGGCGTGGAGGGTGGCGGGGGTCGGGGTCATGGCTGGGCTCTCCACTGCTGAACGAAGCAGTCGTGGTCGGCCTGCTCCTGGGCCCGGAACGCCTTATTCCGGAGCATCATGTTGTCGAAGTCGACCAGATGGGCGTCGAACTCGGGGCCGTCCACGCAGACGAACCGCATTTCCCCCCCCACGGAGACCCGACAGCCCCCGCACATACCGGTTCCGTCCACCATGATGGAATTGAGGGAGCAAACCGTGGGGACGCCCCAGGGTCGGGTGGTCTCGGCACAGAACTTCATCATGATGGGGGGACCAATGGCGACCACCAGGTCGGGAGCGGGGGTCGCTTCGCACAACTGCTTCAACGGCTCGGTGACCAGGGCCTTCCGGCCCGCAGACCCGTCGTCGGTGCACAGGATCACCTCGTCGGCCAGGCCCCGCATCTGATCTTCCAGGATGACCAACTCCCGGGTCCTGGCCCCCAGGATCACGGTCACGTGGTTCCCGGCGGCCTTCAGGGCCTGGGCGATGGGGTGGAGGGGCGCCACGCCGATGCCCCCGCCCACGCACACCACCCGGCCGATCCGGGCCACGTGGGTGGGCTGGCCCAGGGGCCCCAGGAGGTTCTCAATGGTGTCGCCTTTTTGTTTCATGGCTAGCTTCTTGGTCGTCCCCCCGACGGCTTGGAAAATCAGGGTGATGGTCCCGGCCACGGGGTCGGCGTCGGCGATGGTCAGGGGGATCCGCTCCGAGAAATCGGAGTCGAGCTGAAGGATGATGAACTGACCCGCCTTCCGCTCCCGGGCCAGCAACGGGGCCTCCACGATGAATTGATAGACGTCGGCGGAAAGTTGAACGCGGTCCCGGATGAGGTTCATGAAAGTTAGTTTATCCGCATTTATCCCCTTTGTCAAAACCAGCGGACTGTGGTACAACACCCACCCAGAGGTGCCCATGGTCGTTCCCCGTTTGCTCGCTGAAGTGGTCGAGGGGCTCGCCGCCCGGGCCGAGGTCGAGGCCGTCGAAATCATCCCCGGGCCCGAAGGCTGGACGGTTTGGGTCTTCGGGACTCCGGTACCCCTGGGGGTCCGGAAAGACCTCTTGACCCCCCGGGCTACCGTCCTCGAACTGGATGCCCCCCACCGCCCGGGGATCGATGCCGGGGAGTTGAACGACGGTACCAAGGTCTCCCTGGAGTATCTCAGCCTGGACGGGGTGGTCGACGGGCTCGCCGCCGTGGTGGACCGGGCCCAGATCACCCTGGGGGTGACAACCCGGCGGTGGCATCAGTTCAACGCCGGGGAGGTGAAGGTCGACCGGACGGGTCGGCTCACCGCCGCCCGGGCCCGGTTCGCCGTTCCCTACCCCGAGGCCTTGAAGCGGGCCGTGGTCCAGGCCGCTTGGCCCCGGCTCACCACCGGCTGGGATAGCCTGCGCTCCCAGGCCGCCAGCGCCCTCACCCGGGGGGACTGGGTGACCGTCCAGCACCGAACCGCCGCCTTCCTGACGGCCACCTTCGAACTGGTCTGGGCGGCCAATGGCCAGACCCACCCGGGGGACCTCGGGCTGGTGGCCCAATCCCAGACCCTCCCGGCCCTGCCGTCGGATTGGGCAGGCCTCCTGGGGGCCGTGGACCGGGCCGTGGGGATGGCCCGGCCGACCCTTCCCGACACCCTGGATCGGCTGGCCGAGGCCCTCCGGGTGGTCCTCGTCCGTCAAGGCCTCCTGGACGCTCCTCCCCCCCGGGCCCCGAAGGCTTCGCCCCCCGCCGCCCCAGCCGCCCCGCTGGCTCCGACTCCGTCGGGCCCCCTGACGGTCTACACCGACGGTGGGTGCATCGGAAATCCCGGGAAGGGGGCCTGGGCCTACCTTGTGGACGACGGGACCCTCCGGGTGGAAGACACCGGCGGGGAGCCCCTGACCACCAACAACAAGATGGAATTGCAAGGGGTCATCGAGGCCCTCCGGGCCATCCATGGCCGGGCCGACTGGCAGGGGCGGCCCATCCGCATCCACACCGATAGCCAGTACGTCCGGAACGGGATCACCACATGGATCAAGACCTGGGCGGCCAACGGTTGGAAGACCGCCGCCAAGGAACCCGTGAAGAACCAGGATCTGTGGGTGCAACTTCAGAAGTGGGATGCGTTGTTGAAACCGGAATGGAAGTGGGTCAAGGGCCACGCCGGGAACCCCAACAACGAGCGGTGCGACCAACTCGTCCGCCGGACCATGGACCAAATGTAGTCCCCGTCTCAAGCGTCGCCCCCGGCCCCCTGGTCTGGGAGGGNGGAGGCGACGATGGAGATCTATGGCTTTGCACCCTGGGGGTACGACGGACACCTAGTCCGCATCGAAATCGACGTGCGACGGGGGATCCCCGGGATCGAGATGGTCGGGCTCCCGGGCAGTTCGGTCCGGGAGGCCCGGGAGAGGGTCAGGATTGCCCTCCGGCGGGCGGGCTTCGAGGTTCCTGCCGACCGCATCCTGTTCAATTTGAGTCCCGCCGACCTTCCGAAAACGGGGTCGGGGTACGATTTGCCCCTGGCCCTGGCGCTCCTCCACGGGTCGGGCCAATGGACNCCCCCCTTCGACCGCATCCTGGCCCTCGGGGAACTGGCCCTCGACGGAACCCTCCACGGGGTCCCGGGGGTCCTGGCCGCGGGGCAAAAGGCCCTGGCCGCAGGGATGGACGCCTTTGCCATCCCCGAGGAGTGCCGGGCCGAGGGGTCCGTGGTCCCCGNCCTCCCTCTGGCCAGCGGTCCCGACCTCGCTTCGTTGGTGGCGACCCTGGCCACCAGACCCCTCCCGCTGTCGACCCCTACCGGGGCGTCGAACCCCCAGGTCGACGTCCCGTGGGGGCTCCGGGGCCAGCCCCTGGTGGTCCGGGCCCTGGAGGTTTGTGCGGCCGGAGGCCATTCCTTGTTGCTCTACGGTCCCCCGGGGGGCGGCAAGACCCTGGCCGCCAAGGCCCTCGAGGGGCTGTTGCCGCCCCTGGAACCCGAAGAAGCCCTGGAGACCACCAGGCTGTGGTCCCTGGCCGGGGTATTGCCCCGGAACCAGGGGCTCCTGTCCCAGAGGCCCTTTCGCATACCCCACCACCAGGCTTCGGCCGAAGGGCTCCTGGGGGGAGGCCGCCACCAGGGCCCCGGGGAAATCTCCATGGCCCACCACGGCGTCCTGTTTTTGGACGAGGCCCCCGAGTTCTCGGCCCGGGTCCTCCAAGGCCTCCGGGAACCTCTGGAGGAAGGGGCGGTGTCGGTGGTCCGGGCCGGGCGGTCGACCTGGTTTCCCGCCCGGTTCCAACTGATCCTCACCGCCAACGCCTGCCCCTGCGGACAGACGGGCCGGGACCACGGGGTCTGCCTGTGCTCTCCCCTGGAGATCCGTCGGTACTGGGACCGGATCGGCACCGCCCTCTTGGACCGGGTGGACCTCCGGGTCTTTGTGCGCCCCGAGGACCCGGAAACCCTCCTCGAGGTTCCCCCGATCAACCCCGAGGTCCTCCGGTGCCGGATTGCCCGGGCCCGGCGCCGCCAGAGGGCCCGGGGCCAAGGGCCCCTCGAGGCCAACGCCATCCTCGGACCCGACGACCTCGACGCCCGGACCCTTGTGGGGGAACGGGAACGGCGGTATCTGGCCGACGTGGGCCAGCGGCAAGACTGGTCGTCCCGGGCCCTCCATTCCCTGCTCCGGGTCGGGAGAACCCTGGCCGACCTGGACGACGTGGATCGGGTCGAAGTGCGGCATCTCGAGGCCGCCGTCGGCCTTCGGCGGCCGTCCGGGGACCAGTACTGGGAGCTCTAAGCCCCGGGAACACTGGCCACCCAGGGGACGGGCGCAGTATATTGGCCCCTATGAAACTCTATAGTCGCTCTTCTTTGGTGAAGGCAGGGCTGGTGGGGGCCGTAGCGGCGGCGGTGCTCCTGGTCGGGGGCTTCTGGGCGTTTTCGTCGTGGACCGAGCGGTCCACCGTCGCCGCCCGGGTGGACGCCCCGGCGCCCAAGGTGCCTGCGGTGGCCGTGGCCTTGCAAGACGGTACGTTTCCGAGCAACGACGAACAAGAAAACATCTCGATCTACCAAAACCTCAACGAAGGGGTGGTGAACATCTCCACCCAGGTTTTGGGGTACAACTGGTTCCTCGAAGCGGTTCCCCAGGATGGGGGGACGGGCTCGGGGTTCATCATCGACAAGAAGGGCTACATCGTCACGAACAACCACGTGATCGCCAATGCCGACAAGATCACCGTGACCCTGGCCGACGGGTCCCAGCAGGAAGCCGTCCTGGTGGGCAAAGACGTGGAGAACGACCTGGCCGTGGTGAAGATCGATCCCAAGGGCCGCGACTTGACGACCCTTCCCCTGGGAACCAGCCACGGCCTCAAGGTCGGGATGAAGGTGTTGGCCATCGGCAACCCCTTCGCCCTCGACCGGACCATGACCACCGGAATCGTCAGTGCCCTGGGGCGCCCCCTGAAAAACGACAACGGCATCGTGTTGCACGAGCTCATCCAGACCGACGCCTCCATTAACCCCGGGAACTCGGGGGGGCCGTTGATCAACAGCCACGGCGAAGTGATCGGCATCAACACCATGATCTACAGCCCCACCGGGGGCTCGGTGGGCATTGGGTTTGCGGTGCCCATCGACACCGCCCGGCGCATCGTGCCCCAGCTCATCGCCGGGGGCCACGTGACCCGGGGCTGGATCGACTTCACCCCCGTGCAGTTGTTCCCCCAGTTGGTCCGGTATGCGGGGTTACCCGTGGACAAGGGTATCCTGGTATCGAAGGTGACCCCCGGGGGCCAGGCCGCCCGGGCGGGCCTCCAGGGGGGCAGTCCCAACCAGGCCGTCCGGTACGGCCAATCCATCTTGTACCTCGGGGGTGACATCGTCGTCGCCATCAATGGGGTGGAGGTCGGGGCCCTCTCCGACCTCTACAGCGCCCTCGAATCGTCGAAACCCGGGGACCAGGTTCGGGTCACGGTGGTCCGGGGTTCGAAGAAGTTTGATCTGGTGATCCCCCTGGTCCAACGGTCGGACAAGGACCAGCTGGAATGAAATTTCGGGTCCAGGCCCCCTTTGAACCCTCGGGGGACCAGGGCCCCGCCATTGAGAACCTCGTGGCTGGAGTGCGCCAGGGGATGAAGTTCCAGACCCTCAAGGGGGTCACGGGGTCGGGGAAGACCTTCACCATGGCGAAGGTGGTGGAACAGGTGCAGTTGCCCACCTTGGTCATGAGCCACAACAAGACCCTGGCTGCCCAGTTGTACCGGGAGTTCAAGGACTTCTTTCCCGACAACGCCGTCGAGTACTTCGTCAGTTACTACGATTACTACCAGCCCGAGGCCTACGTGCCGTCGAAAGACCTCTACATCGAGAAGGACTCGTCGATCAACGAAGAGATCGACCGCCTTCGGCTGGCGGCCACCACGAGCCTGGCGAGCCGGAAGGACGTCATCGTCGTGGCGACGGTCTCGGCGATCTACGGCCTGGGAAGCCCGGTGAGTTACCTCGAAATGGCCCAGGACATCCGCCGGGGCCAAAAGCTGTCCCTGGACGAACTGCGCCGGACCCTCGTCACCCTGCAGTACGACAGGAACGACGCCGTCCTGGAGCGAGGAACGTTCCGGGTCCGGGGCGAAGTGCTGGAAATCTGGCCGGCGTACATGGAAGAGGGGTTTCGGATCGAGACCGACTGGGGCGAAGTGAGCCGCCTGCGACGGTTCAAGACCCTCACCGGGGAGACCCTCGAAGAGCTCGACGAGTTGTCCATCTTCCCGGCCAAGCACTTCGTCATGCCCGAGGACCAGGTCAAGGTGAGCGTGGACAGGATTCGCCAGGAACTGGCCGATCAGATCGAACACTTCAACGCCGTGGGGAAGCCCCTGGAGGCCGAACGGATCAAGCAGCGGACCGAATACGACCTCGAGATGCTCGCCGAGATGGGCTACTGTTCGGGGATCGAAAACTACTCCCGGCAACTGACCAACCGTCAACCCGGGGAAAGGCCTGCCGTCCTCCTCGATTACTTCCCCGACGAGTTCCTCACCTTTGTGGACGAAAGCCACGTGAGCCTCAGCCAGATCCGGGCCATGTACCTGGGGGACCGCAGTCGCAAGCAAACCCTGGTCGACTTTGGGTTCCGCTTGCCGTCGGCCCTGGACAACCGCCCCCTGTTCTACGAGGAGTTTGAAGGGCTGTTGGACCGGACCATCTACGTCTCGGCGACCCCGGGGAAGGAAGAGGCGAAGAAGGCCCTCCAAGTGATCGAACAGGTCATTCGCCCCACGGGACTCCTCGACCCCGAAATCGAAGTGCGGCCCACCGAAGGGCAGATCGAAGACCTCTACCGGGAGATCCGCCTGCGGATTGCCCAGAACGAGAGGGTGATGATCACCACGCTGACCAAGAAAATGGCCGAGGAACTGTCGGCGTACTACGCCCAACTGGGCCTCAAGGTGCGCTACCTCCACAGCGAAATCGAGACCTTCGAGCGAGTCGACATCATCCGGGACCTCCGGGCGGGGACCATCGACGTTCTGGTGGGAATCAACCTGCTCCGGGAGGGGCTGGACACCCCCGAGGTGAGCCTCATCGCCATCCTCGACGCCGACAAGATTGGGTTCCTCCGGTCCACCACCTCGTTGATCCAGACCATCGGCCGGGCGGCCCGGAACGTCCACGGCCGGGTGCTGATGTACGCCGACCGCATCAGCGATGCTATGCGGGAGGCCATCGACGAGACCCAGGCCCGGCGGGCGAAACAACACGCCTGGAACCAGGCCCACGGCATCACCCCGGCCACCATTGTCAAGACGGTCCAGGACATCCTCCAGAGGGAAACACCGACCCCGGCCCAGCAACACCGGGACACCGTGGAACAGCTGAAACAGAAGTACAACGTCCTGGTGCCCGCCCAGAAGAAGGCCTTGATTTCGGCCCTGGAAAAAGAGATGTTAGAGCTGGCCAAGAACCTGGAATTCGAGAACGCGGCCCTGATCCGCGACGAGATCCAGAAGCTCAAGGCCAACCAAAGCTGAGGTTTGTTTCCATGAAGTTCTTAGGTCCCGGGTTTGCTGTGCTGTTGATCCTGGCCGGGTGTTCCGGTTCGAGCGCCTATGCGGGGCTCAAGTTGCCACCGACCCCGGTGCTGACCATCCAGACCTACTACGGGGTGGTCAACTTCGCCCTGATCCGGGTGAGGGACCAGCCCGTGTCCGACTCGAGCCTCGTGACCATGCTCCGGGGTGGGTCCATCGTGGAAATCGTGACGTCCTCGACCAACGAGGAGACCATCGAAGGCAAGACCGACCGGTGGTATCAGATCCAGTACCAAGGGCGCCGGGGCTGGGTCTTTGGCAGTTACCTGCAGATCTTCGACAGCCTCGACAAGGCCCGGAACGCCGCCAAGGCCGGGTCGAGGTCCGAAACCGTCGAAGTCCACGACACCAAGTAGCCTGATGGGTCTGCGGTGGTTCGTCGCCTGGGCCCTTCTGGTCCCCGGGGTGGTGGGGGCCCAGGCCCTTTCCCAGGCTCTGGAGGCCCTCAGGGGGCCCCTCGGTCTTTCGGCACCGCTTTGGGACGACGCCCTGGCGACGACGTGCCGGGCCCGGGCCCAGGCCTTGGCTGACCAAGGCCTCTTGACCCACCAAGACCCCCAGGGCCGGGGGCCCGGCCAGCAACTCCTGGCCCAGGGGTTTCCCCCGGGGGTGTACGGCGAGGTGCTGGGAGCCGGGTCCCGGGTCACCGAGGTCTGGGCGGCGTGGTTAGCCAGCCCCCCCCACCGGGCCGTCCTCTCCGATCCCCGGTGGACCCGATGGGCCTACGGCCAAGCCTCCACCGGGGCCACCACCGTGTGGGTGGTCCGGTTCCGGGGGCCCTAGACGATCCGAAGCTAGGGTCTTCGCTCGGGGATCGAGGTCACGGTGTTCGGGTCTTTGCCCACCCCTAAGTACAGCCCGCAGTAGCACTGGCCGGTTTCGTCGATATCGGCCTGGGCGTAGGCGCAGGGGCAAACGATGTCCTGATCGGTGGGGCCCCCGTCGGTATCCCGGCACGGGCAGAAAGGCTTGCCGAACCGCCGGTTCTGGGTCACGAGTCCTTCGAAGATGGGCTGGGTGAGGGCGGTGTCGGGGTTGACCACCCACCGACGGTGCCGGGCCACTTGGACCGCGTAGGCCCGGGCCGCGGCGGAGTCGGCCAGGTTAGCCATGGGAACTGTCCGCTTCGTGGGGCAGTTGCAGAAGGTCCTCCCAGAAGCGCTTTACGTACCCCACGGTTTGTTCCTTGCCGTCGATGACCAAGGCCGGATAGCTCAGGGTGACCCCGAACAGGTCTTTGAACTCCTGCTTGGTGCGGCTCTTCACCTCGGGGTCAAGGGTGTCGAGGTGAACGAACTCGTAGGCCAAATGATGCTGTTCCAGGAACTCTTGGCCCCGGCGACAGAACCCGCAGGTCGAAAGGGCGAGCAACTGGATATGGCGACGGCGATCCTCCCCGTCGACCTTTTGGAACGCAATGGTGTCGAACACGGAACCTCCGTTAGTTAACGTTCAACTTGGCGTAGTTGTTGACTCCCTCGTTCCGGGTCTCCACCAAGCCCCGGAGGTCGGCGGCCTGGAGAAACTTCTTGAACTGGGAGTAGCCCAGGGACTTGAGGTCGATCTTCCGCTCCCGGAGCCGGGACGAAATGAGGCTATATTCATGGAACTGGGGTTCCCGGCCGTTGTCGAGGTCCTGGAGGGCTTCCACCAGGGACTTCAGGGCCTTCTGGAGGACCCCGCCTTTCTCTTCGGCCTTCTTGCTGTCTTTCCCGTCGGCCAACAGAATCTCCGGGTTGCCATCCTTTTCCGTGAGTTGAATCACCCCATGGCGAACACCGGCCGAGATGAAATCTCCCCACCGCTTGTACCCCATGTGCTTCTCGTCAAAGTTGGGGTTCAGCATCTTCATCCGCATCTTCACGGTGCCCACGTTCACGGGCTTCCCTTCCTTGGCCAGGATGCCCACCGCCTCGGAGAGGGCCGAGAACCAATACTCCGGGCTCACGTTTTGGGTCGCCGGGGCCGCGGGGCCGGGCTCTTCTTCATCTTCATCGCTGGGCAGGATGTCCCGGTAGTCGATGAAGCTGTCGGCGATGGACAGGAGTTCCTGGCTGGCCGTCTTGATGTCGCACACGATGTGGGTCATCTTGCCAGCCCGGCGGAGGGNGAGGAGCAACGGCCGAAAGTCGCTGTCGCCGGTGACGAGGACGTAGGTGTCGATGTGTTCGTAGAGCCGAAGGTTCTCGAGGGTGTCGCTGACGAGCTGGATGTCCACCGAGTTCTTCTTCTTGCGCTCCGAAGGCACGTGGACGAGGTAGAACTGGTACTTCTTCAGTTGGAACGCCAACTTTGCGAAATTCGGGGCGCTCCAGTCGGCATAGGCCTTGGCAGAAACCACCCGGCCCAGATTTTCGGCGTACTCCTGCAGGGAGTCAATGAATAAGGAATTGTTGCCTGGGGGGGTAACGTTCTCCATATCCCAAATAATGGAAATATTTGCCATACCACAGTGTATCCCCGAAAAGGTCCGGCTTGCAAGTTGCCACATCGTGCATAAAATGAAAGAGAGGCCCCTATGAAATCAACAGTTCTGACCGGGTCAGGGACCCTGACCCTCCTCGGAATCCTTAGTGCATTTCTCCCGGTTCCGGGCCCCTGGCTGGCCCCCATCCTCGTGGTCGCAGGCTGGCTCTGGCTCGCCTCGGGGCGGCGGGTTCCCGTGGCTCCCCCCCCGGTGGTCGTGGCCCCGGTGGCCGAAGTCGCCCCCCGGGTGGAGGTCCAGACCCGGGAGGTTCTGCCCCCGGGGTTCCCGGTGAGTCTCGACCACTACCGGGCGAGCGTCGAGGTGGTCGAAGGGCTCCGGGCCCTGGTGGCCCGGGAAACCGAAGCAGCGGTGGTCCGGGTGACCGAGGCTCTGTTCACCCTGGTGAACAACAGCCGCGATGTGTCGGACCACATCGAAAAGAGCCTGGCCTTCCTCACCGACGGCGACGCAGGCCTGGGGCGCACCTTGGGCAACCTTGACGGCCAACTCAAGGTGTTTGAGACCCTCGCCCTGCGGTTCACCCAACTCAAGGGCTCCCTGGCCACCGACATCGAGGCCCTCACCAAGGCCGTGGGGAGCATCAATCAGTTTTCCTTCACCCTCACCGACCTGGCCGACCAAACCAACGTGTTGGCCATCAACGCCTCCATCGAGGCGGCCCGGGTGGGGATCCACGGTCGGGGCTTTGCGGTGATCGCCACCCAGGTCCAGGCCCTGGCCCGGAATTCGAAGGACATCGCCGACAAGATGGCCCGGACCGTCCGGGACGTGGTCGCCAGCGTGGAGTCGTCCTTCGATCGCCAGACCCAGCGCATCCATGAGTCGGAAGCCCTGATCGGCCGGTCCGAAGAGGAGTTGCGACACTGGGCCCAGAACGTGGCTCCCCAGTTGGCCACCGTGGGGACCATGATCGGCGAGGCCCGGCAGTTGGCCACGGTGGTGACCCAGGAACTGGGGGACGTGACGGTTTCCCTGCAATTCCAGGACCGCACCAAGCAGATCCTCGACCACCTGGGTGACCTGATCGCCGAAGTCTCGGACCAGTTGGTGGGGGCCTCGGGCCTCGGGCACACCGACGTTCCGGGGCCCGTCCGGTCCGAGGCCTACCAGGCGGCCGCCCAGCGCTTTACCGTAAAAGAAGAGTGGGACCTCGTCGCCCACCAGACGTCGGTCCCCCGGGGCTCGAAGTCGGTCGAACTGTTCTAGGAACGAGGAGGTACTATGGCCAAGACGATTCTCTGCATTGACGATTCAACGACCATACGGATGTTGGTCCGGAAAACCCTGGAGCCCCTGGGCTACCAGGTGCTCGAAGCCGAGGACGGGCAGAAAGGCCTCGACGTCGCCTCGGCCCAAGCCATCGACTTCTTCTTAGTCGACGTCAACATGCCCGTGATGAACGGTTTCGAGTGCGTCAAGGAGCTCAAGGCCCGGCCGAAGTCGGCGCCGGTCCCCGTGGTGTTCTTGACCACCGAAAGCAGCGACGAAAAAAAGGCGATCGGGCGTCAGTTAGGGGTGAGCGGCTGGATGGTGAAACCCTTCGAGGCCGACGCCCTGGTGAAGATCGTGAAAATGTTGGCAGGATAACCGATGACCCCGGCCGTTGAGTCGCTCTACCAAAGGCTCCGGGAATTCTCCCCGGGGGACGTGGTGGAGGCTTCCGAAATCCTCGAGGTCCTCGAAAAAACCATCGTCGCCGAGGGCACCGACTTCGACGACGCTGCCTGGCTGAGCCGCACCCTCGACGAGTTCTCGGCGTTGGTGAAGGCCGGGGTGGCGGCCGACTGGGAGTCCTTTCGCCAGGGCTTGCCTTCGACCCCCGCCCCGGCCGTAGCACCCCAGGCGCCGGTGGCCCCGGTGGCGCCCATGCCTGCGCCTGCGGCCGCGGCCACCCCGGGGGCCGAGGAGAGTTTTGACGTCGACGTCGAGGTCCTGGCGTCGTTCCTCAGCGAGGCCCAGGACCACCTCGAGACCATCGAAGGTCGCATCCTCTCCCTCGAAGACGATCCCGATCCTAAGATCGTGAACGAGATCTTCCGGTCGGTCCACACCATCAAGGGGGTGGCCGGCTTCCTCAACCTGTCCCAGATCAAGAAGTTGGCCCACGAGCTGGAGTTTCTGTTGGATGAATTGCGGTCCCTGAAGAGGACCGTGGACCGCAGCCTCATCGACATCCTCTTGCTGGGCACCGACACCCTGGGCCAATTGGTCCACCACGTGGCCCGTCGGGCCTCGGAACTCAAGGTCGAAAAGGGGTTGGCCCGGATCACCCTCCATGCCCCGCCCATCGACGAAGTCCTGGGGGCCATCGCGAGGATCCGGGGAACCCCGGGGGCGCCACCGGCCCCGGCCCCCGCCGCCGAACCCGCCGACCTGATCCGGAGCCCCGAACTCATCGTCAAGTTTTCCCAGGAGGCCCTGGAGACCATCGAGCTCGTGGAACGCTGTTTTCTCGCCATGGAAAAAGCCAAGGCCCCCGGGGATGACCTGCCCGAAGCCTTTCGGTCGGTCCATACCCTCAAGGGGAACGCAGGCTTTTTCGGCTTCGGTGCCCTCGAGGCCCTGTGCATGGACCTGGAAAGTGTCCTCGATGCCCTCCGGAAGGGGCAGAGGGCGGTGGACGCTGCCACCACCGAAGCCCTCTTGGGGTCGGTGGACAAGCTGAGGGCGCTGGTCCAGGCCGTGGGGGCGGCCCCCCCGACTCCGGCCGCCGGGGAGCCCCGGATCCCCGGGGGGACCGAGGCCCCCAAGGGCGAGTCCGAGGCCCTGGGGCGGTACGCCCTGAAGAAGAAAGACGTCCGGGTCGACACCGACAAACTCGATGCGCTGTTCGACCTGATCGGGGAATTGATCACCGCCGAGGCCATGGTCATCGACACCCCCGACCTCCGGGGCCTCGAGCTCGAGACCTTCCCCCGGGCGGCCGCCTACCTGTCGAAGATCACCCGGGAACTCCAGGCCGTGACGATGTCGATCCGGATGATCCCCTTGGAGGGGCTGTTCAGCAAGATGAACCGCCTGGTCCGGGACCTGGGACGGAAGTTTTCGAAAGACATCACCCTGGAGATCACCGGGGCCGAGACCGAGATGGACAGGAACATCATCGAAGAGATCTCCGATCCCCTGGTTCACATCATCCGCAACGCCCTGGACCACGGGATCGAAGACGACGCCACCCGCCGGGCCCGGGGCAAGACCCCCGGGGGGACCATCCGTCTCAACGCCCGGTACGAAGGGAACGAAATCTGGATCACCGTCTCCGATGACGGAGCCGGCCTGGATCGGGATCGGATCCTCGAAGTGGCCCGGAATAAGGGGTTGCCCGGGGATTCGTCCTGGGCCGACGAAGACGTCTGGAAGTTGATCTTCGAGCCCGGGTTCAGCACCGCCAAACAGGTGTCCGAGATCTCGGGGCGGGGGGTCGGGATGGACGTGGTGAAACGAAACGTCGAGAAGCTCCGGGGCCAGATCGACATCAAGAGCGTCCGGGACCAGGGCACCGACTTTGTCCTGAAGATTCCCTTGACCCTGGCCATCATCGATGGGGTGACCCTTCGGTCCGGTTCGACCCTGTACTCCATCCCCATCGCCGACGTGGTGGAGTTCCAAAACTACCAAGCCGACCGGGTCACCCAAACCGATCCTGGGCACCGGGTCCTGCGGCTGCGCGACGAGGTGATGCCCATCCTTCCCCTGACCGAGATCTTTGTCCCTGCCCAGGGGGGCACCGAGTTGCTCGACGCCAAAAAGGTGTCCATTGTGGTGAAGAGCCGCCACCGGAAGATGGCCCTGGTGGTGGATGAAATCGTTGGCTACAAACAGATTGTGCTGAAGGCCCTGCCGGAAACCATGGCCGGGCTCGAAGGAATCTCGGGATGCACCATCCTGGGCAACGGCGAGGTGAGCCTCATCATCGACGTCAACTCTGTCTTCAGTCGGTACTTGGCATGACGGAGCTGTCCATGGAAGGGGACGCCCCCGTCCTCGTCGACCTCACCGACCGGGAGTTCGAAGCCCTGGCCGAGTTGGTCTACCATCAGTTCGGCATCCACCTCACCGACAAGAAGAAGGCCTTGGTCCGGGGGCGGCTGAACAAGGTGCTCAAGACCCGGGGGCTGTCTTCGTTCTCCCAGTACCTCGAGGTGGTCCGCCAGGACCCCAGCGGCATGGCCCTGGTGGAGCTCATCGATCGAATCTCGACAAACCACACGTTCTTCTTCCGGGAGTCGGATCATTTTGCCTTCTTCCAAGAAACCGCCTTGGCGGAGCACGTGGCCGGGGCCCCCCAGGGGGAGGNGCGGATCTGGTGTGCCGGGTGCGCCACCGGAGAAGAAGCCTACACCCTGGCCATGCTGTGCCGGGACTGGGGGGACCGTCACGGGTTCCGGGGCACCTTCAAGATCCTGGCCACCGACATCTCCCTCACGGCCCTGGAAACGGCCCTCACCGGGGTGTACAACGACGACCGGGTGCGCCTGGTCCCCCAGACCTTCAAGGCCCGGTACTTCGTCCACCAGGGGCCCGACCGGTGGTCGATCACCCCCGACCTCCGGTCGATGGTGTTGTTCCGGCGGTTGAATTTCATGGACCCCACGTTCCCGTTCCAGAACACCTTCCACGGGATCTTCTGCCGGAACGTCATGATCTACTTCGACCGGGACACGAAGAACGCCCTGGTCCAACGGTTCGCCACCCACCTGGCCCCGGGGCATTACTTGTTCATCGGTCATTCCGAGACCCTGGGCCGGGAATCCCTGGGGTACGACTACGTTCGTCCTTCGGTGTACCGGAGGAGCGCCCCATGACCTGGCCTCTGAAGTCCCGGATCAAGGTGCTGATCATCGACGACTCGGCGGTGGCCCGGGAGGNCCTGGCCACGGGCCTGGGGTCAGACCCCGACATCGAAGTGGTCGGGGTGGCCGGGGACGTGTTCCGGGCCCGGGAGCTCATCCTCTCGAAGCACCCCGACGTCCTCACCTTGGACGTCGAGATGCCCCGGATGGACGGGTTGGTGTTCCTGAAGAAGCTGATGCCCCAGTACCCCTTGCCGGTGGTCATGGTGTCGTCGTTGACGGGCCCGGGGGCTGCGGCCACCCTGGAGGCCCTCCATTGCGGGGCGGTGGACGTCGTGGCCAAGCCCACCACCCGGATTCGGGAGTCGTTTTCCGCCATGGTCCAGGACCTCTGCCTGAAAGTGAAGGCCGCCAGCTTGGTCGACGTGTCCCGGTGGAAGAACGACCACTGGGACGAGATTGCGCCCCTGGCCCCCGGGGCCCTGGCCCGGTCCACCGACCAGGTGGTGGCCATCGGGGCGTCCACCGGGGGCACCGTGGCCCTCCGGGCCATCCTCATGGCTCTCCCGGCCGACATGCCTGGCACCGTGGTGGTCCAGCACATGCCCCCTGGGTTCNCCCGCCTGTTCGCCGAGAAGTTGAACTCCGAGTGCCGGGTCCAGGTCAAGGAAGCCGAGAACGGCGACCGGGTGAACCGAGGCCGGGTCCTGGTAGCCCCCGGCGGGTTGCAAACCACGGTGGTCCGGTCCGGGGGCGAGTACCTGGTGAGGGTCAAACCCGGGGACCGGGTCAACGGCCATTGCCCCTCGGTGGACGTGTTGTTCCATTCGGTCGCCGGGGCGGCCGGGGCCAATGCGGTGGGGTTGGTGCTCACGGGGATGGGCCGGGACGGGGCCGTGGGGCTCCTGGCCCTCCGGCAAGCCGGGGCCCGGACCCTGAGCCAGGACGAAGCGAGCAGCCTCATCTACGGCATGCCCATGGAAGCCTGGAACCTCGGAGGCTCGGAAAAGCAGGTGTCCCTGACCCAGATCCCCGGAGAATTGCTCAGTGTGCTCCAAAGGATGGTACCCCATGAAGCGTAACGACGTGGGCATCGGTGATATTGCCGTGGCCCTGGGCGACGAGGAGATTCGCACCTATGCCCTGGGGTCCTGCGTGGCGCTGGTCGTTTGGGACTCGGCCCTTCGTCTGGGGGGCATGATCCATATTGCCCTCCCCGAAGGGCAAATCAACCCCGACAAGGCCCGGGACAAACCGGGGTACTTCGCCGACACAGGCCTCCCGGTGTTGTTTGCCGAACTCAAGAAAGCCGGCGCCAACCGCCATACCTGCTGGGTGAAACTGGTCGGGGGAGCCTCCATCCTCGATGAAAACCACACCTTCGACATCGGGCGGCGGAACGCCCTGGCCGTGAAAAAGTACCTTTGGAAAATAGGCTTGGCCCTGAACGCCGAAGACATCGGGGGCACCATCAGTCGCACCGTAGGCCTCGACGTCTCCAAGGGGGAGTTGACCATTTCAAATCGGGACCAGAGATGGACCCTGTAGGAGCGCTCCGATGAAACGAACCATCCTCATCGTCGATGACTCGGAAACATCCCGGATGATCATTCGCAAGTGCTTTTCCATGACCGGAGACGAAGACTCCGTGTTTTTGGAGGCCGAAGACGGCATCCGGGCCCTGTCCACCCTGGCGGACCAGAGGGTGGACCTCGTGGTCACCGACCTCAACATGCCCCGGATGGACGGGGTCACTCTGTTGCGAAAGCTCAGGAAGAGCGACCGGACCCGGGACCTCGCCGTGGTGGTGATCTCGAGCATGGGCAACGACCACCTCGACGAGGAACTCCACGGCCTGGGGGTCCAGTCCATCATCCGCAAGCCCTTGACCCCTGCGAAGATCCGGGACCTGGCGGCCCCCCTGGGACTGGCCGCCGACCAAGGAGGCTTCTGATGCTCACCCCGAACCTCGTGAACGAAACCGTGGTCACTACCTTTGAAGAGATGGCCTTTCTCGACGTTNCCCCCGGGCCCGCCGCCCAACCGGCCGCTCCGGAACAGGGACCGTGGTTGTCGTTGGCCTACACCCAACCCCAGGCGGGGTCCTTTGCCCTGTTCCTGCCCAAGGCCGTGAAATACGCCATCGGCGAGGCCATTTACGCCGAGGACGGGGGGCTGATCACCTCGATTCAGCTCGACGACAGCCTGCTCGAACTCTTGAATGTCTTGGCGGGCAGGCTCCTCAGCGGACGCTTTGGCCCGGTGACCACCTACACCATGGGCCTCCCGGTGGTGTTGTACGNCCCCCCCGGATCCGTCCCCACCATGGCTGCCACGGTGTACCCCTTCCACCGGGACGCAAACGAGTTTAGTCTCACCTGGTACGAGGTGCCCTCATGAAGATCCTCATCGTCGAAGACGACGAATCCAGCATTCTCCTCCTCTCCAGGTACTTGAAAGACCAGGGTGAAACGGTTATAGCAGAGGACGGAGAGAAAGCGGTCGCCCTGTTCCGGCAAGCCCGGGACGTCCACCAACCGTTCGACCTGGTCTGCCTCGACATCATGTTGCCCCTCCTGGACGGCCAAGAGGTGTTGAAGCGGATCCGGGCCCTGGAATATGAAGTGGGGATTGCCGGGCTGGCTTGTTGCAAGGTGATGTTGACGGCCCTCCGGGACGCCCGGAACGTCATCCAAGCCTTTCGGGGGCAGTGCGAGGTCTATCTCTCTAAACCCATCTCCAAGGAAAGGCTTTACCGCGAAATCCGGTCCCTCGGACTTCCGGTGAAACAAGCAGAATGAACCAAGATCAAACCAAAGAACTCCTCTTGCGCCTCGAGCCCCAGGCTCCTGACTTCGTGTTGCTGTTCACCGGCAAGTCGAGCCGGAAGGTGAACGGCCTCTACAAACCCGACACCCGGGAGATCCTGTTGCACAATCAGAATTTCACCTCCGATGAGGAGCTGATTTACACCGCGATCCACGAGTTTGCCCATCACCTGCATTTCTGTTCTTCGTCGCCCCCGGCGAGCCTCCGGAGCCACACGTCGGTGTACTGGAGTTTCTTCCACCGGTTGTTGGCCAAGGCCGAAGACCAGGGGCTGTACCGCAACGTCTTTGCCACCGAGCCCGAATTCCTCAAGCTCACCGAGGAGATCAAGGTCCGGTACCTGGCCAACAACGGCCAGCTCATGAAGGACTTTGGTCAGACACTCCTCCAAGCCGTCCAACTCTGCGGCAAGTACCACGTCCGGTTCGAGGATTACATGGACCGGGTGCTGTGCATCCCCCGGACCACGGCCAAGACGGTGATGGCCAGTTTCGCCCAGGACGTCACCCCGGACTTTGGGTTTGACCACCTGAAGATGATGACCAGCGTCAAGGATCCCGAGGTTCGCCGGGACATGGAACTCAAGCGCCGGGAGGGCTACAGCCCCGAAATGCTCCGGCAGGAACTCCGGGGCGAACCCTTGCCCGACATCAACCCCNCCCCCATGCCCGACCCCCTGGAGGCGAAGGTGGAGCTGTTGGAACGGAGCCGGGAACAGCTTCGCAAGCGCATCGAAGACTGGAACCGCAAACTCGAAGACCTCGAACAGAAGATCGAGGCCCTGAAACACCCCCAGGAACCCGCCGATGCCTGAGTTTGTTCCCGACTTTGCCAAGCGGGGGGGCCTGATCCCCGGGGTGGTCCAGGACGCAGCCACCGGGGAGGTTCTCATGCTGGGGTGGGTGAACGCCGAAGCCTGGGACCGCACCTTGACCACCGGCAGGGCCACGTTCTGGTCGACCAGCCGGAACGAGCTCTGGGAAAAGGGCGCCACTTCGGGGGACTGGCTGAAGATCGTCGAGGTCAGGGTGGATTGCGACGACGACACCCTGTTGTACCGGGTCGAACCCCAGGGCGCCGGGGCCTGCCACACCAAGAACCAGGCGGGGAAGGCCCGGAAGAGTTGCTTCTACCGGACCGTCGCCCCGGACCGGACCTTGGTCAACCTCGACCCCTGAGGGACCGCTTCGTCATTTGGGCGAAAGCACGGCGACCAGGTCGGTCCGGCCGGCACTGGCCGCCACGTCCCCCGGGGTCTTCCCGTTCTTATCCCGGATCTGCCCATCGGCACCCAACGAGATCAGGAACTGGACGGCGGCCACCGAGGCCCCCCCGAGGGCGGCCAGGTGGAGGGCCGTCTGGCCCTGGTTGTTCTGGTTGTTCACCGTCTTGGCCGAGAAGAAACCTTTCCAGTTTTCAGGGGTGCCCTTCAGGGCCAGGATCACCGGGGTGAGCCCCGACGCATTTTCCGCAAAAAGGTCGGCCCCCGAGGCCAAGAGGAGGTCGGTGACCGGCGGGTTCCCGGCGGTGGCCGCCAGGTGGATCACCGTGGATCCTGAGGCATCCCGGACGTTGACCCCGGCCCCGGCGGCCAGGAGGAGCTTCACCATGTCCGGGCCCCCTTGGACGGCGTCGAACAGGGGGGTCCGGCCCAGGCTGTCCCGGCTATTCGGGTCGGCGCCCTTCTTCAACAGCCAGCCGGCCAGCTTCCCTTGGCCCCGGCGGACGGCCTCTTGGAGGACCGTTCGGCCTCCCTTGTTCTTCGCCGACAGGTCGGCCCCGTTGGACACCAACAGGTCGGCCATGTCCAGGGAGTCCACCAGGACGAGGTTGTGGACCGGGGTGTTCCCGGAGTTGTCGGTGGCCGTCACCGAGGCCCCGGCCTTGATCAGAGCCGACGCCACGGGGACGTTCCCCAGCCGCACGGCTTCGTGGAGGGGGGTGCTTCCGGTGACGTTTTGGGCCCCGACGTTCGCTCCCTGCTTCAACAGCATCTGGACCACCGGCAGGCTACCGAGGAAGACTCCGTGGAACAAGGGGGTGTTCCGGCTCGAGTCCCGGGCCTGCAACACGTCGTCGGTGAAGAAGCCCTGGGNGAACGCCGGGGCCCCCTGGAACGCCAGGGTCAGGGGGGACTGGCCCCCGTCGTCCACCAGGTACAGGTCGCCCCCCGCCTTAAACAATGCCGCCGACACCG
>JGI26470J50227_1000144_pt1 | contig 34137 bp, 36 predicted proteins | sample FreactTroBogLake_FD_50227 | JGI IMG/M metagenome (IMG submission 50227)
TGCCGGTGCAATGGCCTTCCTGCAGAAGACGGCAAACGAGGTGGCAAAGTTCGCTGCTCCGCAGTCCCCGCCCAAAAAGACATCGGCTGCGGCGTCGACTGCCGCACCAGCAAGCCAAAAACCGGCTGCGGTCAAGCAAACAGCAGGCGCGGTTAAAAAATCACCAATAAGAGCATCGACAAAACCGATTACACGACAGAAAGCCTACGCGAACAAGATGAAGTCTAAAGTAAGTGAAAACATAGATCGGCACATGTTGCTTGTGCAAACGATGTTAAAAATCATTAGGGAAGATGACCATGACAAGAAAACAACGGTCAAAAAAATACGTGCTTTAATGGAATACGCATCCGGAGGCAGCACGAGTGCCGGCAGCATTGCAAGCATACCCGGTGCAGGCGGACCTCTTATGCCCATGATACGCAGGATGCCGGCTGGCCAGAGCTTTTTTGGCCCAGCTGGTACATTACCGCCTGAAAAGCCAAAGAGCCGTAAGAAGCGTAAGAAAAACGGTTAAAAATACAGATTGATATAAATAACTCTGCAAAACAAAGTTTGCACTTAACAAGGAGAACAAACAATGGCCTATAATTCAGGCACTTACAACCGCGTTAACGGTGGTGCACTTGGGGGTAACTTCCTCACAGGCAGCATGGACTTTTTCACCATTGCTACATTGGTGCCATGCTTCCAGACCAACGTCGATACCCCAATCAACCTGCTATACACACAGCAGGGTTACAGCACTTGGCAGCCAGTCACCGTTGTGGACGGAACAGGTACTGCCCAGACATACAACTCGGCCGGTGCTTACCAGGATGCATACGTGAAGCAGACCAACCTTAACATCCTACAGCAGCTTTTTGCCCAGAATGTTAACCCAGTTGCAATCAGCTGCAACTATGCAACCTCTTCAAACCCAAATGCAATCAACCTCACTGCAACACAGCTGAACGCTTCAACAAACTACAGCTACAGCAATGATTTTGGTAGCGATTACACCAGCAGCCAGACGGTATATTACATCAAGTTTATCACTGAGCGTACCGGTTACTGGTATGTGAGTGGTTCAACCGTTGACAGCCCAAATTGGGACAGCAACACAACTGGCTACCAGTTCCTTGATGCACTGAACAGTGCAACATCAGCTGGCGTAACAGTTTTTGACCTGCAGAGCGAAGTGCTTAATGGTTCAACAACTGCCGGTACCCTTACTTCCCTAAGCGGACAGACAGTCAATGTCAACACCAACTATTTTGAAGTTGCACCTGGTGCAAGCCTCAACACAGTTGCATATGTTGCAACATTGGCCAATGCTGGTTCACCAAACGTTCCAAACCAGAACGCACTACCAACTCCATAATATCGCCCATAAAGCGTATTACAAACATGAAAGGCGCAGCAATGCGCCTTTCTTTGTGATTGTGTAATAAATATTCAATCATGTTATTAGATCATATTTTTACCCCAGCAGGCCCGATTGAAATGACCATTGTACGCAAGGATGGGAAAATCATGCATGTTGCACGGCAACTTCCGCAAACAACAGATAACGATCAGTCCGATAAACCATTGTTTCCAATTAGCAAGGACAGATCATGAAAAATTTCAAAGATTATCTTGCACAAGTGCAAGGAACACCGGAGGATGTTGTTATGAAACCCAGGAAAATAGTGGCTGAACAAACCAACGAAGATTTGGTACTATGGAATACAGAAAACGACCGTTGGAGCCGCAAGGCAAAACATCCACTGCGCATCAATGAAGTTCCAACAGAACCAAAAATAACTTGGGAAAAGGGCGAAGTGGCGTTTTATGAATCGCAAGAAGTGGAAGTTATTGTCCCGCAAGGCCCAAACGGAACCATTGGAATACTTTTTGAAGGTCGTACTAAAATGGTTCTTGGATCTCGACTTACCAAAATAGATGAAGGTGTGCTGGGCGGAATGCAGCCTTTGAATCCAATAAATCGCATGATGCAACTGGCAGGAATAAGCGTGCCAACAATAGCTGAGCCAGTATTAGAGGATGAACAAATTGCCGAAGCTGACTCAACAAACATGTTTGAACAGCTTTTCAGAGCGAACCTAAACGGAGAATATCGTAATAATCCAGATGCAGCACGCCTTGCAACCATAGGCGAGGTCATGGCAGGTCTTGAAAGCCAGGTAGAACAATTGCGTGGAAAAATTACACCAGATCTGGAAACCAAGGTAAACATGGCCGTGGGATTAGGTGCAGCATTGATAACCGCTGCCAAAGGCATGACCCAGGCAAAATAATGGAGAGATGGATTTGAAATTCATAGAGGTAAAGGGCGGTTTCTTACAACCAGTTAGCAATGAAGAAAACATCATACTCGAGCGAGTAAAGGGATATGATGGACCTCTGCCAAAAGCTGTGCTTGATGACCGCGAACAAGAGCTTGCCAGGAATTTGGTGAAACGAGGTTTATTGACCAGATTCGTTTATGAAGGTAATCTATGCTTTGTATTAAATGATCTTGAAGAACTATGGGAGAGCTGAAATGACGGTAACACCTGAAGAAAGAGATGCGATGCAGCGCCTACGCAATATCATGGAAGGTAAATCAAATCCAGAGCCCAAAACAGGCCGCTTGGTCATGGCAGAATCTACCCATGAAATTGAGTTAGCAGGCCCTGGTCAGGCAACTTCGGCAGATGTTAGCGCCATGGCAGCGGTATTGAATCGGTTAAACAGCCTAAGCAATCACGTGGTGGATGACATGATTACCGAGTCAGTCGTGCACGGCAATGTAGCCGAAGCACTTGTAACCGAGCGCGTAAACAACGGAGTCAAGGTAGGACGATATCAAATCTTGGTAAAAGAGGACGCGCTACGCACCGCTGGCAAACAGTTTTACAGCATCTACAACAGCCTTACAAATGATACGATAGCTGACGACATAAGCCTATATGAAACCGCACTGGCAGTGGTACGGTATCTCAATTCCGGTAGATTTGCCAACGACCCGGCCGTTCGTAAACTATTTGAGCACGACGATGCTTACACCAGCCATCGAGTCGATGCGGTGCAATTCAAAAAACGCATAGTAGCAACACGTGATCCCGTAAAAAATGACCTGTACGAAAGCAGATTGCAGGCTAGCATGGATAGATGCATGGATGCAAAAAGGTTGATTAAAACACTGGCCAAAGAATGTCGCTGATCATAACACAGTCAGCTGAAAAGCAAATAAGCAGTCTATGCGCACAAACAGGTTCCATGGTGCGTTTGGCCATACGCAGTGGCGGCTGCCAAGGTTTTTCAAAATCTTGGGATATAACCGGCATTCAAGACGATGACGACACCGTGTATGATTTTGTCAATGGTAAATTATTGATAGATGCGGTGAGCATGGACATCATACAAGGGTCCACGATTGACTATAAAACCGATTTAGGCGGTTCATATTTCACCGTGGATATTCCAGGCGCTACAAGCACCTGTGGCTGTGGTACTTCATTTTCAATATAGCTTCTCTCCGGCAGTTTGACATAAATAACCAAACAGCGGAAGGCCCGCATGGCCAGGAGATCTAGTCACATGTATCTAAACCAGTTCGAATCAACATCGCAAGTAAGATTGCAACAAATACTTGCAACATTGAACGATGTTCACGGTGTTACGATTAACATAGATCTAGACAGTCCAACAGCAGAATTTGCCATCAAGGAATGCCAGTCTGCTTGGGAATTAACCAGAAACAGGATAATTGCTGAAAGCAGTTTTAACAGCTATCAGCTTAACCCAGGCTACACCAAAGCAATGTTGATCCTTGAGGCAATGAAAATAATGCTGACCGAAATAGGTCCAAAGCGCCGCCGCAAGTCGACAAAGATGCACGAATCAATCATGGAAGATCCTATGGATAGAAAATTGTACAAAATCACCTACTGGGTGACGCAGAAAAGCCGCTCGGATGCACCCGACCGCGAATGGCACGACGAAGAATATCGTTACGGAACCAATCCAGAAGACGTTAAAGATCGATTTCTTAACAGTAATCGCACAAGAGCATTTTATGACGTAAAGGTCGTACCGGCAACCCCCAAAGAAGAAGCGGCATATCGCAACAATTTGGATGAAGATACGAATTCCAAGCCCACGATTTCGACACAGCTGAGCGATATCGCAGCCAAAGTGCCGCAGTCAACGCAGCAGTCTACTGCCTTTTCCAACGCCCTGTCGGGCATCGCCGATAAGTTAGCCGCGCGCGGAACATCATTCGCATCAGATCTAGATACACATGAAAAGGCAATCATGTCGTGGATAAAATCCTTACCTCGCCCGATAAATGTCGGCAATATGATCAATGCCGGCATAGAAAAATTTGGTAAGGACCTGCTGGATGCACGCATGTCCCACATCGCATCATTGCCAAAAGTAGACACTGACGAGGCGGTTTCCGTAGTGGCCGCAAAGCCAAGCAGCCATGCCAATCCTGGAATGGACAATGTGCATGAAAATCTACGCGAAAGCGATACTTTAAATCCGCAGATGATAGGTGCTCCTAAAATGCCTGGTAACGCAACGTTTGGTCAAGCTCATCATTATGAATACCAGGCAAGCATGGCCCGCAGCGAGCTTTATCGCAACGCAAAATATGCCATGAGCATGCTCAAGCAGGTTGATCCACAGGAAGAAATACAACCCTGGATAGCTGCGTGCCTAACCAAGGCTGCCAACATGCTTGACAAGGTATATCACTATCTCGACTATTACAAGACCTTTGAGCCGGCTGAATTGCCGGAAGATATAGAAGGCGATGTCGAATTAGGCGAAACAAGCGGTAGCATTGCCCGTGAAAACCTAATGCTGATCATGGAATACAGTACCAAGCTTTTTAACCTAATCAAGCCAGGTGACAAACTTGAAGGCTGGGTAGCAATGAAACTAACAACCGCCAGCGAATGCATAAGCAGCAGCAAGCACTACATGGACTATGTGCAATTTGAACATCATGCGTTGGATGATCATTTCGATGAAGCGCGCCGAGCAAAAAGGAATTCAATTGCCGAATCACATCTGTATGAGGATGTCGACCCCAATAGCGAAGAACTTGCCAAGGCTACGCTGATCATCAATGCAAAAGCAATATCGGGCAAGGTCCAGGACATGGCTGAGGATGTGGCAAAGCTGGGTGTTAATGAGCTAATGCCGTTGGTTGACAGCATGCGTAGCCAATTTGGTCCAGACGCGGCAGCAGGTTTCAACGACACGGTCAAGGCAGCACTGGATAACCTACTTAATGTTACCACAGAGACCAAAGAAACAATAGATGCTGCAACGACAACATTGCAGTCAGGTGGCGTACCATCCGAGCAGACCGACATCGAACAGGCAGGCGACACGGAAGCCCCGCCGGACAACACTGACATAAGCGCCGACATGGCAGCACTAGGCGGCGAAGAGTCTGAAGAACCGGAAGAAAATCCAGAAGCAGCGCTAGGCCGGGCCAAGAAACCGGTTGCGGAGTCATGGAATGCCAAAATGCATACCGCAGAAAAAGACAAGGGCAAGTGGGATGGTTACACATTAGCAGAGCTTAAAGCTAAAAAGTCCAAGCTAATGAAAAAGGCCACACGTACCGCAGCTGAACAAAAAACAGTCAAGCAAATTGACTTTGCCATCAGGGCTAAACAGAAAAACAAATGGGGAAAAATAAAAGAAGGTGCCATGACCTGCAATGAATGCGGTGTAGGCACATACATGGAAGACACCAACGGAAAAATGTGCTGCAATGAATGCGGTGCAATGATGATGTCTGAAAAATATGACCCACATGCAGCTGAAGTTGAAAAGGCAAAGAAGGAATTCCTAGCCAAAGGCGGCAAAATTACCCAAGGACCTGGCAAAGATGCCAAGGGTAGCGAACGGTATCGACGCGCCATGCGAGGTGGACATATTGGTAGGACTGGATCGGCCAAAGCGGATGCTCCTAGTTTTAGGGAAGACGTTGAAGTAAATGAAAACTGGCCCGGCTACAAGAAGAACATGGCCAATCAAAAAGCCAAGCCAAGTGATGCCGACAAACAGTGGGATAAAATCACGAAGATAAACAGCGACCACCCCGTTGTTGAGGGTATTTTTTCGAGAAAGCCGAAACCGGTTGTAACACGCCTTTCCCCGCCTACTCCAAGCGAACTCAAGGCACAACACGAAGTTCCACTGAAGAAAGGCGAGATACGGGTTACCAAAGTAACTCCAGATATGTTACGCAAAGAACGTGAACTGGAAGTTCCTGCGTATATTCGTAGGGGGCAAAAGACCGAAACAACAGTGGACGAGGTCGCTCCCCCAGGTAAAAAAGCCGAGGATTTCATCACTGGCAACAAGGAGGCGTTCAAAAAGCGCTATGGTAAGAATTGGGAATCCATTCTTTATGCCACAGCATGGAAGCAATTTGGACCAAAGAAAGAAGGATATGATCAAGCAGTTGCAGCACTGGCAGAAGCCAATCGCATGTTTGAGAATTATTCCGAAGAAATGTCCGCCCACAAAGCTGCTTTTAAGCGTCAGCTGGCAGAAGGTAAAGCAACAGATCCTCTAAATGTAGGGTATGGCCTTGAAGGCGAATCAATCCGCCAAAGCATGATCTCCGCAAAGCGCAAGATTGCTGAGCAAAAAAGCGTGGTGCGTCAAATCATGCAGGAAGGTGTGATTGGCATGCTGCAAAGCATTGAGCTGCTAAACAAAGCTAAGGAACTCACAAAGGTAAAAAACGAAACTCCGTTTGGTGTGATATACGAAACAAAAAGCGGTCGCAAGGCCAAGAAAATGTTTGAAAATGCCGAAACCCGCAGGTATTGGTTGGATCTGAACGGCAGCAAGATTTCCAATCCAAGGATGATTGAGCCAGAAACGTTTGAGGCTGCAATCAATAAAAAGATAAAGGCATAACTGTGTTGATTCGAGAACTGATTTGCGAAAGTGAGGTTGTGCAAGAGATTAACAATGATCTCATGGATTTCATCATCATGTACCGCAACAAAAATCGCCCCTGGGCACCAATGAGTGGGCCCAACGGTGCTGTAGCATACATGCGCGGATTGGATCATGACGTCGATACCGACGATCTTATGACGGTTTTGTCCAAACCTCCTTTTACGGATGTGGTTGAACGAAGTGGACCGGAACATATAAAAATCAAAACCAATGTTCCGGATTCCATGAGCAACAAAGAGAAGGAAAAAGAAAAAGACAAGATAGATAAGACCGCGGAAAAAGAGGCTGAAAAAACGGTAAAGTCTGGTGAGCTGTCTGAATACACAACCAATTGAAACACTACTATAGGACGTAACAAATGTCTTGCTCTCTCAACAACGCAAATTACTGGAACAGCTTCTATTACAATTATGCGTATAATCCATCTCCGGCGCCGAGCCCGGTATTTTATAATGCAGTTGATGCAAGAAGTTCATTGCCTGCAGAGGAAGCCATTAATAGGGAAACCAGCGCCTTGCAACAGGCAGTGTTTGCTGCGGTCGGCCAGGGTGTATATCAAACACAGGTATCAAACGGAACCTTGATGACATACAGCACCCCGTTTACTCCTCTCGCATGGACCGTAACTGGCAACATGCTTACTATTACAAATCATCCATTTAACACGGGCGATATAGTAACCGTGAGCAGCACAGGTACATTACCATCGCCTCTTGCCCAGGCCACATATTACTACGTGATCTATGTGGACGTAAACACAATCATGTTGGCGTCAAGCTATGCCAACGCCGTCCAACCTCGTCCAATTCCGATCACCCTAACCACAGCTGGGACAGGAACATTTTATGTTTATGCGTACTATCCTAGCCAGGATTACTATGGCGCATGGCAAAGTACCAACATGAGCAACCCTCTGCTATCCCCACCATACAATAACCAGATGAATGCAGTAATTAACTATTTTGCATCAATGGGTTATATTGTTAATCGCATAGTCAACACCGCTACTGGCAATACCTTTACCTGGGTCATACAATGGTGACTTTGTTGTCATGAGAAGCATGTATGGGCCAGATACACTTCTATTGGCCAGCAAAAAACCCAGGATAAAAGAGCTTGTTGCAAAATCAGCCTCAATGTCAGAAGAAGAGATACTGGCACTAAACGAAAAACCAGATGTCATTAGAGGTCTTCTTCTTATCAATCAATTTGGGCTGGACCAGAAAAAATCAACAATAGCTGAGAAAATAGCCGAGAAAATGGTCAACTCAAGCATACCTACGCCCGGCGGATTTGATGCTGATTGCGAGATCTATGCAATCGCACACGAAGATATCTGGATCCCGGTTGGATCAACATTGCTTGAAGCCAAAACAGGATGGCACTGGGCAATGCTAAAAGATGGTAGGATATTTGTCAGCAACAACTTTTTGCAAATAAGCCATGATATTAAAAATCGTCTTACGGCCAGCAGCTTTTTTGTAAAACAAGGAACACTGTCCGATCTGCATGCGCTTGAACGGGCCAGATTAAACAAACTAGGACAGACAATATAGTTATTTGACTGCAATTCAGCTAATAATACTGCTATGATATTAGTAGACAAATTTCAATACCAGCCTCTTGCACGAGAAGACGGGGGACCCGAAGGTCGCAAATATGTTGATCCATATGGGAACAAATTACCATCTGTAACCACTATTTTAGATAAAACCAAGTCAGATGAATCTAAAAAGGCTCTCGAAGCATGGCGACGTAGTGTAGGCGACAAAAAGGCGAATGAAATCACCAAGGAAGCTGCTTTTCGTGGAACACTGATGCACTCGTTTTTAGAAAGATACCTCAAGGGAGAGAACCCTACTCCGGGTACCAACTTTTACCATAAACAGAGCTCAAAAATGGCAGAAGTGATACTGGAAAACTATCTTAGACCATTTTTGGATGAGGTTTGGGGATTGGAAGTCAATCTGTATTACCCAGAGTTATACGCAGGTACAACAGATGTCCTAGGCGTCTATCAAGGTGTGCCTAGCATTGTTGACTTTAAACAAACCAATCAGCCAAAAACTGACGAACGGGTTGTGGATTATAAAACACAGCTGGTGGCCTATGCGGCTGCACATAACGCTTTGTATGGAACAGATATCAAACAAGGTGTGATACTAATGTGCTCAAAAGATCTGGCTCCACAGCACTGGGTATTGCGTGGTGAAGAATTTGAGGAATTTACAGCACGTTGGTGGCAGCGGGTGGCTAAGTTCCATCAGGTGTAAAGGTTGCCAGCCAATCTTCGTATGTGTCAACAAGATCGTTTATATCCTCAACTGATATTCTGTCGCCGGCAATCAGTGCGGCCCAATCGTATGTTATCACCGGCACGTCTTCAATTTTTTGCCATTTTGGTTTGACGATTTTATATTCCATGCAATAGGATACGCTTGCATAGATGGTAAGGTCAACTACAGCAAATCATTCTTCGTTGATTTTTAAAACACGTTTTCCAAGCCGTGAAATCATTTCTTCCATGGTTATGTTGGGAAGAAACCGCATTGTTACACTTCTGCGCGGTACATCTGCGCTTTCAACGATCACCTGGTGTGGTTGTCGGATGTTAAGTATGGCAGGTTTAGCCCCGGTCCATTTAGCAAGGTGTTTTGCAGGTGCGGTGTCATATGACCATTGTGTTAATTGGAATGTGTCGCTTCGGTATTTTTTCAGCGTCGGTGTTCCATTATCATAACTATACCAATTGACACTGCTGGTCCCTGTTATGAGCCAATTCATTGCTAGATACCTTGCATGCACATTGGTATAATGGCCGTCGGAATGGATTTCATAATAATTTTTATCTGCCGGCTGGCTCCATGTCCAAAGCATCAAATAATCAATAGATAAGCCGAGATCGCTGATGATTTGATTGACATCGTCAGTTAAGATTGATCTGTCAACCTTTTGTATCTCACTCGGCCTATCAATAATCTTTGGCCATTCCACGTTAGGTTTAACGGGATTGTCGGGAAGATCCAGAGAGGCAAATAATAATTTTGAATCCGTAAACATCAAGTTTGATTATTTGCGAGACGCCCACATGTTGTCAATTAGGTTTGGATAGGGTCTTCCGGCACGTTTAGCCCTGGCCTTGGCCGCCGATTTTTGTGCAGGGGATAGATGCTTGTGGCGTTTTTTTGGATTTTTTTGGTCCCAAACTTCTTCGTCCAATGATCCCATTGGCACATATGCCAGTATTGGCTGGTGTAGATCCTTAGCTGCCTGCGCACGATGATTGCCATCGATGACGCTCCCGTTAGGTCCCATGATTATGGGTTCTATTTTTTGTCCAGCTTTCAATTTGCGTTCATACCATGAAACCCTGCTGTCGTCAAGGTAAATCACACGGTTAAATGGATCTTCCGTGTCAGCATCATGTTCTGGAAGATCGTCAGGTGCGATCATTTTCATACCCCACTTTTGGCCGTTTATCCACTGCTCCATTTGCTTATTGAGACCAGGTTGGTCATGATGCTGCCTATGGAATATATCCAGCATGACTGCACCGGAAACGCTTTCTTTTACTGCGTCGGACCCATTTGTATTTGCAATGGGTGGCCTGCCGTTGTTGTCCACGTTCAAGCTCATTTTTGCAGCTTGTCGCTTGATTTCGCCGGGATGAACATCCGGCGTGGTATTGATTCCCAATTCTATTTTGCCGACACCAGCCGTTTCGCCAATCACATCAATTATTCGCATGACAGTATCTCCTGCGCATATTTACTATGCGCAGGAGATATATCACACCATAGCAAAATTAGATAACAGAAATTCAATCACTTATCCAACTGCCCCAGAAGATCGTAGCGTGTGGGTGTATAGTTATTGGATGCCCAATACATTTTAAGTGACGACAGTAACCTACCCACCTCGGGTCCTTGCTTGACCCCCATGGCGATGATGTCGTCACCCGTTACAGGAAATACCGGCACTTCCCACTCTGCCAGAACAGCACGGTCAAACCCGTCCATGCCTCTTAGGGCAGCCAGCTCCATTGCCAATTCCCTGCTGATACCAGATACCGCCATCCAGTTAAACGGGGAGATGGCCGAATATTGCTCAGTGCATAGAAAAACCGCCAGATCGATTTCTGCCCGGCTTGCTTTCCATTTTCTGAGAATATTGCTGGCCTCCCGCTCATACAGCGCCACCATGATGGTAACAGGATTTTTGGTTATAGCATGTACCGCTTCTGCATCGACAATGTTAGCAACCGTGTTGCCCAAGCCTATATGTTGGCCAATGCCCATCTGGTGCAGCTCTATCATGATAAAAGGCCCATAATTACCGGTCAAGATCTTTCCGATTTCGCTCCACACCCTTTCCCGGCTGATTTTTTCCAGGCCTGCTGCATGTTTCTCAATGCCCCTGCGCGCGGAATAGCTCATGCTCATGCCAAAGCGACCACGAAACCGGAACCAGCGGAGGATGCGTAGGTAATCTTCCTGGATTCGCTGTTCCGCATCGCCCACAAATGCCACAAGACCTTTTCTTAGATCCGTCAAGCCATTAAAAGGATCAATCAGCTCTCCGTCAAATGTCAAGCTCATGGCATTCATGGTGAAATCACGCCGTTGCAGGTCAACATACCAATCACGAGTGTAGGCAACAATGGCATGACGCCCGTCAGTTTCTACATCAGCACGCAGGCTGGTGATTTCGTACGTTTCGCCATCCAGAACCACGGTAACGGTACCATGTTGCAACCCAGTTTCAATGTATCTGATGTCATGTGTTTGGTAGATTGCAACCTGCTCGTCTGGTGTTGCATCCGTGCAGAGATCAATATCGTTTGGTAGCATCCCTAACATGTAATCTCGCACACAACCGCCGACCAACCGGATATCATGACCTCTTGCCAGGAAAAGATTTCGCAGGGATTCCAAGCCAGGCTTAACCAGCTGTTTGATATCCAGCAATATGTTGTTGTCTGCATTCATGTTATCTAATTTATAGCATGTGTGAAATTAAGGTCAACTGAAGAGTGATGGGTAGCTAAATATTCCACATATCGGAGCTTATATACATGGCCATCCAAACAATATCAAGAATACAAAACCGTAGAGGGGTATACGCAGACCTGCCAGCTGCACTGGCAGAAGGCGAATTTGGATGGTGTCTCGATACACGGCAATTGTTTATAGGAAATACAAGTGGCTACGGTGGTAATACTGAGGTCTTAACGGCATATAGCCAAAACACCAGCTTGATCAACACGATCTTCAGTGCCAACGGAGTGGACTTGACCGCTGCGATATCGAGGACCCTGCAAGCAAAGCTGGACGACATAGCCAGCATAAAGGACTTTGGTGCAGTAGGTGATGGTGTAACAGATGATGCTCCTGCCATAAATGCTGCCATTGCACAACTGTTGCAGGGCTATCCTGCCAATGGGAACACTGCAATCTCGTTGTTCTTTCCGGCAGGAACCTATCTAATTGCCAGTCCCATATTGTTGTATCCGTATGTAAGCCTGATCGGGGATGGATCAAGCGGAACCACGATAATGGCAGCCAGTGGCACGTCGATGCCATTTATGTTCCAAACGGTTGATAGTCTGGGTCAAACCGATGCCAACGTAGGATTAAACGGAGCACTGCTTCCTACACACATACATGTGCGCGACATGGCAATCAACACCAATGACCAGCAGATAAGCGCGGTTCAATTGTTAAGGTATACACATGTAAGATTTGAAAGGGTATGGCTAGTAGGTGGATGGCACGATGGATTTCCGGGCGGTAATGACGCCGCATTTACCTGTGAAACCATGGGCAATGCCGTTTACACACACGATGCCCAATTGGTCGACTGTGATATACAGAATTTCAGCACGGCCTTATTAATGAACGATCCTGTGCAATATACCACCCTGAGCCGGTGTGGTTTACACACGCTATATCGAGGGATTGGCGCAGGGCTAGCACCTACTTATAATGGACCATCCTACACAACTGTCACGCAATCTCGATTTTACACAATCGCCAATTATGGTATCTATGTTGGTGACGCCAGCAGCAATCCCGGCGTTACAAGCATTGGCAACACCTTTTACGACACAGGAACGGCCGACTCGGTCAAAAGCCTATACTGGGGAACCTCTTCAACCATAAATGCCAGCATAGGAGATGTGTTTTCTTTGGCACCCGGAGTGGTTGATCATGGTACCAACAATCTCATAATAGATGCACAACAAAATAATGGACTTGGCGGTTCAGGTTATAGCGGATACAGTGGATACTCCGGATACAGTGGATACTCCGGATACAGTGGTCTCAATGGTGCCTTTGCGTCCTCGGGATATTCGGGCATCAGTGGATATTCTGGTTATAGCGGCTACAGCGGCAACAGCTTGTCAGCCAGGACCACGGTTGCCGTAACCACCGGTAGTCTCACTGCCGGGTCGAGTGCCAACATAACCGCGGTGGGTTATGTAGGTTATGCCTTGTATAGCATACAAGTCTCGTTTGGTGCATGGGTTACGGTATATACCAGCATTGCGGATAGGACCAGTGATGCAGGCAGATCCATCAATACCGACCCAACTCTCGGCAGCGGAGTGGTTGCCGAAGCAATCACAACAGGCGCAGGTACCGTGTATTTCAGCCCTGCCGTGATTGGTTACAGCAGCGAATCGTCGCCCAACAGCAATATACAGATGAAGGTGTATAATAATGGTGGCTCAACATCGGCCATTACCGTCACACTGACGCTTTTACAACTTGAATCATAATAGATGTACGGAGTCGCCACATAATGCACAGCCCTGATTGTTTTCAAGGATCAATGCATCTATTAAAATCTTGGAAAAATTTACGAGCAAACCTAACCGCAGATCTGCCAGATATGTTACAGTTGCAGGAAGTTGTTGATTTTTGGAGCCATGCACCAATATCGGTAAGAGTGCTTGATTGGGATGATTGTGCTTCATGGCCAACTGCGTGGAATCTAATATATCAAAACAAGTTTGATGAAAGCGCAGTTTCATTGGGAATGTTCTACACGCTTATCTATGCTGCTGACGGACGATGGAACGCTGACAGGCTACAATTACAGCTGATAACCGACCGACGCCGATGCCTACAGTCTATCGTTTTAGAAGTAGACAGCAGCTGGTGGTTGAACTTAGAATACAAGCAAGTTGTAGACAAAAAAATGTCAAACATGGAACATACGGTGCAGCAAAGATATGGATATAGCAATGGTGATCATTACCTGTTAAACTATCAGAATATGATCTTGCCCAAATCCATAATAACAAATGACAATACCATAATATAACATTTAAATATGTGGCTTTCAGCGACCGCACATTAACTCAGTATAAAATCAAAAAGGATCGAACATGGTAACCCATAGACAGGGAGAAATTTACGTCACCAAACGGGATGGACGCCAGGAGCTGCTTGACATCGAAAAGTGGCAGGCCCAGATTGCCAAGGTATGTAAAAACATAGCCGACGTTAGCCAATCGATGATTGAAATCAAGGCGCAGCCACATTTCTACAACAATATTCCCTCCACGGAGATTGACGGCATAACACTGCGGGCAATAGTTGATCTAATTGATGCAGATATCAATCCAGGTATCGGCCATACCAACTACCAATATGTGGCAGGAAAGCAGCGATTGAGCATGCTGCGTAAGGATGTGTATGGGACATACGAAGTTCCACATCTCTATTCAATCGTAAAACGAAACGTGGAAGCCGGGTTATACACGGCAGATCTTCTCGAATGGTATTCGGAAGATGACTGGAATAAAATGAATGACATGCTCGATCATGAAAAGGACGAGCAATACGGTTACGCAGCCATTGAGCAACTAATCGAAAAGTATTTGGTTCGAAATCGTGCAACAAAAGAAATATATGAAACCCCACAGATACGTTACATGATAGCCGCAGCCACCGTGTTCCATAAAGAAGAACCAAACACGGCACGCATGCGTTACATCAAGGAGTATTATCAATCAGCATCTGACGGGCTGTTTACGTTGGCCACACCGGTTTTAGCCGGTTTGGGCACTCCAACCAAACAGTTTAGTTCATGCGTGCTCATACGTAGCGACGACGATCTAGACAGCATATTTGCTTCAGGCGAAATGATGGCCAAATACGCCAGCAAACGTGCAGGCATTGGGTTGGAAATAGGCAGGATCCGTCCGCTTGGTAGTCCTATTAGGGGTGGCGAAATCATGCATACTGGTATGATCCCTTTCTTAAAGAAATGGTTTGGTGACTTGCGTAGTTGCTGTGTTACCCCAGATACCTGGGTAGAGGTTTTAGATGAAGATAATTCTACAGATAAATGACAGTTTTTCGTATACCAGCATAAATAATATGGAGGTATACGAAATGCTAAATTATCTACAAGAATCATATAATGGATCACAAACTAATATGCTAATAAACTCTGCTTATTATTGCTATACACTTAAAGACACGGAAACAGGAAAGTTTTACTCTGGTTCTCGTGGAGTTGAAGGTAGTGGTATGCACGACTTGTTAATAAAGTATTTTACTAGTTCAACAGTGATTGATTTTAAGGAAAAACTAAAAAAATTCCCAGATTTGTTTGAATATAGAGTTGAATACTTTAAAACCAGAAGCGATGCATTTGCAGCAGAAAAAATATTCCATCAAAAGCATCAAGTTGGTAAGAATCCTGAGTTTTTAAATTCTCTTACCGCAGGAGGATCAAACTGTGGGGCAGGATCTGTGTTATGTAAAGACAACTATGGCAATACTTATCGAGTAACGGTAGAAGAATTCGCCACAGGAAAACATCAGCACGTATCGAAAGGTATGATGAATATACGCACAGAAACAGGTATTAAAAAAATATATACCACAGACTTCGATCCTAATACTCAATTAACTGAATTTAAAGATCACGTTCTGGCATTAGACACGACTACTGGAAAAACTTTCAGAATCCCAAAGACTACTTTTGAGTCTAACCCTAATTTTGTCGGCATTACTAAAGGGAAAGTATCGGCATACGATACTGTTAATAAATGTAAAATACTAGTGTCACAGAATGAATTCAACAACTCAAATGGCAGATACGTTGGTAATACATTTGGGGTAGTTCCGGTTATAGACAGAGACACCGGTGAGAAGAAACTAGTAGAAAAAGAAAAATATGATAAAAATGTATATAAACATCATAATACTGGAAATGTTGTGGTATATTCCATTTCTGAAAGAAAAGTTGTTGCAATAAGCAAGGAAGAATATGAGACAAATTCTACTAACTACGCCAATTTAGCTACTAAGGTTTTCTATAAAGTAGATGGTAAGTTTTTTAAATCAAAAGATCTAATGAATGAATACTACAAAACAACTAGAGGTAAAACAGTATTAAAAGTCAGTCAATTTGAGATGTCCGATAGATTTACTGATATCAAAACTTTAACTAGAGAAGAACACGAAAATGGTAAAAACTAAAAAGATTCAAATTAAAGATCTAACCGCAGGTATGAAAATTAAAACTAAAAATGAGCACGGCGAAATAGTGTTTAAAACAGTAACCAATAAATGGGATACTACTGTAAATCAACACGACCAAGTTCGATTAGAGTTTGAAAATGGTGTGACATTGAATTGCTCGGTGAATCACCCTATTATGGTACTACATGAGTCAGGATCGTTCTTGCAAAAAAAGCCAAAGGATCTTACAAATGAAGATCGCGTTCTTACTGAAAATGGATTTACTCGCTTGCTAATTGCCGATTTTGAACAACAAAATGATCCAGGCTATATTGATATTACAGTAGACGACACCCATACATTTTTTGCTTCTAATAGCAGTGATGGTCCTATGGTCTTGACTCACAACAGTCAGGGCGGAATCAGGAACGCATGTGTACACATAGACTCATATGTAGACAAATTAACTGGATTTGAATTTAACGGCAAAAATTATTATCAAGGTGACATAATCAAAAAAGATGACAAATTGATAAATATAACTGATGTGCTAACTATTTTAGCCTATATGGGAAGTGATGATGAAAGAGATGCATATCTGCAAAATTTGCTCGGCTAACGTGAGCCAGTTACAACGACATCTGACTATGAGACATAACAGAATGAATTTAAATGAGTATCTCAAAGAATTCAAGTGTGGCGAAGAGTTTAACAAAATCGACAAAAACCTTCGAAAAGATAGGGCAAAAAATAGCCCGTGGTCAATTGAATATTATATATCTCGGGGTAAAACTGAAGAAGAAGCAGTTCTTTTAATTAATGAAAAACGAAAAACACGAAAAAAACAAAAAACAACCCCGTCAAATTCAAATCACTGGGTATCTAAAGGGTATTCGTTAGAAGATGCTGAAATACGAGCACAACAATATAGGTCTGATATAGGTCGTCTCCCTTCATTGGAATCATATATAACGAGGTTTGGAGAAACAATCGGCAAAGACAAATGGAATGAATACCAATCTAAAATTAAAAATCGTCAAGAAACTTTTTTATCGCGGGCATCTACTGTTAAACACGAGGCAAAATTAATTCGTTGGTTTAAAAATAGTCGGACAGAACACGGGCCTGTTTTGAAGAAATTTAGTTATGATAATTACGACAGTTATTGTGATGCAGTAAGAACAGCTACCAAAATATCGATTGCTGTATATGGAAATATCATCGATCCGGAAAAAAACAAATTAGGTATAATTTATGGTAAGAATGGATACGCTGTTGATCACAAATTTTCCAAATATGGCGGATTTGTCAACAAGATACATCCATTAATTATAGGAAGTTATCAAAATTTACAACTAATACCAAAAAAAGAAAATTGCAGAAAAGGTCAATATTGTGTTATTGCAATCGAAGAGGTTCTTGGTTATAAAACAATATTAGACGACAAAGAAATATCATCCGACTTGAAGGACAGAATAAATGAAATTTTTATCGAACAGAGTTAAAATTGATGAAGTAAAATTGGGAGATTTGGTACTATCTTGTGATATTGAAACACAAACGGATGTATATCGTAAAGTATTAAATGTCATGAGACCGATAGTTCCACATGAACACCAAGTAAAAATTACATCAACATCGGATGCTAAATTAATCACGAGCGACACACATCCTACTGCAATCAATGAATTTGGAAAAATCAAATATGTAAAGGGTGGTGATATTACTACAGCAGATTATGTAGTGTCTGTTATCAACAAAAAAGACAAAGTTAAAGAAGTAACTTCTCCTAACGTATCAACTCAATATGCCGATTTTAGCATTGATGAACATGAAAATTATTATGCAGGGATGGAACCAGACAAATTATTATTGGCCCACAATAGTGCAACAGTATTTTATCCAATATGGCATCATCAGTTTGATGACTTGATCGTATTGAAAAACAATCAAGGCACCGAGGAAACCCGGGTCCGTCACATGGACTACGGTGTGGTGCTAAACGCATTTTTCTGGCGTAGGTTCAAGAACCAGGAAAACATCACGTTTTTTGATCCAAACGAGGTTCCGGACCTATACGAGGCTTTTTATAAAAACACAGCGCTATTTGAGGAGCTGTATGTAAAGTATGAGAAGCGAACGGATTTACGAACCAAGACCATGAGCGCCGAGGAAGTATTCAAGGGAGGTATACTTAAAGAGCGCACGGATACCGGCAGGATTTATCTGGTGTTTATCGACAACGTTCAAAATCAAGGACCGTTTGACCCAGAATATCACACGATTTATCAAAGCAATCTTTGTTGTTTAACAGGTGAGACAGAAATAGAAGTTCTCAATAATAACGGCAATATCGAAAAAATGTCACTGCAAAGCTTTGTTGAAAGATTCAAATTAGGTGGTATGCACGGTGCCAAAGTTAAAAGCTATGATGACGGAAAAATAGCATGGGCATCGGTAACTGGTGCACAAAAAACAAAAACAGTAACGGAATTGTATGAAATAGAAGATGAATCTGGAAATATTATACAATGTACCGGCGACCATTTGATTTTTACTAAAAACCGTGGATATGTTCGTGCGGACCAATTAGTAGAAACTGACGTGTTGTGTGTAGGTGAATTAGTTAATAGCCATTTAACGGTTAGAACCATTAAGGTTGAACCAACAGACGTTTATGATATCAGTGTTCCTGATACGTCATGTTTTTTTGCTAATAATATATTAGTCCATAATTGCGAAATTCTACTTCCTACAAAACCATTCAATAGTCTAGACGATGAAGGCGAATTCAAACTAACATTAGATAATGGTCAAGAAATAACATTACCTGGACAGCATAAAGTTCTATTATCAAACGGCGAAAAAAAGAAGGTAAGAGAATTAACCGATGACGACGATATTAAAGACTTTTTGGTTTAGAGATGTACAATTTCCCTCTTACCAATCCCATTTTTAATCCTTCGTCTTCAAACAATCTGTAGTTTTTTATGCCGTCATTAAACCATTTTTTTCCAACAATATATGAGGTATCTTTGTTTTTAGCACATAATGATATTTTCCCCCTGCCTTCCTGTGTTAATATGACACCTGGAATTAATGATAGTTGCGAAATTAATAGATCATCTGGATCTAATGTGAAATTTCTAACGCCGTCATTGAATCTCATTTTTGATTGTTGCCTGAGTGAATTTTTCAAATTATCTTCGGGAGTTCTTTTCCACGCGGCACCGCTTTTAATTCGCTCTAAGCCGTCTGGTGATATAAGTCTTCCAACAGAAAGACCTAAATCTTTTATTTTGACGTCGTTTAATTTTAGTTTATATGACTGTTTTCCGTCGTTGAACCAAAATCTGCCCGCCCGATCCTCAGATAAACTTTTTAAAGTTTCAACTGAATATTGTTTTTCCACCCCTTTAATTGGGCAGCCAGGTTGCAGATTTAATGATAAAATCACCGGATCAGTTTCAAATAACATAAAAAATTTATTACCATCTGTATACCATTTTTTACCTTTTCCAGGGGCCTGCATTTTTAAGTTAAATTCTTTTATTTTAGGAGAATCTGGATGACATCTATATCTAACACCATCTTCGTCAACATACCAAGATGTTCCTTTGGGTTTAGAAGGATTGAGGTCATTCCACATCTTAAAAGTTTCTTTTCTGATTTTTTTAGAAATTTCAAATTGTCTAGATTTGAGAAAATTTCTATAAGAATTAGACTTGCTATAAACACTCATACAACCAAAAGCAAAACGAAGTTTATACCACACATCGTCGATTCCAACTTTAGAAAGCATCCAGTGTGCAATAAAATGTTCTCGTACAGTAAGTTCGATCAAATTAGAAACAGAATCGTCGCCGCCTGCACATTTGGGGACAATATGATGAAGTTCTACCATAGAATTTGGTGGTATGATTCTCGTTTGTCTGGTATTAATAAATTTAGTATATCTAGACCAATAAATGGAATTTGTGTTAATTTTATGCATTGTGTACCTTATGCTGTATAAATAGTATTTATATGAAATGGAATTAAAAAAATGAAAATAATTAAAAAAGAATGCACTCGTGAAGTACCAAAAATAGCTCTGTGTACTCTGGGCAGCGTGAATTGGGGCGCATTTAGAAACCCAGAAGACATGCGACGTGCTTGCAGAATTCTACAACGTAGCTTATGCAATATACTTGATTATCAAGATTTCCTAAGCATACAAAGCAAGCTTAGTAATGATGAGATTCAACCACTTGGAATTGGTGTCACAAACCTTGCATATTGGCATGCAAAACGCAACTTCAAATATGGTGAAAAAGACGCTCTACAAGAAGTTAAATCTTGGATGGAACATCAAGCATTCTATCTTACAGAAGCCACCGTCGAATTAGCAAAAGAACGCGGCGCATGTTTGCATAGTGGTCAAACACGTTACGGTCAAGGAGTGTTCCCTTGGGAATTGCGTGCAACTGGTGTTAATGAACTTGCAGATTTTACACCAGAGTTAGATTGGGAAAATCTTCGTGCTAATATGAAACAATATGGTGTTCGTAATTCAACACTAATGGCAATCGCGCCAGTTGAAAGTTCAAGTGTTGTCATTAATTCAACAAACGGTATTGAAATACCGATGAGTTTGATTAGTGTTAAAGAATCAAAAGCTGGGTCATTTATACAAGTTGTGCCAGAATATCAAAAGCTAAAAAGTAAGTATCAATTGCTGTGGGATCAAAAAAACTGTGATGGCTACTTAAAAACTGCTGCTGTATTAGCAGCGTATATAGATCAATCTATCAGTACCAATACCTTCTATTCACCAAAACACTTTCCAGATCGTAAAGTGCCGACTACATTAATTGCGAAGAACCTAATGCAGGCACACGTATGGGGATTGAAAACCATATATTACTCACTTGTTGAAAAACAAGGTAGCAAAATGGATGCAGAAAATACTCCAGCTATGATTGAATCTATCAATTACGATGACGAAGAGCATTGCGAATCTTGCGTTTTATAATAATAATAACAAAATAACAGTTAAGAAAGAGATATAATCATGGCGATCGCACAATACGATTTATCTAAAAAAACTGACTATCTCAACCGCAAGATGTTTTTAGATCCTGCCGGACAGGTAACGGTACAGAGATTTGAGGAGTTCAAGTATCCAAAGATCGCCAAGTTCGAGGAGACGGCCAGGGGGTTCTTTTGGGTACCCGAGGAAATCAGCCTAACAAAGGATGCTGCTGATTTTAAAAATGCCAGCGGAACCGTTCGGCATATTTTTACCAGCAATCTCTTGCGTCAAACCGCCCTTGATTCCATACAGGGTCGTGCCCCAGCACAGGTGTTTGGTCCTGTGATTTCAATTCCTGAGCTTGAGGCACTGGTAAGCAACTGGAGCTTTTTTGAGACAAACCTGCATTCAAAAAGCTATAGCCATATCATACGTAACATCTATAATGTCCCCAAGGAAGAATTCAACAAGATACACGAGACCGCGCCGATAATCGATATGGCCGCACAGATCGGCAAATACTATGACAGCCTGCATGTCATAAACTGCAAGAAGGAAATTGGCCTGGAGGTGGATGAGATAGAACACATCAAGGCCATATGGCTAGCGCTACACACAAGTTATGCGCTGGAAGCACTGCGGTTCATGGTATCGTTTGCCACAAGCCTTGCCATGGTAGAGAATAAGATCTTCATCGGCAACGGCAACATCATTAGCCTGATCCTGCAGGACGAAATACTACACAGGGACTGGACTGCGTATGTCATCAATCAATGTGCAAAGGACGATCCTAGATTTGCAGAAGCCAAGCAGGAGTGTGCTGGAGAGGTTTATCGAATCTACATGGATGTTATCCAGGAGGAAAAGGATTGGGCAGACTACCTGTTTAAGTTTGGTCCGGTCATTGGTCTTAATTCCCAAATCCTAAAGGATTTCATGGATTTCACCGCCCAGGCAGCATTAAAGGAAATTGGCATCAAGTATACACTGCCGGCCCCAAAAACCACTCCAATTCCTTGGTTCAACAAACACAGCAATACCAGCAACAAGCAATCTGCCTTGCAGGAGACTGAGAGCACCAACTATGTAATAGGAATTATGTCAGAGGAAATAGATTATGATGCTCTACCGCCTCTTTAATTAAAGACCATCCCTTAACAGATTTTTGCGGGTTACATCCTCCAAACAACGCATGGACATTTACTTTCAGTAAATTGTATTTTGTATAAAGTTCGTTCTTGGTACAGTATTCTATTCTGCCATCGGTGTGTTGGAATCCGTGTATAGTTAGATCCGTTATGCCGTTATTGCAACCTTTGGTCTTACTCTCTCGTCCTTTCATCTTAGATCGTTGTAGGTCTTTTTGATGTTGTGTTCTAATAATTCCTGCAGATCCTTCTCCACCGTCTGTTAGATTTCGGAGAATGCCAGTGCCGTTATCTTTTCGTCCGTACCAACGAATATATCTCCGTTCTAAAGCAAGTGCTCCTACATTTGTTAAATTATTCTCTAATATAACAATGCGGGATTTATCCGTTGGGACTGAAATTACTTTTTGTTTTGAATAAGCTCTGTTGCCCATTCCTTTTCCTATATAATATGGAGTGTTGTCTGATCGCAAATAAGCGTAGACGTAGAAGCGCAAATACATTGCTGACATAGTCCTTTTATGTTAGAGTAGTTGGATATTTCCAGTATCGCGAACTACACTAATATTTATCAAAGTAATTGTATTAATTTGAAAAGTAATATATAATACTACAAAGTAAATAAAATGAAAAAGATAGTTGTTGTTTTATCATTAGTTGCATTATTAGGAACTGCTGGTGTCCGCGCACATGTCGCATATCGTCCTGGTGGCCGGCGTGGTGGTTTTTGTGGATGCTGGGTTGCTCCGGCTGTAATAGGTGAAACGGTTGATTATTCAGATCTTCCAGGTATCTAATGCGAATAGCAGTAGTTACTCCGTACTATAAAGAAAGCACCGCGGTGCTTTCTACATGCCATAATTCTGTTATGTCACAAACATATAACAATTTTGTGCACATAATGGTTGCAGACGGTGAACCACATCCTATGGTGGATAAATGGAGTAATACAGAACACATGGTATTACCTCATTGCCATGCAGATGCTGGTGCTACACCAAGAGCGTTAGCAGCTATATCGGCGTTTAGTCGAGGGTTTGATGCTGTAGCATTTCTTGATGCAGATAACACATATCTTCCAACACATTTGGAAACTATGGTTAATGCTATCGGCATAAGAGATGTTGCAACAGCTACTCGTAATATCTGCACAATTAACGGTGCCAATATGTTTGTAGATAACTTTGAAAGTGACGGTAATATTTTTTGCGATACCAATTGTTTATTCATTAAAAAAACAACATTACATATGTTATCATACTGGATAACAAACCCAGATTACAGACTATGGAGTGACAGACAATTTTGGTCAGCAATTGTTAATTCAAACTTATCTCATATACACATTACTGTTCCAACCGTTAATTATAATTCTCGCTGGGCTTGGCATTATGAACATGCAGGTCTGGTGCCGCCACCGGATAGTGTTTGGATTGCAAAAACATCCAACGGTACACTAATACAAACCAAACACAAAGATAAAACATATTAGGAGATAGATATGCAAGCAGAAATATATACTAAAATGAATTGCCCATATTGCGTTAAAGCAAAGGCGCTACTTAAGGACCAAAATATTCCATATCGCGAATACATTATCAGTGCAGGTCTTGGCGAAGAAAAAGTTGAAGATAATCAGCAATACATAACACGAGCCGATTTGTTAGCAAAATATCCAGGTGCTAAAACTGTACCTCAAATTTGGTTGGACGGAAAGCATGTTGGTGGTTATACGGAGCTGGCAGCACATTTCGCGGCAAAGTAACCCATAAATATAATATGCCGTTAAATCCTCCAAGCTATAGTGGGCAAGATGTTTGGTATAGTCCAAGCGTGTATATCAATCAGGTGCAGGCTGCTCTCTGGCAACCTGCGGTTCCGCAACCTTCTGCANTGCACTCGTTGCCTGTCATTCCATCGCCCAAGTATGCCCTAACATCTGAGCAGATATCAGCAGCCACATCTGAACAAAACACCCAATGGTACATTACCGATGCCAACGGTAATGTTATAGCCGTTCCGCCTGGTACTCCTGGAGCCAGTTCAGAGGGTACAGCGCCAAGTCCAGATGCGGCGGCCGGACAGATGATAGGGGCCACAACAACGGTGGTTGATGCTGCTGCATCTGGTCAAGGTGGGTATGGGGCACTAATTGGCAATCTAAACAAGGTATGGCAGGAAGGCAAATCCGGTGCATGGCGAGGCGGGTCGGCCAACAAAAACATCCAACAAATGCTTGAAACGGTTGGAATATCGTCCGGCAGCGTATTTCCCCCTGGGCATAGCTATTGGTGCGCAGCCTTCATGGGGTGGATGCTGAAAATCAGCGGTCTAGGCTATGTTGTTGGTGCCAACAGCCAGCATGTGTCAGCTGCGGCAGGTGACTATCGTAGATATGGCCAGGCAATTGATACCCATCAACCAAATCTCTGGCGTCAAGGCGATGTGGCCGTGGTAAGTTCGTCGGGTAATACCAGTTCTGGACTACATGTTACCTTTTTGTGGGGAGCTCCGCAAGGCGGATGGTATAGATGCTTAGGTGGTAATCAGGGCAATACACCAGGCGATGTGGTAACCGGCGGATATCAACAGGGATCTTTTATATACATTGGGCGTACATGGCCGGACAGTGGTAAACCGCTTCCGGTAATTGCTGGTTGATATTTCAAAACATATCATGTATCCTCTAGCATGACAATAGAAGCCAAGAGGACCAAGACGATATGTTGATTGAAAACAAACCAACCACCAACGACGTTGTGTGCATCAAGTTAAGCAACGGTGACGAATTGATAGCAAAAATCGCCGATCAAAATCCACAGACCCTGTTTGTAACCAAGCCTATGCTGATGATCCTAAGCCAGGATCCGCGTACCGGCCAGCCAGGTGTCCAAATGGCCCCCTTTTGGATAATGGGTGCCGACTCGTCAGTTAAATTTCCAATATCCCAAAATCACGTTGTATGCATGGTAAAAGCAAACGCTGATGCCACAAAAAACTACATTTCTCAAACATCGGGTATAGCCATTCCGTCAAGCGGTCTTATTGTATGATGCATATGCCATTCCAGTATGGTACCACACGCAATTTCTGCGGAGTACCAAATTATACAACACATGAATTCGTAATCCTAGGAGCACCGGTTGATTGTGCCACCACCTTCCGCAGCGGCGCTAGGATGGGTCCAAATGCCATACGGGATGCCAGCATGATGCTGACCGACGGGGTGCACGAAAGGTACCCCGTCGAATTAGGCAATTGGGTTGGAGACGCTGGCGACATACCCATACCTAGCGGAAATACCTCCGAGGCCTTGGAAATCATAAAAGATCATTATTACGGCTTTTTACGCAACGATAAGCATGTGATAACCTTAGGTGGCGACCACGGCATAACCGATGCAATCCTACGCACGCTACGGGCCAAACACGGTAAGGTTGCTGTGGTTCATTTCGATGCACACTGTGACACATGGTCAATGCATTTCAGCCAGCTAAAAGGTCACGGAACGTGGTTGTATTATGCTATCGAAGATGATTTAATCAGTCCTAACCATACGATCAGCATCGGAATTCGCAGTCCGGCAGATAAGGAGTCCAGAGAACTTTTACAAAAACGAGGCGGTACCACCATATCAGCCAAGCAGGCCATGAAGCATGATCCTGCTGTAATGGCATCTATTATCAAAACAATAGTTGGCGATCTACCAGCCTATCTTACACTGGACATTGACTGCTTAGATCCTGCCTATGCACCCGGAACAGGCACTCCTGAAATTGGGGGTTTATCTACCATGTGGCTTGGAGAACTGTTGGATGAGCTACAAAGCATTAATTGGGTGGGCATGGATTGCGTGGAAGTAAATCCAGCTTACGATCATGCACAGATTACTTCTCTGGCTGCTGCCACCTTTGTTTGGCAATACCTGTCAATGAACATTGACAAAGCCTCTAAAAACAAAATTAACGATATCATCCAGCCGGCGGCACTGGTGCAACTCAATTAAATACATATATTATTCCCAAGGATGCATCATGGCAAGAGTTCTTTTTATTTTAAAACGTAGGCCTGACTATAACCAACCCATACATAATCACGTTGGACTCAGCACCGGACTGTATAACAGTGCCAGCTTCATGGATCGCATGCTACAGGACGCAGGTGTTGAAAGCAAGCTGGTGGTTGTTGTGGATAACAATTGCATAGACAGAGAAGTAAACCTATATAAACCTACACATGTCATCATAGAAGCATTATGGGTGGTTCCTTCAAAGTTCTATGTTCTTAGCAAGCTGCATCCAAAGGTTACGTGGATAATACGATTACACAGCGAAATGCCATTCATCGCCAGCGAAGGGATCGCAATGGATTGGATAGGCGACTATGCGAGATTTCCCAATATCATTTTCGGTGTAAACGCGCCGAGAATGATGGATGAAACACGGTTCTATCTCCAGCACATGTATTCATGGACGGATGCAGAGGCAGACCGTCGGATCATATACATGCCAAATTTCTATCCCCAGGATTACAAGACCAAAAAATTCAACCCAGCAAACGATGTCGTCAACATCTCATGCTTTGGCGCCATACGCCCGCTAAAAAATCATCTATTGCAGGCATTGGCCGCAATCAAGTTTGCCGACTCCGTTGGACGTAAGCTGCGCTTCCATATAAACTCGGGCAGGATCGAGATGAAAGGTGAGCCAATACTACACAATCTCAAGGGTTTGTTCCAGCAAATGGCCGATAAGGGTCATGAGTTGGTTAACCATACCTGGTGTCCACGGGAGGAATTCCTTGAAATCTGCGGTTCCATGGACATTGCCATGCAGGTGAGCTTCACGGAAACGTTTAATATCGTAGGTGCCGACAACATCAGCACAGGCGTTCCATTGGTTGGCAGCACCGAAATCCCCTGGGCAATGGAATGGTTTTGTGCCAATCCCGTCAGTAGCGACGACATGTGTAAAAAATTACATCGGGCCTGGAAGTTTCCGCAGATAAATGTCAGGCTCAATCAGATGTTGTTAAAATCATACACAAACGATACCCGCAAGCAATGGTTAACCTATTTCTGATAAATACCAGAACATATTTGGAGATGTAACATGTCAGAATTTCATAGGGTTAGAACACATCATTGGATAAAGGGTGTGTTAAAATACGTCGATCACGCCTTCAATTCATTTGAGGATGCGCTTGCATTCGCATTAGAGTACGAATGCGACAATTTCAAGATATTTGACGGTAACGACGGCTTAAAACACAGCAGCCACGGTAAAAAAATAGAAACCTACGCTTGACATCTGTTTTATTATCAACAATAAATAAACTTGATGCTGTTGATAGCAATCAAATAAGTTGGTCAAGACCCGGGGGCAGCACCCGGCACTTCCACCATATGGGGGTGACGCAGGTTTCGATTGACGACAGTAAGGGTTGAGGTAGGCATTACGGGCGCAAGCTCCGTTAGAGGTGTAGTCCTTAGGGATTAAGAGATAACTTCAAAGACCCTCTAGAACGCAAGAAAACTATAAACGCAAACGATAACTTCGTTGCATTGGAAATGGCTGCGTAAGCACTAAATCCGCGGGTGCGGGTCCTACCTTGGAACAGAAGTGGGCCCACTTTACAAAACCGAAGCAAAATAGACATTTACAACTCAAAATCAATAAATACGTCGTCAGCTCATGACAAGTTGTGAACCTTTATTATTACCAGAATCAACATCTTTGGGTGTTAGAATTGCTGGGTTGTTAAATTAATATTATAAAAATTAATTGCACGCCTACAGATTAAACGGAGAATGGAAACATTCTCCGTTTTTCATTAAGGTTGACAACCTTGTGTATAGGATTATGCTTATCATGTTGTTGGAAAATCAGGATTTATAATGGCCAAGAAACAAAGTGAAGAAATTGTCAAGTTAACTGATACACAGCACCACCGCCTGCGTACGGAGATGTATCTTGGCAGTCGCAATTTGCACACCCAAACCGTTATCAACTGGAATGGAAAAAAGCTCGAGGCAGAGGAAGTTAGCTGGACCCCAGCTGCGTATTGTGCGTTCAGGGAAATTTTTGACAACAGTCTTGATGAGGTAGTCGGCCACGGCCATGGCACCAAGATTGAAGTCACATACGATCCTAAAACGTTGACATTTAGCGTTTCAGACGACGGGCGCGGCATCCCGATTGACTGGGATGAAAACGAAAAAATGCACAAGGCCACCATGGCTCTTACTCAGGCCAGGGCAGGGCGTAACTTTGGTGATCGTGAAGAAGTTCGTGGGACCAACGGTATAGGGGCGTCGGTGGTGGTGAGTTGTTCAAAGGAGTTTAATTTGGACATCAAACGCGACGGTAAAAGATTCCAGCAGACATTTCGAGAAGGCACTGAATTGATGCCAGATCTGGACATTGGTGAACCTCGTATCTTCAGCAGTAGCATGAAATCCGGAACGGACATCAATTTTACGTTGAGCTCTGCTGTATTTCCCAAGGCAAAAATACCGCTGTCCTTTGTCAAAGCCAGGATATTCGAGGTCGCAGCAAACCATCCGAGAATCAAGTTCACCTTCAACGGAGAAAAGATTACTGTTGGTAAAACCGTTGACAAGACCATGTTTGCAGATTCTAACCCTGTGATCATCAGCATAAATGAAGAAAAGTTTTCTAGCAATTATTACCTGGTTCCTGCCTTCGGCGCCGAAGGCGAATTTGTGCATAGCACGGTAAATGACATTCCTGCGTTCAATGGTGGGCAGCACATTGATGCGTTCAAAAGACTGTTTTTTAGTGGTATGCTGAAAGCCATGGAACGAGAAAGCAAGAGGAGAGGCCTCACTCCAAATCGCAGCGACATTGCGGAAGGCCTGCTGATTTATAACACCACAACCATGCACGCTCCCAACTTTGACAGCCAGAGCAAGACCCGCCTGATAAATGACGAGGTTGATCGCTACATCAAGTCTAGCCTGGAAAATGAAACCACCTTTAAAAACATACTTCGTTCGCACAAGAGCTGGATAGATGCGATCTACACACGCTGCGCAGCCCGTACCCAAAAGAAGGACGATGCCGATATTGCCAAGGCCAATCGCAAGCTCATGCGCAACAAGGTGCCAAAGTTGCTTGATGCCAATGGCAAGGATCGAAGCAAATGCATACTGTTGATATGCGAAGGTGACTGCATAGCTGAAGACACACAAATCGCAATTTTCGAAGATGGTGAATTTATCAATAAAAAAGTAAAAGACGTAAATCTTGGAGATCTTGTTTTAACGCACACAGGCGCGATCAAACCAATATGTAACAAGCAGGCAAAAATTACTGATGGTGTGTCGATAACAACATCAACTGGTAAAGTTATAAAAATAAGCACAGATCACAAAATGCCTGTTTTCAATGTTGAAAATAATATGTATGAAGTGGTGAAAGCCAAAGATATTGTTAAAACTCAACATAAATTACTCTCATCTATCATTAACATGGAATCTTCGTTTTTTGAAATTGTAAGGGTAGATGACTTTGATGATGAAAAGTTTAATAAATCTGTATCATTTACGAATGGTATAATCAATCAAACATGTATAATTTCTGAAAACCATTTATTTTCAGTGTTAAATATTTCTTCTGGTATTATTGAAAAAATTCCTACCAAATATCTAGATTCTGAAATTCATTTATTAATAGCGCATAATTTATCATAATTGTCACCCTCTATACTAAATAAACAATAATGACAGAGGGCGATATAATACCATGTTATGTGAATTTACATGTGAAAAATTGAATATCAGTTTTCGATCAAAGAATACTGAACATGATAGAAGTATTCGGTTACGAGCAACATTGACAAGAAAAAATATATCAATATTCAGTTATCTTAAGATATGGGATATAAAACATCATGAATTAAGATGTGCATGGTGCGGTGATTTTAATCATGATATTATCGGTATAAATCATTATGTGAACAACGGTTGTATCATACCAACTGGAGTGAGACGCAGACACACTGCGCAGTTCCTTTGTTTTGCAAAAAACAATTGTGAAAGTAAGAAATTAAACAAAAACAGTATAGAATTTGTAAGAAAAGCATATGGAATCAATGAAACAGCAGCATTAGAAAAAATTCATGGTCGAAATAGCAGCCCATTCTATAAAGAAAATCATCAAAATATAAATGATTATAAGAAATCGCAAAGTCGTTCAAAGAAATGGTTCGAAGAGAATGATAAAGATCGTAATGCGTGGATTAATAAAGCCAATTATTCTCGTAGCTATCAAGGATATATCGATAGCAACAGAGAATCGATGTGGAATGCTGTTCAGCAAAGAAAGGCGATCACTTTAGACAATTTCATAAAAAAATATGGAGCACAAGAAGGGTTACTAAAATATAACAAATGGAAAGACGGCACAAATATCAGCCTTATTTCTTATATCAAAAAATACGGAAAAATTAAAGGAACTGAGTATTACTTACGAGCACATATTAAAAGAGATGATTATGAATATAATATCGAATTGTTTGATACATTCATCGAACGAGTTGCTAACATAGTTGAGGACTGTCAAACGTATCAATATCATATGTTCAATTTAGAAAAAGAATTGAAATTCTATAAATTTTACGAAGTTGCAAAAGATTTTTTTGGAGTGTCTGTAGTTGAAATTGAAAACAATATTAGAGAAATACTGCCAGATTATAGAAAAAATCTTCGTAAAATATTTCATAATAATTATAGCTGCTATTCATACACAGATAAAGGAACGATTCTCAAGAGTTTTAATGAGATTAGAATCTATGATTATTTATGTTCTCTAGGGTTAACGGAATTTGATGATTTTATGATTAATGGAAAATATCCAAATAGTAGCTTATTTTATGATATATGGATGGTATCGCAGAATATTTATATTGAAATTGCCGGCGGCGATTCGCAAGAATACAAAGATCATATGAAGAAAAAAGAACATACATTTGGATCAATAATACTTGATCCAAAAGACTATAAAAAAACAATAACTGATATTATAAACGGAGCTATACAAAAATGAATGTTAATGAAAGTTTGTTTTTAATGGAAGACATTGCAGATATCTCTCCGATAGGAAAAACAAACATGTACGACATACAAGTATTAGATGACGAAACGTTTGTGTTATCAAATGGTCTACTCAGTCACAATAGTGCTAAGAGCATGGTAGCTGCGGTAAGAAATCCGGAAATTCACGGAGCACTACCATTGCGTGGCAAGATTCTCAACGTAAGAGGCGAGCTGCCCAAGACCGTTATTGAAAACCAAATAATAGCCGATATCATGACGGCAGTTGGTGTTGGTCTGGGACAAAAAGCCGATCGCAAGGACATGAGATATGGCAGCATCTACCTTGCTGCTGATCAGGACCCAGATGGTGCAAACATAACCGCACTATTGGTCAATTTCTTTTACCTGCATTGGCCAGAACTATTTGATCCAAAACTACCGCCCGTTTTTTATGTGTTCCAAACTCCGTTTATCATCCAAGAAAAGGGCAAAAAGCGTTTTTACTGGTACGCAGATGATTATCAGGAATATAATCCCGAAGACTGGAAAGGGGCACCAAAGCCAACCCGTGCCAAAGGACTTGGTAGCCTTGAGGAAACTGATTGGATACATAGCCTTGCCAATCCAAAACTGGTGCCTTTGTTGGATGACGGGAAATTGTCAGAGGCGCTAGACCTTATTTTTAATCACAACAAAGCTGATGAGAGAAAAGAGTGGATCAAGTTACACAAATGAAGTCAGATTCCCATATCTCTATCACAGTGTATCCTTTTGATTCCAGGTACGATCTACGATCAACAGTTCTTTGGTAGAGTTCTCCCATCGTACATTTGGTTCTTTTATTGTAGAGTTGAGTATCAAACACTTTTGGATTTCCGTGCCAGTAATCACCATAAAATTCGTATATCGTATTCGTGGATGGGTCAAGTCCATCCACAAATTTACCTTCAACGTGTTGTTCACATTTGATATTCTGATTGTTCAAGCTGTCTAACCATTTTGTAGAGTTCGTTGAAACCCGGTATCGACACTGAGGACAGCCTGACCCAGTCAAATGGGCGCTAACATATTGCTCAAACTCACCGTGTTTTCTACAAATGAAAATGACTTTTTTATGAGAATGGCGATATACCGTTTTTGAGTAATCATACGTATCGCCATGTTTCTCAACACATCTTTTAATAAACTCATCCTGCTTCATAGTTGCGTTTTTGCTCGCATATTCATGAGAACATCGTTTGCACAAAAATCGTGAGCTATGATGGATCGCAGAAACTGTGCACTGAAACTTTCCATGATGCGGACATTCTAGATGCACCTTTGATTTGAAATTGATACCTTGTATATCCAAAATTAAAAAGATTGGAAACTTTTTGTTGATTACAGATTTTATCTCATCTATAGTTCTATATTTGGTATAGTTCATTCTTTTTGCAGCATATTGACACATTTGGCAACCGAACCCTTGTATATGATTAGACGCTACTTGCGAAAATACCCCATGGATACGACAGGTTATTTCAACCTTCTTATGACTATGGACATAAACTGTAGTGTCATATGAATAAAGATTTTGATGGACCTCTATTGCTTTTTCAATGAAGATGCGAGTACGCTCATTGTATTGATCATTAGAAGATAAACAGTTGGATAATTCTTTCATATTTTTATTTAGTTGTTTCAACGGATCACGAGCAGATGATAGGAAGATTTGGGTTGCATTGAATGGCTGAAAGCCTGTTAATTGGTAAAGGTTATATCAGTTGGAACCGTTATATCTTTTGGAACCAACAAACGACAAGAGACTACAGAATAAAGTAATTGGTATCATTCTGGGCCGAATCCAACCGTGCCACACTTGATTGTTGTCTTGATCACATTGACGGGTTCGATGTGGATAAAATCGAACCCGTTGTGATAAATGAGATGAATGATATGGGTACCATACAGGTCATCATACGTCCTCTGGCAGCTACGGCCAGACAATATTGATCCAAAACAAAATTAAGCTGCTGATATACCAGTCATTACATCAGAGTAAATGGTACCAGCAGAACTTGTTATGAATGCATACACGGTGTATTCGGTAGACGACAACCCTGTGTTAAATGTAACGGTTTGAGCGCCTGGTTCCGCTGTACCAGACTTGTAAGCAATATGGCTACCATTTGTAATGATCAATCCACTTGCTATAACTGGAGCAGCTGATGTTATTGTATATGTAACAGATGCATCTCCACTGTTGCCCGACTGTGTTCCATCGCTAGTAGAGGTGATTGACACAGTTTGAATTGCAGCCAAAGGAACAGGCGGTACACTGTCGCCTGCTGGACCTTGTGGACCTGCTGGACCCACGGCTCCGTCTGCTCCGGCTGGACCTGTTGGGCCTGCGTCGCCTGCTGGACCTGTTGGGCCTGCGTCGCCTGCTGGACCTGTTGGACCGGCTTCGCCTTGTGGACCTGCTGG
>JGI26470J50227_1000145_pt1 | contig 34014 bp, 33 predicted proteins | sample FreactTroBogLake_FD_50227 | JGI IMG/M metagenome (IMG submission 50227)
ACAGAAGGGAGGAAAGAAGTCCATGGTAACTCCTTGAGGGTCAACACCATGAACAGCTTTCTTTCGCCCCCTACTTCATCAGCCGAATCGGGGGCACACTACACAGACCCACTTCCATCCTTGACCAGCGAGACGACCGCAGCCACCCCGAGGGTTGCCAGAATCCCCACAGGGCGCCAGCCCCAGACTTCCGGAAAGACCGCCACCACCAGGGCTGCGAGAGCAAGCCCTGCGGCCCCGAAGACGAGGCTTCGTCGGCTTTTGAGGAAGCCCGTGAGGGCCAACCCATTAGCCACGAAGAGAAGCTCGATCACGGACGATGCTGTAGGGTTCAGGAGGCCCATCCCCGGGGCCCAGGACCCGAAGAACCACCCCAGCAAGGCCACCAGGGCCCAAAGCCCCTGCATGGGAACGTGACGGGCCCCCAGGGGAGCCTTGGGCAACAAGGCCCACACCACTTGGAATGCGAGAATGAAGACGAAGGCTCCGGCGCCCAGATCCATCCTCGGTCCTACCGCAATCTCGATGGCCGCCTTGAGGGCGAGCACTAGAGCCCAGGCGATCAAAGGAACTCCCCAACCGAAGGCCTCCCATTCCCGACGCTCTTGGATGATGGCTTGAAGTCGTTCGGAAGAATTCACGGGCGTGGCTCCTGGGCGAGGCGGTTTTTGACGGCCTCCATGGTGTCGAGGTGGGCGGAGAGCCGCGCCAGACCTACGGGGGNGATGGTGTACGTCGACCGGGTCTTCTTCCCGACGAATTCCTTCTTCACGGTAAGGTAGCCAGACTCTTCTAGTTTGGAAAGGTTGGCACTCAGGTTGCCATCGGTTGCTTCGAGTTGGTGTTTCAAAAAGTTGAAATCCACCGATTCATACATGGCCAGCACGGTGATGATGTAGAACCGGAGTTCCGCCGTCAGCAAGGGATCCAGGCCTCCCTTCAAGGGGAGGGGGGCATCAGGGGCGCCCACGGCGAATGACCAGACCGGGGATCAAAAGACCCAGAACGTTGGTGGCCGTGAAGATCCACGGTCCTTGGAAAGGAAACAGGAGAAAGAGAGGAGCGGCGATTCCGAAGGCGAGGGCCCCCAGCGACAAGGAGACTTGTTTGTTGAACACTCCTACGACGTACAGGCTCAAAGCCACCCAGGCTGTCGTCAAGGGAAAAATCCACCGATGGGGGTAGAGGTGGAGAACTTCGGGGAAGACCCAGATGAAAACCGGCAGGCACGCGACGGTTACTATCCAAATTTGAGGGGCGGCGATTCGGTCCCAGAGGGCCCGCCCGAGGTCGTTGGTCTTTCGGTACAGGATCGCGGTCATCAACACGAGGCCCACGGGAATCCACAGAGCCCAAAAGAGGGGNGAGGACCAGACCAACACGTTGATCCAGACGCCCAGGATATTCATGACGGCCCAAAAGACGTAGAGAATGCCGAGAACATCCTTTTGCGCCTCTTGGTCCCGGCGTTGGACCAAGTCATCGAGTCGGTCGGGCTTCGTCACGTGTACTGTTTTAGTCCGAATCGGGAGCGGTGTCTAGCAAGATCGGGGCTCGCGTGTTGCCGGACGTGGTCGCGTCCCTGTCCTTCCACAGTGGGACTTCGGTAGCCCCTCCGGTGGCGTTTCGAAGGTGCCTCAGGGAAGGTCTTTGCCCGGGACCTGCGGGACCCAACCGTTCCCGGCCGAGGCAAATTGCCGTCGAGGCGAGGAAGCGGTATTCTCTCACTCTAAGTCAACGAAGCGAGGAACTCCCATGAAGATCTTGATCGTCGGCGCCGGAGCCACCGGCGGCTATTTTGGCGCCCGTCTGGCCGAAGCAGGTCGCGATGTCACATTCTTAGTCCGNCCCGCCCGGGCCCAACAGCTCCGGGCTTCGGGGCTGTCGCTCGTGAGTCCCCATGGAAACCTGACCCTCGCCCCTCGCCTGGTCACGGCCCCTGAGGTTACCTCGACCTACGACGTCGTGCTGTTGGCCGTGAAGGCTTTCGGTCTGGACGATGGGATCCGGGACGTTGCCCCGGCTGTGGGTCCCCACACGATGATTCTTCCAATCTTGAATGGAATGAAGCACCTGGACCAACTGGTGGATCGGTTCGGAAGTTCCGCGATTCTCGGGGGTCTCTGTCGAATCAACACGACGGTCGACGCCCTGGGACGGATCGTCCAACTCAATCCTCTTCAGGAACTTTGGTACGGGGAACGGGACGGTTCGATGACCGACCGGATCCGCGCCCTCGATGCGACGCTCCAGAATCCCGGCTTCGAGGCTCGGGTGACGGACTCCATTGAGGCCAGGATGTGGGACAAGTGGACGCTGTTGGCCGCCACCGGGAGCATTGTGTGCCTCCTCCGGGGGAGTTTGGGCGAAGTGGCCCGGGTTCCGGGAGGCACCGAGGTGGCCCATGCCATCGTCAACGAGGTCGTGGCGGTCGTTACCGCCGCCGGCCACCGACCGACTCCCTCGTTCTTAGAGGATCTGCGTTCCCGCCTGGGGGACCCGCGGTCCGAGCAAACCACTTCCATGTACCGAGATTTGATCGCCGGGAATCCCATCGAAGCCGACCAGATCCTAGGTGATTTGGTGTCCCGGGCCCGAACCCTGGGGGTCCCGACGCCTCTCGTATCCGCGACGTACACCCAATTGCGGGTGTACCAGTCCCGGGCCCAAGGGGAAACGGGGCTCAGGGGAAGACCGCAAACTTGACGGTCAGGGCCNCCCCGGCCACGAGACAATAGAGGGCGTAGGGAGTCGTTTTCCGGTTCTGGAAGTACTTGTCAAGGAACCTGACCGAGACGTACGCAGCCACCCCGGCGACCAGGCTACCTACCAGAATCTGGCCCTGAACGCCCCGACCAACGGGGCCAAACAACTCCGGAACCTTGTAGAGTCCCGCCAAGAGGATGACGGGGGTGGCCAGCAGGAACGAAAACCGCGCGGCGTTCCGGTGGCTGAGCCCAGAAAGCAACCCTCCAACCAAGGTGATCCCCGAACGGCTGATTCCCGCCAGGAGAGACGCCGATTGGAACACCCCGATCAGCCCAGCGCGGTGGAATTTGACCCTCTCCAGGGATTGGTTCGTGGCCTCAAGGGTCTCGGAAGTGTCTTCAGTCCGGCCAACGCGACTCAAGCGTTCCCCCAACAACAAAATAACCCCGTTGACCGCCAGAAAAATCGAAGCATACAGGGGTGTGGCAAAGAGGGTGCGGATCGGGTGTTCCAGGACCACCGCAATGGCGGCCGTCGGGATGGTTGCCACGATCAGGAGCCAGGCCAATCGCTCGTCGGCCGTTGCTATCCTCCGGTGTCTGAGGGACGAGAAAAAACCGCTGAGGATGTGTCCCCATTCCCGCCAATAGAAAACAATCAAGGCAAGCGCCGTGGCTAGGTGGAGTCCCACCAGGAAGGCCAGGAAGAAGGATTCCGTGTTCAGCTGGGCCTCGACGAGGTTGGTCCACCCGAGCAGGGTCGGAAGAATCACGGTGTGACCGAGACTCGAGACAGGAAAGAGTTCCGTGACCCCTTGGAGGAGCCCGAGAACGATGGATTGGAAGTACGTCAGCATGGTCCTCACCATGCCGCAAAGTGAGCGGTCTGACAACTCTCCCAGGGCAACGTGTGTTAGAATGAAGGCATGGCAAACTCTCCCGAGACCGATAGGAACTATGTTTGTCCCCGGTGCGGTCAAACTGCCGTGATCGGAACCCACTTTTGTGAGCCGTTTGTCCCGCCGCCCAAGGCCCCGGTCAAGCGCCGAAGCAAACGAGCTCAACGCAGGACCATCGTATCCCTGGTGACGGGTTTCATTGTGGTGCTCGTGCTGTGGCATTGGCTGGGGCCGGTGAGCCTCGTGGTCGTGGCCCTCGGACTTCTCGGATTTCTGGTGTGGAGTCNCCCTCGGACAGGGGCCGGAAACCAAGTCAGGCCGGCCGCCAGTTCCTCGGGGTCCGAGGTGGCCAGCAACGGCCGGTCCCCAAAGAGCAAGTCGGATTCGAAGACTCCGTCGTCCCCCCCAGGCAAGTCGAAGCGATAGACCGACCGGCACTGGATCAAGTGGTATCGGTCGTCCCTGGGGTCGAAGACCACCACCAGGAAGGGTGGTTGCCCTGGCCGGGGAAAGCAATCCAAGAACACCGGGTAGTCGAAGAGGCCCAGGCCCGTGACCTGGGGATTCAGGTTGATGTCAAGGTGGAGGAAATACCGGAGTGCCGGCCGGAATCCAAGATCGTTCAGACGAGTGTGCAGATCTTCCAGGCGCTCCACCATCCCGGCCAACGGGTCAGGTTGGGGCCCTGACCGGGGAAAGGGGAGCCATTCGCCGGTCCCCAGGTCCAAGTACTCGAGAGTGTCAGCTCCGAGACTCCTCTTATAGTCAAAGCGTGGCTCCCCGGGGGCTAGGTACCCCGGGTAGAAATAGTCGAGCCCCTCGTCCCGGCAAAACTCCATCTTTCGATAGATCAAGTCCTTTCCCAGGCTCAACTTGCGGTACGAAGGCTCGTAAAAACTGACAATGCCGGCGGCGGCCCGGTGTCCCCGGTCGAAGAACCCTGCGGCCACCAAGGTGTCCCCATCGTAGAGTTCGATCTGCCAGGTCGGGAAGACCGATTGGCCTTGGTGTCCAAACAGCAGGTCGACGAGGGNGGGAGCGGGTTCGAAGGGCACCGCTTCCCGGTACCGGCGATAGAGCGCCTCCTGGGCCTGGGTCACCCCAAAAGGCGACGCAGGTTCAATCACCATCTTCAGGTGCCCGTTGGTTCTCTTGAGGGAACGGAACTTTCGGTCCGGCTCCAGGGCAGGCAACCCCACCCGCAACCAGACTGCCGAATGGAACCGCCGCTCGAACTCGAGGAAACTGGTGGTAAAGAGGCTTTGGCGCATCCGAAACCAGCCCCGGGCCCAGGCGTCATCCCAGTCATCGGGCAAGTAGGTTTCCGGAGAAGTTCTCTCGGCAAAAGGCATATCAGCTTGCCATCCTAGTGCACGGGAATCATCCTCGTAAACTCCCCCTTACCAAAAGGCAGTCTCGAGGAGAGTCGGTCCCGTTAAGCGCCCCCGGAGAGCGGCCCCATGCTCAAACCAAGCCAACAGATACTGCCATAGGGGCTTGTTCATGGCCCGCGCTCCGAAAAACAGCTCANCCCTCCCGCCGAGGTCCGCCGGGGTGAGCTTCAGGACAAATCGCAAGGTATCGGCATCGACCCGGGGCCTGAGGTCCCGGATGCCTCGGACGGCGTCGGCGACCGCCGAGGAATCCCGGGGCGACCCTGCCCAACCCTTTTGCAGGCGGTCGAGGTCGTGGACCCCGTAGGTCGGGGTCCAGGCCAGGGGAAACTTCGTGAGCCACATCCCGTCGTAGACGAGGGACTCAAAGACAAGGTCGAGTTGGTCCGGGGACGGGCTGGGGCCCCAGGATTCGAGGAACTTCTGGTGAAATCGGGCCTGGTGAATGGCCAGCGACCGCAACAATTCGTGCATAGACCCATTCTAGCATAGGCCTCCCCTCGCCGATTTGACTCGGGGACAGAATTGTCAGTAGCTTTAGCCCATGGCCACCAACCACCTTCTGTCGTCCCCCCTGACCCTCAGGGGCTTACAACTGTCCAATCGAATGATCATGGCCCCCATGTGCCAGTACTCGGCTGTCGACGGCCTCGTCCAGACTTGGCACCTCAGGCACTACGCCGAACGAGCGGTCGGCGGCGTCGGACTCGTGATCGTCGAGGCCACCGCAGTCCAGCCCGAGGGTCGCATCAGCCCCGCGGACCTGGGGCTTTGGAACGACGCCCAGAGAGACGCCTTCCGGCCTGTGGTCGACGCCGTGCACGCAGCCGGGGCTAAGATCGGTGTGCAACTGGCTCACGCAGGGCGCAAGGCCTCCACCCAGGTCCCCTGGGAGGGCGCCGGCGCCGTGCTCCCTGGCCAAGGAGGTTGGACGGTGGTCTCGGCCAGTGAGGGCGCCTTTGACCCCACCTACCCGTCCCCGGTGGCCCTCGACGAGGCGGGCATCGCCCGAGTCATCGCCGACTTCGCCTCGGCGGCTCGGCGGGCCTTCGAGGTCGGCTTTGACACAGTCGAAATCCACGGTGCCCACGGATATTTGATCCATCAGTTTCTGTCTCCCCTGACCAACAAAAGAACCGACAGCTTCGGCGGATCCCGGGAAAACCGATTCCGGTTAGCCCTGGAGGNCACCCGAGCCATCCGCCAGGCCATCCCTGCCACCGCCCCCCTCCTCTTCCGACTGTCGGCCACCGATTGGGTCGAGGGAGGCTGGAACGTGGACGAGAGCGTCGCACTGCTGAAGGAGTTGAAGGCTGCGGGAGTCGATTTCGCCGACGTTTCCTCCGGGGGGCTGATTCCCGGGGTGAAAATCACCTTGGGCCCCGGGTACCAGGTGCCCCTGGCGGCCCAAATTCGCAAGGAAACCGGTTTACCCACGGGGGCCGTCGGCTTGATCACCGACGAGCACCTCGCAGAAGAGATCCTGGCGTCCGGTGAGGCTGATGCGATTCTGTTCGGGAGACTGCTCCTCCGAGACCCCTACTTTCCTAACCGAACGGCTCCCGCGGATCTTCGACAGGTGCCCAAACAGTACGTCCGAGGTTTCTAGGTCCGTGGGCAGTGCCCCCAATTCGGCTGATGAAATGTGAGGATTCCTATATCGTTCCCTGACAAGTAGTAAGGGAAAATTAAGTTGAACAAAACCAGGGGNGGACGCTTAGGAAACTCAGGGCTCCACTCACGAAAATTCTCCATTTGCCACGTTCCGGTGAAGGAAGCTGGCAAATAGCACTTTGCCTGATGTTCTCCAGTTCATTGGCGAGCCTGAAATTAGCACCAGCCCCTCACCCACTGGTACCCATCAGCCGAATCGGGGGCACAGCATTCAGCTGACACCGGGGTCCTCCCTTAGCTAAGCAATACTCCCTTGCATACCTCGGGAAGCACCCCTTGGATCGCTATCCAAGGAGGTTGGGAATAAGGAAGAAAAAGTCTGAGACTCCAGCCATTTTATGACAGTTGACACTTTTTGATTTTTGTCATTATAGTAAGCCCATGTCTACTTCTTCTGAAACGGGCTCATTGACCGCCGACAGGATTCTGGCCGCTGCCGAGGATGTGGTTCGGCGCCACGGCCCCGGGAAGGCGACGGTCGTGGATGTGGCTGCGGCCCTAGGGGTCAGCCATGGGTCCATTTACCGATTCTTTCCGAGCAAGGTGGCCTTGCGTGAGGCTGTCGTCGAACTATGGCTCGGTCGAATTGCGGACNCCCTGGCCAGGACCCCCCTGACCGGATCGCTCCACGATCGGCTGAAGGGCTGGTTCCAGGCTCACTGGGCCTTAAAAAAGGCTCAAAGGGCCCAGGACCCGGAACTGTTTGAGGCTTTTCGCCAGCTGACGTTCGAGTCGCCCAACCAAGTTCGGGCCTATCGGCAGCGCCTGGTAGACCAGATCGCTGCGCTGCTCCGGGAGGGCTCCGATGCTGGCGAGATCGTCGGCCTCGACCCGTTGACCGCTGCCTGGGCCTTGCTCAATGCCACCGGTCGGTTTCACAACCCCGTTTTTGCGCCGGGCTGGGACGAACCCTCAGCGCTGGCCGATTTCGAAATCCTCTGGTCATTCTTAGGCCGGAGCATCTTTCTTCAAGGAACGTGCCCATGAATCAAGAGTCTCGATCCTCGCCCGGCCTGGTGCTGTTTGTCACTACGGTCAGCGCCTTCTGCACTAGCTTCGCCGCCTCTTCGGTGAACGTCGCTCTCCCCCTCATCGGGAGCGAATTCCATTTAGGGGGCGTGACCCTCAACTGGGTGGTGACTTCCTATGTGTTGTTTTCCGCCATCCTCGTGATGGCCATGGGCCGGCTGGGGGACCTCCACGGACGCCAACTCATTTTCGCCTGGGGGATGGTGGTCTACATGGTCGGCAGCGCGTCGGCAGCGTTGTCCCCCGGGGCGGCGTGGCTCATTGGGTCCCGGGCCTTCACGGGAATCGGCGCTTCCATGGCGTTCGGCACCGTCACGGCCGTCTTGGTGGCTTCGTACCCGCCGGAGCAGCGGGGTCGGGTCCTCGGGATCAACGTGGCCATGGTCTACTTTGGCTTGTCCATGGGCCCGGTCCTCGGGGGCTTCGTGACCCAGGCCCTGGGGNGGCGCAGTCTGCTCTGGCTCCACGTCATTTTAAGCGCCCTGGTCGTCGTCCTGGTCTTCGGCATGCTGAAGGGCAAAGACCGACAACACCACCACGGCGGCTTCGACCTCATCGGGTCGGTGCTGTACGCCGGGGGCCTCGCCCTGGTGTTGATTGGGTTCTCCGACTTGCCCAATCCCTTGGGAATCGGTCTATCGTTGGCCGGTTTGATCATCCTGGGCGGCTTCTGGCTCTTTGAAGCGAGGACGACGAGCCCCATTCTACCCGTGACTCTCTTGGCTAAGAACAAAACGTTCGCGTTCTCGAACCTAGCGGCCATGATTAGCTACAGCGCCACGTTTGCGGTGGCCTTCTTCCTTAGCCTCTATCTGGAAGTCGTCCGGGGGCNCCCTCCTTCGATGGCAGGCCTGATCATGATCACCCAACCTCTGGTCCAAGCCATCATCTCGCCGATCACGGGTAAACTCTCCGACAAGGTCTCCCCCCGGCTGTTGGCTTCCCTCGGCATGGTGGTGACCACGGCTGGCCTTGTTTGTTTGGCCCTCCTGGACCCCAACACTCCGTTGTTCCTCGTCCTGGCGGCGATGTTCTTGCTGGGAGTTGGGTTTGCCCTATTCTCGTCGCCGAACACGAACTCCATCATGGGCTCGGTCGAGAAGAAAGACCTGGGCCTCGCCTCCGCGACCGTGGCGACCATGCGAATGATTGGTCAGATGCTGTCCATGGGATTGTCCCTCGTGTTGCTATCCCTGATTCTGGGGAAGTCGGCGGTCGACGCATCGACCGTTGGCCTGTACCTGACCGCTCAACACTGGGGCTTCGGGATTAGCGCCGGGCTCTGCGCCCTGGGGATCTTAGCCTCCCTAGCCCGGGGACCACAGCAAAAGTAGATTCCGAGCTCACGCCGAGGTGTCGATCACCGTTCCCGTTCCCTCGGCCAGAGGGGCCGACGGGGTCGGTGTGGTGGGCGACGCCTCAGGGGCGTCGTCGAGGGCGGGCCCGGGCGACGGGGTAAACGGATCGAGGGTGGTAGGTCCGACGGAAGAAATGTCCATATCAGTCCTCCTTGACTGCTACAAGCCTACGCCCACTCAGGGAAAAAGGCAAGGAAGGGCGCCCTTTGAGGGTTTGACCCGGAGGCTCATCGGCCCTACCTTTGGGGCATGACGTCCCTCTCTCCCCGGTACCGGGCACGGCTCGATGCCCTCTCGTGGTTTTCCCTTCTGGGTCTGGCCCTCCCGCCGCTGGCCCTCGGGTTCGCGATTGCAGGAGTTCCCGCTTCCATGGGGATTGTCGGTGGGGCCCTCATTTTGGGGTTGGTTCGGCCCCGGCGCTCCGACGCCCTACCGGGGACCGGGGATCTGCCTCGGTGGCAGGCGCCGGGACTCTTTGCCCTCGTGGAAAGCCTGGCCCGCCGAGCGGGACTGAACCAGGTGCCCGAACTTCGGTGGGTCCCCGATGGGCAGGTGAACGCCGCCGCCACCCTGAGGGGGAATCGAGCGGTTCTGGTAGTCACCGAAGCTTTGGTCGAAGCTCTGGACCCTCGCCGACTCGGTGCGGTCCTGGCCCACGAAATCGCCCATATTGCCCACCGGGACTTGCTGGTGTTTCGAGTAGCTCACCTTCTTCATGCGGCGACTTTGTGCCTTGCGGTGACGACAGCGTTGCTGTGCGTCCTTTCCGTCCTGGTAGACCCCGGAACCGCCCTCACTTGGGCCGTGGTTGCCGCGGCCTCACCCCCAGTCTCCCGATTGCTGATGGCATACCTCTCCCGGACCCGAGAGTTCGCAGCCGACCTCGGGTCCGCCAGCCTCACCGGCGACCCCGGCGCCTTGGCCGAAGCCCTGGCGAGCATCGAATATCAACCCCGAACCTGGTGGCAATGGGTCCTCGGGCCCCAGGGTCCCCCGGCCGGGAATCCGACCCAGAGGGCCTTCCGCACCCNCCCCCCAACCCCCGAGCGGATTCGTCGGCTCGCCGTGTTGGCCCGCTGGGCCCGTTGACAAAACCACACACACACAGGAGGCTAGAACGATGAGTCATTACCAAGCGACGGTCCTCTGGACCCGTCAAGCCTCCGAGGCATTCAAAGACAACCGCTACTCCCGGGCCCACGTCTGGTCCTTCGATGGAGGGGTTTCGGTGCCTGCTTCATCAGCTCCCTCGGTGGTTCCCCCACCGCTGTCCAAGCCCGAGGCGGTCGACCCTGAGGAAGCCTTTGTGGCCAGCCTCTCCAGTTGCCACATGCTGTTCTTTCTGTTCTACGCGGCAAAGTTCGGAGCAGTGGTGGACCGCTACGAGGACACGGCGGTGGGCGAATCGGCCAAGAACGACCAGGGACGCTTGTGGATCCACCGAGTGACCCTGAATCCCCAAATCAGCTGGGGAGCTGGCGTGGTTCCTACCCCGGCAGAACTGGCCACCCTTCACCACAAGGCGCACGAGGATTGCTACATTGCCAACTCGGTGAGGAGCGAAGTGGTTGTTAGAGGGGCCTGAAGCGAGTGCCCCCAATTCGGCGGATGGCCCGAAGTAGTCCAAGACCTGGTGCGTATCCATTGTCTTGCAAAAACTTAAAAGGTCCGCTGAGNCCCCTCTCCCTGACGAATACTCCCGTCAGGGAGTTTCCAGTGCGCGGTGTAGGCGTGGGAAATCGACATTGCCACTTGACGGAGCCGCACGATTGACTTGACCAGGGTTCCTGCAAGTATCTACCGCGGATCTATTTAAAGTCTCTCGGGGCTTATCAGCCGAATCGGGGGCACTGCTAAACTGGTATCACGCCCTTCTTGATGATGATGTTTCCGTACTTCACGGTTTCTCCGGTCATGACGACGGCGAAGGCTCTTTGGGCACGTTCGTAAAAGGCAAAGCGTTCCAACCGATGGAAGGCGGGGGCCTGGGGCCAATGCTTCTCAATGGCCCCCCGGTACGATGCCTCCATGGCGGGATCCAGCCGATCGCCTGGCACAGGGTTCATGATGACCAAGGAATCGGTCACAAAGTTGTCGAGGTTGATCAACTGAAGGATGCCATCCAGAAGGGCGGGGATCCGCAAGCCGTCGGCTCGGATCACCCGCCGGCCGAGGGTTTCCCCTGTAAAGAAAGCATCGGCCAGGACAAGTTCGTCTCCATGGCCCATCCGGTAAAGTATGTTCAAAAGGTCAGGCCCCACCACAGGGGGAATGCCGATCAGCATGGTGCTCACTCCTTGAAGAGGATCGCCCGGGCAGGGAAGCCGAGGGGCGATCCAAAACCACTATTGGTACAAGACCGCCGCAATCTTGGGATCGGTGAGGTTCGTCTTGTCGTACCAGAATGAACCCGTGTCGATGGTCTTGGGAAGCTTCTCCCCCTTCAAAGCCCGGACCGCCGCCTTCACGGTCTCGTAACCAATGCCTACGGGGTTCTGGGTGATGGACCCGGCCAAGTAGCCGGCCTTGATGGCATCGATCTGTTGCTTGCCGGAGTCAAACCCCACGGCCACAATCTTGCCGACCTTTTTCGATTCGTTCACGGCCGCCGCAATCCCGTTTGCGCACCACTCATTGGCGCCGAAAATGCCCTTCAGCTTGGGGTGAGCTTGGAAGATGGTCTTGGCGACTTCCGTAGCCTTCAGTTGGTCCCCGCCGTACTGGATGTCGACTACCTTGATCTTGGGGAACTTGGCCTTGATTTCACCGACAAATCCATCCCGGCGGTCCACATTGGACTTACCGGTCTGGTCGGCGGCGATCACAGCCACTTCCCCTTCGTTGCCGATGAGGGCGGCCATTTTGTCGGCGGCCAGGGCTGCGGCGGCCTTGTTGTCGGTGGCGGCCGTGGTCACGGGGATATCACTGGCGACCCCGGAGTCAAACCCGATGATGGGAATGTGGGCTGCTTGGGCCTTCTTGAGCAGGGGAGCCGCGGCTTCGCTATCCAAGGCCGCAAAACCGATGGCCGAGGGGTTCTTCCCCAGGGCAGCGGTCAGGATGTCGATCTGTTTGTCGACCTGGGTTTCACTATCGGGACCTTCAAAGGTCGTCGTGACCTTGAACTCCTTGGCGGCTTGGTCGGCCCCGGCCTTCACGGCCTGCCAGAACTGAGCCTGAAAACCCTTGGAAACCAGGGGAATATAGACGGTCTGGGCGAAACCAAGCCCAGCCGTGACCAAAAGCAGAGAGACCGAAAGGGCTACCGTACGCATTGTCCTCTTCATAATGACCCGCTCCTCCATTGCAATTCGAACCCCTAGGGGGATCGTTTTCCTTGTTCTACTTCCGACGGCGACGGAGGATGTCCGTGAGCACCGCCACAATAATGATCGCTCCGGTGATTACGGTTTGCCACTCCTGGGGCACGGACAGGATTCGCAGGCCGTTGGTTAAGACGCTCATGATGAAGGCCCCGATCACGGCCCCGAGGATGGTCCCCTCGCCACCACTCAGCGAGGTACCCCCGATGACCGCCGCGGCAATGGCATCGAGTTCGTAGCCCTGGCCAAGGGCAGGTTGCGCCGAGTTGAGCCGACTAGCGATCAGGATGCCGGCAATCCCGCAGATCATGCCCCCAAGGGTGTAGATGCCTATCTTCCAGGCATCGACGTTGACCCCCGAAAGCCGGACAGCTTCTTCGTTGCTCCCAATGGCAAACGTGTATCGCCCCAAAAGGGTCTTATTCAGGACAATAGAGGCCAGGATGGCCACCACGAAGAAGATGAGCACCGCATTCGGCACCGGGAAGCCGGGGATCAGGTTGCCCACCACGGAGTCCATCGAGATTCCCGAGAACTCGGGAGNGTTGGTGAAATAGATGGGTTTAGTCCCTGAAATCACCAGGGAAAGCCCCTTGGTGAGCATCATGATTCCCAGGGTTGCGATGAAGGGCGGGATCTTCAGTTTGGCCACTAGAGTCCCCGAAACCAAGCCCGAAACGGCCCCGGTGGCCAGGGCGGCTACGATGCCCACCAGCAAGGGCCAGTGCCACTGAGAAATCGTGACCCCGGCCATGACCGCCCCGAAGGTCATCACCGTACCGACCGAGAGGTCAATTCCCCCTGTGATGATCACGAAGGTCACGGCAATGGCCAGGACACCATTGACTGCCGTTGACAAAAGAATAGCTACGACATTATCAGGGGTGAAGAAATTTTCCGATGCGAGGGAAAAGACCACGAGCATGACGACCAGACTCGTGAAGGCCAAAACCTTCTGGCGGGCCTCCGCCGAAAATACCGTCTTCATCCAGGTTGTGTTCATTCTTCCGTCCTTTTTTCCGCTGTTCCCCGGCGGGTTGCCAGTTCCATGATCCGTTCCTGGGTGGCCTCGGCGGCGGTCAATTCCCCGGTGATGCGCCCTTCGCACATGACGGCGATTCGGTCGCTCAGCCGGAGAACCTCCGGCAGTTCTGAACTAATCATAACGATGGCCTTGCCTTCGGCGGCCAAAGACTGGATGAGTTTGTAGATCTCGAACTTCGCTCCCACGTCGATACCCCGGGTGGGTTCATCGAAGAAAAGGATGTCGCAATCCCGGAGCAACCACTTTGCGACCACGATTTTCTGCTGGTTTCCCCCGGACAGAAATTTGACCCTTTGACTCTGACTCGGGGTCTTGATGGCCAAGGCCTGGATGTAGCGGTCCGTTTCCTTGGCCATCGTCCCCTTTTTGAGGAAGGTCCCCCATCGAAGGGCCCGGTGGAGGGAGGCCATCACCGTGTTCGCCTGAACGTCCATCCCCAGGGCCAGTCCATGGTGCTTGCGGTCTTCGGGAAGGTACCCAATGCCGTGGTGGACCGCGTCTTGGGGTGACCGGATGGTCACCTCGCGGCCCCGGACCCTAACCGATCCCGACTCCACAGGGTCAGCCCCGAAAACGGCTCGGGCCACCTCCGTCCTCCCCGCCCCCATGAGCCCAGCGAAACCCAGGACCTCTCCCGCCCGGACTCCAAAACTGATGTTGCGGACCAACCGACCCCGGTTGAGCCCTTCCACCTCCAGGGCCCAGGGCTGGTCGGACCGGTCCACAGAGGCCTTGGTCGTCGTATCGAGGTGCCGCCCTACCATCAGGGTGATGATCTTTTCCATGGTAGCCTCAGCCATCCCGAGGGTTTCGATGGTTTCTCCGTCGCGCATCACCGTCACTCGGTCGCAGATCCGCTTGAGCTCATCCATTTTGTGAGAGATGTAGACGATTCCCACGCCCCGGGCCCTGAGGTCCCGAATAATGCGGAACAGCTCGTCAATTTCAGCGTCGTTGAGCGCCGCCGTGGGTTCATCCATGATCAAGACTCGCGACTCGAAAGAAAGCGCCTTGGCAATCTCCACCATCTGCTGTTTAGCCACAGTCAGATCACTGATCCGAGTCTGGGGGTCCACTGAAACCTGCAACCCGCCCAGCAAAGCCCGGGCCTTGTCGTTCATCGTCTTTTCGTCGAGAAACAACCGCGACCGCCCCCGGGATTCCCGGCCGATGAAGATGTTTTGGGCCACGGTCAGATGGCTCATGAGGATGAGTTCTTGGTGAACGATACCGATCCCGAGGCCCCGGGCCGCGCTGGGCCCCGGGATCTCCACGGGGTGACCCTCGAGCAGGATGGTCCCTGAGTCCCGGGTATAGATCCCCGCCAGCACTTTCATCAGAGTGGACTTCCCCGCGCCATTCTCACCCATCAGGGCATGGACTTCTCCGGCCCGGAGCTCGAACCGGGCTCCCTTGAGGGCTTGAACCCCCGGGAACGACTTGTGAAGATCCTGGATTTCCACGAGCGCTGGGCTTGGCATGGTGTGGGCTCCCCCCTGAACGACTTGTAATCGTTTACACCGAACGGTAGACCCAGTCCGGGGAGCCGTCAAGAAAAAGTTTTACGAAATGAACAGCAGAGGTTCGAAGAGGACCATGCGGGCGTTGCCTTCCTTGCCCTGGATCCGCTCGAGGAGAAACCGGGCCGCCTGGGCACCCATTTCAAAGGCCTGCTGGCGCACGTGGGTCACCGGCGGATCGAGAAGGTCGCTGACTTCGTCAAAGATGGCCACGTGGATGTCCCTGGGGGTGGCGATCCCCAGGTCCCGGAACGCCTTGAGAGCCCCCATCCCCATGAGGTTGTTCGCGATAACCACGGCATCCATCCCCNCCCCGGACTCCACCAGGTCCCGGGCCAAACGGTAACCCGAGTCCACCGTGAAGTCACCCGTTCGAACCAGAGCGGGGTCGGAATCGAGCCGAAACCTCTCGATCAAATGGCGGTAGGCCTCGTTCCTCTCGCCCCCGACCGACGAATCGCCGGGGCCGCCAATCCAAGCAATCCTTTTTCGACCCAGAGAAACCAAGTGACTAACGAGCAGAGAAATACCGGAAAATCCATTCCCCCGGACACAATCGTGAGGGGTCCCCAGGTACCGGTCCACAAAGACGAGTGGGAGGCGGTGATCGGCGAGCGCCGAGGGGAGTTTCCTGTTACTCAGGACAGGGATGTACACTAGGCCGTCGATCTGACGGTCAAGAAGATCTCTGAGGGACCGGTCTTCCTTTTCAGGGTTTTCTTCGCTGTCCATTATGAACAGTGTATAGCCCGCGACGGTCAAGACCGACTCGGCGCCCTTGATTACCTTGACCTGGAACGGGTTCAGAATGTCGGGAACCATCACTGCCACGCTCTTGCTGGTCTGAACCTTGAGACTCCTAGCGATCTTGTTGGGGGCGTAACCCAGTTGCCGGATCGCCGTCTGGATCCTTGCCAGCGTCTCGGGCGAGACCGTCCCAGGGGCGTTCATGGCCCGGGAGACCGAAGCCACGGAGACTCCGGCAGCCACGGCTACGTCTTTGATGGTCTTCATGCTGTGCGCAACCTCATGTAATCGTTTCCAGCACGGTATCCCTCGGTCCGTCTCCCGTCAATCTCTTTCGACGTGCCCCCGATTCGGCGGATGACCGGCCTATCCATCCAAGACGTCTTTAGTCTCTCCAGGGTATAACTTTATGGAGCGCCTTGGTTTTCGCCGTCGGTCGGACAATCCACCCAGAGGGCCCATTCTGCGAATGCTACTCTCCCATATGAGCCGCAACCCAGCTCTTGGAATGGAGTACGGGCTACCTAGACTGTCAACATAAAGTGATCTGGATCAGGGAGTTAGAACTATCCTATCCGCCATCCGCCGAATCGGGGGCACTCTCTTCGGTTACCCCGGAGAAAGTTTCGTAGAAGGTCCCAAACCCCAGCCGCCTTCTCGAAGCTCCGGATGAGTGACCCGGAGAGCCACCCCTCGGTGAACATGGATCCACGCCGGGGACCGATAGGCCCCGGGGGCCGACAGGCTGAAGCGCCCTTGAGGACCGCAGGCGACCACCCGTCGGCGACCGGCCTTGTTGAGCATGGGCTCGCTCACCACCCGGATCACCGAGGGGTCCAGGACCGGCTGGCTTTCGGGATGGAAGACAAACCACGTGAACGGGACTTCCCGTTTGTCGATTTGGGCTCGACGGGCGGTTTGGGCCACTAGGTGTGGCACCTTCCACCTCAGCACATCGTGACAGGCGGCTCCGGCAGCTCGGGCCGGGCAGGGCCCGTGAAAGAAGCAGGGCCCCGAGATCCCCCCCCCCGCCCCGGCAGCCCGGTCACGGAGGGCCAGGGCATCGGCGTTGGGGCCGTGGGACGCCGGCTCCAGGACCAAGAGGAGGCCTCCGGGGGCCAGGGTCTTGGCCACTTCTTGAAGAAACGTCCACCGACGTTCGATCCGGTCGGGAGCTCCGGAGGCGAGCTCGTTCAGAACGTGGCCTATCACCACAAGATTCCAGGGCCCCGCCGGGGGAGCCGAGGTTTCAGCATCCCAGGTCAGGGTCTCCAAGCGATGACCGGTCCTGGCTCCCAGCGTTTTGGCCAGGGCCAGGGCTTCTGGACTCCGGTCGGCGGCCGTGACCGAGGTCCAGCCGGCAGCGAAGAGGGCGAAGGCCCCGGGACCCGGACCGCTTCCCAGGTCGAGCGCTCGCCCCTGGGAGGGAACCCGACCTTGCCGGAGGGCGTAGAGGGTCTGTGCAAAACTCACAGGCCAGTAGTAGAGGAGGTAGGCCCCGAGAAGATCGCCCCGGGCGAGGTAGCGTTGCCCCACCAGGGAGCGGTCCCCCGTGAGCCCCCGGGAGAGTTCCTTGACCCCCGAAGCGACCGCGTCGGCTTCGGGGGGGGTGAAGCCGTCTTCGGGCCCGGGTCCCTGGCGCCAGGCAGCGAGGAGGTGGGGGAGCCAGAGATCCAGAGGGGGGGCAGAGTCCATGCCCCATGGTAACCGGCCCGCGGTGTGTTGACAATCGACCCCGATCGAACGAACGTGGACCTGGCAAGGGGGGACTATCATCATGACGGACGCCGCTTGGGTTGACCGAGCTTTCCTCTATCATATCTTCCCCCTGGGAACCCTGGGAGCTCCCAGGGTCAACTCAGGCGGCGATCCGGTCCCTCGGATTCGGATCCTCGCGGACTGGATCAAACCGGCACAGACCGTGGGGGCCAACACCCTCCTCCTCGGGCCCCTGTGGGAATCTCACAGCCATGGGTACGATACCGTGGATTACCACACCCTGGACCGGCGCCTTGGAACCAACGAGGATTTGGCGTCGGCCTTGGCCCCCTGGAAGGCTCGGGGCTTCCGGCTGGTATTTGACGGGGTCTTCAACCACTGCGGCCGGGGGTTTGGTCCCTTTCAGGACCTCGTGGCCCGGAGCCGGGCCAGTGCGTACGTCGACTGGTTCTCGGGCCTGGAGTTTGACAAACCGAATGCCCTGGGTGACCCCTTTTCGTACGAAGGTTGGGCGGGCCACCTGAGCCTGGTGAAGTACAACCTCAAGAACGCCGNCCTCCGGGCCTTCCTGTTCGACCTGGTCCTGGGCTGGATCGACCGTTACGACCTCGACGGCCTCCGTCTCGACGCTGCGGATGTGATGGATCACGGCTTCCTCCGGGATCTTTCGGGGGTCTGTCGCCGGCGGAAACCGGACTTCTGGCTCCTGGGTGAGGTGGTCCACGGGGACTACACAGCCTGGGCTCCCGGGGCCGGCCTGGATTCCGTGACCAACTACGAGCTGTACAAAGGGCTCTGGTCGAGCCTCAACGATGCAAATTACTTTGAGGTGGCCTGGGCTCTGAACCGCCAATTCGGCCCCGAGGGAGTCTATCGAGGCCAGCGGTATCAGACCTTTGGGGACAACCACGATGTGAATCGCATTGCCTCGACCCTGAAGGACCCTACCCTCCTGTNCCCCCATGCCATCCTTTCCGCCCTGGCCCCGGGGATTCCCTCCGTGTACTACGGGAGCGAAGCGGGTCAGCTCGGGGCCCGGACCGCCACCAGCGATACCGAACTCCGACCGGCCCTGGTCCCCGAAGCCCTGGAGGCGCTTCCCCATCAACCCCTCCGGCGCCTCTGGGCAACCTTAGCCCAGATCCGGCAGCAAGAACCCAGCCTCAGGTCCGGAAGCTATCAACAGGCGTTCGTGACCCACCAGCAGTTCGGCTTCTGGCGATTTCCAGCGGCCTTCGGCAGGCCCGCCTTGGTGCTATTGAACAGCGCTCCCGATCTGGCCTCCTGGTCGGTTCCCCTTCCCCCCGGCCCAACCTCGGCTTGGACGGACCTCTTGAACCCCGGCGATCGCTTTTCGGTGGCGGGCCAAACCCTCTCCGGAACGGTCTCCCCCCGGTGGGGCCGAATTCTGGTCCCTGAGGTTGCCAACGAGGGTCCAACCCAGTAGACTACGAACCAAGCCACATTCATGATTTCCTTACCGTATTTCGACCAAAAACATGCCGGCCTTCTCTTGAAAGAGTTCCTTGCGACCTCCCCGTCGGCGATCGTCGGAGAAACCGCCGAGGGGCGGGTGGCTGTGGTGAACGAACGCTTCTTGGCCCTCGTCGGCTGGCAAGGGGACTACTCGGGCCAATCGGTCGATGAGTTGATGGGGTGTTGGGGCTCCCGGGTCACCCACCCCCAGGTCCTCGAGGCCTTCGTGAACTCCTATCGGGCCCAGCAGAAATCCGGACCCCTGGTCGAGTTGCAACCGAACCCTGGCCAAGTGATCCAGGCGCAATTCCGGATCGCCAAGGGTAACGGGGGCACTCTTTTTCGGATCTGGACGTTCCACGAGTGGCGCACTTCGGCCTTGGCCTGGGTGAGCCACGAAATCAAGAACCCCTTGAATGCTGTGTTGGGATTCTCCGAACTCTTGGCCGACGCCCTCGGGTCCACGGCCCTTCCCGAGGGCGTCCAGGAATCTCTCCGGGGACTCCGGGTCGGAGCCCGGCATCTTCAGTCCGTGTTGAGTGATCTGATCGACCTATCCCGCTTGGAGTCCGGCGTCATCGAACCCGACCCCGAGTGGACCCCCCTCGGTCGCTTCCTGGAAGACTTGGGGGATTTGTTCCGCACCCGGTTTCGTCGCCGGGGCCTCGAGTTCTCCACCCACCTTCCCGAGGGTCCGCCGGCTGAGCTTCTGGTGGACCACGCTCGGTTGTCACAAATCCTAAGCAACCTCCTCTCGAACTCCCTTCGCTTTACCAAGCGAGGCTGGGTTGCCGTCAAGGTCGTCCGGGGCCCCCACGACCGGTGGGAGTTTGCTGTGGAAGACTCCGGAGTGGGGATACCCCTGGATCAACAAAAGACCATCTTCGAGCCCTTTGTTCAAAAGCAGGGTCAGGACAGTCAGAAGTTTGGCGGCTCGGGCTTGGGTTTGGCCATTTGTCGAACCCTGGCCCAGTCGATGGGGGCGCAGTTGGGCTTGACCAGCGAGCCAGGGTCGGGAAGCCGCTTCACGGTGACCTTCGATCACTTGTCCTCCCGGGATGCCTCGGCAACCGAGGTCAATCCACCCACGGGGACCCTTCCGGGGGCGGCTATCCTGGTGGCCGACGACGAACAGTCGAACCACCTTTTGGTCCGAGGCTTCCTCCGGGGCACGGCGGTGACCATGCTTTCGGCGTTCGACGGCGCCCAAGCCGTGGAGATGTGGAAGTTGCACCATCCCCCGGTGATTCTGATGGATCTCAGGATGCCCCGGCTGTCGGGGGTCGAGGCCGCCCGGCGGATTCGGGCCCTCGATCCCCACAGTGACACCAAGTTGCTGGCCATGTCGGCCACGAAAATCTCGGGTCTCGATTGGACCGAAGGCCGGGATCTCTGGTCCGGCTTCCTCGAAAAGCCCTTTGGCAAGCGAGATTTCTTGAAATTTGTCGCAAATCACCTCACTTTTGTTGACGAGTCTTCGATGAAGCCCTAGAATCTGCCCGAAAAGAAGGTCACCTTGAAGATCCTCCTGGAAGACGAATCGATTGTTCTCATCGACAAGCCTGTTGGGGTTCCGACCATCCCCGAGCGGCTGGATTCTCAGGGCGTGTGCGTCAAGAAGACCCTCGAGGATACGCTGGGGCAGAAGCTCTTCGTGGTGCACCGCCTAGACAAAGAAGTCAGCGGCTTGCTGATTTTCGCGAAGACTCCCGAGGCGCACAAGTTTCTCAACCTCGAGTTCGAGCACCGTCGGGTGAGCAAGACCTACTTGGCGCTGGTCTGGGGCTACCTGGAAAAATCATCGGGACTCATCGATAAGCCCATCCGGCAGTACGGCTCGGGGNGAATGGGGATCGACGAAGATCAGGGCAAGCCGTCCCAGACGGACTACCAAGTGGTGGAGCGGTGGAAGGACCTGACCCTCGTGGAAGCCTCCCCCCGGACAGGGCGACGGCATCAGCTCAGGGTTCACTTCTATAGCACAGGCCACCCCATCGTGGGCGACCGGCGGTATCACCTGCCCAAGTGGACCGAGTCTGTGTCTCGGCTCATGTTGCACGCCTGGAAACTCCGGATCCGCCACCCGTCGGGCAAGTACATTCAGGTGGAGTGCCCGGCCCCCCCGGCCTTCGAAGAAATCCTCGCCAGCTTCCGGCAAAAGGCCTACCACGGAGTGGGCATCAAAGCGGTGGCCGGCCTCACCTAATTTAACTCCGGGCTCATAGCGCTGTGACGGATTCTTAATGCTGTCTCCTTAGCCTGGCGGCATCTCGCCCTAAGGAAATCCCATGAACTCTTCGATTCGCTGTCTTTTGATCGCTGTCTCGGCGATGCTCCTCACGGTTCCCCTCGTGGCCCAGGAAAAGGCCGTGATTTACAATTCGCCCCCCAACTGGGCGGATTGGGGGAGCCAACTGAAACTGATTCAGGCCAAGCTGGGGATCGAAGTGCCCTTCGACAACAAAAACTCTGGACAGTCCCTGGCTCAGATGCTTGCGGAAAAGCAAAACCCCGTGGCGGACCTCGCCTACCTGGGGATCACGTACGGTTTCGAAGCCAAGAAGGACCAAGTGGTCGCGGCGTACAAGCCCAAGAACTGGGACAAGATCCCGGCGGGTCTGAAGGNCCCCGACGGCTACTGGTTCACCGTCCACTCGGGGACCCTGGGCTTCTTCGTGAACACCCAAGCCCTGGGGGGAAAGCCTGTCCCCCGTTCCTGGAAGGATCTGCTGAATCCCCAGTACCAGGGGATGGTGGGATTCCTGGACCCGGCCAGCGCCTTCGTGGGCTACGCCGGGGCCGTGGCCGTGAACCTGGCCCTCGGGGGGACCCTTGATAACTTCGACCCCGCCATCGACTACTTCAAAAAGCTGAAGCAAAACCAACCCATCGTGCCCAAGCAAACTGCCTACGCCCGGGTGGTCTCCGGGGAGATTCCCATCCTCCTGGACTACGACTTCAATGCGTACCGGGCCCAGTACACCGACAAGGCTCCCGTGGTGTTTGTGATCCCCGCCGAGGGAACCCTGGTCATGCCGTACGTGATCAGTGTGGTGGCCAACGCCCCCCATGCGGCGAACGCCCGGAAAATTGCGGACTTCCTGTTGTCCGACGAGAGCCAGGCGGTTTGGGCGAACGCTTACCTGCGCCCCGTGATCTCCGGAGCTATCCCCAAGGACGTCCAGTCCCGGTTCCTCCCGGCCTCCGAATACGCCCGGGCCAAGACCGTCGATAACAAAAGGATGGCCGATGTCCAAAAGGCCTTCACGGAGCGGTACCTGAAAGAGGTTCAGTAGTGCCCCGACCCGTCCTCTTCTTGGTGCTGCCGGCAGCCGCCTTCTTTGCGGCCTTCTGGCTCCTCCCGGCGGTCTTGCTGGTCAGGACAAGCGCCGGAGAGGACTGGTCCTTCTCGATGTACGCCCAGGTGGCCCTCAATGGCCGATATTGGCAGAGCCTGCTCTCGACCCTGGTGCTGTCCCTCTCGGTCACCGGTGCCACCCTGGCCCTGGCCACCGGCGCCGGGTATTTCCTCCATCGATGGTCCTTCCCCGGAAGGTTGCTCCTCAAGGCCCTGCTCACTCTCCCCCTCTCCTTCCCGGGGGTGGTGGTGGGCTTCATGGTCATCCTGTTGGCCGGTCGCAAGGGCTTCTTCGCCTGGGCCGGAACGGCTCTGGGGGGGCACCCCTGGGTGTTTGCCTATTCCATCGGCGGGCTGTTTCTAGGCTACCTCTATTTCTCGATTCCCCGGGTGATCCTCACTGTGATGGCGACCCTGGAGACCTCGGACCCCCTGTGCGAGGAGTCGGCCCGGACCCTGGGTGCGGGCCCATGGCGGGNCTTTTGGGACGTTACCCTTCCGGCCTTGACCCCGGCGTTCCTGGCCTCGGGATCCCTCTGTTTCGCCACCGCCATGGGCGCTTTTGGTACCGCCTTTACCCTGGCCACCCAGATCAACGTCCTCCCCATGGTGATCTACGACGAGTTCACCAACTTTGCGAACTTCACCACGGCGGCCATTCTGTCCCTCGTTTTGGGGACCCTGACCTGGGGCACCCTTTCGCTGGGCCGTCGGTGGGGNGGCAATCTCAACGTCCCCATCAGTTGAAACCAGCGAGGTCCCTGTGAAACGAAACCCTACGTTGTTCGTCGTCCTCCTGGCTCTCAGTTTGGTCCTGGTGGCCTTCCTGTTTACTCCCGTGGTTCTGTCGCTCCTCGCCGGGGTGACCGTGAACTTTCAGGACGGCTTGGGGAGTGGATTCACCGGCCAGTGGGTGGCCCAGGTCCTCGAGTTGTACACCCCCTCGGTGGGGCTCAGCCTTCTCGTGGCGTTTTCGTGCCTGGCCGTGGTCCTGGTCCTGGGGGTTCCGGCGGCCTACGGGTTTTCCCGGGGCAAGGCCCCGGGCCTCTCCCTCCTCGAAGACTTGTTACTTCTCCCCATGGCGGTCCCCGGGCTGGCCTCGGCCCTGGGCCTGCTGCTGGTCTACGGTTCGTGGACGGCCTTCCGGGGCAGTTGGCTGTTCATCCTCGTGGGCCACGTGCTGTTCACCCTGCCGTTCCTGATCCGTCCGGTGCAAGCCGTCCTGGGATCCGTGGACCTGAAGGCCCAGGAGGAGACGGCGTCGACCCTGGGCGCCGGCCCCCTGAAGCGCTTCTTCACCGTCGTCATCCCCGCAGCCCGGGGCGGCATTGTGTCGGGGTCGCTGATGGTTCTGGCCCTGTCGTTCGGTGAGTTCAACCTCACGTGGATGCTCCATACCCCGGACACGAAGACCCTCCCGGTGGGCTTGGCGGATAGTTACGCCTCGCTCCGCCTCGAGGTGGCCAGCGCCTACACTCTCGTCTTCTTTGTCCTCATCGTCCCCCTCTTGGTCCTCATTCAACTCTTTGGAAATCCCCCCTCGGGGAAAAAGGTCCGTTCGTGATGCCTCCCTCCCATGGTGCTCGCCTGAGCCTCTCGGTCTCGAAAACATTTGCAAAGAAGACCAAGGTCCTCGACCGCGTGACGTTCGACGTCGAAGCCGGGGAAACCTTCGTGATCCTGGGCCCGTCGGGGTGCGGTAAGTCCACGCTCCTGCGCATCCTGGCCGGCCTCGAGAGCGCGGACCCCGGATCGTCGGTCCAGATGGACGGACACGAAGTCGTCGACGTCCCCGCCGAACGCCGGAACGTGGGCCTCGTCTTTCAACGATACGCCCTGTTCCCCCACTTGGACGTCCACCGGAACATCGAATACGGCTTGAAGATCCGGGGGGTTCCCCGGGCCGACCGAGACGCCCGGGTCGAAGAGCTACTGACCCTGGTCGACCTTCCCGACTTCGGCCGACGCCGGGTGTCGACCCTGTCCGGGGGTCAAATGCAACGGGTAGCCTTGGCCCGGGCCCTGGCACCCCACCCCCGGGTTCTGCTGTTGGACGAACCCATGACCGCTCTGGACGCCAAGCTCAAGGAGCGATTGCGGACTGAGTTGCATGAATTGCTGGGCCGGGTGGGCATCACCACGGTTTACGTGACCCACGACCAAACCGAGGCCCTCTCGTTGGCCGACCACGTGGTGGTCATGGACCATGGTCGCGTCGACCACATCGGTACCCCACAGCAAATCTACGAGGCCCCCCGGGACAGTTTCACCGCAAGTTTTGTGGGCACGATGAACGTCTTGACCGGGGCTTGGCTGGCCCCGTCGTTGCCCGGGTTTGAGGGTCGGGTGCTGTTTCGCCCCGAAGAGATCCTCGTGGTACCTTCCGGTCAGGGAGCCTTCGACGCCCAGGTGACCACAGTGTTTTTTCAAGGGGAGCGGTCTAGGCTTGTCCTTCGGGTGGACGACGAAGAATTCGTCACGGACGTGGCCACTTCCCAGGCCCCGGCGGCCGGTGCGTGGGTCGGCATCCAATGGAACTTCAGGAGGAACCCATGATTTTCGCCCAAATCAGCGACCTGCACATCAAGGCCCCCGGGACCTTGGCCTATGGAGTGTTCGATCCTCTCCCCTACCTCGAGGCCTGCGTCGACGCCCTCAACGCCTTTCGTCCCCGGCTCGACTTCGTGGTGGTGACCGGAGACCTCGTGGACACGGGGCTTCCCGAAGAGTACCGGGTGCTTCAAAAGGCCCTGGGACGGCTGACCATGCCGTTCTTCCTGTTGGCAGGGAACCACGACCTGGTGCCCTCCCTCTGGGCCACGCTGGGGACCACGACGGACCTGTTGCAACCTCTGGTCGGCTCGGTGCTGAAACGCTTCNCCCCCGGCCCCGAGGCCGTGGGCTTGCAATACCTGGCCGACTTTGGGTCGGCGGCCCTGGTGGCCTTGGACAGTTCTTTGCCGGACGACCGGAACGGGGGTGGCTTGGGACCCCAGCGCCTCGAGTGGCTGGCCGAGACCCTGGCCCCCCTCGACCNCCCCGCCATCTTCGTGGCCGTCCATCATCCTCCTTTCGTCACAGGGATTTCTTCCATGGATAGGATCGGTCTTCGGGACTCGGGGGCCTTTTGGGAGGTCATCGCCCAAAAGCCAGGGGTCACGGCCGTGCTCTCGGGGCACCAACACCGAAGCATCGAGACCGTGGTCCAGGGCGTGTGGGCGGGGGTGTGTCCCGCCCCAGCCCACCAGGTGGCCCTGGACCTCAACCCCGCCGACCACCCTCGGTTCGTGATGGAACCTCCCGGGTTCCGGATCTTTCAATGCACGGGGTCCCGTTTTGTGTCCCACACCCAGCCCCTCGGCTCCTTTGGTCCCCTCTACTCGTTCGACGAGGCGGAGAATTTTGCGGATAAACACTAGATCTGGTGTTGTTGACCTCAGTTAACCCTAGACATGGGGCCAGACGTGTAATAAATTGGGGGTGGAGCGAACCATGTCGATTATCAACAATTCCAAGACCGNCCCCAACAAGATTCTTCCCATGACCTACCTGTGGGCCCGCCAGCACTACAAAGATGGCGTCGCCAACAACTGGGTCCCCGAAGAAATCCCCATGCAAGATGACATTGAGCAGTGGAAACACCCCACCGCCCTGACCCCCGAAGAACGACGACTGATTCTGTGGAACCTCGGGTTCTTTAGCACCGCCGAGAGCCTCACGGCCAACAACATCGTGCTGGCGGCGTACAACCACGTCACCAACCCCGAGTGCCGCCAGTACATGCTCCGGCAAGCCTACGAAGAGGCCATCCATACCGACACCTTTATCTACTGCTGCGATAGCCTCGGCCTCAACCCAGAAGAGATCTACACCATGTATCAGACCATCCCCTCGATCCGCGAGAAGGATGACTTCGTGGTGGAACTCACCAAGAGCGTCTTCGATCCCAACTTCAACACCGTCGGCGACAGCAACATCCAAGCCTTCGTCCATGACCTGGTGGGCTACTACGTCATCATGGAGGGCATCTTCTTCTACGCCGGGTTTGCCATGATGCTCGCTTTGAAGCGCCAGCGGAAAATGATCGGGATTGGAGAACAGTTCGAGTACATCATGCGGGATGAGTCCATCCACCTGAACTTCGGGTGCGACCTCATCCTGGCTGTGGTCGGGGAAAATCCCCAGGTTTGGACCCCGGCCTTCAAAGAAGAGGTCGTCNCCCTCATCAAGAAAGCCGTCGAGCTCGAGAAGATCTACGCCCGGGACGCGTGCCCCGGCGGTATCCTGGGCATCAACAGCGAGCAGTTCTGCGACTACGTCGAGTACATCGCAGACCGCCGCCTGGAGAGGATCGGGCTGACCAAGGTCTACGACACCGAGAATCCCTTCCCCTGGATGAGCCAGGCCACCGACCTTTCGAAGGAGAAGAACTTCTTCGAAACCCGGGTCACCGAGTATCAGACCGGGGGCCTGGACTGGGATTAGGGGGCCGGCGGTGCCACGCACGGCACCGAAAGCTCCGTGAACCGGGTCAGGGGGTAGTCTTCTTCGACCTCGGCCCGGTTCGGCCAGTGCCACGAATGCCGGATCGATATTCCCAGGGAATACCATGTGTCATAGTTTCCCTGGTAGACGACGATCGGCCCACAGAAGCCCACGGTCAACGACGGAACGCCGTCGGGCGCTGTCCCCGAGGCTTCGGCGACCCAATTGTCGGGGGTTCCTGTGATCCGGTTAGCCTCGTGGTATCCGTACCAGAGTCCTGACGACTGAAACCGGGGCCTCTGGGTAGTCAACGTTCCCACGAGGGACATNCCCAGCCGAGGGTTTCGGGTTTTTCCCGCCATGGATACACCAAAGGTCTCCTTGGCCATGGCAGGCCCCGAGGTCTTCCAGGCCATGTCGATTCCCACCAGGGTCAGTTCGACGGGGACCCTTTGGCCCTGGACCACCTTCNCCCCTTCGGCCAGCGCCGACCCCACGAGGTAAACGGTGATTCCCTGGGTCGATCGCTTCATCCCGGCCAAGAGGATCAAACGATACGTGCCAGGACTCAGGGACAGATACGGTCCCTTCGTCCCTTGGATCTCGAAGATCCTCGTCTCATCGGCGCCCACGAGGACGGCTTCGAAGAGGTCGGCATGGGCCGCCGCCCACGCCGTCCCCGGACTAGCCCCATCGTCGGCCCCAGGCTTCCAGTGGACCACCAGTTGACCCTGCCCAGGAGGAATCGGGGGGGGCGGTTCCACCCCCGGGGGAGTCTCGCTCCCCGGAACGGAGCACCCCGCCACCAGCAGTCCTAGGGCCACCCAGACCCCGAAGTTAGTACCCATTTGGCACCTCCACTCCCTCTAACGGGAGGGGGACGAACCCTGCTTGTGGTCCCTGTGGTACACTGCTCCATGCTCTCTCTGTCTCGCCCCACCTTCGGCACCGGCGTCGCGACCATGCTGGTGTCCAACTTGTTCTTTAGTCTGATGGCCGTCCTGGTCCGGGTCGACCCCCACCTGAGTGGCCTCGAAGCCTCGTTTTATCGCTTTGCCATCGGCGCCCTCTTCATCGTCACCGCAGCTCTGTTCGGCTTCGTCCAGCTGAAGTTCCACGACCTCAAGGGCCTCCTCTGGCGGGGGGTGGTGGGCGGCTTGAGCGTCGCCTTGTATCTGCTGCCGATTAATGAAATCGGGTTGGGGAAATCCTCCCTCTTCCAATATTCCTACCCATTCTATGCGATCGTTTTCAGCGCTCTGTTCATGAAAGAGAAGATCACTCCGGCTGTGATGGGCCTGTTGGCCCTGGCGCTGTCGGGCCTCGTCCTGGTGGAACTGCCGTCCCTGGGGGCCGGGCAGTGGAACTTTTGGGTGCTGTCCGCCTGGGGTAGCGGTGTGCTCTCGGGGTTGGCGGTGATGTACGTCAAGAAACTCAGCGCCACGGAGTCGAGCAGTTCCATCTTCTTGTCCCAATGCATCGGAGGGTTCTGGATCACCCTCCTCCCGGCCCATGCCGCCGCGGGCTCCTTCGGTTGGGGCCCCGCCGCCCTGCTGTTGGCCATCGGCCTCACCGCGGCCGCCGGACAACTGTTAATGACCTGGAGTTACAAACACGTCGACGTGTCCACGGGAAGCCTCCTGGGCATCCTCGTCCCCGTGGTCAACATCGTTGCCGGCATCTTCCTCTTTGGGGAGACGTTTCAACCCATCGAAATTGTCGGTGCCATCCTCACCCTCACCGCTTGTTTTCTCCTCGTGCTGGTCAAGACGAAGCGCCCGTGATAGCATTTCCCATCCCCAAATCTGGGAGGGGGACGAACCGGACAGCCGCCTGAAAAGGCGGTTTTTTTTATGGTGTGCCCCCAATTCGGCGGATGAGACTCGGGAGGCCCTAAATGCCCCTCCCAAAAGGACAAGAGCAGCCGCTCCGTCTCCCCGGAAAGTCTGCCGGAGAGGCCCAGATCGAGAGATCGCACTCGAACCAGTCGCAAGAACGGCTATCAGAGAGAGAAATGTCGAGACGACGGGACCATCTGCAAAGTGCGTAATTCTTTCCTAGGAGGACGATAATGCTAGATCTCGCATAGTCATTCTGCGTATCCGCCGAATTGGGGGCACACCAAACGAGCCTCCCACAGTGAGATCGTGGCTTTGGCAAAGCCGCAGGCGACCCTGATGCACCGCCGAAGCCGCAAGATCGCCGTCAGAGTGGGTCGAAACAGGAGGGGCCAGATCCCCCCCGCCGAACCACCATCCCCTGGGCCGCTTTGATGTTCCTCAGAGCGCCCTCAAAGCTGGCGAAGAGATTGGCTGTCCCCAGCTTTTGAATCAACTCCCCCTGCTCCATGACCCGGAGGACGGCGGGTTGCACTTCGGCCATGACCACCCGAACCCCCTTGGCCTGGGCGTCGGTGAACAGACGGTGGAGCACCCGGGTCCCGGTGGCGTCGAGCAGGTTGACGTCGTCCATCCGGAGCACAATGGTCCGGGAACGACTGAGGAGGGGCCGGATGGCCTCGTCAAACTTTCCGGCCGCGCCGAAGAAGAAGGCACCGTCGAGGTCCAGGACATGGGTTCCCGGGGGCAGTTCCCCGGCCAGGGTCCGGTCCGACGAGTGGGTGCGAGAACTCTGCGCCATGTTTCGGACGAAGAAGAAAAAGGCGAGCAACAGGCCGCTGATCACGGCGAAGGCGAGGTCCACGGCCATGGTGACCACAAAGGTGGTGAGCAGGGCTGCGGCGTCGGAGCCGGTGGTCTTGAGGATCAGTCGGAATTCCCGGACATCCACCATCCGGAGGGCAATGGCGAGGACGATCCCGGCCAGCACGGCCAGGGGAACTGACGTGGCCAGGGTTCCGGCGAAGAGGCAGATAACCCCCAGAACCACGCTGTGGGCCAGGGCCGCCACCGGGGTTGTCCCCCCCGACCTCACGTTGGCATTGGTCCGGCCCGGGGCCCCAGTGGCTGGAAGGCCCCCGAAGAGGGCGGTCCCGGCGTTGGCCACCCCCTGGGCGATGAGTTCGGTGTTGGCCCGGTGACGGTCGCCCACCAGACCGTCGGCCACCGAGGCGCTCAAAAGGCTTTCGACGGCCCCGAGGAAGGCCAGGGTGAACGCCGCCGGGAGCAGTTGCAGGACCCGGTCGTAGGACATCCCCGAAAAGTCCAGAGAATGGCCTAGGAAAAGGGACGACCCAAAGACGGTCCCCAGGGTGGGCACGGGCAGATGGGACCACGCCACCCCGGCGGCACCGGCCACCAAGGCCACCAACGACCAAGGCACCTTGGGCCACCAGCGCTCGCCGAGCCACACCACGGCGACGGTGGCAACCCCGATCCCCAGGGTCCACCCGTTGGTCTGGGGCAGGGCCTGGGCCAGGGCCCCGAGCCGAGGGAAGATCTCCACAGGGAACTCCGGAAGGGTGAATCCCAACAGGTCCTTCAGCTGACTGACCACGAGGGTGACGGCGATCCCGGCGGTGAAGCCGACGAGGATGGGCTGGGGGAGGAACCGCAAGACGGGACCCAGGCGAAGGAGGCCGAAGGCAACCAGGAGCAGGCCGGCCAAGAAGGTGGCCACCATGAGGCCGGCGACCCCTTGGGTGGCCACGATCCCGGTGACCACCACGATGAACGCCGCCGTGGGTCCGGTCACCTGAACCCGGCTGCCCCCCAGGAGGGCGGCGAGGAAGCCCGCCACCACGGACGTCACCAACCCCGCCCCAGGGCCCAGGCCCGTGGCCGCTCCGAAGGCAAGGCACAGCGGCAGGGCAAACAGGGCCACCACCAGGCCCGCCCTCAGGTCGGCCCCCAGGGTTTGGATCCGGTATCCCTGGAGGTTCAGAATCTTTGGTTGAAAGGTCGGTTCAGTTTCCATCCCCTTCAGTCTACGTCGGGGACCCCGGTTCATCCAAGGTCAGGCGACGCCACAACCCATCCCAGGAAAGCCAGGCGTCGATTTGACGCTCGACGGTCAATTCGCCCCGGGCCTCCCAGACCCGGCAGAATTCGGCTTCGGCCCGGATTTCCTCCTCCCGCCGGGCGGTGACAAACCGACGCCATCGCTCATCGGGAGCGTCCCGGAGGACCAGGGCCACGTCGGTCACGTCGAGGCTTCGCAACAGGGTCTCGGGTACCCGGGGATCCCCGGACATCACCTCGACCCAGGCCGCGTTCTGGCGCCACCGGGCCAGCTCTGCTTCGAGGGCCTGGTGGAGGGGAGCCCGGTAGAGCACCTGCCACAGGTCCAGGGCCGCCGCCGACCACCCAAGCCGACCTTCGGCCAACCGGAGGTCGAGGTCCGCGAACACCTCGGCCCGGCGGGCCTGCCGGACCCCCACGGGAGGGAGGAAGCGCTTGGCCCGGTCCACCTCGGCCCAGGCCGCCGGACCGAACAGGGTCGAGACCAGGGACAGGGGCAGGCCCTCCTGGGGAACGTGTCGTACCAGGGTGCGCCCCGATGCATCCGGTGGCAGCAGGACATCGTCAAAGAACAGCACCGAGGCTTCGGCGGCCCCCCCAGGGAGGGTGGTCAAGACGTTTTGGACCAGTAGCCGGGCGTCGGCCACGGGCAACCGGGCCACGAGGTCGGCCCACCGCAGGTCGCCGGGGGGCCGGGGGAGATCGGCGGGGGCCGGAGCCCCCGGGCGGACCCACCGGAGCAGGGCGGTGGCCTCCCACAGATCCCGGGTCCCCGGAGCCCAGGTTTGAAGAAGCCTTCGCCCAGGAAGGATTTGCACATCCCAGGCCGCCGACTCGGCGCCCCGCCCGGCTTCCACCCGGTATTCCCAGGCCGGAGCGGCCTCGAGGGCCTCGGGGGCTGGTAACGCCGTAAGCCCGACCAGCCTCACCCCGTGGGCCTTCTGGAGGGCCCAGACCAGCATGTTCCGCCAACCGTCCCCCGGGAGCCTGCCCCGGTGGGGCACCAACCGCACCAGGAACTGACTGGTCTTGTCCCCGGGGGTCACCGCCGCCAACCAGCCTTCGGGGCCTTCCCCCCGGTCGAACTGCGGGGTGGCCACCCAGGTGGCCCAGGCTTTCACAGAGAAGGCGTCGTGGTTCGATACCGGGGGCAGGAGCCAAGGGGCAGCCTGGTCGAGGGCGGGGGTGGCCACGGCCACCGGGGCCATGACCCGAGGGGTGTGGGTATTTTTGGGGCCCCGGGGACCACCGAGGAGGTGCCATCCCGGCCCCGGAGCTTCGGGCAAGGGGACGGCCGCAGAGACGTCGACCAACCGACCATCGGGGACACCCTGGTCCCGGGCCCAGGGACCGAAGGACCCCCGGGGCTGCACCGCCCCCGGGCCGTGGACGGCGATCAATTCCCCGGAAGCGGACCAGAAGCCGCAATTTGACATCATCGAAGCCTGAGCGTAAACTGGCGGCATGAAAAATGCAAGGAAGCAGTGGTTCGAAGCCGATCTGCTGGACCGTTTTTCCCGCTACGTCAAGATTTACACCACGTCGGACCCCAAGTCGACCACCAAGCCGTCGACGGCCCGGCAGTGGGATTTACTCCACTTGCTCGAGGCGGAATTGAAGGCCCTGGGGTTGGTGAACGTCCACACCGACCCCCACGGGTACACCCTGGGCACCCTGCCCCCCACACCGGGTCGGGAGCAGGCCCCGGCGGTGGCCCTCTTGGCCCACGTCGACACCTCGTACGATGCCCCCGGAGAAAACGTACGCCCCTTGGTCCATGAAAACTACCAGGGAGGCCCCCTGGTCCTCCCGGCCGGTCCGGTGATCGATCCGGCCACCAACCCCTTGCTCAAGAACTACATAGGAGAAACCGTCATCACCAGCGATGGGTCCACACTCCTGGGGGCCGATGACAAGGCCGGGGTCGCCGAGATCATGACGGCCCTCGCCTGGCTCACCGCCCACCCTGAGCTTCCCCGCCCCACCCTGGAGATTGTCTTCACCAGCGATGAGGAAGTGGGCCGCGGCACCGAAGACTTCCCCTTTGACCAATTGAAGAGTCAGTTTGCCTACACCCTCGATGGCACCGAAGAGGGGGGTGTCGAGAGTGAGTGCTACAACGCCTTCGCGGCCCAGGTGACCTTCCACGGTCGAAGCTACCACCCCGGAGACGCCCGGGGCAAACTCGTGAACGCTGTGTCCATGGTGGGCCTGTTCCTGACCCAGCTGCCCCGGAGCGAAAGCCCCGAAGCCACCGACGGTCGCTTCGGGTGCCTATGGGCCAACGACGTGACCGGCGGCATCGAGAAGGCCGCCGTCAACGTGGCCGTCCGCGACTTCGACCGGGCCCAGGTCGACCGACGCCTGGAGTCGTTGCGCGCCTATGCCGGGGCCGTGGAGGCCGCCTTCCCCGGGGGCAAGGTCGTGGTCGAGACCCGGGCCCAGTACCTGAACATGAAGGACAAGCTCGAAGCCCACCCTCTGGTGCTCAAAAACCTCCACGAGGCCGTGCGCCGAACCGGGCGCGAGCCCTTCACCCAGTCGATCCGGGGGGGCACCGACGGCGCCCGGCTCACCGAACAGGGGTTACCCACCCCCAACCTGTTCACCGGGGGCATGAACTACCACAGCCGGACCGAATGGGTGGCGTTGCCCGCCATGGTCCGGGCGAGCCTCACCGTGGTCGAACTGGCCGGCCTCTGGGCCGACCACACGGGACCGGTGGCCTGATGCGCGGGGCCCTGGTCCTGTTGGCGGTGTTGTTGGTCCTTGGGGGTTGTGGGGCCCCCGGGTCCGGGTCCAAGGCCCCTGCCCCCCAGGCGTTGGGTCCCTTTGACCCCACCCCCGACGCCGATGCTGGCAAGGGCGGGCTTCCGGTGGGAGAGGAGAACCTCAGCCCCAGCCAGCTCAGCAGTGGCAACCCCCACGACGCCCCCGATTCGACCCCAGGGCAAACCACGGACCTCGACATCCGGATCCTCGACGCCCGGGGCACCGGTCACCTCGGCTCGGCACCCATTCCCGCCGGCAAGGTCACAGCCATCCCGGCCGGGGTGTGGATGCTCACCGACGAAGACTCGGAGTACGAGATCACCCTGAGGAGCAGCCTCCTCTCGGACGGCATCGTCCGGCTGTCGGGGATGGCGGCGTTCCTCGCCGAGCCTCCCCTCGACGGAGCCCTTCCCCGGCTGAGGGTGTTCGGGGGCAAGGCCGCCTTTTACCTTCCCCATGTGGCCCCCCAGCAGCTCGAAGTCCTCACCCCCGCCGGGCCCTTGGTGACCCGGGGTGCGGTGTTCACCGTCACCGTGTCCCCGGACTTTCAGGTGCTGGTGACCTGCCGGGAGGGAGCGGTCTACTTG
>JGI26470J50227_1000146_pt1 | contig 33569 bp, 36 predicted proteins | sample FreactTroBogLake_FD_50227 | JGI IMG/M metagenome (IMG submission 50227)
GGCCGAATGGGGCTCCCTGCTAAGGAGTTGTACGGCTAAAACCGTACCGGAGGTTCGAATCCTCTCCTCTCCGGACTTTTTTTTGTGCGCTTATGAGATCGTAGCTCAGTTGGATAGAGCATTAGATTGCGGATCTAAAGGTCGGAGGTTCGAATCCTCTCGGTCTCATTGTTCTTAGCGCTGGAGAGATGGCCGAGTGGCTTAAGGCATACGCTTGGAAAGCGTACGTAGGTTAACCGCCTACCGGGGGTTCGAATCCCCCTCTCTCCGTTCCTCCGGCAATGATCGTCAGGCCCCGCGCAACGTGCCACTTCCAAACCCCGCTAGGCCCGGAAGGGAGCAACGGTAGGAAATCTGGCCGGGTGCCGCGGGTAGCTTGGCGGTCGCCGGGGGTTTCTTTCATCCCTTCGAGACCTACTGCGGTGGTGTTTGGCTTCGCCGAAGGCTCGTTCGAATGCTCACGTATCAAAGATACGCTCCGCTTCTCTCTTCCCTGTCGGCTTTGCCAAACACCATCCTCGCTACGGTCTCGACGGTCTTACCCTTGGGCTTGTCGTGAGGCCATTCCCTGCGGTCTCGACGGTTTTGTTGTTGTTTGTGGGGCGGTGCATATGCTAGAATCCTTGGCACGCCATGGCTTATGAAGTGACCGCGACGCGGAAGCGTCCCCGTAGTTTCAACGAACTCACCGGACAGGAATTTGTCGTTACGACTCTGAAGAAGTCCTTGGAGTCCGGTCGGATTGCCCAAGCCTTCTTGTTCAGCGGCCCCCGGGGNGTGGGCAAGACGTCGATGGCGCGAATCTTGGCCAAGAGCCTCAACTGCGAGCAGGGACCGACGGCGACCCCTTGCGGTACCTGCAGTCACTGCACCGAGATTGCCCGGGGCGCCAGCCTCGACGTCATCGAGATCGACGGGGCCTCGAATACCTCGGTGAACGATGTCCGGAACATCAAAGACGAGGTGCTGTTCGCCCCCGCCAACAGCAAGTACAAGATCTACATCATCGACGAAGTTCACATGCTCTCGAACAGTGCCTTCAACGCCCTGTTGAAGACCATCGAGGAGCCACCGCCGTACGTGGTGTTTATCTTCGCCACCACGGAGTTGCACAAGGTTCCGGCGACCATCAAGAGCCGCTGCCAGCAGTACAATTTCCGTTTGATTGGTACCGATGAGCTCAAGGAACGTCTGGCCTCGGCGGCGGCGGACCTTCAGGTCAAGGTGGACGACGAAGCCCTGTTCTGGATGGCCAAAGAGGCCACAGGGTCCATGCGGGATGCCTACACCCTGTTTGACCAAATCGCCGCCTTTAGCGATGGCCATATCNCCCTCGAGAACATCCGGGAAAAGCTCGGCCTCGTCGGCCTCGAGCAGATGAACCAAATTGCCGAGGCCCTGACCCTGGGCCGGGCCAAAGAGGCCCTGGAACTGACCGACCAAATCCTCGGCTCCGGCGTCGCGGTGGAGCAGTTCGTCATGGACCTCGCCGACTACTACCGGGCGCTGCTGTTCTTCTTGCAGAAGATCGACCGGGAAGCGCTGTTGGGCTTTCACCCCGACCGGTTCCCCGAGGCCGTGAAGACCCAGGTCACCGTGGCCCAGGCCGAGCGGGCCCTCGAGTCCCTGCTCGCCTTGTATCGAACGATCCGCTACTCCCTGAGCCAGCGCTACGAGCTAGAACTGGCCTTGAGTCGCTTGGCGACGTTGCGCCACTACGTGACCCCCACCGAACTGGTTCAAAAGATTGAAGCCCTGAAGGGTCAGGTGGTCGCTGGAGACTTCGAAAAAAAAAACTGAACTCAGTTCCTGAGGTGGCCCCGACCCCGAAGGTTTCGCCGGTGCTGGCCATCCTCGACCGGATGATGGCGGCCCCGGCCCCGGCCGCCAAGGTCCCCGAGCCGGAGGCCCCCCGCAATCCCCACGCCGGGGCCGCCTCGGCCGGGGAGACCCGACCCGAAGCTCCGGTCAAGGATGCCCTGGACGAGGCGGCGGAACTCTTCAAGACCGTGTTCAAAGGAGACATCATCCCATGAATCCCCTCGAAATGTTGGGCAATCTGCAGAAGGTCCAGGAGACCATGCGGCACATGCAAGAACGGATGAAGACCATCACGGCCGTGGGGTCGGCGGGCGGTGACCTGGTGAAGGTCACGGTGAACGGTGAGATGGCCGTGGTCCTGGTGGAGCTGGCCCCCGAGTGCGTGGACCCCCGGGACATCCCCATGCTCACCGACCTGATCCGCCTGGCCGCCAACGATGCCATGGCCAGGGTTAAGGAGAAGTTAAAGGACGAGCTGGGCCCCCTGGGCCAGGGTCTCGGCCTTCCCGGGTTTCCGGGGGCCTGAGGTGGGGCCCCTCGACGCCCTCATTGGCAATCTGTCCCGGCTCCCGGGGCTGGGCAAGAAGAGCGCCGTTCGGATGGCGTTTCACCTGCTCAAGGCCGACCATGCGTATCTAGTGGAGTTGGGTCGACAGATCGCCACCCTTCGGGACCACATCGTCCGGTGTTCGGTGTGTGGCAACTACACCGAAGCCGATCCCTGTGAAATCTGTAGCGACCCCGGCCGGGACCGGTCCCTTCTGTGCGTGGTCGAGCAGGTCCAGGACCTGATGAACCTGCAGGCCACCGGGGAGTACCGGGGTCTGTTCCACGTGCTCCACGGGGTGATCGCCCCCCTGGATGGGGTGGGCCCCGGGGAGTTGGGCCTGGACCGTCTGGACCGGCGGTTGGCCGACGGCGAGGTCAAAGAGGTGATCCTGGCCACCAACCCCACCCTGGAAGGGGACACCACCGCCCTCTACATCCACCGTCTCCTGGGTCCCCGGGGGGTTAAGATCACCCGGTTGGCCTCGGGGTTGCCGGTGGGCGGTGACCTGGAGTACGCCGATCGCCTGACCATTGCCCGGGCTCTCAAGGCCCGGGGCGGGATGGAGTGAAGTTGCCAAAGGAGTCAATGTAATGAAGGCCATTATTCTTGCCGGGGGGTCTGGGACTCGCCTGTACCCAGCTACCAGGGTTGTCTGTAAGCAGTTACTCCCTGTGTTCGATAAGCCAATGATCTACTATCCGCTCAGTACGGTGATGTTGGCGGGAATTCGGGAGATCTTGATTATTAGCACTCCACAAGATNCCCCGCGGTTCCAAGACCTTTTGGGTGACGGGTCCCCATTGGGCCTTCGTATTGAGTATGCCGTCCAGCAAACTCCGAACGGCTTGGCCCAAGCTTTTGTTATCGGCCGCCAATTTGTGGGCGAGGACTCTGTGTGCCTAGTCCTTGGTGATAACTTGTTCTTTGGCCATGATTTTACGAAGCTATTGGCCAATGCACGACAGAGGCAATCAGGGGCTACAATTTTTGGATACCAAGTGGCAGACCCTGAACGGTACGGGGTAGCCGAGTTCGATGGTAAGGGACGAGTGCTCTCCATCGAGGAAAAGCCACAGAAACCTAGGAGTAACTACGCCGTCGTGGGGTTGTATTTCTATGACAATCAAGTGCTCGACATTGCTCGCGACCTTGACCCCTCGCCTCGGGGNGAGTATGAAATCACTGACGTAAACAAGGAGTATCTCCGTCGCGGAATGTTGCACGTTGAATTGATGGGCCGCGGCTTCGCGTGGCTCGATACGGGCACCCACGAAAGCCTTGTGGATGCGACGAATTTCGTAAAGGCGATCGAAGACCGGCAAGGGTTAAAAATCGCATGCATCGAGGAAATCGCCTACAGACAGGGCTTGATCGACCGAAAGCAATTTCTGAACTTGGCGGATAGCTTAAGGAATTCCAGCTATGGGCGATACCTGCTGAAAGTGGCCCAGGAAGGAGACTTGGCGTAATGCCTGCCTCGTTTAAGACGTGTTCGCTGGATGGCCTAGTCATTGTGACCCCGACGATATTCCCAGATGAGCGGGGNAGTTTTTTTGAGTCCTACAAACAGTCCGAGTACCGTGCCCACGGCATTCCAGATTCTTTTGTACAAGACAACCATAGTGTCAGTGTGCAAGGGGTCCTTCGCGGATTGCATTTTCAGCGCCAGCCATTTGCGCAAGGAAAGCTGGTACGGGTTGTCAGGGGAGCAGTATGGGACGTGGCAGTTGATTTGAGACGGTCGAGTCCCACTTTGGGTCAATGGTATGGACTCGAGCTTTCAGCCGAAAATCGGGTTCAGTTCTATATCCCCCCCGGCTTTGCCCATGGATTTCTGACCCTGAGTCCAGAAGCAGAGTTTTGCTACAAATGTACAGCCGAGTACCAGAAAGATAGCGAAGGTGGCCTCCGCTGGGATGACGACACGTTGCGGATCTCGTGGCCCCTTGGGACATCTCAACCCCTGGTTTCTCCCAAGGATTCAGAGCTACCAGGTTGGGATGAATGGTGGGGGCGCGGGTTGTGATTTGGGTCGTCGGTACCGGGGGCTTGCTAGGAACCGAACTGGGGCAGGCCTTTACACGCTGCGGAATTCCTTGGTTCGGGACCGGTCGTGAGGTTGACATATCTCAACCTGACACATTGGCCCGGTTCGCCCCGGATACGTCCGTCGATTGGGTAATCAATTGTGCTGCGTACACGGCAGTGGACCGAGCCGAGGACAACCGCGATGTCTGCTTTGGTGTCAACCGGGATGGGGCGGCCCATTTGGCCCGGTGGGCCGGGGACCACGGGGCGGTGCTGGTCCACGTCAGCACCGACTACGTGTTTTCGGGAACGGCCACCGAGCCGTACACCGAGGACCATCCCCTGGGGCCCCTTGGGGTCTATGGTGCCTCGAAGGCCGAGGGGGAGCGGGCGGTTCGAGAGCTGTGTCCCCGGCACTACATCCTGAGGACGGCCTGGCTCTACGGGGCCGGGGGTCCGAATTTTGTGACCACCATGCTGCGACTCCTGAGGGACCGGGACGAGGTAGGGGTGGTGGCCGACCAGTGGGGAACCCCCACCTGGACCCGGGACCTGGCGGACCTCATCGTGTCCCTGGTCCAAACCAGAGGGCCCTGGGGAACCTACCACGCCAGTGCCGAGGGGCGGTGCACGTGGTACGACTTCGCCGTGGCCATCCGGGACGAGGCCGTGGGGGTGGGGCTCCTGGACCCCGGGAGAGCGGTTCGGGTGAAACCCCTGGCCACCCACGAATACCCGACGAAGGCCCCCAGGCCGGCCTGGTCGGTGCTTTCGAAGGCAAAGCTAACGTCGGTCTTTGGGCGTTCCCTCCCGCCCTGGAGGGAGAGCCTCGCTCTCTATTTGCGAAAGGAGTGTTCCCATGCATGAGCCACGAACCATCCTGGTGACCGGTGGCGCCGGTTTCATCGGTAGCCATTTCATTCGCTGGGTATTTCGGAACACGGGGTTCACGGGGCGGATCGTGAACTTCGATAAGTTGACCTACGCAGGGAATCCCCACAACCTGGACGACGTGGTAGCCGAATGGGGCCCTCGCTACTCGTTCGTCCGGGGGGACATTGCCGACGAGGCCGAGGTGGATGCCGCCTTGAGGGAGTACGAGGTGGATACCATCGTGCACCTCGCCGCCGAGAGCCATGTGGACCGGTCGATTGACGGCCCCAAGGAGTTCGTACGAACGAACATCCTGGGTACCTTCACCCTCTTGCAAGGGGCTCTCCGGGCCTGGGGTGACCGCCGGGATGTGCGGTTTCACCACGTGAGCACCGATGAGGTTTTTGGGAGCCTGGGACAGACGGGGGCGTTCGTCGAGACCACGCCGTACGATCCTCGGAGTCCGTACAGTGCGACCAAGGCGTCGAGCGACCACCTGGTGAGGGCGTGGCACCACACCTACGGACTGCCGGTGACCTTGAGCAATTGTTCGAACAATTACGGGCCGTTCCACTTCCCCGAAAAGCTCATCCCTCTCATCCTGGGGAATCTGCTGGCCCGAAAACCCTTGCCGGTCTACGGTGACGGGTCGCAGGTGAGGGATTGGCTGTACGTCGAAGACCACGCCGCCGCGCTGTGGACCATCGTGACCCGGGGCAAGACCGGGGACAGTTACAACGTAGGCGGTGGTAACGAGTGGTCGAACCTTCGGCTTGTGGAATTTTTGTGCGACAGGATGGCCGCGGCCCTGGGGGCCGACCCCGGGGAGTTCCGTCGGCTCATCACCCACGTGAAGGACAGGCCCGGCCACGACCAGCGCTACGCCATCGATGCCCGGAAGCTGAGGGAGGAGTTGGGGTGGGCTCCCCGGGTGACCTTTGCCCAGGGCCTGGAAACGACCCTGCGCTGGTACTTGGACCACCAGGACTGGGTCGCCCAGGTGTCCAGAGGGGACCACCAAGCGTGGGTCGAAGCCCATTACGGAAAGCGTACCTAAAAACCACCCTTTACAAAACCCGCCGGTCCGCTATACTGTTCAACGATTGAACACAAAAACCCCGAGGCGCCACCGAGCGCCCGGCGGGCCAGCCTGTTTCGGCGGCGGCCTGCATTCGGGGGGCCGGTCTTTTTTCTTCTTTCCCCCTGGGGGGAAGGATGTCCTATGCCCACCACCCACAACGACAAAGAAATCTCCCTCCTTGAGGTTCTCAAAACCCGCCCCGACGCTGGACAGCGCGACATGGCCGAGGCCATTGGTCTATCCCTCGGGATGACGAATCTGTTGTTGAAGGATCTGTCGGCCAAGGGCTGGATGCTCATGAAGAAGCTCAACACCCGGAAGGTGCAGTACGTGCTGACCCCCGAGGGGATGAAGGAACTGTCGCGCCGTAGCTATCGCTTTTTGAAGAAGTCCATTCGGAACGTGGCCGAATGCCGGGTTCAGCTCGAAGCCTTGGTCCTCGAGGCCAAGGCCTCGGGGGCCCCGGGACTTCACCTGGTGGGGGCGAGCGACCTGGACTTCGTCCTCGACTACCTGTGCCGTCAGCACCAGCTGGCCTTTCAGCTCATCGACGAGTCTTCGGCCCGGCAGGAAGGGNGGTTTGTCGCCCACGGAGAGAACCAGCCCACGCTCACGCCCAACGTGCTCGACTACATGGAAGCCGGGTCCCTGGTCGAGGCAGCGTTGTGAACCAACTGAAATCTGTAGAGGAGTCGCTATGTCGAAAGTCGCCTTGATTACCGGGATCACCGGACAAGACGGGGCCTACCTGGCCGAGTTCCTGTTGAAGAAGGGGTACGTCGTCCACGGCCTCAAGCGTCGGACGAGTCTGTTCAACACGGACCGGATCGACCACCTGTACCAAGATCCCCACGACCCGGCGGTGAAGCTGAAGTTGCACTACGGGGACATGACCGATAGTACGAACCTGCTGAGGATTGTCCAGGAAACCCAGCCCGACGAGATCTACAACCTGGCGGCCATGAGCCATGTGGCCGTGAGCTTCGAGACCCCGGAATACACCGCGAATGCCGACGGCATCGGCACCCTACGGTTGCTCGAGGCCATCCGCATCTTGGGGATGGAGAAGAAGACCCGGATCTACCAGGCGAGTACCAGTGAGTTGTACGGCAAAGTGCAGGAAATCCCCCAAAGCGAAAAAACTCCCTTCTATCCCCGGAGTCCCTACGCCGTGGCGAAGATGTACGCCTATTGGATCACGGTGAACTACCGGGAAGCCTACGGCCTGTTTGCTTGCAACGGGATTCTGTTCAACCATGAAAGCCCCATCCGGGGTGAAACCTTCGTCNCCCGGAAGATCACCCGGGCCGCCAGCAAGATTGCCTTGGGTCTGCAGGACAAGCTGTACCTCGGCAACCTGAGCAGCAAGCGAGACTGGGGCCATGCCAAGGACTACGTCCGGATGATGTGGATGATCCTCCAGGCCGACCAGCCCGAGGACTGGGTCATTGCCACCGGGGTGACCACCGAAGTCCGGGACTTCGTGAAGATGGCCTTCGCCGAGGCGGGGATTGTCCTCGAGTTCCGGGGCGAAGGGGTAGACGAGAAGGGCTACGTCGTCAGCTGTTCCAACCCGAAGTACCAGGTGCCCTTGGGGAAGGAAGTCGTGGGGGNGGACCCCCGGTACTTCCGGCCCACCGAAGTGGACCTGCTGATCGGCGACCCCACCAAGGCCAAGACCAAGTTGGGCTGGGTCCCCGAGCACGACCTGAAGAGCCTCGTGGCCGACATGATGGCCGGAGACCTGAAGCTGATGACCAAGGATCGCTACCTCAAAGAGGGCGGCTACCGGGTCAACAATTACTTTGAGTGACCTCAAGGAACGAATGTGAACAAACAATCGAAGATCTATTTGGCCGGGCACCGGGGGTTGGTGGGGTCGGCGATCTTCCGACGGTTGCAGGCCGACGGCTACACCAACATTGTGACCCGGACCCATGCCGAACTCGACCTGACCCGACAGGCCGAGGTGGAGGATTTCTTTCAGTTTGAACGCCCGGAGTACGTGATCCTCTCGGCGGCCAAGGTGGGGGGCATTGTGGCCAATTCCACCTACCCGGCTGACTTTCTCTACCAAAACCTGGCCATTGGTCAGAACGTGATCCACTCGGCGTACAAGAGCGGGGTCACCAAGCTGTTGAACCTCGGGTCGAGTTGCATCTACCCGAAGTTGGCTCCCCAGCCCATGAAAGAGGATGCCCTGTTGACCGGTCCCCTGGAAGTGACCAACGAGGCGTACGCCATCGCAAAGATCGCGGCCATCCGGCTGTGCAAGCACTTCAACGACCAGTACGGCACCAACTTCATCAGCGCCATGCCCACCAACCTATACGGCCCCGGGGACAACTACGACCTCAACAACAGCCACGTGTTGCCGGCGATGATCCGGAAATTCCACGAGGCGAAAGAAAAGGGCACCACCGTGGTCCTTTGGGGCGATGGCACCCCCTACCGGGAGTTTCTGTACAGCGACGACCTGGCCGATGCGGTGGTCTACCTTTTGGCGAACAAGGATTACCGGGACGTGGGCGAGTTCATCAACGTCGGCTCGAGTTCCGAGGNGACCATCCGGGAACTGGCCGAGACCGTGGGCCGGATCGTTGGGTACACCCAGACCATCCAGTGGGACACGTCCAAGCCCAACGGTACCCCCCGGAAGCTCATGGACTCCAGTCGGCTGCGATCCTTGGGGTGGACCCCCCGGGTCACCCTGGAAGAAGGGATTCGCCGGGCCTACCAAGACTTTTTGACCCGGGTTTCCGAGTGACCAATCTGATTCTGTGCGGGGGGGCCGGGACTCGGCTGTGGCCCGTGAGCCGCCAGAGCCGCCCCAAGCAGTTTTACCCCCTGTTTGGGGGCCGGTCTCTCTTCCAGGAGACCGTGGAACGCAACCGGACCCTCACTGACCACTTCATCGTCGCGAGCAACGCCACCCAAATGGCCCTGGCCCAGGAGCAGTTCGGCGGCTTCGGCCCCCTTTCGACCACCTACCTGGTGGAGCCGGTGGGCCGGAACACGGCCCCGGCCATTGCCTTGGCCTGTCTGGGCCTCGACCCCCACGAGGTCGTGTTTGTCACCCCCTCGGACCATCGCATCNCCCGCCAGGAAGAGTACCTGCGGGCCGTCCACCGGGCCAGCGCCCTGGCCGCCCAGGGTTTTTTGGTGACCTTCGGGATTCGGCCGACCTACCCGGAAACCGGCTTCGGCTACATCGAGGCCGAGGGTGAGGTGGTCACCTGCTTCCGGGAGAAGCCCGATGGGGCCACGGCCCAGGGGTATGTGAGTTCCGGGCGCCATTGGTGGAACAGCGGGATGTTCGTGTTCCAGGCCGGGGNGTTTTTGGAGGAGTTGGGCAAGCATAGCCCCGACGTCCTGGAAGCCTGCCGCCGGGCGGCCCCGGGGGCCCCGACCCTGGACCACATGCTGGCCATCCCGTCGATCAGCATCGACTACGCCGTGATGGAAAAGTCACAACGGGTGCGGGTGGTGTCGTGTGACCCGGGGNGGAGCGACCTGGGGAGTTTCGACGCATTGTTCGACGAAGTGGGGGCGCCCGTGGGCCAGAACGCCCTGTTGGGGAGCCCCAACCCGGTGTTTGTGGAGGCCAAGAACAACCTGGTGGTGGGCTCTGGTCGCCAGATCGCGCTGGTCGACGTGGACGACCTTTTGGTCATTGACGCCCCCGATGCGTTGCTCATTGTGAAGCGAGGGAGTAGCCAGAAAGTGAAAGACGTGGTGGCCGCCCTCAAGCAAGCAAACCCCCGCCTTCTCGAATAATAGGGATACGACGCATGGAACCAGACGTTCGATGGGTTCAACGGTTGGCCAACCTCAAGCTTGCGGTTCAGAGTTTGCGAGAGGCCCTCGCCCTGCCCGAACCGGACAAGTTCCAACGTGCCGGGATCGTTCAGTATTTCGAGATGGCATTTGAACTGTCGTGGAATGCCGTGAAGGATTATTTGGAAAGCCAAGGATTTGAACAGGTTTCCTCACCCCGGGCCGCCCTGAAAAAGGCCTTTGAGCACGGGATTCTTCAGGACGGGCATGGGTGGCTTCAGGGATTAGAGGACCGCAACCTGACTTCTCATACGTACAACGAAGGGGTAGCGCGCCAGGTGGAAGATTTGGCCCGGTACCGCTACCTTCCGCTTTTTATGGCGCTCATTTCCGAGTTGGAATCGAGGGCCGTGTGACTCTCCCTGGGCTGAGCGAGGCTGACTGGTTGGTGATTCTGCAAGAGATCCAGAGGCAGCCAGCGATCCAGAAGGTCATCCTTTATGGGAGTCGAGCCAAGGGGACGGCGAAGAGGGGAAGCGATGTCGACTTAGCCTTGGTGGGCCCACAGGTCAATCGGTCGGTGTTGGTCGACCTCAGCATGCGGCTCAACGAAGAGGTGCCGTTGCCCTATCGGTTCGACCTGGTCGACTATCAGACCATCGATAATGTAGCGTTGCTGGACCACATTCAGCGGGTAGGTGTGGTCGTCTACGAGCAAGAGGGGGCCCCGAAGGGCCCCCCGACGAGTCCGTTAGCGGTCGGATGACCGGGGATACGGGTAGGGCTCGGTCTGGAACAGGATGTCCACCATACTCACCCAAGGGCGAGGGCGGTTCCCTGGGCTCGTGAGCTTCCAGGGGGTTCCGAAGACGAACTCTCCCGTCCGGTGGTCAAACCGGACAAGGACGGCAAAGTCCCGGGGCTTGACCAAGCAGAGGGTGGCAAACTCTCCGTTGGCCAGTTTCTCGAGGGCGTCGCCCGTCGCCAACGGCGTGGTCATGCCACGACCTGGACGCTCTTGCTCCGTTCTTGGCGAACGGTGGCGGTGTTCATGGCATTGGCCACGACGAAGTGCCCTTGGGAGAATTCCACCTTGGGCATCAGGAAGACCAACTCGCCATCGGTTCGCCTTTGGAACTTGGTGATGGCGATGTGCTGGTTGCTGTCTTCGTCGTTCACGAAGTGCAGGAACTCCTCGTTCTTCGTGACGTCGAACTTCAGCCCTTCCCCCGAGAGGGTCACGATGTTCCCCGTCGTGACGGTCTTGTTCCGGGCATCGGTGGCGTTGTCGGTCACCTCGGACACCTTGGGCCGCTTGAAGGTCCCCGTGGTCCGCTCAACGCTGGTGGACAGGGCGAAGCGTTCCTTGAAGATCTTCGACACGGTAGCGTTGACGTAGACCCGGTTCCGGGGCGACTGGAACCCGTCCTTGTCCGAGTCAAACGATCCGCCGATGGCCGGAGAGAACTTGACAAAGCCGTCGAGGCTCGCGGTGGAGCCCTCGCTGCAGACCCGGATCACCGCCTGTTGAAGCAGGGCGAGGATCGATTCGACCTCGCCCCGGCTGACCGACGTACCGAGGTCCACCATCTTGCGGACCAGGGCCGCCTGGTCGAAGTTGTGGGGATTGGGGATCCGAGCGACGAACCGGGGCTTGCCTCCGAGCCTCGTTTCGACGATCTGGAACTTGAGAGATGTCGTTGCCATCATGGCCTCCTTCGTGCCCGGTAGCAACGCTGCCCGGTGCACAAACGGGTAAGACAGAGGCAGAGGCCCTGGAACTTGTGAGAACTGTGTAAACCAATGTAAAACGAATTTCCCGTGAGGAACGTGAGATTTCCTCAGGTAACGAAGGACTCCTTTGATACCTGACGCAGCCCTTGGGGAATCCCTGAGGAACNCCTCCCGGGATCGGTGAGAAAAAGAAGGATGGCCTATGCCAGGTTTTTTACGCCTGCCGCTGAAAGAGCAATTCGCCGTGGCGGGGAATTGGCTCTACAAGAAGACTCATACGAAGCCAGTGGATCTGGCCCCGCTGTTCACGCGGGTGCCCCGGTGGAACAAGAAGATCCCGAACCAGGTGTTCCTCACGTGGCGGGAAACTCGGTTCACTCCGCTCCATGCCCTGCAGATCAAAAAATTTCGGCAGTTGAACCACGACTTCAGCTTCGAGTTCTACGACGATCGCCGGATGAACGAGTACATGGACACCCACTACGCCGACCATCCCATCCGGGACGTGTTCCATTACATCAAGATCATGGCCTCGAAGGTCGACGTGTGGCGCTACTGCGTGCTGTACCGGGAGGGGGGCGTGTACTGTGACATCGACAGCTCGCTGACCCTGCCCCTGCGGACGCTGTTGAAAGACGACCCCGAAGAGATGCTGTCGTACGAAGGGAACCGGTGGAAGGATCTGTTGGAGATTGGCAAGTACGCCGACCCTGCGTTGTTCCTCACCCACCCCTCGGACAAAGTGGTCGGCCTGCTGGACCAACCGGAGAACACCTTCCTCACCTGGTTCCTGTGTTTCGCCCCGGGCAACCCGATTTTGAAAGAGTATATCGACCTCTTGGTGCGACACTTTCCGTTCTATAAGGACAAGGTGTTCGAAGGGGTTCTCCCGGCGACGAACCACTTCACAGGGCCGGCGGCCGTCACCCAGGCCGTGTGGCGCACCCTCGACAAGACAGGCAAAACCCTGGGCCAGTTCGGGACCGACTTCAAAGGCTACGGGCAGTACAAGACCTACGGTTCGGAAGATAGGCTGGCCCCGGGGGAAGGGTACATGACCCTGGGGAATATGAGTTTGGGCGGGAAGGGGCAATAGGCATGAGCTCGAGTCAAGATACCGAACATTGGGACCTTGTCATTGAGCCCAAGAACAAATTTCTTCGGTTTGATATCAAGGAAATCTTGCAATACAAGTTTCTGATGTTTCTCTTCGTTCGGAGAGATTTCGTTGCCCAGTTCAAGCAAACCATCCTCGGACCCCTGTGGTTCATCATTCAGCCGGTCATGACCAGCGGAATCTTCACCATGGTCTTCAGCGTCATCGCAAAGATCCCGACGGACGGCGTGCCTCCATTCTTGTTCAATCTCATTGGGGTCACACTCTGGAATTACTTCTCCAGTTGCCTGGGCGCCACTAGCAACATCCTTGGCGGTAACGCGGGGTTGTTCGGAAAGGTCTATTTCCCTAGGCTGACAGTCCCCATCAGCACCGTGATCACCCGGCTGTACACGTTTGGTATCCAGTTTGTTTTCTTGCTGATTGTTTACTTTGCCCTCATGTTCAGCGGGGCCGCTTTGCACCCCAACTGGCTTCTTCTCTTGGTACCGCTAATGATAGCTCATTCGGCTTTGCTAGGCCTCGGTATCGGGCTATTTGCGTCAGGGCTCACCGTGAAATATCGGGATCTAAACCAACTGATTGGGTTCGGCCTCAGCCTCGCCATGTATGCGACCCCCATCTTCTATCCGATGTCATCGGTTCCGGCCAACCTGAAATGGATCGTGACTTTCAATCCGATGGCGCCGGTCATTGAAATTTTCCGTTATGCGTTCACGGGAACAGGCACGGTGCCTACTGTGGAGTACGTCGTCAGCCTTGCGCTAACTGTGGTGGTTGTCTATTTCGGGATAGCTCTATTTCAGAGAGCGGAACGTAACTTTATTGACGTCGCCTAAGGGACCATTATGAGTAACACTGTCATCAAAGTTGAAAACCTATCTAAACGTTACCAGTTGGGTACCATTGGCTACGGAAGTCTTCAGCACGATCTAAAAGCCTGGTGGGCTAGAATGCAGGGCAAAGAGGATCCCAACACAAAGATTGGTGAAAAGAGTCGAATGGATCTCCACGGAGAGTTTTGGGCCCTCAAAAATGTGAACTTCGAAGTTCAGAAAGGGGATCGAATTGGCATTATAGGTCGGAATGGAGCCGGCAAGTCCACCCTCTTGAAACTCCTCTCCAGGGTGACAAGCCCGACAGGTGGCACCATTAGGGTCAGGGGTAGAGTTGCTAGTCTACTCGAAGTCGGGACAGGGTTTCACCCGGAGCTGACAGGGCGCGAGAATGTTTTCTTGAACGGCGCCATCTTGGGTATGAAGAGAAGGGAGATTCAGTCAAAGTTTGACGAGATCCTGAACTTTTCCGGAGTCGAACGATTTATCGATACACCTGTAAAACGCTATTCTAGTGGGATGTATGTGCGCCTCGCCTTCAGCGTCGCGGCCCATTTGGAATCGGAGATAATGATTATCGACGAGGTCCTGGCAGTAGGTGACTCGGAATTTCAAAAGAAATGTCTAGGCAAAATGGACGCTGTCAGTCGAGGTGAAGGCAGGACCATTATCTTTGTTAGTCACCATTTGCCCTCGATTCGTGCTCTTTGCAATAAAGGGATCTACCTCGGTGGCGGCCAAGTGCTCCATCAGGGAGAAATGAGCGCTTCCGTAGATCAATACCTCACGTCGTACAAGACCACCAAATCCGGCTGGGAGGGACAACCGATCGACCTCAAGGGTTTGAAGGTCCTTGCCATTGCTCTTTCCGAGGCTGGTGGTAAGGCAATTGGCAGTAGCGTCGATGTTTCGTCTCAACTGCGACTACGCTTTTCATTCCTTCTCAAAGAGGAAATCTATGACCTTGTTTTAGGTTTTGTCTTATTCAACTATAATCACGATCCAATTTATCGAAGTTTGACAACTGACCTCAAGTCCTCTATCAACCGTGAAATTAAACAGGGCGTCAACACTCTGGAATGTGAAGTACCCGTAAGTTTCCTCGCTGGCGGAGAATATTTTTTAAACGTTCACGCGTCGATCAGCAATTCCGAGTGGATCATTAACCCTGCTGAGGATCGACAATTTGAACTAAAGTTCGAACTGCAAAATGATGCCTTTGGGAGTTCCCACCATACCCATGGAAGTGTCGCGCCGGGAGTGCAATGGGAACTCTTGAAATCTTGATTCGGGCCAGCGAGCATACAGGCAGGCACCTTGCCGTGCCCCTTCATTCCGAGGAAAGGTAAGACATGGAGAAAGTTCCCCTTCTTTCAATAGCAATTCCAACCTTTAACCGTTCGGGGTTTTTGAGGGAGTCGCTTACTCGCCTTTCGACTCAGTTGGCGGCAATTGGAAATGACGTTGAGCTGATTGTTTCGGACAATTGTTCAACAGACAATACTGAGGCTGTGGTCGCTGAGTTTCTTCACCGCGGTGTTGCTGTCCGGTACATGAAGAACGAAGTCAACGTAGGTGCGGATCTAAACTGCGTTGCGTGCTTTCGCAATGCACGAGGGAAATACCTGTGGATATTGGGTGATGATGATTTCTTGGTTGAAGGAGTCGTCAAAGAAATAGTGGGTGTCTTGGCGTCACGGGAAGTTGGCTTGTTGCATCTCAAGGAGAAGCCAGAAACTAGTTCTAGGGTTGAGGTTCCCGCGGATCTAGGGAGTTTTCTGGGGGAGGTCGGAGTCTACATGACATTTATCAGTGTCAACATTTTCCGTCGTGGGGTCGGGCTTGACTTTGAGTTGAGCAGCTATAAAGAGTCCTACCTTAGCCTGCTGCCCGTGTTTTACTCGGCTGCCTTGTCTGGCTACGAAAACCTCTTCTTTAGGCAGCCTGTGCTTGAGGTCGGAAAGGATGCTGCGAGGAATGGGGGCTACAACTACTTCGTGGTCTTCGTCAAAAACTATCTTGACATCTGTAAGGAGTTTTTTGTTGGAAGGCTCGGTTCTCGTCGACTATATCAAACGGAAATGAGGAATGTCTTTGAACAGCATATCTGCCATTTCACAGAACGGCTATTGATCCAGAGGCGACTCGGCAATTTTTCTGCATCTCGGGGGTGGTTGATTCTGTGGGCTCGCTACTGGAGCAAGTTGTACTTCTATCGCCAACTTCTGAGGTGGCTCTGGGGATGGTTATCCCAGCGGTTTTCGCAATTTCATGGATACCTCCGCAGGGTTGCCAAGAAACTTCTCGGTAGGAATGCGCCATAAGGACGGGCCCTGGAGTGTGGGCTGTCATAGGGTTTCCGATAGGGAGGAAGTTTGGCGAATCCTAGTAAGGTCTTAGGGACCGTAGTCGAGGTCAGTACCTTTGGTGAAGGGATTTTTCTCGTCAGGTTTTTCGTAGGGTCGCGGTATACGAGATTCCTTCCCGGCCAGTTCCTCCACCTGACGCTGGATCCTTTTGACTCCACCCTGGGCTACTGGCCAGAGAGCCGGGNGTTTTCCATTGCGTCTCGACCCCGACAAGACGATGTGATCATCGTTTATAGCGTCAAGGGTTCCTACACCCAGCGAATGTCGCGGGAACTCGTGGTCGGCCGCAAGGTTTGGCTGAAATTGCCGTACGGCGATTTTGTAATATCGCAATCTCTCCTCGAGGCTGGGCCAGTGATCCTCATTGCTGGGGGTACGGGAGTTGCGCCCTTCCTCCCATTCCTAGTGGGATTTCCGTCTTCTGCGGGCACTGTCCATTTGTTTTACGGAGCTAGGCACCCTTCGAACATCCTGTTCAAGGAAGAATTGGCGTCGCTTCTAGACAAGCCTTGGTTTAATTTGCACCTGATGGTGGAGTCGCCAGGGGAGATCGCTTTACCCCATGAGTCAGGCCGCCTTTCTGTTGAAAAGGTTGGGAAGGTGCTTGGTCCGGAACTACAGGATTGCAACGTTTTCATTTCCGGTCCTCCATCCATGATTCAACAGTTCAGGAGTGATCTCTTGGAGATGAATTTGCCTACGGAGCGCATTCATATCGACAGTTGGGAGTAGTCATGAAATCTGAACAGCGTCTAAGAGACGAAATTGCTGGTCTTGTGTCCGAATACTATCGGGTGAAGTTTGCTCCTGTGGAATATCGCCCTGGCAAGTCGCCAATCCGATATGCGGGACGAGTCTTTGATGAAAAGGAAATCCAAAGTCTCGTCGAGTCTTCTCTGGATTTTTGGTTGACCGAGGGGCGGTTCGCCGAGGAGTTTCAAGCACAGTTTGCGGACTACGTTGGTGCAGAATTTGCGATACTCACCAACTCCGGTTCTTCCGCGAATTTGCTGGCCTTCACCGCCCTAACAAGTGAGCTCCTTGGTAGTCGGCGATTGCGACCAGGAGATGAAGTGATTTCAGTTGCCGCCGGTTTTCCGACGACCGTCAATCCCATTCTTCAGAATCAGATGATTCCGGTGTTTTGCGACGTCGAACTGGGAACCTATAACGTCAACATCGCCCAGCTGAAGGGTGCGATTACTCCGAAGACTAGAGCAATTTTCCTGGCCCATACCCTCGGCAACCCCTACGAGTTGGACGCAATTGTCGAGTTGGTTAGGAAGCACGACTTGTGGCTCATTGAAGATTGCTGTGACGCTCTCGGCAGTCGTTACCACGGAAAGCACGTCGGAACCTTCGGCCATGTCGCCACGTGCTCTTTCTATCCTGCCCACCATATCACGATCGGAGAAGGTGGCATGATCTTCACGAATGACGAAGTCATTGCTCGTTCTGTCACCAGCTTCCGCGATTGGGGAAGAGACTGCTACTGCCATGGCGGAGAGAATAATACCTGCGGAAAGAGGTTTTCTGGACAATATGGTTCGCTTCCTAAAGGATATGACCATAAATATGTTTATAGCCACATTGGCTATAACTTAAAAGTTACAGACATGCAGGCCTCAATCGGCGTGGAGCAGATGAAAAAATTGCCCGCCTTCGTTGACGCTAGGAAGAGAAATTTCGACGCCTGGAGTTCTGGATTTCAAGGCTGGACTGATAAATTTGTCCTTCCGAAGGCCACGCCAGGTTCTGATCCTTCTTGGTTTGGGTTTCCGGTCACAGTCAAAGAAAACGCTGGGTTTACCAGAACTGAACTAACAGATTATTTGGCCTCGCACCAAGTCGAAACCAGGAATTTATTCGCCGGAAACCTTTTGCGGCAGCCTGCGTACCAGAATATTCAACATCGAGTCGTGGGCTCGCTTGAAGTGACGGACGTTGTTATGAACAACACGTTCTTCCTCGGCACCTACCCGGGACTCACGCAACCGCAAATTGACCATTCTTTGGGGTTGATCGCCGAGTTCCTGGCATCACAAGGACTCAAGAGGTAATTGATGAAGGTTGTACTGTTAGCTGGCGGATTTGGAACTCGACTGTCCGAGGAGACCGACATCAAGCCTAAGCCCATGGTGGAGATTGGTGGGAAACCTATCCTATGGCACATCATGAAGTTGTACAGTCATTACGGATTCAACGAGTTCATCGTTTGCTTAGGGTACAAGGGATACGTGATCAAGGAATATTTCGCCAACTATTTTCTGCATATGGCAGATGTGACTTTTGACATGGCCACCCATTCGATGACGGTTCACCAGAAACATGCCGAACCTTGGAAGGTGACCTTGGTGGACACTGGGTCGAGTACAATGACGGGTGGCCGGATTAAACGGGTTCAGGACTATGTCGGAAACGATACCTTTATGGTGACCTATGGTGACGGTCTGTCGGACCAAGACCTCCGCTCTTTGGTCGAATTTCACAAGAAGAGTGGCAAGGTCGGCACGATGACTACTGTGCAGCCCTCGGGTCGTTTTGGCGCTGTCGAGATTGGCAGCGATGACCAAATCAAGGCGTTCGTGGAAAAGCCGAAGGGCGATGGCGTTTGGATCAATGCGGGCTTCTTTGTGTTTGAACCCAAAGTCTTTGAATACATTGAGGGTGATTTGACCTCATTGGAAAAGCAACCGCTGGAAGGCCTTGTGAAGGATAACCAACTGGCAGCCTTCAAGCACAGTGGTTTCTGGAAGCCCATGGATACTCTGAAAGAGAAACATGAGTTTGAAGAATATTGGCAGAGCGGTCGCGCCCCCTGGAAGGTCTGGAATGGTTGACCCGGCATTTTGGAGAGGAAAGCGGGTGTTTGTGACCGGCAACACCGGATTTAAAGGATCGTGGCTTTCCATCTGGCTTCATTCCATGGGTGCACAGGTAACTGGATTCGCCCTACCGCCCCCGACCTCTCCTAGTCTGTTTGAGTTGGCTTCTGTAAGTGAGTTGCAAGAGTGGGTCGAAGGGGATGTGAGGGACCCAATTGGCATTTTGAACGCCCTCCGAAGGTCAGAGCCGGAGATAGTTCTGCATTTGGCCGCACAGCCGCTTGTCCGGGCGAGCTACGAAGACCCTGTCCAGACCTACGCAACCAATGTCATGGGAACTGTCAACGTACTTGAAGGGGTCCGTTGCATCGGAACCGTTCAAGCCGTGGTCAATGTTACTACTGACAAATGCTACGAAAACCAGGAGTGGTTCTGGGGATATCGCGAAAATGAGCCTCTAGGTGGCTACGACCCGTATAGCAGCAGCAAGGCCTGTTCGGAGTTGGTTAGCTCCGCATATAGACGGTCCTACAATTTGCCCTTAGCTACCGCAAGGGCGGGCAATGTTATTGGTGGAGGAGATTTCGCCAGAGATCGGTTGATTCCCGATATTCTTCGAGCTATCCACGCAGGGGAGACCCTGTTGATCCGAAATCCCCACGCTGTTAGGCCGTGGCAACATGTGCTTGAGCCGCTTTCAGGATATCTTTCCCTCGCTGAGCACCTCTTCAGTAGCCCTGAGGCCTATTCTGGAGCATGGAACTTTGGGCCGTTCGCCAGCGACGCAAGGCCCGTTGAATGGATAGTGAACAACCTCTCGCGCCTGTATCCACCGGGACTACTGAAATTCGGGGTGCAAGCAGCGCCGAATCGTCACGAGGCGAGTTACTTGAAGCTTGACATTAGCAAGGCAGAGTCGATCCTGGGTTGGCTTCCTCGCTGGGATCTATCGACGTCTTTAAAAAAGACTGTCGAGTGGGATTTGGCGCAAAGAAGGGGTGAATCCCCCTATGACGAAACCCGGAGGCAAATATTGGATTTCCTCTCACCGTCTAACAAAGTCTAAAATGCCACTTCCATTTGGGAACAGTGAAGTGCGACCATGCATAGGCACGACGGCGCTTGGTTTACCCAGGGAGGCAAGGTGAAAGTTACCGATTATCTGGTGGAATTTTTGATCTCTAAGGGGATAGATCAGGTTTTTGGCTATCCAGGTGGCGTGATTTGCCATTTCATGGACTCGATCGATAAATACGGAAGCAGAATTTCTGGGCACATAAACTACCATGAACAGGCTTCTTCCTTTGCTGCATGCGGCTACGCCCAGGTTACTGGAAAACCTGGTGTAGCCTATGCGACGAGTGGCCCAGGAGCAACTAATCTGGTAACCGGGATTTCTAACGCCTACTTCGATTCAGTTCCTACAATATTTATTACCGGCCAAGTTGACACATTCATCTCCCGCGGCAATATTCCAATCCGTCAAAGAGGCTTTCAGGAAACGGATATCGTCGCAATCGTAAAGACTGTGACAAAGTACGCGACTCGCATTGATTCCGTAGAACAGGTTGAACCGTGCCTCGAGGAAGCGTACCGACTTGCCATTTCGGGACGACCAGGGCCAGTCCTGCTCGACATTCCCGCCGACATTCAGCGCGCGGAGTTTTCGCCGACAAGGCGTCCTGGGACAATGGCAGCAACCAAATATTCGAACCCTGATGTGGCGGAGTCGGTCGATCGGATATTGCAGCTCTTGGCTGATGCAAAGCGTCCGTGTTTGGTATTAGGGGCTGGTGTAAAACAGTCGGGGATATTGGGTTCTGTTCGTGATTTCGTCAGGCAAACAGGTATCCCTACAGTGGCTAGCATGCTTGCTTTCGACTGCCTCCCTACGGATGACAGGCATAACTTCGGATTCATAGGGGCTAACGGGCATCGATACGCAAATTTCATTCTTGCTAAGAGCGATCTTGTCCTGACCTTAGGAACTCGTCTTGACTTGAAGCAGGTGGGAAGTCGTCGCTCGCTGTTTGCGCCTTCGGCCAGGATTGTTAGGGTCGATATCGATCAGGGCGAGCTCAGCTACGGGATCCGGCCCGATGACGTAGCCGTCCAGGCTGACCTCAAGGAACTTGCACCGAGTCTTTTGTCGGCGTTGCCTTCCCATTATGTAGCGCCGCCTGAGTGGCTTTCTGTATGCGCAACGATCAAGTCAGCTCTCGCAGGAGTTGATGAAAAAGATTACCACAAAAAAATTCGGGTGCTGAGTCAGCTAGTTCCGACGGACACTGTGGTGACGGTTGACGTGGGACAACACCAACCTTGGGTTGCACAGGCCTTTCGAGTAGGGAAATCGCATCGATTCTGCTTTTCGGGAGGTCTCGGCTCCATGGGTTACTCGCTCCCGGCTGCAATTGGAGCTTACTATGGTTCCAGGCGACCTGTGATTTGCCTAAATGGGGATGGAGGCATCCAAATGAATATACAGGAGCTCCAGTTTCTTTATCGGGAGCAGTTGCCGATTATGGTAGTTATTTTCAACAACAACTCGCTCGGGATGATTAGGCACTTCCAACAGATGAACTTTGCGTCGAAGTACATCGCGACAACGGACACTACCGGGTACACCGTACCCTCTTTTGAGAAACTCGCTCATGCCTATGGGATAGGCTACTGCAGGGTTGAGGAGACGTCGGACTTCAAGAAACTTAACACCTGGGATGAAACTCCCTGGATTGTTGAGGTCTGCCTTGAAAGTGAAACTGTTCTCGAGCCCAAGTTTGCGTCTGGGCGTCCCAATCACGATCAGGAGCCCTTCATCGCGAGAGATCTGTTCGAATACTTGATGGCGCTCTGATGCTGGTAACTGTTTTCACGGAGATGGTATGAAAGTATCCTTGCTGGACTGCACATTGCGAGATGGGGGCTATCTCAACGACTGGAGATTTGGCGCGTCGGAAATCCCGGCAATCGTGTCAACTTTGGCTGCGAGCGGGATCGAAATTCTCGAGGTGGGCTTTCTTAAGTCGGAGCCTTACCAAGTTGACAGGACGGTCTTTTCTCGAGAAGAACAGATTGAAACTCTTATACAACCAAAGCGGCCGGGACTAGAATATGCAGCGATGATTGAGGTGGTCAATGCCTTGCCATTGGAAGATTTGGTACATCGTTCCCAAAGTAGCATTGACATCATTCGGGTTATCGTTTGGAAGAGATTGTTGAAGGAAGGTATTGATTATTGCAGAGCTATTGCCAAGAAGGGGTACAAAGTATTCGTACAACCTGCCCGGGTCAGCCAATATAGCCAGCGTGAATTTGCTGAAATGGTTCTTGCGTTCAACGAAGTTGACATAGCAGCTCTGTATGTTGTCGATAGTTGGGGGACGCAGTCTCGAGATAGTGTTCTAGAGTATCTCAGAACCGCCGATGCCCATTTGAGGGCAGGCGTTGCATTGGGCTACCATGGACACAATAATCTTCAGCAAGCTTTTAGCTGTGCTGAAGCTTTCGTCAGTGCGTCGTTTTCTAGAAGTCTTGTAGTGGATGGGACCGTGTTTGGTATGGGAAGGGGAGCCGGAAATCTTAGTCTAGAGGTTTTCGCCGCATACATGAACAAAACCTGCGGGAAATCCTATTCGATACCTTCAATTCTTGACGTTTACTCGAGGTTTATTGAGCCGGAGTTTCGAAAGACACCGTGGGGTTATTCTACGGCGCACTTGGTTACTGCACTTCTTGATTGCAATCCCGAATATGGGACGTACTTGGGTCGAACGAAGGATTTGGGGATGTCCCAATTGTTGCAGCTTCTATCGAAGCTGTCTCCGTCGGATAGAATTATCTTTTCGCAAGAAGCTGCTGATAGGCTTCTTATAGGAGTCCCATTGTGGGAATAGGTTGGGGCCTTTCGCGGCCACTTGGAATTGGAGGGTTAAATTGCACCAGATTTTGAAAGACTTAAGAAAAGATTGCCTCCGGCTTTCGCATCGTTGCCAGGACGGGAATCTGCAAAGTGCCTTTTCCTGCATGGAAATTGTCTGGGTGCTCTATGACAAAGTGATGAACTGGGCGCCTGATCGAGCGATGGACCCCGACCGAGATCTTTTTCTGATCAGCAAAGGCCAAGCCACTTTTGCCCTTTACCCAGTGTTAAAACAGAAAAAGTTCTTTACTGACGCCGACTTTTCTGACATAGGTGACCTCCATTCGCGATTTTCAAACCAAACGGATGTCACCAAGTTTCGAGGCGGCGTTGAGAACTCGGCGGGCTCCCTGGGGCATGGGTTTCCCATGGCCGTAGGGATGGCCTGGGCAAATAAAATTCAGCATTTTAGTGGGCGTGTTTATGTGTTGACCGGGGACGGCGAGTTCAATGAGGGTACGATGTGGGAAGCGTGTATTCTGGCTGCCGGAAAGCGACTGGACAATTTGTGTGTGATCATTGACGACAACAGTTCCGTTGGAGAGCTGATTGACATGGGTGATCTTGGAATGAAGTTGGACAGCTTTGGGTTTCAGGTGTTTCACGTCGACGGTCACAACCTCACTGAGCTCGAACGAACCTTGAGAATTCGGCCAGAAGAGGGTGTTCCGGTGGCAGTAATCGCTCACACCGAACGGGGTCATGGGAGCAAGACCCTGATGGAGAACTCAGTCTGGTTTCATAAGTCTCCGAACAAGGATGAGCTTGAGATGCTCTTCAAGGAGATCGATTCTCTATGAGAAGAACGTTTTTGAATCGGGTGGCTCAAATGATCCGGAATGAGCCCGATACCACGTTTTTCACCGTGGACATTGGTATGTGGGCTATCCAAGATATTCTTCGCGAGTTCCCCGATAGGGCAACTAATGTTGGCATTTACGAAGACGGAATGTTCAGCGTGGCCGCGGGGATGGCTCTTCGGGGTCTGGTACCTACCATCTTTGGAATTCAGCCGTTTCTGATCGAACGAACCCTTGAGCAAATCAAACTTGATCTCGCTTATCACAAAGCGGGTGTAAATGTAGTTGGTACAGGCGCTGCTATTGATTATTCTAAATACGGATATTCGCACTACTGCGCTGAGGACGTTGCAATTGTGAAGTTGATACCAGGGCTCGAGTTTGTCGCTCCTGGTTCGCCAAAGGAGTTTGGCCAGTTGTTCGATCAGTCCTACCGCAACGGACATTCCACCTTCTATCGTATCAGCGACCATCCTAATCGAACGGAACTGGACGTTAAGTTCGGCCAGGCGAACGTGGTCAAGACTGGCACCCGAGCAACCGTAATCGCCGTATCTGTGATGCTGGAGCCCGTTCTCGATGCCCTTGGCGATGAGGACGTTACTATTCTTTACTACACAACCTTGGAACCCTTTGATAGGAAAACGCTTGCCGAGAACGTGCCCTCGGGGAAGGTTTTGGTTTGTGAGCCCCACTTTGCGGGTTCGCTTCTTTGGGATATCCATCAGTCTCTTTCCGGACGAGCTGTTCAGATTGGCTCCGTGGGGCTTCCGCGGGAGATATTCAGGACGTATGGAACCTATGAGGAAAAGATGGTTCACTATGGGTTGGATGCGGCCACCATCCGGCGACGATACTTTGAACTTTTGGGCTAGGGTCTTTGGATTCTCAGACAAGAAGGGTTGGAGTTTGCAAAAAAAAGTCGCAATTGTAACAGGGGCAACCTCGGGAATAGGCGAGGCTGTCGCCAAACGTTTTGCCAAGGATGGAATGTCCGTCGTACTGGCGGGTAGAAATCTAGAAAGGGGCGACGCTGTTAGGTCCGCCATCCTCCAGTCGGGCGGAAGCGTCGAATTTGTCCCCTGCGACGTGACCCGGGAACAGGATCTGAGAAAACTTGTTGAACGTACGATGGAACTGTTTGGGGGAGTCGATGTCTTGTTCAACAACGCAGGAGTCTTCTTCACGGCGCCACTGGAAGAGACGACAAGTGAAATGTGGGACGAGGCATTCACGGTAAACACAAAGTCCTATTTCACGTTATCGAAGCTATGCCTGCCGAGCCTGGTCGCCTCCGGGCGTGGGGTAATTATTAATAATGCGTCCGTTGCGGGAATGCAGTCGTACTCAAGTGGTAGGTCTTATGCCTACAGCGCTTCTAAGGCGGCCGTTGTCCAGTTGTCCCGAGTTCTTGCGCTAAACTACGGAAAACATGGGGTCCGAGTGAACACAATCTGCCCAGGGATTATAGAAACACCCCTTTTCCAGGGGCGCGATCTTTCATCCTCGATCGCAAAGATTCCACTAGGACGCCTTGGAGCGCCAGAAGACGTTTCATCGTTGGCGTCCTTTCTTGCTTCGCCTGAGAGTGGCTTCATTACTGGGGCTACGATTCCGGTCGATGGTGGATTGATCCTATAGATGGGACCTCGTGATTTCATTCGAGGCCGACGCTAGGGCGTCGGTTTCGAAAGGTAGTGTCCATGCAGCTGTTGAATGGTCTATATCGACTCAGTAAGATCCTCCGCAGGCGAATTTCTCAGTATCTGGTGTCGGAGTCCGAAGTTCTGGAGTTTATCGAGAAGCGGCAAGGCTCGATCTATCAGAGAGTGCTCTCAGAGTTGGGGAATTTTGGGGTCGATGCAAAGATTTGTCACCCTTGGAATTCTCTCGTGGGCTTGAAGCATATCTCCATTGGCGCGCGGGTCCATATCAATTCCGGGGTTTTCCTGGGGGCTTATGGCCCGCTCCGGGAGGGGTTTCAGATCTCAATTGGTAACGATGTTCTGATCAACTATGACTGTCAAGTCACTGCCATCGATGAGGTGGTCATCGGGGATGAGGTCTTGATTGGGAGTCGAGTATTAATCACGGATCATGGTCACGGAGCCTTCACCGAAGAGGACCTTCAAGTGGCGCCATTGAAGCGGCCGTTGCGTTCCAAGGGGCCGGTCCATATAGGAAACCGCGTTTGGATTGGTTCTGGTGCGGCGATTTTGTCGGGAGTCTCCCTGGGCGATGGCTGTGTCGTTGGGGCAAACTCGGTGGTGACGAGGAGTTTCCCGCCGAGGACGTTGATTGCAGGGGTCCCCGCAAAGAGCGTTCGATGCCTGTAAGGAGGATTTTTTGCCATTGACACCTCGCTATTCCATCGTTTTGCCCGCCTACAATGGTGGCGAGTACCTCCGAGCCTGCATCGAATCAGTGCTGGTGCAAGGATTCCAAGACTACGAACTCATTGTCAGTGACGACCATTCGACCGATGACACAGCCGAGATATTAAGAGAGCTGACACACCCCAGGTTGCGAGTTGTTTCTCCGCCGCGATCCATGAGCATGGCTGAGCACTGGGAGTGGGCCCTTTCGCTCGCCAAGGGAGATTGGCTCATGTTTCTTGGGCAGGACGACGGGGTGCAGAGCTATTTCTTCGAACTGGCCAATATTTTGACCGCTGAATGTGAGGTCAGAGGTCTAAAAGTGGTTACTTCAGAACGTGCACATTTCTATTGGCCGGGCTACGACAACGAAGTGGACTCGCCGGCGGTTTCTTTGGTCGCGAGACCAAAGATTGTTGAACGCTCATTCAGGCGGGAGATCGACCGATGTCTCCAAGGCGAGATAGCATACTTCCAGCTGCCAGCAATGTACACTTCGTCCCTGGTACACCGTTCGGTCATTGACTTGGCCAGGGCGAGGCAAGGTGGAAAGCTATTTGTAACTCATCCGCAGGACGCTAATTTGGTTGCGGTCTTCGGAAGTCTCGAAGAAAAATATCTAGAATCGGGCATACCGTTAGGATGGGTAGGTTCATCCCCCAAGAGCGCTGGGTCTGCCATCACTTCGGCAAGGACCGACGAACAGAAGAGCTTGAGGGATGAGTACTTGCGGAGAACTGCCTCAAGCGAACTGAAGTACAGTTCTAAGGTGGGTCCTTTTTCGTTCGGCTCATGCACGCTCTACCTGTGGGGCGCCCTACTCCAGACCTCCCATCTCAGAAAGGGGCCAACACACGTCAACTATCAGTCTCGAGGGATGGCCTTGAGAGTTTTATCAGGTGTTCTCGCAGAAATGGACACTAACCGAACTTGGGGTGCATGCGTTGATACCGCAATTTTGAGGACGGTGATCGACGAAAATGGTGTTGACCCGTCTTCTGTCTTTAGTCGGCACAAGAGGATCAAGAAAATACGGGTGATCGGTGGAAGAGTTAAATCCTTGTCTGCTCATCTTTTCGACCAGATTTATCACAAAGTTTCGGGCCGTTGGCGAGATGCTCTTTGCGTAAGTCTCAACATCACAAGAAAGGATCGGCCTGAATTGCCTTTGGGCTTGGCGAGTGGCTTAGCGGAAGCTATGTGTTTGCCCTTGATTGCAAAACTCAAAACTGCGGCTGGTGGTCGGGNGGTAAAGCGTGCTCCAGAGAGTAGGGTTTAATTGATCGACCTTTTCTTTGTCCACCAAGGAAATAGCGATTATCTACGCTATTCTTTGGGCCAGGCCAAGAAGGCCTGTCCGGGATCGAAAATTTACCTATTAGGGGATTCTACCAACGATCTGTATCCATTTGTGGAACACTCGAAGCTAGCCGATTACTTGGACGATCAGTTCTCTGAGCACTATTGCCATTTGTCGGAAAACTCCTTTCATTATGAGCTCTTTTGCTTCAATCGATGGTTTGCTGTTAGAAATTTTGTTCGGCAGCATAAGGAAATTCAACAGTTCATGTGTCTGGATTCCGACGTTTTACTCTATCATGATGTGAACCTGGACTCTGAGCGTTACAGGAAGTTTGAATTGACTGTGACGGATCGGATGGGGCCGCAGTTTGCTTATTTCAATGGTCTGGACGCCATCGAGTCGTTCTGTAATTTCATTTTAGACCACTATCGGGTGCCGGAGCTTCTTTCTCGACTCAAGAATGAATTTGAGCTTTACAAATCTAGCGCTGATTTCGTTGGTGGTGGAATTTGTGATATGCGTCTGTTTGCACGCTACTCGACATCCTTTCCTGGTCGGGTCCTGGATCTTGCGTGGATACATGAGGGAAGTGTTTTTGATTCCAATATGAATTCAGATCAGGGATTTGAGTGGGATGATCAATCCAAGCTCAAAAAACTTGTAATAAGACGGGGTGCTCCCTATTTAAAACTTCGGGAAACTGGTGATCTAGTGAGGCTGAATGGGGCTCACTTTCAAGGTGGAGCCAAGGGATCGATGAGGAGACACTACCGGGGTATTCGATATGGATNCCTCTTTCGTTGTGAGCTCGACGAATACCTTAGCAGCGTGCGGGAGGGGGTCCTGGCTAACCTCAGAAAGGTGCCCGGGCTAAGGAGTCTGAAACGTATCCTGGAAAAGGGTTTTGGCCAGTGAAGCGAGCTCCTGTTCATTCCTGGATTAGTGGCGGAGCCTGGTTAGACCTATGAAGGGCCCCATCCATTTCTTCACCATTGTTCTCAACGGAATGCCTTTCATCCGATACCACGTTGAAGTGTTCAAACAGCTCAACGTTGATTGGCATTGGCACATCGTCGAGGGCGTTGCCTCCTTAACGAAGGACACAGCGTGGAGTGTGTCCGCCGGGGGAAAAATTCCGGCGGCGTTTAAGGCGACCTCCCTCAGCACCGACGGAACGACAGAGTATTTGGACGAGCTTTCGTTAGAATTTCCTGGTAAGGTTTCCATTTATCGGAAGGCGGGCGGGGTACCCTGGAACGGAAAGCTGGAGATGGTGTCGGCACCCCTGCAGAACATTCTGGAACCCTGTCTTTTGTGGCAAATCGACGTTGACGAGTTTTGGACCCCTCGGCAGATTGAGGCGGCCGCAGACTTGTTTTCCAGGTATCCTTCGAAGTCAGCGGCCTACTTTTTTTGTGTCTTTTTCGTTTCAGCCCGACGGGTGATTTCGACGCTCGGCACCTATGGAAATCATCTGGACTACGAATGGTTGAGGCTGTGGCGTTTTCTACCGGGTGATTCCTGGGCATCTCACGAGCCGCCCCGCCTGTGTCGCTCCGGGGATCCTAGCTTAGACGTCGCAAGCCTCGACCCGTTTCGGCAAGTCGAGACCCTGGCATTAGGGCTTGTTTTTGAGCATTTTGCGTACGTATTCGAAGAACAGGTGAGGTTCAAAGAGGATTACTACGGCTATAGGGGTGCCGTGGCACAGTGGAAGTCCATGCAGGCACTCCCAGAATCGACGATTCGGTTGCGCGACCACTTTCCGTGGGTCAGCGACGAAAGCCTCGCCGTTACCATNCCCCTCGACCTCTGGAAACCACTCCTCGTGGTCCAGGACGACGGCACTCATGAATTTGCCTTCCACGACTGGCCTAGTCAAGGCTGGATTTTTGGGTTGGATGGCTTGGCGTTGGAATCGGCCCGTTGGCAGCTGGCCCGCGAGAAGCGCTTAGCCGAGACTGTTCAGATGCTGGAAGCGGAGCTACAAAATCGCTGGACGGTCAAGGCAAAGCGGTTCTTGCTCCCCTCGGGGAGCGCCCGTCACCGGATTTGGGTAAAATTAAAGGAATGGATGGGGTTGTGGCGAAGGCGATAGCGAAGAGATTGGTCCACAAGTTCCGGGAGTTGGCTCAATCTATTTTTTCGACATGGTGCTACGGGGTGTTCCGCTTCCGAGCTTGGCAGTCTTCGGTTGGCAAGACCAAGCCCCAGATTCTGTTGTTCCGGACCGACGCCATTGGGGACTACATTCTGTTCCGCAATGTCCTTCCTGCAATTCGTCGCTACGCCGATTCAATGGGTTGTAGCCTCTCGTTAGTGGGGAACATCGCCTGGAAAGATCTTGCGACGTCGTTCGATTCCCGCTATGTCGATTCCTTCGTATGGATTGACTTTTCACGGTTCAATCGCTCCTCGTTCGACCAGCAAGCCTACACCCTGGGTGTCAAACTTGACCTAGCCCGAAGTCGCTACCGAGAGATTTATCACTGCGTGTACTCCAGAACTGAGCAGGTTGACCTCTTGATTCGAGACCTGCCCAGTGCGAAGAAGGTGGCCATGCGCGGGGACGTTGTCAACCGGCGGGGCGTGGTGGATAGTCGAACCGCTGTTTATGACGTCGTGTTGGATCTCAGGCCCTCCTTGGGGGNCTTTGAGTTTCATCGTAATCAAGACTTCGTTCTTCAAGCCATGGGTCAAACCGTAGAGGGACAGGCTCCGCGGATCGATCCTTCGGAGCTTCCCCAGGCTCCCGGGCCGCTACCTCTGGGCTACGTTGCGATGCACGTCGACGGCAGCGGCGGCGCCAAGGTATGGGCGCTATCGAAATTCGAGATCGTGGCCCTTCGGTGCATTGTAGATTTCAAATTGCCTGTCGTCCTTCTGGGGTCCCGGAGTTCAGAGCCGTTCTTGCCGGAGCGATCCAGCGACGTCTTGGATTTTCGGGGCCGGACTACCTTGCCGGAATCCGCTGCGATCCTCAAGGGAGCCTCGATTTTTCTCGGCAACGATAGCTCGTTATTACACATGGCGTCGGCAGTGGGGGTTCCAAAACTCGTCGGACTTTGCTTTGGCCAGTACTACGGTAGGTTTGTGCCCTATCCTCCCCTGGCCAATCGAAACTATCGATTTCTGTTTCCCCCGGCCATTCGGAACCGGGAGACGCAACCCCAGACCCTTTGGGAAGAGTACTCGGATGGTCGGCACGAGGATATCCAATTAATCGAGCCAGAGCTCGTGATCCAGGTAATTTCTGAACTTTTGAAAGGGAGCGCCCATGGGTGACGATGGTTCTCAGCGGTCCAGCCTTTCCAAGGTAAAAGGCATCCTCAAGAGATGTCGTCCTCCACGGTATTACCCAGTGTTGACGGCCTTGTCCTGGACGGACAAGGGCCCTGCCGTGAGTTTCGAGATCGAGCGTCGCATTCTGGAAGGGGCCCCCTTGATGGTTGCCCGCTTCGGGACTAGCGAGTTCGAGGTGCTCCAGCACTACTGGTACCTCCAGTGTACTCCTTTGTGGAAGAAAGCGAGTAACTTTCTGTTCTACCGAGAGAAATTTTGGTGGACAGAGGAGCCAGCGAAAGGACTCTGTAACAATGCGGGATTCTTTCCCTACTCTGCCGCAAATGTCGAACGATTCTCGGAGCTAATGGTGCAAGCTATGGGTCAAGTGGACATCCTCGGCTCGTGGGNTCCTGGAGAAACCTTGTACAGGGATCAGCTTCACCGAGCTTACGTTTGTCCTTTGGCAGACCTGGAACCTTATTATCATCCACAACCGTGGTCCCGGGCCCTCGCAGGAAAGCGTGTCCTCGTGGTGAATCCTTTTGCCGAAACGATCAAGCAACAATACGACCAACACCGACAGGCGCTCTTTGCGGACCCCGATGTGCTACCATCGTTTGATCTCCTTGTCTACAAGGCAGTCCAGTCCATCGCAGGCGAAACTGCCGGGTTCCCGGACTGGTTTGCTGCCCTGGACAAGATGACCAACGACATCAGCTCCCTGGATTTCGACGTTGCCATCATCGGCTGTGGTGCCTATGGCTTCCCCCTGGCCGCCCGGGNGAAAGCCATGGGAAGGCAAGCCATCCATTTGGGAGGAGCGACCCAAATCCTCTTTGGAGTCAAGGGAAAGCGGTGGGAGGCCATGCCTGAAGTTTCCAAGTTTTTCAACCCCCTCTGGACTCGACCCCAGGACTCGGATCGACCCAAGAACGCAGACCGTGTGGAAGACGGGTGCTACTGGTGATCGCTCTTGTCGAACCCTATGGGAACCACTCGAATCGACTGTTTCAGTCGCTCCACTATGAGGCGTGGTGTCTCGAGCATGGCGTCGAGTTTCTCAATTTGACGTTTGCAGATATGAGACCGTATTACCCTGCTTGTACGGGTCCGAGGCGTGCCCTTCTGGGGGNGTGGCTGAAGGCAGGCGCCCGAACCAAGCTGTTCAAGGTTCACGAGTTCTCAAGATCAGAAGAACTGCTGCCGTATCGGTCGAATCCTGTGACGTTGGTGTCCGGCTGGAATTTCCGAGCGCCTGAGTTGACCCAAAAGCACAGAGACTACTTTGCCTACAGGTATCGCCTCGATTCGAGGCTGGTTGACGGTAATCCAGTGCTTGCCCAGATGGAACAATGGAGGGCTTCCGGGAACGTCATCGTGGGGATCCACGTCAGGCGTGGAGATTACAAAAACTTCGCCAATGGAAAGTACTATTTTGACGATTCGGTCTATGCCGCTTACCAACAACGAATGTTCGGCCTTTTGAAGTCCCAAGGTCACAAAGCAAAGTTTGTCGTCTTTTCTGACGAGGAAGTCCATCTCGACCACCATGACGAGCAAATTGTGTCGAGAAACCCGTGGTACGTGGACCACGACCTGATGCGTCGTTGCGATTACCTCCTCGGTCCCCCCTCCACCTTCACCCACTGGGCCAGCTATGTGGGTCAAGTGAAATGCTTTCACATCCAAGGATCCGACGAATCGTTGGCCTTGACTGACTTTGCGGTGGCTGAGGGGNGAAATTCCTGAGGGGTTGTCTGTGACACCAACTACGATCAGGTACCTCTGTATAGCAGTTCTCGCTGGCCTCAGTATTGTCCTTGTTGACTTGGCTCTTGGGATGAGTCAGTTTGAGACCTGGTTGCTAGTCGAGTTCCAATCCATCGCTCATCGACACGTCGATCAAGATCATTGGGGGAAGGTGCTGAGTCACTACTCAGGGTCTTCCCTCCCAGTCTTGATTACCTGTTGGGTTTTGTTACTCATAGTCATCTTGTGTAGAGGGCGACTCGCATGGGCGTTTACAGCGGTCTCTCGACGTATTGATGAAAAAACGGCCGCAAGCACTGGATCGACCTTGGCGATCGGATCAAGGAGGGTCGAACTTGATGGCATTAGGGGTTGGGCTGCCCTCTCCGTCATCCTATTTCACTTTTTTCAAGAAACATTTGGAGTTCTTTTTCCGGCGTTTCATTCCCCCTTTTTTAACTTTATTCTCGACGGGCACCTTGATGTACTAGTGTTCTTCATCCTTTCAGGCGACGCTCTTTCGTCCTCCTTCTTTGCCAACCAAGAAACCACAGGAACCGCCCGAATCGTTGTGGTGCGGTACCTTCGTCTCACCTTCCCGATCCTCCTTTCGTGCATGCTTGAATTGGCTTTGATTCAACTTGGGTGGACGGCCCCTCATCTTGCCGGGTCCTTAGTCAAGAGGGACGACTGGTATGGTTCGTTTCTCAACTTTGACCCTAATTTCTTTCAGTGCCTATACTACGCACTGGGAGGNGTTTATTTTGACACCCATGGTCCTGTTTATAACCCGTTTCTTTGGACGATGCCCGTTGAGCTCTTTGGTTCGTTGCTAGTCTTCGTCAATATTTTAATCTACAGTCGATTGCGGTCGGTTTTCCTGGTTCTAGGGCTGCAGATAGGCGTTCTTCTTATTTTCTGCCCTGTATACAGTCTTTTTATATTTGGTGTGCTTCTCGGACACCTTAGAACGGGATGTTTTTTCGACAAGGTGCGGCGAAGGTTCGGTGAGCTAAGCGTTTTGGCGATGTTTGCAATCGCATGCGTTCTCATATCCTTGTTGAAGGGCAATTTCATAACCATTTTCCCCCATTTTACCCTGAACGATTTTGTTGGCGTTGAGA